>Ga0335395_10002153_pt1 | contig 12209 bp, 10 predicted proteins | sample MAT02_FD_205744 | JGI IMG/M metagenome (GOLD analysis project Ga0335395, IMG submission 205744) | Freshwater microbial communities from Lake Fryxell liftoff mats and glacier meltwater in Antarctica - MAT-02 (spades assembly) (version 2) ...
AAGAAAAGAGCTAGAAAATTGACGCTGCCGGTGATAGTTAATTCTTCCTCTCAACTCTCAACTTTTCCTCAATCGTGGATTGAGAGCGATTTGAGCGAGGTCCGCGAGGAGGTTTGCGCCGACGATGAGAAATCCGTAAAACAGCACGAGCCCTTGAATGAGGAAGAATTCGCGATCCGTGGCGGCGTTGACAAAGTGCTGACCCATGCCGGGAATTTGGAAAATTGTCTCTATGACGAAGGAGCCGGAGATCATCCCTGCGAAGGCCGGACCGATGAAGGCCACCGCCGGAATGAGGCCACCGCGCAAGGCATGGCGGATGACGATGCGCGACTCGGACACACCTTTGGCGCGAGCGGTGCGGATGTAATCTTGGTTCAGCACATCCAGCATGCCGCCGCGGGCGAGCCGCGCGAGGTAGGCGGCGTTGATCAGGCCGAGAGTGATGGATGGTAAGATCCAGTCGCTCGGCGAGGACCAGCCAGCGACGTTGAGCGATTGCAAGGAGAGCCCAGCCCCCACGGCCAGCAACGGGCCAATCACAAAACTGGGCAAACAAATCCCGACCATCGCAGCGGCGAGGCAGGAAAAATCGACCACCGTGTTTTTTCTAACAGCAGCGATCACTCCGGCTGGAATTCCTATCATCAAGGCGATGCCGATGGAGAGCACTCCGAGTGCGAGCGAGACCGGAAATGACTCGCTGATGATTTCGGAAACTTTCACGCCATCCCGCTTGATTAGATCGCCGAGGTCTTGATCTACGACGAGATTTTTCAAGTAGCGGAAATACTGCACGGGCAGTGGCTGATCAAGACCGGTGTAGGCTTTCATCCGCTCCAAAACGTGAGCAGGGATAGCTTTTTCCTCGGTGTAGGGGCTGCCGGGCATGGCGCGGACGAGGAAAAACGTAAGTGTGACAAGGACAAACAAGGTGATGATGCCTTGCGCGATGCGGCTGAGGATGAGGCGGAGCATGGCTGTAGAAGTCTCAGTGCTGCGGCACGAGGCGGAGATATTGGTAAGGATTATTTGCCAATACCAGCGGATGCCAACCTTGGACGGAGGGGTGAATTAGATAGTTTCTCGCAAAATTCGCGATGACGAGCACGGGCGCTTCTTGTAAAAGCAAAGTTTCAGCCTGATGGAGAAGATCGAAGCGATGGGTGCTATCGGCATCTTGGAACGATTGTTTCAAGAGATCGGCATACTGAGGATTGTCCCAGCCGGTGTTATTGTTTCCATTTCCCGGTGTCCACATTTCGAGGAAGGTGAGGGGATCTAGGTAATCACCGATCCATGCCGCAGAGGCGATATCATAATCTAACTCCTGCATGGCAATGATATAGGCATTCCATTCTTTGTTTTCAATTTCCACCTCCACGCCGAGAGTTTCCCGCCACATCGCTTGGATGGCTTGGGCGAGGGTGGCGGCAGTCTCGCGGCTGGCGATGAGGATCTTCAAGCGCGGCAAACCTTTGCCACCGGGATAGCCAGCCTCAGCGAGAAGTTTGCGGGCTTTTTCGGGATCGAATCCCGCGAGCTGAGGTGGCTGATACCCACCCATTGCCGGAGTCATGGAGGCGGCGGGGGTGAAGCCACGGAAGACATTTTCACAGAGTGCCTTGCGGTCCAGCGCATAGGCGAGTGCCTGGCGCACCCGCGGATCTGCGAGATAGGGGCGGGTGGTATTGCAACGATAGAAAAACGTGCCGACGTAGGGTTCTTGGCGGAGTTCTTCAGGGTGCTTTTTTTTCATCAAATCCACCACCTCGGGAGTGGCTCCGTAAGTCATGTGGAGTTGGCCATCACGAAACATCCGGCCTTCGGTGTAGAGATTGGTGATGGGTAGAAAGCGGACGCCATTGAGGGTGACGTTCTTCGCATCCCAATAATAAGGGTTTCTCTCAACTTCAATATGAGCGCTGCGGCGCCATGATTTCATCCGGTATGGGCCATTACCGACGATATTTTCCTCACGGGTCCAAAGATTGCCGCGTTGCCCAATAGTCCCATGCTTAAGGACGATGTGGCGTGGCACGGCGGTCCAAGTGAAATGTTTGAGAATTTGGCGAAAATACGGCGTCGGCCCACGCAGGGTGAGGCGGAGGGTTAAATCGTCTATCACTTCCACGCCCACGCTGGAGAAATCCTTGGTAACGCCTTTGTTGAAATCCTCGCCCCCTTTAAGGAAATACATCATTTCAGCATATTTCGCACCCAGTTCGGGGGTGAGCAAGCGTTCGTAAGAAAATGCGAAATCCTGGGCGGTGACGGGCTGACCATCTGACCATTTTCCATCCGGCCGGAGCTTGGCAGTCCAGACGGTGGCGGTCTCATCTGGCGTGACTTCAAGCGCCGCTCCGGGCGGAGTCGCGGTGTCGCTCCGCGGATCATTGGCGACGAGACCTTCAAACAAGCTTCGTAAAATATTGCTCTCCAGCACGCCGGAGACGATGTGAGGATCAAGGCCTTTAGGTTCGTTGGAATTGCCGACGATCAGAATTCCATCACGAGTGGCTTGGTCCACTTGCGACCGCTTTTGGCAGGCGCTAAGCAAGGAGAGACTCAGGATTATGGCAAGCAAACGAAGCATCGCGGAAAGCATGCATTTTCCCACGGCGCAACCCAGTAGAAATTTTAAAGAGTAAGGAGAAGGGGTTTGTAACCCCTCTGCGAAGGAATCGCATCTTTCATACGGTCCTCTATAGCACCATCCCTGAACGCGCCGGATTCAAATCAAGGAAGTATCTTTGATTGCATTTCACCAGTGCCAAAAATCGCAATGGAAACCACGGTGCCACTCTGAGAAGTGCCGGAACCTATACCGACATATTGCCATTTTCCTCGCAGGTTTTTGTCATGCGCTCTTGAGGCAGTCCAAAGACTGAGAATATGAGCGGCGGACCGGTTGCTCGTGGATACCGCGTTTTCTGCGATCAGCGGAATACTCAGATTCCGGCGCGCTAAAAACGAGCGGGTACTAGATCCATCATGATTGAGACTGATCTTACCGTTTTTCGCATTCTTAACCATATAATCGCAGTGCTGTTGTGCGAGTTTGTCGAGACCAGAATGACGCAAGAGTCTGCTTTTGCCGACTTTTGCTCGGTAGTCATTCACTTGATCAAAGAGTTCTGCGTCGAGCGAGGATGGCGAAGTCTTCTTAGGAGTTTGCGCTATAACTTTCTGAGAAATGATTCCTCATAAGTATTGTTGGGCCCGTCCCTTGGTATTGTGGCACTGCATTCTAAGGAAGATTTCAACCGTAAATTTCGGCTTTTATCTGCGCAGAAAATCGCCATCATCGCATCCGATGAATGAGGAAACGACACTCTGGAAGGGCAGCCCTTCCCAATGGCTGAACCTTTGGCACTTCACCTTCTCGTTGTTGGTGATCGTTGGAATTTCAATCGTGGCCTTTGGTTTTCTGCCCGCGCTGGCGGCCTTGGTGCTGCCGCTGGGATGGATGATTTGGAAATATCTCAGCGTCCGCACTCAGGTCTTTGAACTCACCAGTCAGCGCCTGCGCACCAGCCAGGGCATTGTCAATCAGGTCATCGATGAGATTGAACTCTACCGCGTCAAAGACATCCAAATGCACCGCACTTGGTGGATGCGGCTGACGGGCCTGGCTTCGGTTAGTTTGGAAACTTCCGACCGTGGCATGCCCTCATTGCTCATCCCCGCCGTCCGTGCGGGAGTGGAACTGCGTGAGCAGTTGCGCAAACAAGTGGAATTGATGCGTGATCAAAAGCGTGTCCGGGAAATGGATTTTGACGAGACTTCCGATACCGAGGGTATCATCGATTAGAGCTTGGTCGGCCTGCTCGCTAGGACGAGAGGGCAGGGGAGAGATCAAGCCAGTTCGCAAGCAAGTCGGATAGCGGCCATCATTGAGGAGGGATCCGCCAAATTTTTCCCAGCGATGGAATACGCCGTGCCATGGTCTGGGCTGGTGCGTGGCTTGGGGAGACCGAGTGTGACGTTCACTGCAGAATCGAAATCTAGCAGCTTTAGAGGAATCAGCCCTTGATCGTGATACATCGCTAAAACAGCGTCGAATTTACCCATCGCCGCATCGCGGAAAATCGCATCCGGTACGGCGGGGCCCGAAAATAGCGCAGTGCCGAGGGCGTTGAGCTGATTGATCGCTGGAGCGATAATACGAGTTTCCTCATCGCCAAACGCACCGTTTTCACCTGCGTGGGGATTGAGTCCTGCCACCGCGATGTTGGGTTTTGAGATCCCGCGGCGGATCAGGAAATCTGCGGTGAGTATGCCGATCCTGATGATTCTTTCCGTTGTTAGCAGAGTGGAAATTTGTGCGAGTGGCTCATGGATTGTGGCAAGTCCAACGGTGAGAGTTTTCCCCGTGAGCAGCATTCCATAGTCAACGACTCCGAAAGCGTGTGCAAAATATTCCGTCTGGCCAGGGAACGGGAAGCCGATGGCTTGAAGGCCCTCTTTGGAGACAGGGCCGGTGACGACGGCATCTGCTTGGCCAAGTTTTAGCTGGCGGACGGCTTCATCCAGCGCTGCGAGTGCGGCGGCAGCGGATGTGGTGGTCGGTTTACCAGGAATGCCAGCGCTGCGATCTCCTAGGACAATCACTTCGATATCGGCGGGAAGCGAGAGGTTGGCTAAAGCTTGATCAACGACTTCCGGCCCGATGCCCGCAGGATCGCCGAGAGTGATAAGGATGCGCCGCATGGTCGCAGGTTCTGCGAAATTCCCCGAGGTGCAAGCAGGGAAATGTATTTGATCAGTCAAGCAGCGATTGACCGTACCCCGGGCAAGTGCGCACCTTTGCATGGAAGTCCTGATTTCAATGAGTTTTTCAAATCCCAACACCTGCCGCGATCTATCAGGAAATCCAAGGCGTTTTGTCTATTTTACGGTTTTTTACAACGCCCGCGCTTATTATCCGATCCTCGCAATCCTGTTCTTAGATCTGGGCCTGACGTTGGACCAATTCGTCCTGCTCAATCTCATCTGGGCGGCGACTATTTTCCTTTTTGAGGTGCCATCGGGTGCGCTCGCAGACACCATTGGGCGGCGGAAATTACTAATCATTTCCGCGATTTTGATGATTTTGGAAATGCTCTGTCTGCTATTCGCACCGCGCGATGGCGGCACGTTGCTGTTCGCTCTCTGCGTCATCAATCGTATTTTATCAGGTCTATCAGAAGCCTTTGCCAGTGGTGCGGATGAGGCGCTAGCCTATGATTCGTTGCCTGCAGAAGATCGGGAAAACGCGTGGGATCAGGTCTTGGCGATGGCCATGCGCTGGCGCTCTGTCGGCTTTGTGATCGCGATGATTCTCGGCAGTTTGCTCTACGATCCTACTTTGTTAAATCGGGCACTTCCAACGGATTTCCAGCTAAGTCGTGAGCTGGCGCATCGTTTGCCCGTGGCAATCGTGCTTTTTCAGGGAATCGTCTGTTTATTCATCACGCTGCGGATGGTGGAGCCACCTCGGCCACTTGATGGTGCTGGGGGAAATGCTTTTGGAAAAGCCGTGCAACTGACTTTGAGGACCGCGCGCTGGGTTTTCACCACGCCTCACACGCTTGTGATTATCGTCATCGGGCTGGGTATTGATTCGTTCATTCGGAATCTCGCAACCATCAACAGCAGTTATTATCGCCTGATCGAGCTTCCCGAGTGGAGCTTCGGCTTCATCGGCGCGGCGATCGGGTTGTTAGGGTGGTTTGTTCCTGCGATTGCTAAAAATCTCAACAACCGCTTCGGGACGCTTCAAAATTTGGGATTCGCGGCGGTCCTCACCGCTCTGGGATTGCTTACCACAGCGCAGGCTTGGCCTATCCTCGGGGTTTTACCGGCGATGCTTCTGATGGTCACCCTAGGTTTTCTGAGTTTTACCATCAGCCGTGCGCTCCATCGTGAGGCGGATTCTTCGCAGCGAGCGACTGTTCTCTCCGTCAAGGGCCTAGCCTTCAATCTCGGCTACGGCCTTTTCAGCCTCTCATTTTCCAGGCTGCTTGCGCATTTCCCGGACGTGCCAGCGGGCGAAGCGCTCCGGAATGCACTGGCATGGCAAGCCCCCGTGTTCATCGGTATCGCAACAGTTCTTTTCTTGTGGGGAAATTGGCAATGGAAACGCGGCGTTTCTCAAAAGTGACCTAATCCTCATTTCCAGCACTTGCCTTCCGCAGGAAATCGCACAGCACGGAGATCCGCGCACCCACTTGATCCAGCTCTAGCAGATGTTGTCGTAAATCGGGATCGTGGACAAATTGTTGGCAAACAATATCCGTCATCAGCCCCGGCTCGTCTGCCCGATCTAGAAGTGCAAAAACGCCCTGCTGGACTTCTTCCGGCAACGAGCGGATGGCGTCCTCCACGGCACCTCGTAATGTTTTCATCGCTGAGACGGCTTGGCTTTCTGGTTCAAATTTCGAAACCACTGGCTCGATGCTGGCGAACGGATAGTCACGCTCGGCATGCCACTCGGTGAAGCGCACTCGCATCACGCCGTGGATGAGTAATTGCGAAGTGCCGTCCTTTTGCTCACGCGAGGCCCGCACCAAACCGATAGTCCCTACTGGTGCCACCGACTCCGAAAGATCAAATCCTTCATCGCCCAGCAACCGCGCGACCGCGAAAAAACAATCTCCCTCCAGAGCCTCATCTAACATTTTCCGATAGCGCGGCTCGAAGATAAACAGCGGCAAGCCACCATGCGGAAAAAGGGTGCAGTCCGGGAGCAGCATCACACCGCAGCGGTCAGGAAGGTTAATGCTTGCCATATGTGCCACAGAACTACACCAACAGCCGCCCCATGCAAGGCGGATCATCACAGGTTATTCCTTCGATTGTCCGTTAGAAAAAATTTCCTAAAAGTGATTTTTTGAAACAAGAGTCATTTTTTGCACCGCTCCTTGCGAGTAACCACAAAAATTCAGCTTAACCCAGCTCTCTATGATCGAAGTCGAAAGCCTCACCAAACAATTCGGATCAAAAATCGCCGTGAACAATCTCACCTTCACGGTCCAAAAAGGAGAAGTTCTCGGATTTCTAGGCCCTAACGGAGCCGGGAAATCCACCACCATGCGGATGATTACCGGGTTTTTCCCTCCCACTTCCGGCGATGCCAAGGTTTGCGGAATCTCCATCGTCGATCATCCCGCTGCCGCGAAAACCAAAATCGGCTACCTGCCGGAATCTGCCCCGCTATACAACGACATGACCGTCACCGGCTTTCTCAAATTTTGCGCCAGCATCCGTGGCCTCAAGGGGAGTGCGAAAAGTGATGCAGTAGAGCGCGCCATTGAGACCTGCTTCCTCAATAGTGTGGCCTTGCAATCCATCGACACGCTTTCAAAAGGCTACCGCCACCGCACCTGCCTTGCCCAAGCGCTACTCCACGATCCCGAGGTCCTCATCCTCGATGAGCCAACCGATGGCCTCGATCCCAACCAAAAATACGAAGTCCGCCAACTCATCAAGCGCCTCGGGAAAACCAAGGCCATCCTCTTTTCAACTCACATTCTTGAGGAAGTGGAAGCCTCCTGCACCCGCGCCGTCATCGTGGATCGAGGCATCATCGTGGCCGATGGAACGCCCGCCGAGCTGCTCGAACAGTCTGGCACCGGCTCTCTCACGGATCTCTTCCGCGCCGTCACCTCCAGCGATACCGAAGCCGCTGCCTAACCTCTCCAAAATCCAGCAACCACCTTCCCATGTCATCCTGCACCATCTACAAGCGCGAGCTGAGCAGCTACTTCTCGCAGCCCACCGCCTACGCCATCATCGTCATTTTCCTGCTCCTCTCCACCGGGCTGGCCTTCAGTTTTGGCAAATTCATGACCATCGGCGATGCCTCACTCGAGTGGTCCTTCTTCTTCTGGCATCCATGGATCTACATGCTCCTCGCGCCTGCGGTGGGCATGCGATTGTGGGCGGATGAACAACGCACCGGCACCATCGAGCTGCTCGGCACGTTTCCTGTCTCCACATGGAGTGCCATCGTCGGGAAATTTTTCGCAGCCGCCACCATCTGGCTTGCAGCACTCGTCCTCACTTTTCCCATCATCCTCACGGTGAATTACCTCGGCCAGCCGGATAACGGCGCGATTTTCGCCGGTTATCTCGGTAGTTTTCTCGTTTGCTGCACCTTCTTGGCGATCACCATGCTCGTTTCCGCCTGCACTCGGGACCAAGTCGTCTGCCTGATCGTCTCCGTCGCCATCTGCGTGACCATGGTGCTTTGCGGTTACGATGATTTCACCCGCGAGTTTGGAAAAGCCGCCTCACCCGCCATTGTCGAGGCCGTCGTCGCCATGGGAGTTTGGAATCATTTCAGCTCGCTCAATCGTGGTTTGTTCCGACTTCAAGACATCGTCTGGTTCGTCAGCTTCATCTTCGTCTGCCTGTTGGGCACCAGCGCCATCCTCTCAGCCAAGCGCTCATAAATTCTTTCACTCATATTTCCAAAACTCTTCACACGCAGCCAATGTCAGCCAAATCTTCCCACCCCGTCAGCCGTGCGGCCCTAGGTGTAGCCGCGCTCGTCACCATCGCCATTCTTGCCAACTGGCTCGTTTCGCTCACTCCACTCGGAAATCGCGGCATCGACTTTACTGAGAATAAAGTCCACACCCTCTCAGAAGGCACCCGCGCCATCCTATCAGAGCTCGATACCCCGGTCACCCTTCGCTACTACGCATCCCGTAATACCGATTTCATGCCCGAGGCGCTCAAACTCCACATGCGGCGCGTGGACGATCTTCTCAAAGAATATGCAAATCTTTCCAATGGTAAACTCCGCCTGGAAAACCTCGATCCCGAGCCCGACACCGACGCAGAAGATTCCGCAAACCTAGATGGCATCAGCGGCCAACGCTTCGATGATCAGAACCTCTACTTCGGCATCGCCATTACTTGCCTCGATAAAACGAGCGTTATCCCGTTCCTCGATCCCCGCGAGGAAACCATGCTGGAATATCAACTCTCCAAGGCCATCGCTGAGGTCAGCGCCGCCACCAAGCCGAAGATCGGCATCATGTCCGCCCTCGATCTCAAGGGCGCACCCGCCATGATGCCCGGCCAACCACCCACTCCGGGTTGGGTCATTTATCAACAGCTCAAGCAGTCCTTCGATATTGTCGATCTTGAGATGACCACCACCACCATCGATCCCAAATCGATCAAAGCTCTTCTCCTTCTCCACCCGGCCGGAATTACACCAGAAACAGAATTCGCAATCGATCAATACGTCCTTAATGGCGGCACCGTTGTCGCCTGCCTGGATGCCTTTTCCGTGGCTGCCCAAATGACCAGCCGCCAAAACCCGATGACTGGCCAAGGCGAAAATCCCACCACCTCTACGCTTCCCAAGCTGCTTCCCGCTTGGGGCGTAAGCTTCGAATCCAGCATGGTCCTGGCAGATCCCACCATCGCCACCAAGCTTGGCAACAACCGCCTCGGCCTCGCCATCCCCACTTTAACCAAGGATAACATGCCGCAGAAAGACAACGTCCTCACCAAGGATCTCGGCTCCGTCACCTTCTTCCTGCCCGGTGCCTTTTCAAACATCGGTGGCAGTGGGCTCACGAGCAACAGTCTCATCCGCTCCACTGGCCAAGCCGGATTTGTGGATGCCGTAAAAGCCTCCCAAATTGATCCATCACTCGAGACCACCTTTCGTCCCACCGGCAAAACCTACGATCTCGTCACCTACCTCACCGGAACCTTCAAGACCGCATTCCCAGACGGCAAACCCGGTGCCGTGCCAGAGGAAACCAAGCCTGATGAGAAGAAAGACGAGGCCGCCAAGTCCGATTTCCTCAAAGAAGGGATTGCTCCAGGCAATGTTTTCCTGATCGCCGATGTGGATGCCTTCTACGACCGCTTCGCCTTCAATGTCCAAAATTTCGGTGGCACCCAGTTCGCCACGCCCAGCAACGGCAATGCCTCGCTGCTCTTCAATATCCTCGATCAAGCGGTAGGCTCCAAGCACCTCATCGGCTCCCGCTCACGCACCGCCATCCGGCGCCCCTTCACCGTCGTCCAGGAAATGGAAGCGGCTTTCAATAAAACAGTCGGCGTGAAAATCGAGGAGTTTCAAGTAAAGCAAGAAGCCGCCCAGAAAAAACTCACCGAGCTACAAGACCAGAAATCCGCAGGCTCTGACCTCAATCTCTCGCCCGCTCAAGAAGAGGAAATCAAAAAACTTCGCAAAGAGCAGGTCGAATATTCCAAACTCATCCGGGATCAGGAAAAAGACCTGCGCCGCCAGAAAGACGAACTCGCCGGCAAGATTACCCTCATCAATGTCGCCGCCATGCCCGCCGTCGTCATCCTCGTAGGCCTCGCACTTTACATCAAACGCCGCTCCGCCACTCGCGCCCGTTGATTCGCCGCTCCCCAATTATTAAAATTTTCATCACCTATCCATTATGAACAAACGCTTGGTTATCATCCTCTGGGCCATCGCTGCCTGTCTTGGCGTGGCCGTTGCCGCTGTGAAACTCAGCCAGAATAAATCCAGCCTCAGCGCCACCAAACGCGTTGCCGGACAAACGTTATTTGATAATTTTCCCGCTACACAAATTTCCAATATCACCGTGCAAGGAGCCGATGGTAGCGTGAAGCTCATCAAAAAAGACAATAGCTGGCTAGTCACCGAGCGCGACAACTACCCGGCCAAAACTTCCTATGCCAATGATTTGATCCGCACTCTCACCGATCTCAAAATCACCCAAGCCCAAGAAGCCGGTCCATCCTTCGCCCCGCGCTTCGGCATGGATGAAGCTTCTTCGATTGGTGAAGAGCGCGGCCTAACTGTGACTTTTAAAGATGGTGCGGAAAAGGAACTTGCTAAAGTTTCTCTCGGGAAAAACATCGAGAACGCAGCAAGCGCAGAATCCACCATGGGAGCTGCCAACGCCCTCGGCCGCTACATTCGCAATCACGAAGATGCTTCGGGCTTCTACGCCGTTTCCGAAATGTTTCCTTCTCTCAACACCGAGCCCGCCCGCTGGCTTGCCGAGGAATTTCTCAACCCTGAAAAAATCAAATCCATCAGCGTCAGCCTGCCAGACAAAGCGGAAATTGCGTGGAAAATTGCCCGCGATACCGAGGAAGCCGAGTTCAAGCTGGAGGGCGCTGCTGCCACTGAACTCGTCAACAAAGAGGCCACTGATCCATTAAAAAGCCTCTTCTCCTACGCCCGCTTCGAAGACGTGATTCCCAAGGACAAAGTCGCCGAGCGCAGCGCCGCCGATGGCAAGCGTACAGCTACACTGGAAACCTTCGATGGCTTCACCTACACCGTCAATTTTCTCCCCACTAAAGCCACTCCCGCGCCACCCGCAGCTGATACACCGCCGCCCGCCACTGAGAACTTCGTTTTCAGCTTCACCGTCGCCGCAGAGCTGCCGAAAGAGCGCAAAAAAGAAGATGGCGAGAAACCCGAGGATGCAAAATCCAAGGATGAAGCATTTAAACAACGCCTAGACACCCTCACCAAAAAACTTGCAACCGAAAAAGCCCTCGAAGGCCGCACTTTCGAAGTCGCCAAAGCTCTCATCGAGCCGCTGCTTAAGGATCGCGCTGCCATCATTGCTCCGGTCGCACCACCCGCAGCCCCGGATGCCGCGCAGGGACAGGGTAATGTCCAACAATTCCCCGGCGGCATCATCGCCAGCCCAGCTTCGGGGATTTCAGCCACCACCCCGCCGGTTTCTGTACCAGAAGTGGCTGAGGAACCTGGGGAAGAGGAGTAAGGAGGGAATACTAAGGGGCAGCCACGTCTCGTGGCTGTGCTAATGAAATGCGAAAGCACTGCGTCAATTACCACATATCTTTCGCCACCCCATGACACTGTGGACACGTTCCGCCGCTCCTTGAACTTGGGTAGGAAATTGCGCCTGCACCAAGGAGGGGCGAAACGCGTTCGCCCACGCCCATGAAGTGCCAATGAGATGAGCAAATGCGCTCTTCAATGGCTCACCATGGACATCGGCGGACACGTTCCGCCGCTCCTTGCTGGCGTCTTAGTTAGCCCAAGTTTCTTATCGTGAGGCTGTAGCCCTTGATTTTACAGGGATTCGTTTCAAAAGGCACTACAAAGTCGTTGGCATTCTATTTTCAATTCGAGTTCATTTCATGACAAATTTTCGGGAGGGGTAGGCTTTTTTCCAATCGATCCCGAGGCGTTGATAAACCAGTGCTTGCTCGGC
>Ga0335395_10002154_pt1 | contig 12205 bp, 9 predicted proteins | sample MAT02_FD_205744 | JGI IMG/M metagenome (GOLD analysis project Ga0335395, IMG submission 205744) | Freshwater microbial communities from Lake Fryxell liftoff mats and glacier meltwater in Antarctica - MAT-02 (spades assembly) (version 2) ...
CGGCCAATTGAAGGCCCAGCTCCTGGAGGCCCTGTCGCGATGAAAAAGAAACCCGCCGCCAAAAAGGTTTCCGCCACGGCCACCGCGAAAGCCAAGCCCGACGCGCTCACCCCGCTCGTTGCCGAGGTCCGCAACCTCATCCAGTCCGCCCGTCGCGGCGTGGCCTCGGTCGTCGATACGTTTCAGGTGGTGACGAACTTCGAGATCGGCCGCCGCATCGTCGAGCACGAGCAGAAGGGCGCGAAGCGGGCCGGATACGGCGATTTGGTGGTGCGCTCGTTGGCCGTCCGGTTGACCGATGAATTTGGGCGTGGTTTCTCGAAGCGGAACTTGGACTACATGCGGCGGTTCTTCTTGGACTACTCTGATCGCCTGCCGCGAATTGTGCAGAAGGCTTCTGCACAATTGGCCACAGGTGCGGTTTTTCAGTCGCCGACTGACAAATTGGCGTCTTCCGCAATTGCCCAGACACCTGCTGGGCAATTCAAAAATCCCTTTACCCTGAGCTGGTCCCACTACGTTGAACTCCTCGCCGTCAAAGACCCCGACGAACGCAGCTTCTACGAAATCGAAGCCGCCAATGAAAGTTGGTCGCTCTCCGAGTTAAAGCGCCAGAAAGCCTCCAGCCTCTACCAGCGCCTCGCCCTCAGCCGGGACAAGGCCGGCATCAAACGGCTCGCCAAAGAAGGCCAGCTCATCACCAAGCCCGAGGACCTCTTTAAAGAACCCCTCGTCCTCGAATTTCTCGGCCTCGATGAGCGGGCCCGCTACTCCGAATCCGATCTCGAATCCGCCATCATCACCCATCTGGAAAAGTTCCTCCTAGAGCTGGGCAAAGGCTTTCTCTTCGAGGCCCGTCAGAAGCGGTTCACCTTCGACGGCGACCACTACTTTCTCGATCTCGTCTTCTACAACCGCCTCTTGCGCTGCTACCTCGTCATCGACCTGAAGCTCGAAAAGCTCACCCATCAGGACCTCGGTCAGATGCAGATGTATGTAAACTACTACGACCGTCACGTGAAGCTGGCGGAGGAGAGTCCCACCATCGGCCTGCTGCTCTGCCGCGAGAAAAACGACGCCGTGGTCAAACTCACGCTCCCCAAGGATGCCAACATCCACGCCCGCGAATACGGACTGTATCTACCCTCCAAGGAACTGCTCAAAGCCAAGCTCATCGAATGGACGCGGGAAGCGGAGAACAAGGCATGAAGCTGGAAACCTTCTTTGAAAAGTTCGCCCTCTTCGCAGGCGCGCCCACCACCGCCGTCTGGTATTACGAGCACCCCTATCCCGCCGGCGCCAAGAGCTACAACAAAGGCAAACCCATCCGCATCGAGGAATTCGACGAGGAGAAAGCCTGGTGGGGCACCGAGGCCGACGGCTTCGCCGCCCGCGTGGAAAACGAGCGCGCTTGGCGCGTGCCCATCGCCCAGATCAAGGCGGGTAACTTCAACCTCGACCTCAAGAACCCGCACAACTCCGACACCGGCCCCGGCGACGTGGACCACCTCCTGCCCGAATACGAAAAGCTCCTCGCCCAGATCGCCGAGACGCGCGGCCAATTGAAGGCGCAACTCCTAGAGGCATTAACGCAATGACCGTCGCAGAATTTCATCCTTCAACCTTCATCTTTTCCCCATGAAAGCCCTCAGCCGATGAAGAAGGAAGAACTCACTTTCTACCGAGACCTCCTCGGTGACATCAAGACCCGCGTCCGCCAGGCCCAGCACCGTGCCGCGCTCGATGCCAATGCGGAAATGATCGCCCTGTATTGGGACATTGGGCGCATGATCGCTGCACGGCAGGAGGCCGAAGGATGGGGAGCGGGTGTCCTCCCCCGGCTTGCGGTTGATCTGAAGAATGAGCTGCCTGAACACAAAGGCTTTTCCCTGAGAAATCTGAAGCTGATGGTTCAGTTCCACCATGAGTATCCGCAGGCCCCGACAGTTGGGCAACGGCCCGTTGCCCATTTAACCGAGGGCCCCGCGCCGGAGAAAATTGGGCAACGGTCCGTTGCCCCATTTGGGTCACTGACCGTGGACCAATCGAAGCCGCAAACTGCCATAGAAATGGTGCAGCAGACTGCTGCAAAATTGAGCTGGGCTCACAACGTCATCCTCATTCAAAAACTCAAAGACCTTCCCACCCGCCTCTGGTATGCCCGGCAGGCGCTGGAGCAGGGCTGGAGCCGCGACACCCTCACCGCCCAGATTAAAAACCAGGCCCACGAGCGCCAAGGCGGAGCCATTACCAACTTCGCCACGACTCTGCCAGAGGTTCACGCCAACCTCGCCCAAGGCCTCTTAAAAGACCCCTACCTCTTCGACTTCCTCACCTTGGAGGAACCCTTCCATGAGCGCGAACTCGAAACCGGCCTGCTCGGCCACATCCAGAAATTCCTGCTCGAACTCGGGCGCGGTTTCGCCTTCGTCGGCCGCCAATACCACATCGAGATCAGCGAGCGCGATTTCTACCTCGACCTCCTCTTCTACCACTTGAACCTCCGCTGCTTCGTCGTCGTCGATCTCAAGAAAGGCGAGTTCAAGCCCGAGTATGCGGGGAAAATGAACTTTTACTGCTCTGCCGTGGACGACCTCCTGCGGCATGAACACGACGCCCCCACTATCGGCCTCATCCTCTGCCAGACCAAGGGTCGCCTCTTCGCCGAATACGCCCTGCGCGATATTAACAAGCCCATTGGCATCGCCGACTATGAATTCACCCGCGCCCTGCCTAGGGAACTCGCCTCCAGCCTCCCCAGCATCGAAGACCTCGAAATCGAGCTGACGGAAAGCATGAAGGATGAAGCATGAAATCGAGACACCCCTTCATCTTTAATAAACCAACCTTCGCCCTTTCATGATGACGCTGGAAACCTTCTTTGAAAAGTTCGCCCTCTTCGCCGACGCGCCCGATGCGGTGGCGAAGATGCGGGAATTGGTGCTGCGTCTCGCGTTCTCGGGCGGGCTCACTGGCGACAAACAAGGCGACGACGGTGTGCCAGTCGGATGGGAGAAGCGGACAATCGAATCGATCTGCTCGTCGCTAACGCCGGGATTCGCGTGCTCCAGAAGCCATCAGGTTGAAGGCGGTCACGTTCACCTCCGCACGCATAACATCTCAACGCTAGGAACGCTAAACTTTGACCTGCTCGTGCGCATTGATCCGAAAATGGTCGATCAGCAGAAAGCTTCGATCTGCAAAGGCGACATTCTCTTCAACAACACGAACAGCCAGGAGCTTGTCGGCAAAACGAGTCTCGTCGACCGCGATTACGATTACGGCTACAGCAACCATATCAACCGCCTCCGGCTCAAAGAGGGCGTGTTGCCAGGTTTCGTCGTGTTCTATCTCACGCTGCTCAGGAACAGCGGATACTTCGCCAAGCTTTGCACGCGGTGGATCAACCAAGCGGCAGTTAATACCGACACACTGAAGAAGGAAACGATTCCCATCCCGCCCCTCGCCGAGCAGAAGCGGATTGTGGCGAAGGTGGATGAGTTGATGGCGTTGTGTGATCGGCTGGCCTTGCAGCAGAGGGAACGGGAGACGCGGCACGCCGCGCTCGCCCGCGCGTCGCTGGCCCGCTTTGCCGAAGCGCCCACCCCGGCCAACCTCCAGTGGATCTTCCACCAGTCCTACGCCATCCCCCCCGCCGCCCTCCGCAAAGCCATCCTCACCCTCGCCGTTCAAGGCAAACTCGTCCCCCAAGACCCCAACGACGAACCGGCGGAAGAGTTCTTGGAGTTGATCGCTCAACGGCTCGAAAAATCGAAAGGCAAACGTAGCACTAACAATGGTACGGCTATCGCAGATGAAGCCGAACCTTTTGATCTGCCACCCGGATGGGCATGGTCACGGTTTCATGATCTCGGCGAATTCGGTCGAGGGAAGTCAAAGCATCGGCCTCGGAATGACCGTTCCCTCTTTATCGGTGGCAATCACCGGCTCGTCCAAACTGGCGATGTCGCAAGAGCCAAAGGAACAATCAAGACTCATACCGGGCTCTACAACGATGTCGGGCTCGAGCAGAGTAAGATGTGGCCTGAGGGAACTCTATGCATCACCATTGCAGCGAACATTGCTGACTCTGGGATTCTCGGATTCGATGCCTGTTTTCCCGATAGCGTGGTTGGGTTCATTCCTGCGCCGCCGATTCCGTCTGTGCGTTACTTCGAATACTTTATACGCACCGCGAAGGAACACCTCGAACAGTTCGCACCATCAACGGCGCAAAAAAACATCAACCTCGGAATCCTCGAACAAGTTTGGATCCCAATCCCGCCCCTCGCCGAACAACGCCGGATCGTGGCGAAGGTGGACGAACTGATGGCCTTGGTGGACGCGTTGGAAACCCAGCTCGACACCGCCCGCACCACCGCCACCGCCCTCCTCGCCGCCGCCCTCGCCGAACTCACCAACCAGAACTGAACCATGCCACTCTACCAAATGACGTCCGAGGCCTTCCAGCCAATCAACCAAACCTCGTTCACCGAGCAGAAGGTCCGCGAGCGTGCCGACCTCCAAAGACTGCTGCGCACGCAGATCGAGGTTCTGAGTGATGACCTCTACGTCCTAACCGAAGAGTTCGGGGACTGGGAGGACAGCCGACGCCGCATTGACCTGCTCGCCATCGACCAGCAGGCTAATCTGGTCGTCATCGAACTGAAACGAACCAATGACGGCGGGCACATGGAGCTTCAGGCCATCCGCTACGCGAGCATGGTGTCCGCGATGACCTTCGAGAGGGCAGAGCAGATCCACGGCGATTTTCTAAAGCGAATGGGCGAACCTGCGGAGGCCGCCAAAGAGCGAATGCTCACATTCCTGAACTGGGAAGAACCGGATGAAGGGAATTTCGCTCCCGACGTGCGAATTATGCTCGTCTCCGAAGATTTTGGGAAGGAGCTCACGACCGCCGTGCTGTGGCTGCGGGACCGCGATATCGACATCCGGTGCGTGCGTCTCCGCCCATATCAGTATGGTACCATCCGCTTGGTCGATGTTCAGCAAATCATCCCCTTACCGGAGGCCCATGAATACCAAGTGCAGCTCCGAGAGAAGGAACAGGTCGGGCGCAAGAAGCGGGCCGAGCGCTATGATGTGCGCCTGAAATTCTGGGAGGGTCTGGTAGGAGTGGCTCGAAGCCGCAAGACGCGCCATGCTAACATCAAACCGGGAGCCCACGGTTGGCTCGGAGCGAGCTCGGGCATTCGCGGTCTCGGGTTCAACTACGTCGTCGTGCAAGAATACGGCGTGGTGGAACTCTACATCGATCGCGGCGAGGCCGGAGAAAACAAACGCATCTTCGATCAGATTCTCGCCCGCAAAGAGGAGATCGAAAAGAAGTTCGGCGGAACGTTATTGTGGGAGCGCCTCGACACGAAGAAGGCCTGCCGAATCAAACACGTGATTGAACGCGGCGGCTATCGCAGTCCCGAGCAACAATGGCCGGAGATTCAGGCAGAGATGGTCGAAACGATGACCAGCTTGGAGACGGCGCTGAAACCCACCTTGGATTCACTTGGGATGTAACGACCAAGGCTACGCAGCCAGCCGACTCACTCGCCGAACAACGCCGGATCGTGGCGAAAGTGGACGAACTGATGGCCTTGGTGGACGGGTTGGAAACCCAGCTCGCCACCGCCCGCACCACCGCCACCGCCCTCCTCGCCGCCGCCCTCGCAGAACTCACCAACCCAAAGGGAGACCACGCCGCCGCTGAAGTTTGACACCGAAGCCACCGTCGAAATCGAGCCCATGGGGTCAAACCCGAATGGCGCTTAGTTAGCGCGCGACTCTTCCGTAAGTCATTGTTTTAAAACAAAGCGATCCGACGACCACCCCCCATATTTAAGTGCCATTCCGTCCCAACCCCTTTTTCAGCCATCTCCCCGAGCGCTTGGAATAAGCAACGCCCGTTTAGGCCGTTTTTTAAAAAAAACAGCACGCCGCCGAGGCCCAGCGGATCGACGTAGAAGCTCCCTTGCTCGCGATACCGCCCTCGCCAACCAACCACGTGGGCGCAGCCTTTTAGAATCCGAACTCAGTGGTCTCTCTGACACCACCCTTCCGTCTCGGGGTAACAATTCCGAATCTCTGAAAATCCTATTCCGTGTTCTTGGGTGCCCCCGCCTAACCCGAGTATCAAGTTTTCCTGATGAATTCTTCTGATAACAGCGACTTGCGCCTTGCGGCGTCCGCTCGAACCTGCCCCGCTCAGCCGCAATGAAGATTGCCTTGTCCCTCGCCGAGCAAGACCTGCCCAAAACGACGATCTAAAGACATACCGACTTAGAAGTAGCAAGTAACGGCCTGACCCCATTTTTGACCGACCCCATTTTTGACCCCAGAAGAAATCGAGAAAGCCGCCACCCAACTGTCTAATCTCGGACGAGGAGCGTTGGAACCCAAGCTGGCGCTGGATCACGGTGTCGCAACCTACGAAGGCACCCGGTTGTTGTTCGTTCATATCGCGGAGTCCGCCGTCAAGCCGGTGCATCTACGCGGCAAAGGGTTGGCCCCCTTTTTCAGGCCCTTTTTACTCTTATTGCTATAATTTATCAAAAATTTTGATAAATTTCTCCTTGGGAGACCCAAAAGCACCAGTTCTGAATGTCGAAATTGAGCTCAATTAGTTAGATATAAATAACTTACGCTTAAATAAGCGCCATTCTGGCCATACCCCCTCGGCTGGACGGGATCGAAACAAGCGATCATGATAGGATCTAACTAGTTGCACACCGTTTGCCCACTAAAAACCGGAAAAACCCACTTGGTTCTTGCCTATTAGGCCTTTGCACGAATAAGATCTGCTTAGAGCTATGCGAAAAAAACAGCGAATCCTTCCCGTTCGATGGAGCAGTTTGGCACCGTTGATAATCACCGTCACAGCTGCATTGTTGATTTACCTTCTATTCCTTGGATTCGTCCAACAGCTGCACGTTTCGGGAGTGGACGGTGCGCATTTGATATGGCAATCCGCATATAAAGCGCTTCAAACAATCGCTTTTGAAACTACAGCAGAAGAATTAGCAGAATCGGGCTATCTTGTAACGGGAGGTATATTGGCGATTTTGCTCGCCGCTTTCACAGTTACTAGCGTCGTCATAATCTTCTGGGAGCGGATTCAGTTGGCTTTGTTAATCAGTCCCTTCGGCGAAAACTCGCATGTCTTGGTTGTTGGTCTCGGCAAAGCTGGTCTGCATCTCGTTAGAAATCTTCGAGAGCGAAATCAGAGAGTTGTCGTTGTCGAACTTGATTCTGAAGAGACCTCCTGTGCGGTTGCCATTGCACGAGATTTAGGCGCAATTGTTGTGAGGGGGGATATATCCGACCCAGAGGTGATGCTATGGGCGCAGTGCAGTAAAGCATATGAATCCTACATTTTGACGGGGAACGATGCCGTTAATCTTGAGACTGCATACAAGCTGGTAAGGGATAGCTTTGGACGTCAAGCTAGTTATTTCCGGCAGAGATCCACAACCTTGTGTCAGCAAATTCAGGATTCATCTGCAGCTCGTGGACTAGAGGGGAGGCGGGTGCTACGCCCGATAAACATTCATGAAATTACCGCAAGGGAACTCCTTTTTAACGGAATTTGTTCGATTTCCGTTAACAAAACTGCAGTGTTACATGTTGTAATTGTCGGATTCTGTCAGTTGGGTAAGGAAATAGCACACCAGCTGGCTTTACATTGTCATTTTAGAAACTTGAAGCGGTTGAGGGTGACAATTATCTACGATGTTAGAGCGGACGGACGAGACGCGTTCCTAGGTAGTTATCCAGCATTTGGCTACGAAGTATCAAAGGAAAGCGACTGCTTGGACGGACAGTTCGACGCTTGGGACTTCCGCTTTAGTAATTCTGTTTACAAGGGGGTTGAGCATGTTGTCTCCGTTAATTTCTGTCCCGCTCATGGCGGTCTGCCTGATAGCGCTGTGCGACGTTGTTTACAGCAACTTCCTATGGGCGAAGACTTTATTTACCATATCGCGGTCTGCGTGAGCGACGATGAAACTCACAATTTTGAGGCCGCCAGGTTCATACAGGAGATGGATCGAAAGGATTTTAGATTGCATGTTCACATTCCGAATTCTGATTCAATACCCGAAATTCTTAATGTCGGTGGAGGTCGTAGTGCTGTGAATTGCTTTGGGCAGCTGGCTAAGATATTAAATCCGGAGGATCTAAGGAGCGATGGGATTGATAGGCTTTCTGAAGCCACACATGAGTATTATCGGAAATCTTTTTTCCGAGATCTCAAAAGCGAGAATTCATCCGACGCTGATCCTAAGTCCGCAAGTTGGGCTGACCTTCAAGAAAGTTATCGTCGTGCATGCCGGAACCGAGTGATTGGCCTGCTAGTTAAAATTAGGCAGCTTACCGCGTGCGAGCGAGAGAAGCTTTTAAACTCCGACCCGGCGGTGATCAGGATCGCTCTCGGCACTGGGTTTGTTGAGGAGCTTGCGGAAATGGAGCATAATAGGTGGATGGCTGAACGCCTAATGGATGGATGGCGGTGGGGTGTAGAACGAGATAATATGAAAAAGTTTCATCCTGACATATTACCGTACCAGCAGTTGCGGGAGTCAGTAAAGGAGTTGGATAGAAACGTTGTTGAGCAAATTGCCATGTTGCTCCGGGATGAAAACGTATGATAAATAAAAAATACCTAGCGTTTATTAGCTATAGCCATAAAGATGTTAAACATGCTGAGAGGCTCCATCGTGCGTTAGAAAAGTTTAAGACCCCATCGACATTGGTCGGGACGCGTGGAAGAAATGGATTTATTCCAAAGAGAATATTCCCAGTGTTTCGTGATAGAGACGAACTTCCTACATCTCACGATTTGGGGGGTAATCTTCGGCTCGCACTTCAGGACTCAGATTTCCTGGTGGTAGTTGCCTCACCAAACTCAGCTACTTCTCGCTGGGTGGATGAAGAAGTGAGGTATTTTAAGCAGCATAATTCAAACAATAATGTGTTGGTTTATATCGCTGGCGGTGTTCCGAATTCGTCAGATCAAGGGGACGCATCGGCAGAATGTTTTTGTTCAAGTCTGCGTTTCATGGTGAATGAAGAAGGGCAGATAACAGGTGACCGGTGCGAGCCTATCGCTGCTGATGCTAGGGAAAATGCAGACGGTTTCAATAGGGCCCTACTAAAAATTGCGGCCGGGTTACTGGGGGTATCTTTTGACGACCTATATAATAGGGAGCGCCGTCGCCGACGGCGGCAACTGACATTAACGATCATTGTTGCGTCACTAGCCGCTTTAGCGTTTTCAGGCTTATATTTAAGAATGGTCGACGTTTCCGAAAAGCAATCCCTCATCGTGGAAAGCCAAGCACAGCTAGGTGAGAAAGTTGAATACCTTCGCCATGGGGGCGTATTACGGGAGTTGGGTGAGCTTCCCCCTGCAAGGAGAGCAAAGTTTCATGCTCTGCTTGCAGAGAAGCGAATTGATGAACGAATCGGAGAGCTCGTTGCAAAACAAAATGAGATGTTTGGGGCACGGCAAAAGCTCCATCAAAAGCTCGAATCCATAATGGCTGATGGATACAAAATGAAACCTCGGGGGTTTAACGACGGTGAGGATTCTTTCGTTAAATTATATGGGATTTGGTATCGCCATGTAGAGATTGAGTTGAAGGAGCTTCTGAAGTTGAACGATGTGGGAGCTGCATTAATTGCTGATGTTTATAAATTCGAGAATTCGGTATCCATTGATTTTAAGAATTTTGCTGGCAACTTGGAGGAGGAATTAGCGGTGGGCCGTGTATTTAAATCTATCAGTGAAAAATCTAATAGTATCGTCCAGGTTGCGATTAACTGCATCCATAACCCGTTCGACGATGCAGCAAAAATAGTAACAAAGCATCTTAAGAACGACGACTTCCCGTTTGGGCATGAGTCCTTAAGAAATATTTTATTGAACGATAATAAGGATGTGGAAAGCCGATTGACTGATACGACAAAGTCGGCAACGGATATGCTACATTTTGTAGAGAAAGCGGATTATGCCAATACTGCTGCGGTCGACGTGGATGTGAGGAAATTGAATGCCAAGCTTCTTGATTTTAAGGCCGCTTGTGAGGCTTTCGAGAAACAGATGTCGGTGCTCAATTCTTTTAACGTGAATAAAGAGCTTCCTGGTTTTTATTCGATTTTTGTAGATAATGATTTTATTATTGTAATATCGGATTTTTTGGTTTCCGGTTCGGGGAAAACTGACAAGTTAAGGAACTATTTGGCTAACGAAATTGAAAGGTGTAAAAGTGCTTTGAATAATCGCTCTTCGTATCATGAACGAGAGGAGCGTTTCATCAGTCCCTACTCGTATTAACGTTTGTGCCATTCAGACGCATCTTAATTTGTGTTGTATGAGCGCGTCTAGCCTATGGGGACATAGAAATGGGGTCGGACATAGAAATGGGGTCAGGGACATAGAAATGGGGCCCCTGAAATGGGGTCGCCCCTGAAATGGGGTCAGGCCGTGGTTTGTGGATTTTTTATCGTTTAATGCAGCATACTGTAAGGGCGAAAGAGGGGGCCCCTGAAATGGGGTCAGGCCGTGGTTTGTGGATTTTTTATCGTTTAATGCAGCATACTGTAAGGGCGAAAGAGGTGACTCTTCGCTTTTGCCGCCTTTTGCGGGGGGTCACACGGGGTCGGGCCGAGTAATGTTATATTTTGATCTGAATTGAGAGAAACGGAGGGTATTAAGCAGGGTAAGGCGAAAAAGCTACAATTTGACGGCTCCGGAGCGCTTTAACACGTGATCAACCCAAGTGCCTTTGCACCGTTGACACTGCACGGTGTCAAACCAGCTTAGCCGAAAAGCGTTAGGTTCGGATCAAGACACCTGAAATATAACATTACTCGGCCTGACCCATTTTGCCGCCCTTACATATAATCCGAAGCAAGGATGTGCTCGAACGTGATGTAGCAACGTCCACCCGCCCCTGTAAACCGGGTTCTTAATCGAGGGGTGAGGCGGGCGCGGCGGCGGCGTTTTCAAACCCGGCGCCAGTGATGTCGGTTATCGCCCAGCCTCGATTAAAATCGGCCCCGGTCATGCTCCAGCGATGAGCCTGCAGGCGCAGTGGCCCGCGCACTCGCTCGTTGAGTTCCGTCGGCACCAGCATCTCGCCGATGCGACGATACGCGAGAAAGGTGGTATCCACGTGCGCGCCCTGAGTGGTCTCAAATCCGTTTAAAGTTAGATGAACCCGAAAGAGTCGGCTAGTTTGCGGATGTATCCAAAGCACCACGTCATCGTCCTCCGAAAAACCAAAACCAGGCCGCAGCGTGGTGCGCAGCCGAACATAAGGCACCCCCGTTTCTGTCTTGTCGGTCAGACGCGAAAACGAAGCCGAACTGAGAGGCGGAAACGCCGGACCGAGGTGAAAGAGTTGAAAGGCATCGGCGGTGAGCGCCGCGGCGCGCAGCTTCGCGGCGTCGGTTTCCCGCACTCCGTTGTAATACACCGCAATCGTCTCCGGCGTTCGCACGACCTTCTTGGTTCCAGCGGGTCCGTTCCACAACACGGCGTAATGCCGGTCGGCGGGGCGATACCGCTCTTCGGCCCGGATGCGATAATCCACATCGGTGACCACGGGCTGAATTCGTGGAATCAACTTTCCCCACTCCCCGTCCATGGAAAAATTGATGTCCGTTGCCCAAGACCGAGGGTCGCCACCGTGGGCCGCAAGGCAGAGAGCAAAAATCTCACCCGCCTCGGCTGCGTCGGTTCCGGCCATCTGTTCCTTCGCTCCGGGGAAAGGGGTGGAACAACCGCCGCCGATCAAAGCCCCCATGATGAGCAGGACCGAAAATAACCGCCGGAAAGCGAGACTTGAACGCATGCCAAAAGAAACGCCCGGCATGCGATGAAGCAAGAAGGCGACGATGTTTCGGCTGGGAACAAAAAAGTATGCCGGGTTGATATTTCTGTCCCCATTTTTCTGTCCTCAACTCCGAGGTGGCTTCGTGGAGTCGAACGATTGCGAGCATGAACAAAGCCGGTTGTGCCGCAGGCAAACTGCCAAGGTGATGAAGCAGAAATGACAGAAAAAAGGGGTCAAAACAGGGGGCCAGAATGACGTTTAGACCTACGGGCATTCACCCATTGGATCGAAAACAACGTGGAAACCATCTGATATCACTTCCTGTTACATCCGCTGGGGGCCAATCTGAGAGC
>Ga0335395_10002156_pt1 | contig 12200 bp, 10 predicted proteins | sample MAT02_FD_205744 | JGI IMG/M metagenome (GOLD analysis project Ga0335395, IMG submission 205744) | Freshwater microbial communities from Lake Fryxell liftoff mats and glacier meltwater in Antarctica - MAT-02 (spades assembly) (version 2) ...
TCGCCGTCTATCGTTTCTGGTTTTAGTCTCCGTCCTCGCCGCCGTGCCTCTGCTGCACACGGGCTGCGAGCCTCGCGTCAGCATGCCCTTCACGGCGGAAGTGGAGGATCCCAATTACCGTCGCGGAAAGGAGCTGCTGCGCATGGGACGCGAGCAGGAAGCACTGGGGCTTTTTCTCAAGGTGATCGACGAGCGCGGCGGGGCGGCGGCGGAGTCGCATCTCGAGGCGGGTATTCTTTATCAGAGGCACATCAAAGACCCGATCGCGGCGGTCTATCACTACCGCCGTTATCGCGAACTGCGGCCGAACACAGAGCAGTCGAGGATGGTGCTGCAGAGCATCGAGGCATGCATCCGCGAGTTTGCGCGCACTCTGCCGGCGCAGCCGCTCGATAGCCAGGTGGGCCGCACGGATCTGATGGACTCCATCGACCGCCTGCAGCGCGAAAACCTGCAACTCAAGGAGCAACTCGTGGCAGCGCGCGCGACCGTTTTGCAGACGACCCGTTCGGGCGGCGCGAATGGTCAAGGCAATGGGCTTTCGGACCCGGTGATGGAGCCCTCGCAGGGCGGCTTCGCGCTGGATGCGCCGGGCGCTGTGCCGGAGTATGCGGCCCCCGTGGCGGTGACGCCCGTGCTGCCCAGCCAGGCACCGGTGCTTGCTGCACCTGCGCCCCGTCCGCAAGCGACCGCGCCGACGCTGATGCCAGCCGGTTACCGTAAGCACATCGTGAACCGGGGCGACACCTTGATGAGTCTTTCGTTGCGCTACTACGGCAGCCGCACGCGTTGGCGAGAGATCTACGCGGTGAACCGGGATGTGCTGCCCAACGAGAGCGCGTTGAAGATAGGTATGGAGTTGAAGATCCCGCAGTGACCGGACGGCGGCCGCGCGCCGTGGCGCGCCGGGCAAACGCAAACGCGAAGGGTGGGCGGCTGGAGTTGGCCGGTGAAGGCACCGCCCCAGGCGGATAAAAATCAGCTGGAAGTGAGGGCCTGGTCGAACACGGCGAGCATGAAATCTGCATCGGCCTCGGTGATACACATCGGCGGCTTGATGCGCAGGGTGTTGCCCTTGAGGCCGCCCTTGCCGATTAGCAGGCCGAGGTCGCGACATTTTTCGAAGACGGCTAGGCACTCGGCGGTGGCAGGTTCTTTGGTGGTGCGATCCTTAACCAATTCAACGCCCAGCATGAGGCCGAGCCCGCGGATATCGCCAATAAGCGAATGTTTACCGGCGAGTTTAGCGAGGCCAGCTTTGAGTTGGGCGCCGCGCGCAAGGGAGTTGGCCTGGAGGCCTTCCTGGTCGATGACCTGGAGGACGGCGCGGCCCATGGCGGTGCAGACTGGGTTGCCGCCGTAGGTGTTGAAATGAATGCGGGCGGCGAGGGTTTTGGCGATCTCGGGGGTGGTGACGACGGCGGCGAGCGGGCATCCGTTGCCGATGCCCTTGGCCATGGTAACGATGTCAGGGATGACGCCTTGGGTTTCAAAACCCCAGTAGTGGGTGCCGGTGCGGCCAAAGCCGGCTTGGACCTCGTCGGCGACGCAGAGGCCGCCGGCGGCGCGGGTGTGGGCATAGGCGGTTTTAAGGTAGTTTTCGGGCAAGACGACCGCGCCGCCCACGCCCTGAATGGACTCGGCGAAGAACCCGGCGATGCGGCCGCTGGTGCCCATCTGGATGAGGTTTTGCACGTCGTCGGCGTAGAGGCGGCCGGCGTCGGGGTGGCCGGCGTAGGGGCCGCGATAGGAATCGGGCATGAGGGCGTGTTGAACACCAAAGCCGCCCGGAACATTGTATTTCCACGTGTGGTGGGAAGTGAGGCCCATCGTGGACTGGCTGCCGCCGTGGTAGCTGTTGCGCAGTGCGATGACGTCGTAGTTGCCGGTGTAGGCGCGCGCCATGAGCAGGGCGAGATCATTGGCCTCGGAGCCAGAGTTGACGAAGTAGCAGACTTTTAAATCGCCGGGGAGTTTTGCCGCTAGATCGCGGGCGTAGAGGGCAACGTTGGGGTTAAGATAGATGGTCGTCGTATGCTGGATTAGGGCGTTTTGGGCGTTGGCGGCGGCGTTGACGTGCGGGTGGCAGTGGCCGACGGAGACAGTGACGATGCCGCCGAAACCATCGAGGTAGCGGCGCCCGGTCTCATCAAAGAGCCACTGGCCCTTGCCCTCCACGATGGTAAGAGGTTTTTTGTAGTAATGAAAAATGCCGGGGCTTACATGCGCGTGGCGCAGCGCGAGGATCTCCTCGGGGGTGGGGCCGGTGTAGGGAATGGGTGAATACGAGCAGGGCGGGAGGGCGGGAAAAGGCATGATAGATTTGTTATTCGGAAATTTGCACCACAGAGATACGGACGCACGGAGCAGAGGACTGAGATGGAGCGAGGCTTCTCTGTGTCTCCGTGTCTTTGTGGCTCACTTGGTTGGAGAGAGTTTGCGGAAAAGGAGGTGAAGGGCGAAGGCGAGGGCGAAGCCGACGAACCAGGCTTGGTTGTAGAGGGTGTGGAAAAACGACGGGACGGAAGCGGCGGGGAGGATGTGGGTGACGGCGAGGAAGCCGGGGAGGTTGGGGAGGACGGCGAGGGCGAAGGCGGCGAGAGCGGCGAGGTTAAAGCCGTGTGTGTAGCGGTAGGGGCCCTGCGGATCATAGAGGCCGGCGACATCGAGGCGTTTTTTGCGGATAATGTAGTAGTCGGCGATCATGATGCCGGCGATGGGGCCAAGGAGCGCGCCGTAACCTATGAGCCAAGTGAAGATGTATCCACCAGGCAAGGACAGGAGTTTCCAAGGCATCATGAGGATGCCGAGCACGGAAGTGATGATGGCGCCGGTTTTGAAACTGATGTGGCGTGGGGCAAGGTTGGAGAAATCGTTGGCGGGCGAGACGACGTTGGCGGCGAGGTTGGTGGAGAGGGTGGCGATGAGGAGGGCTAGCAAGGCGATGATGCAAAGGACGGGATGGTCGAAGCGGGCGAGGAGTTGGACGGGATCCCAGATGGCCTCGCCAAAGACGACCACGGTGGCGCTGGTGACGACGACACCGATGAAGGAGAAGAGCACCATGGTCGGCGGGAGGCCGAGGGCCTGGCCGACGATCTGGGCGCGTTGGTTTTTCGCGAAGCGGGAGAAGTCGGGAATGTTGAGGGAGAGGGTGGCCCAGAAGCCAACTTGGGCGGTGATGCTGGCACCGAAGACGGTCCAGAAAGCGGCGGAGGTTTCGAATTTATCGGGCTGGGCGAAGATGGGGCCGAAGCCGTCGGCGGCGGAATAGGCCCAAGCGACAAGGGCGACGCCGATCAGAAGGAGGAAGGGGGCGGAAAGGGTTTCGAGCCATTTGATCGCGTCCATGCCGCGGATGATGATGGCGACGTTGACTGCCCAGAAGGCGAGGAAGGCGGCGAGTTGTCCGGGGGAGATGCCGAGGCCGGGGAGAGGGACGGCGGCGGCGGGATCGAAACCGAAGAGAATGGCGCAGAGCCCGTAGATGGCGGCGCCGCCGAGCCAAGTCTGGATACCGAACCAACCGCAGGCGACGAGGCCACGCAGGAGGGCGGCGAGGTTGGCCCCGCGCGTGCCGAAAGAGGAGCGGAGAAGGACGGGGAAAGGGATGCCGTAGGCGGTGCCGGGGTGGGCGTTGAGCGTCATCGGGATGAGGACGATGACGTTGCCGAGGAGGATGGTGAGGAGGGCCTGCCACCAGTTCATGCCTACGTCGATGAGGTTGCCCGCCATCATGTAGGTGGGGATGCAGACGGCCATACCGACCCAGAGCGCGGCGATGTGCCAGGTGCCCCAAGTGCGCTGGGCGGGCGACACGGGAGCGAGGTCTGGATTGGTGAGGGAATCGGCGGTGGTGGAGGCGAGGTCGGACATGCGGAGTTTAAACCACGGTCGCGCGGAGAGCACGGAGTCGAAGCGTCGGTTAAGGGAAAAAGTTCGGGCGGATTGGTCTCCCTGATTCTCCGTGATCTCCGTGGCTAGAAATGGTTGGGCTTTCGCTCGAGAAATTTGCCGCGACCGATGGTGCCGACGAAACGGCCGTCGCGAACGGCGACCTCGCCCCGGACGGTGACCAGGGAGGGGCGGCCCTCGATGGGCCAGTCCTCGAAGCCGCTGTAATCGACATTCATGACTTGGGTGGCGGCGGAGATTTTGCCGCGATAAGCAGGGTCATAGATGACGAGATCGGCGTCGGAGCCGGGTTGGATGGCCCCTTTTTTCGGAAAGAGGCCGAAGAGCTTAGCGGCCTGCGTGCTGGCAATGTTGACGAAGGTGTGGAGGTCGAGCTTCCCGGTTTTTACGCCATAGGTGTAGAGCAGATTCACCCGGTCTTCGAGAGCAGGGATGCCGTTGGGGATTTTGGTGAAATCGGCCCCACCCATGGGTTTTTGGCCTTTAAAGTCGAAGGGAGCGTGGTCGGTGGCGACGGTCTGGATGAGACCGGTGCGAAGAGCATTCCAGAGGACAGGCTGGTTGACGGCATCGCGTAGTGGCGGAGACATGACAAACTTGGCACCTTCGAAGTCGGGCTTTTCAGCGTAGGTTTTATCGAGCAGGAGATACTGGATAAGGGTCTCGACGGAAACATCGACGCCGCGAAGGCGGGCCTCGACGGCGTTTTTTAGGGCTTCGGCGCAGCTAAGATGAACGATGTAAACGGACGCTCCAGTGAGTTCCGCAAAGGTCATCAGGTGATGGACGCCCTCGGCCTCGACGAGGGGCGGGCGGCTCTCGTGATGTTGAGCGGGGTCAGTCTTACCAGCGGCCAGCAACTCTTTTTGGCGTTCGGCGATGAGGGTCTCGTTTTCGCAGTGAGCGGTGACGATGACGCCCAACTCTTTGGCGAGTTTGAGGGTCGCGTAGAGTTCGGGGTCGTCGATGCCGAAGGCGCCTTTGTAGGCGAGGAAGATTTTAAAGGAGGAAACGCCGGCGGCGACGATGGCGCGGAGCTGGTCGGCGGTATCGGCGTCGAAACGCGTGACGCCCATGTGGTAGGAGTAGTCGCAACAGGCCTTGCCGTTGGATTGGGCGTTCCAGGTATCGAAGCCCTCCTGGGCAGACATGGCGCGGGACGGGCAGCACATGTCGAAGATGGTGGTGGTGCCGCCGACGAGCGCGGCCTGGGTGCCGGTGGTGTAGGTATCTTTCGAATACGTGCCCATAAAAGGCAGGTAGATGTGGGTATGGGGGTCGATGAAGCCGGGGAAAATGTATTTTCCGGTGGCATCGAATACCTCGGCGTCGGCTGGCGCGGTGAGATCTTGGCCGATGGCGGTGATCGTTTCGTCGGCGATGTAAATGTCGGCGATGTAGCGCTCGGTGGCGGTGACGATCTCGCCGTTTTTGATTAGGAGACTCATGGAAGATCAGAATTTTTTATCACAGAGACACGGAGAAAAAGGCGGTAACGGAGAGAGGTTTTCTCGGTGTCTCCGTTTCTTTGTGGGGAATCTGTTTTTCATTTTTTCCAGACATCGCCGACGCCTTCGGAGAACCACCGGGTGCTGACGACTTTTTGGCGGGTGTAGAACTGGACGGCTTCTTTGCCCTGGATGTGGAGGTCGCCGAAGAAGGAGTCGTCCCAGCCGGTGAAGGGGAACATCGCCATGGTGGCAGGCACGCCGACGTTGATGCCGACCATGCCGGCTTTGACGCGATGTTTGAACTCGCGGGCGGCGAGGCCGCTGTTGGTGAAGATGGCGGCGCCGTTGCCGAAGGACGATTTATTTGCGGTCTCTATGGCGGCGTCGAGGTCGTCCATGCGCATGACGTTGAGCACGGGACCGAAAACCTCCTCGCGGGCGAGGGCCATGTGCGACTCGATGTTGTCAATGATGGTTGGGCCGAAATAAAAACCTGCGGGTGCGTCGGTGACGTGTAGGCCGCGGCCGTCGGCGAGGATATTGGCGCCCTCGGACTCGCCGGTGGAGACGAGTTCGGAGACGCGGTCGCGGTGGGCGGCGGTGATGACCGCGCCCATGTGGGGCTGGGCGGCGCGGTCGGTGGGGCCGACGGTGATGGAGCGGGCGGCTGTGATGAGGTCGGGCAGGAGTTTCGACGCGGCGGAGCCGACGACGAGGGCGGTGGAGCCGGCCATACAGCGTTCGCCGGCGCAACCGAAGGCGGCAGTGGCGAGATTTTCCACTGTTTTTCCCATGTCTGCGTCAGGCATGACGACGATGTAATTTTTCGCGCCCCCATTTGCCTGGACGCGTTTGCCGTGGCGGGTAGCGGTCTCGTGAATGTAGCGCGCGATGGGCGTGGAGCCGACGAAGGAGATCGCCTTGACCGAAGGGTGGGTGAGAAGTGTATCCACTACAGCCTTACCGCCATGGATAAGGTTAAGCACGCCTTTGGGCAGTCCGGCTTCGGCGAGCAACTCGACGAGGGCGATGGCGGTGAGAGGAACCTTCTCGCTGGGCTTGAGCACGAAGGTATTTCCACAGGCTAGGGCGAGGGGATACATCCAAAGTGGCACCATGGCAGGGAAGTTGAACGGCGTGATGCCGACGCACACGCCGAGAGGCTGGTTCATCGTCTCGCAGTCCACTCCGCGCGCGATATTCTCCAAGGTGTCACCCATTAAGAGGCTGGGAATACCGCAGGCGTATTCGATGTTTTCGAGGCCGCGATGGAGGTCGCCCTTGGCCTCGACGGCGGTCTTGCCGTGTTCGCGGGAGATGAGGGCGGTGAGGCGTTCGAAGTTTTGTTCGACGAGGTGGCGGTAGCGGAAGAAGACGCGGGCGCGATCAACGGGCGGGGTGTCGCGCCAGGCGGGGAAGGCAGCGGTGGCAGCGGCGATGGCGGCGTCGGCGTCGGCGGTGTTGCCGACGGGGCAGGCGGCGATGGTCTCGCCGGTGGAGGGGTTAAAGACCGGGGTGGTCGCGGTGGAGGTGGCGGGGAGCCAGATGCCGGCGATGTAGTTGGGGAGGGGAGCGAGGGACATGAATTATTTTTTTATCCACGGAGACACAGAGGCACAGAGAAGCAGGGCGAGGTGTCCGAGGTCGGTGCGGGAGCGGCGTTCGTTTTTAGAGGTCACTGGCGACGATGCGGTGGATGCCGTCTTTGAGAACCGGCGTGTTAAAGTTAATGGGGAGCCCAAGGGGGCGGCGTTCTAATTTGAGGTAGGTGAGAGGCTGAGCGCGATGGATGGGCAACGCCTCGTTGACGGCTTTGAGTTCGAGGATGAGTTCGCCCTCGCCGATAAAATCGAGGCGGTAGCCAAAGTCTAGTTTCACGCCCTTGTAAGGCAGGGGCATATCGCGTTGACGCTCGAAAGATAGGCCAGCCTGCGTGAGTTCGTAGGTGCGGGCCTCTTCGTAGGCGGATTCGAGGAGGCCGGGGCCGAGCTCGCGGTGAACTTCCATGCAGAGGCCGCGAACTTTATAGCTGGGAGCGTTGAGTTGGTCGGCGGTGGGAGAGGGCATGGGTTCTGAGAGGAATTTTTCACCACAGGGACACAGGGGCACGGGGAAGAGGTCGGAGATGAACGAGGTTTTCTCTGTGTCTCCGTGTCTCTGTAATGAATGATTGTTAGCGGGCGAGGTCGTTGGATTGTTTGACGAAGTCGTCGCCGGTCCATTCGGCGTCGTTGGCGACCATTTTTTTGGAGGCGGCCTCGGCGGCGGCGACTTTCTGGGCGGCTTTGCGGGCGAGCTGTTTTTGCACGAGGTCTGCGTGGGTGGTGAAGTAGTCGAGGCTGTGCCCCTTGAAGTCGCTCAAGGTCTCGAATTTGTGTTTCTCCATGAAAGCGAGGAGCTGCTCCTGCATGGGCTTCACGCATTCGTATCCGAATTTCATTACGCCGGTGCAGACCTGCACAGTGTCGGCCCCGAGGAGGATAAACTGGGCGGCATCCTCACCGCTTTCGATCCCGCCAAGGCCCGAAAGGGAGCAGCCGGGAAACTCTTTGCGGATCATGGTGGCAAGTTCCATGACCATGCGGAGGGCGATGGGTTTGACGGCTTTGGAGGAGTAGCCGCCGGGCGTGCTGTAGCCTTCGACAGTCGGCTCGGGACGAAGGGTGTCGAGATTTACGCTGGTGACGCTGCGAATGGTATTGATGGCGGCGAGGCCGGTGGCTCCGCCGCGCAGGGCGGCGCGGCCGGGCTCCTCAATGTGGGTGATGTTGGGCGTCATTTTGGCCCAGACCGGGAGTTTGGTGGCGGACTTAACCCAACCACAGACCTCCTCAAGGATGTCAGGATCTTGGCCCATGGCAGCGCCCATCTTGCGTTCGGGCAGACCGTGCGGGCAGGAGAAATTGAGCTCAAAGGCATCGACGCCGGCGGCTTCGCATCGCTGCACGAGCTCGATCCAGGCGTCCTTGTGGAACTCCTCCATGATGGAGGCGATCAGTGCGCCTGGCGGTTGGGCGTCTTTGCAGCGTTTGAACTCGTCCTCCCAGAGATGAAACGGACGGTCGCTGATGAGCTCGATGTTTTCCCAGCCGATGACCTCCCCACTGAGCGCGTAGGATTTGGCGTAGCGCGGGGAAACGTTGACAACCTTGGAGGCATCGAGGCTGACGGTTTTGGCAATAACGGCGCCCCAGCCTTCACGGAAAGCGCGGTTGATGACGGAAAGGTTCGTGCCGGGAGGGCCTGAACCGATCACAAAGGGGTTGGGCAGATACAGCCCGTCAACGGTGGTGGCTAGGGTGGGCATGGGAAAGACGAGAGGGGGCTTGCTAACGCAACGGTCGGGATGACCGATCGGACTCTCATCTAGCAGGTCATGTGCCGAGGTGGCTCGGGGGTTGCTGTGCGTGCAGATTAGCTAGATCAAGCAAACATGAATGCGATTTTAAACCCCGGCCTCGTGGTGGCGGAACTGAAAGAACTCCGCGTCCTTACCGGTGATGCGAGCGGAGCGCAGCGCGTGGCGTTTACGCCGGGGTGGACACGGGCGCGGGAGTGGTTGAAGGGGAAATTGGCGGAGCTGCCGGTGGAGGTGCACGTGGATGCGGCGGGGAATCTGTGGGCAACCCTGCGCGGCGAGTCGGAGTGCGAGCTGGTGATCGGCGGGCATCTCGACTCGGTGCCAAACGGGGGGTGGCTGGACGGGTGTTTGAACGTGATGGCGGGCGTAGAGATTTTGCGGCGGCTGGTAGCTGAATATGCGGGGGGGCGGCCGCCGGTGACGGTGCGGTTGGTGGATTGGGCGGACGAGGAAGGGGCGCGATTCGGGAAGAGTTTATTTGGGTCGTCGGCGTGTTCGGGGGCGCTGGATATGGATGAAGCGCGGGAGTTGGTGGATCGCGACGGGGTGACGTTGCCAGAGGCGTTGAGTGCGGTGGGGATAGAGTTTGAGCGGGTGAAGGAGAGCGGGCGGGAGCTGGCGAAGGCGGCGGCATATATCGAGCTGCACATCGAGCAAGGGCCGGTGTTGCTCGATCTCGGGCTGCCGCTTGGTGCGGTGCTGGGGACGTTTGGCGTGGAACGGCACTCGATCACGTTTCACGGGCAAGCGGCCCATTCGGGCAGCACGCCGATGAATCGGCGGCGGGACGCGTTTCTCGCTGCCGCGAAGATGAGCCCGGAAATCTACGCGATCGCGGCGCGGCATGGCGGCGTGTGCACGATAGGTCTATGCACGACCAAGCCAGGCATCGTGACAAGTGTGGTGGCGGAGTGCCGGATCACACTCGATCAACGCCACCTCGAGGCGAGTGCGTTGGCCGCGATGTTGGCAGATGCGCAGGCGGCGAGCGAACGCTTCGCGACCGAGGGCGGAGTGACCGTGTCCTGGGAGCGTCTGTGGCAAATCGAGGCGCGGCCTTTCGCAACTGAATTAATCAAGCTCTGTGACGAGGCAATTCGCGAGACAGTTGGAGTATCCCACCGATTGCCCTCGGGCCCGCTACATGACGCGGCGGAGACCTGCGGGATAGGCATACCCACGGTAATGATGTTCGTGCAGAGCCTGCACGGTATAAGTCACAACAAGATCGAAGACACCCGCGAGGAACACATCGAGCAAGCGGTGGTGGCGCTGGATCGGTTGGTGCGCAAGACCTCGGCTTGGATCGCGACAGGTGGGGGGCGATGCGCTTAAAAAAAAAATGGCAGTCCTTACCAGGATGCCTCGCTCGCCTTGTTGGCCGCCTGCTGACCGCGCCACTCACTTTATGCACCCGCAGGGAGCACGCAGGGGCTCCGCGAGCGCCATCCGACTCAATATCTGCCGCGTTACGCTGTGGCCCGACTGCATTTTCTAGATTTAAAGCGGTTCCTCGCTGTTTTCGCTGGGTAAAGGACCGCTCGATCTCGCCAAGTGAGTGCTGCTTTTGCTTGGTGCGGGGAGCGCGGGCGCCCCGCCCCAATACGGTTCACTTAAGGCTGGGATGCCAGTGAGTGTAGCGTTGGCCGTCCCTGGCCAATTCAGGGGTTGCGGTGCGTCCGCTTAAACCTTGGCCGAGGACGGCCAACGCTACACCTGCAAAGCCGGGACTGAGCTCATGCGGAAGCGCATCCCGCACGCTTCGAATCGTTGGGTGCTAATTAACGGTATTCGGCGTTCTGCCTGCCGACAGCGGCGGTTCGTTGAAGCCTTTTCCGATCCGTGCGTCTGGCGAGTCGCCCAACGCGGCACCCGGGTCGGGTGCGCACCCCGATCCTCGGACCAATCCACTCCTCCAATTCCTCTCTACGGAATCCACAAGTCTCTATCCACTGAAAACAGCGAGGAACCTTTAAAGCTCAGCGACGTAGTTGGGCGACGATGTTGGGATGGGCCTCAAGGTAGCGAGTCAGGCGCTCAAGAGCGTCGAGGGTCTCGCCGCTGATATGGTGTTCCATGCCCTCGACGTCGCGGAAAATAACATCTTCGGGCAGTTCGAAAAAGCGCAGCAACTGGGTGAGGAGCTCGTGGCGGTGGGCGATACGGGCGGCGACGGCCTCGCCGGCGTCGGTGAGAACCATGCCCCGGTATTTTTCGTATTTCACCAGACCGTCGGCATCGAGGCGCTGAACCATGGTGGTCACGCTAGCCTGGGAAATTTTGAGTTCGGCGGCGATATCGACCACGCGCGCGTAGCCCTTGGATTTGATCAGGGCGGCGATGCGTTCCAAGTAGTCTTCCGCAGCGGAGGTGGTTACCCGCGGGACGACAGGTATGGCAGGACTGGTGTCGGGGGAGTGGATGGGCAACTCGCTCACGGGAACAGACTGAAACAATATAGGGGAAAGGGCGAGATTCGCAGACACGAAAGCCGCGATCCGGGATCGCGGCTGGTGCGCTGGGTAAGAGAGAAAAGGCAGAAAAGTCGCGGAAAACTATTTGCGCGCGCGCTCGGCCTTGAGGGTTTTCTCCCCGGCCACGACGATACGAAACATCTGAATGGCCATCCACAAGACGCCGGTCACACACATGGCGGTGGAAGCACTGAAGAACAAGATGAACTTGGACGCGGTCGAGTGCACGTGGCCTTGAACCAAGCTGAATATGAAAAAGAAGAAAACAGCGCACAACACCAAGTCCACCGCGACGGTGAAGGGCGTGACGTGTTTCTGCACGGAACCAGCGTGGAGGTTGTCGTCGGCAGACGGAGGCGTGACCATAGTTCATGCATATCAAAAGGTCTCGTCCGCCTTGTCGAATGCGTTTTTTCGGGCTGCCTTCCGGTTCGGAGCGCCAAGGCTGGAAATGCGCCCTTGACTCGGTGGGCGGGGTTTGAGTCTTTGACCGTTTTCTACAAGCAAACCCTCGACTCCCGATCACCATGGCCAACACCAAATCTGCCATCAAGGCCGCCCGCAAGACCGTCCGCCTGACCGCTCGCAATAAGGCGACCAAGACCAAGCTGAAGACCCTTCACAAGAAGTACCTCGCCGCCGCCAAGGGCGAAGACAAGGACGTGGCCAAGGCCGCCGCCTCCGCCTACACGTCCGCGATGGACAAGGCGACCAAGTCTGGCGTCGTGCACAAGAATGCAGCCTCCCGCGCCAAGGCCCACTCCGCCAAGGTCGTGTTCGCCAAGTAAGGTTACCACTCCCAGCCAGCGCACTTATCTGGCTCCGGCGCCCGCCTGCCGACTACTCTATCCCGTGTGCCCTTCTGGAGCACACGGGATTTTTTTATCCTCGTTTGAGCGGGCGGGCTTGAGCCGGAGCGTGGAGGCGCATCTCGTCGGCACCGATGTCCGCTGCCCCTTCCGTTCAACTCCATCTGAGTCCCGGCGCGGAAGAGACGTG
>Ga0335395_10002157_pt1 | contig 12197 bp, 6 predicted proteins | sample MAT02_FD_205744 | JGI IMG/M metagenome (GOLD analysis project Ga0335395, IMG submission 205744) | Freshwater microbial communities from Lake Fryxell liftoff mats and glacier meltwater in Antarctica - MAT-02 (spades assembly) (version 2) ...
TTCTCGGGGTCGGTCCACGGCCAGTAGGTGGCGAGGCCGAGGGCGAGGGGGACGGCGGCGAACACCAGGAGGGTGACGGCGTAGGCGCCGAGGAAGCGGCCGAGCACGAAGCTGGGTTTGCTCAGGCGGGTGGTGAACAGCAGCTCGTGGGACTTGAACTCAAAGTCGCGCAGGATCGCGGTGCCGCTGATCGCGGAGGTGAAGACCATGCCGACGAGGGTCAAGATCATGACGATGGTGTTGATCGCCCAGGGGGAGTTGATGACGACCTTGCCGGCGACCCCGCCGAGCTGCACGGCGTCGGTGGTGGCGAACAGGAAGGCCAGCAAGAACATCGCCGCCATGAATACGTAGGTGATCGGGCGGCGCAGGTGGTAGCGCAGCTCGAAGCTGGCGAAGCTGAGGAGCTGGCTCATTCGGACCTCGCGGCGGCGTCGCCCATGTGGTGAAAGTAAACGTCCTCGAGGCTGGGCTCGACGGCCTCGAACTCGGGGCCAGGGGCGCTGCGGTGGTACACGTGCACGACGGGGCGCCCGGTGATGAGCCGCGTGGAGATGACGCGCAGCTCCTTCTGCAGCGCGGGCAGCTCGGCGCGGGTGGTGACCTTGCGCCAGATCTTGCCGCGCAGCGTGGCGAGGGCGGCCTCGGGCTGGCCGGTGTAGCGCAGCTCGCCGTCGGCGATGATCGCGAAGTTGGGGCACAGCTCGGCGACGTCCTCGACGATGTGGGTGCTGAGGATGACGACCACGTCCTCGCCGATCTCGCCGAGCAGGTTGAGGAAGCGGTGGCGCTCGGTCGGGTCGAGGCCGGCGGTCGGCTCGTCGACGATGACGAGGCGCGGACGACCGAGCAGGGCGATGGCGATGCCGAGGCGCTGCTTCATGCCGCCCGAGAACCCGCCGACGGCCTTCTTGCGGACGGCGACGAGGTTGGTCTGCTCGAGCAAGCCCTTGATCTGGGCCTGGCGCTGCTGGCGGTCGTGCAGGCCCTTGAGCACGGCGAAGTGCTCGAGGATCGCCTCCGGGCTGAGGTTCGGGTAGAGCCCGAATTCTTGCGGGAGGTAGCCGAGGACCTCGCGCAGTTGGGCCTTCTGGGTCAGTACATCGAGCGCACCGAAGCGGATGGTGCCGGTGTCGGGCGCCTGCAGCGTGGCGATCGTGCGCATGAGCGTCGACTTGCCGGCGCCGTTGGGGCCCAGCAGGCCGAACATGCCGACGGGGATCGTGAGGCTGATCCCCCGCAGCGCTCGCACGCCGTTGGGATAGGTCTTGGTGAGGTCCTGGATCGAGAGTTCCATGGCGCGGCTTCCCGCGAGCATAGACCCGGACCGCAGGGCCGTGGTGTCACGAGCGCGTCACATGACGAGGGACATCTGGTAGGGGCCGACCCAGAAGCTGTCGTCGGGGGCGAGCTCGGCGGGCTTGCGAATCGGTGCGTCGCCGATCTTCACAGAGCCATCACCGATGATCGGCCGCAGGTACGGCCGGTTCGGGATGCCGCTCCACTCGAGCACGGCGTGTACGCGGCGGATGTGGGTCGCGTGGTGGTCCGGCAGCATGATCTCGCAGCGCTCGCCGCTGCCGATCCTGTAGCTACCGGGCAGGAACAGGCGCTCCTCGACGCCGCCCTCGGGCCAGCGCAGCTTGAGCGTGGCGGCGACCGGGATGCCGAGGTCGCGGTGCAACACCTCCCCGAGGATATTGGCGAAGGCGCTGGCGTCTGGCGGGCGCTTCTCGGGATCCTTGTCGAGCGCGAGCTCGATGCCGCTGACCAGCGCGCGCGGCAGTTGATCGCAGCCGGCGATGTTGAGGAGGCCGGTCACCGGCATGTTGGCGTGGGCCTGCAACCAGCGCACGGGCTTCTCGCGGTACTCCTCGCGGACCTCGTTGAGCGGGCGATCGGGGTGAAACGGCGAGTGCGCCGAGAGCAGCTCGTACAAGATGGTGGCGAGCGAGTACACGTCGCTCGCGGGGGTCAGGACGCGGGTCTTGAGCTGCTCGGGCTGGCTGTAGTGGGGGGTGCCGACGACCATGTGGATCTGGGTCGCGTTGGCGCCGATGACCGGTGAGCCGTCCCAGGAGCGGGCGAGACCAAAGTCGAGGACCTTGATCTGGCCGTTGTCCTGGACAAAGATGTTCTCCGGCTTGACGTCCCGGTGGACGATGCCCTGGGCGTGCGGCTCGGCGAGGCCGAGACAGGCCTGATGCACGATCGTGACGGCCTGGGCGGGGTGGAGCGGCTCATCGAAGCTGTGCCAGGTGTTGAGGGTGTCGCCCTCGAGGAAGTCCATCAACATGTACACGTGGCCGTCGGGGCGCAGGCCACAGTCGAAGGTGCGGACCACGTGGGGGTTGGTCAGCGAGCGGAGGATCGTGATCTCCCGCAGGGCGCGCTGGGCGGCGTCGCTGGTGGTCACCGGCTCGCGCGTGAGCTTGAGCGCGAGCGGCCGGTCGAAGCCGCGGACCTCCACCTTGTAGACGTTTGCGAAGGCGCCAGCCCCGAGGACACTGACGACCTTGATGTTGCCCGCGTAAACGTCTCCAGGCTGAAGTACAACGGCCATGTTTTTTTGATCTCGAGACAAGCTATCACGAGGCCGCAGGTCGCGAGCAAGGCCGCGCACGAATTGTCCACGCGGTCCCGGGTCTCCGGGGCTCGATGCACCCCCACCTCATCCATTACCTTCGCGGGCTCGCCGATGACCACGCCATTGCCCCACCCAGAGCCTCCGACCGCCCTTTCGCGCCTCGCGGCGGTGGAGGACCTGGGGCACATCTGTGTGGTGGCGACCGATGTCGACGGCACCCTGACGCGGGCGGGGAAGCTCGATCCTGCGGCGCTCGCGGCGATCTGGCGGCTGATGGTGGCGGGCGTCATGGTGGTGCCGGTGTCGGGCCGACCGGCGGGTGAGGTGCAGGGGCTGGTGCGCTACATGCCGGGTGTGGTCCGCGGTCTCGCGGAGAACGGGCTGGTGGAGATCGTGCCGGACCAGGCGCCGCGCTGGCTCGGCACACCGACCGACAAGCCCCGCCTGCGTGCCGTGGGGGCCCGCTTGAACGATGATTTTGCGGCCGGGCTGCGGATCACGGGCGATGATTACTGTCGCCTCGGGGATGTCGCGTACGAGCGCGAGGGTCGCGACGAAGCGGAGCTGCTGCGCCTGCGCGGGCACGCCGAGGCGCTCGGGGTCCACCTGGTCTGGTCGAACGTTCACGTACACCTGGCGGAGGCGGTGCCGGACAAGGGGGTCGCGGTGCTGCAGTTGTTGCGTGAGCTGGCGATCGCGCCCGGGCAGGTGGCGACCATCGGCGACGCGCCCAACGACGCCGGCCTGTTCATCGCCGGGCGCTTCGGACTGACGGTCGGCACGGCGGATGTCACGGCCCAGCTCGCGTACTTCCCGGCGGCGCCGCGCGCCGTGACAGAGGGGCGCGAGGGGGCAGGCTTCGTGGAATTGGCGGAAGCCTTGCTCGCGGCGCGCGGCCGCTGAAACCGCGGCGCGCGGACGCGGGTCCAAGGCCGGCCCGACCTGGGGTTTCCATGCTATGCCCCGATGCGCCGTGACCGCTCTGGTCCCGTCTCGCCCTGTGCCCGCCATGTCTGTCTCCTTTGATTCTCCGGTCCTCGCGCAGCGCCTCGTCTTCCGGGTGTCGCTGGCGTTCGCGTTGCTGACCACGCTCGTGGTCGGCGGCTGTCAGGCGAGCGCCGGCGGCTACGATCGCAAGAAGGACGGCAAGGAGGAGGTCAAGGAGGTGCCGACGCCGGTGGTGGTGGGGGCCGTCGAGCGCGGCTCGATCGTCTCGACGATCTCGGCGGCGAGCACGATCGAGGCGGAGCGCCAGGTGACGATCCACGCGGAGTCGACCGGGCGGCTCGTCGACCTCACGGTTGAAGAGGGTGACAGCGTCAAGAAGGGTCAGGTCCTGGCCCGGATCCGCTTCGACGCGCAGACCAACTCGCTGCTGCGCGCCAACACCTCGCTGGAGAAGGCCCGCGTCGACTTCGACCGCGCCGAGCAGCTCTTCAACGACAAGGTCATCGGTCAAGAGGAGTACTTGCGGGCCCAGAACGCCCTGGAGATCGCCCAGCTCGACCTCAGTGATCGTTCGCGCGAGATGCGAAACACCAAGGTGACGGCGCCCTTCGACGGCACGATCACGCAGCGCAAGGTGACGGCCGGGGCGTTCGTCAACAACGGCGCGGAGCTGCTGACGCTGGTCGACTTTCGTACGCTGGTCGCCCGGGTGTTCGTGCCGGAGAAGCAGCTCGACCGCATCGAGGTCGGGCAGGAGGCCGAGGTCGTCGGCAAGGCAGCGCGCGGCCGCAAGGGCGCGGGCAAGATCTTGCGCATCGCGCCGACGATCGACGCGAGCACCGGCACCGTGAAGGTCACGGTCTCGATGCCGCCGGCGCTGGTCGGTCCGCAGGCGTTCTTGCCCGGCATGTACGCGGAGGTCACGCTGCGCACGGACAGTCGCTCGGATGTCGCGTTGGTCCCGAAGTCAGCGGTGATCCGCGACGAGGAGCAGACCTACCTGTTCACGGTCACCGGCGACCCGACGACCGGGTTCATCGCCAGGCGCGTGCGCGTCGAGACCGGCCTGACGGACCCCGAGCGCATCGAGGTGGTCAAGGGCCTGGCGGTCGGCGACGCGGTGATCACCGCGGGCCAGACCGGGCTCAAGGACGGGGCCAAGGTGGTCCGCGTCGATCCCCAGGGCAAGCCGATCGATCCGCCTTTGGAAGTCGAGACGGCGGACAAGAAGGCCGCGTCGGACAAGTCGGAGTAGCCCGCGCATGGACACGCAGACCCCGACGGCCCGGCGTCCCGAGGCAGACGAGGCGCAGACCTTGGCCTGGGCGGCGCGTGAGAAGGCGATGGAGCGGTTTCGCTTCACCACCACGCGCCCGGTCGCGGTGCTGATGGTGTTCTTCGCGGTCCTGGTATTCGGCGGGTTTAGCATCCGGCTGCTGCCGCTAAACCTGATGCCGGACATCTCCTACCCGCGCCTGACGGTGCGCACGGAGTACCCCGGCGCGGCCCCGGCAGAGGTCGAGAACAACGTTTCACGGCCGATGGAGGAGATCCTCGGGGTGGTCACGGGCCTGACCAAGATCTCGAGCGCGTCGCGTGGCGGGTACAGCGACGTGGTGCTCGAGTTCGCGTGGGACACGGACATGGACGAGGCCAACCAGGATGTCCTGGAGAAGCTCGACGCGATCAAGCCGGTGCTGCCGACGGAGGTCAAGCAGCCGCTGATCCTGCGCTACGACCCGACCCTTGACCCGGTGCTGACGCTGAGCCTCAGCGGCGCGGGCGAGGCCTTCGCGGGGATCGACGGGCTCAAGTATCTGCGCAGGATCGCCGACCGCGATGTGCGTCGCCTGCTCGAGCCGATCGAGGGGGTGGCGGCGGTCAAGGTCAAGGGCGGCCTCGAGGAGGAGATCCAGGTCCAGTTGCTGGAGGAGCAGCTTCGGCGCACCAACATCAGCGTCGACACGGTGATCAAGCGGCTGCAGGCGGAGAACATCAACCTCGCGGGCGGCAGCATGCGCGACGGTCGGACGCGCTATCTGGTGCGCACGGTCAACGAGTTTCGCGACCTCGCCGACATCCGCGAGCTGGTGATCTTGTCGCGCGAGGGTCGCGACATCAAGCTCAAGGACATCGCGGAGGTCGGTTCGGGCTACAAGGACCGCGACGTCATCACCCGCGTGAACGGCCGCGAGGCGGTCGAAGTCGAGGTCTACAAGGAGGCGGACGCCAACATCGTCGACATGGCGGGCCGGGTCACCGAGGCCTCGCTGAGGACGGTGCGCCCGCGGCTCAAGAGCGAGTACGGGGCGGACATCGACGTGCTGACGGACCGCTCGCTGTTCATCGAGTCGAGCATCAACGAGGTCCGCGACACGGCGATCACGGGCGGGCTGCTGGCGATCATCATCCTATTTTTGTTCCTGCGCGACCTCAAGTCGACGCTGATCGTGGCGGTCTCGATCCCGATCTCGGTGCTGGTGACCTTCGCGCCGCTTAACATGGCGGGTGTCTCGCTCAACATCATGAGCCTGGGCGGGCTGGCGCTCGGCATCGGCATGCTGGTCGACAACTCGATCGTGGTGCTGGAGTCGATCCACCGCTGCAAGGAGGAGGGTGACGACTACATCACCGCGACGGTGCGCGGGACCTCGGAGGTCGGCAGCGCGGTCATCTCGTCGACGCTGACGACGGTGGCGGTGTTCTTCCCGATGGTGTTCGTCGAGGGCATCGCCGGGCAGATGTTCGGCGACCTCGGGCTGACGGTGGTGTTTAGCCTGCTGGGCTCTCTGGCGGTGGCGCTGTTCTTGATCCCGATGCTGGCCTCGCGCAGTTGGATCGGCGGACCGGGTCTGTCGGCTGGCGACCCGCCTGCGGTGCGCCTGGGCCGGGCGCTGCGCGGCCTGCTGACCAGTTGGGGCTCGGCGGAGGAGCTCGGCGCGGCGCTGGCGAGGCCGCGCTGGTGGTGGGTGACGATCGTCCCGCTGGCCTACTACCTCGTGCGCTTCGTGCTGCACTTCAGCTTCGACTTCATCGGCAAGCTGCTGTCGGCGATCGTCATCATTTTGGTCGCGGTGCTCGTGACGGTCGTCGGCGCGGTGCTGTGGCTGCTCGGCTGGATCATCAAGCCGGTGTTGTGGCTGTTCGACGCGTTCATGCGCGTACTCGAGGCCGGTTATCCCCGGCTGATCCGCTGGAGCTTGCGCAACCGCGTGGTGGTCTACGGGCTGGTGCTGGCGGCGGGCGGGGCGACGGTGTGGGCGGCCCCGCAGCTCGACACCGAGCTGATCCCCGAGCTGCATCAGGGCGAGTTCACGGTCGAACTGAGCCTGCCAGTCGGCACGCCGTTGATGGCGACGCAGGAGACGATGCTGCCGGTCGAGCAGGAGCTGCTGCGCGCGGTCCCCCGGCTGCGCAGCTTGATCACGACGATCGGCAGCGAGCGCGACAGCAGCGAGTCGGGCGAGCGCGGCGAGCACACGACCCGCCTGCGCATCGCCCTGACCACGCAGAAGACCCGCACGGACAGCTACGAGCAGCCGAAGGCAGGCGAGCCGGAGGCGGTCGTCGAGGCGCCGGAGGAGCCGCTCGGGCTGGCGGCGCCGGCGACCGACCCGAACAACGCGGAGCGCGAGGCGTTGGCCGCGGTGCGCCCGCTGGTCCAGCGGATCCCGGACGCGATCGTCAACGTCACGCGCCCGGCGCTGTTCTCGTTCACGCGCCCGATCGAGGTCGAGATCCGCGGCTACGAGCTCGACGAGCTGGGCGACGCGACCGACGCGGTGCGCGAGACGCTGGCCGGCATCACCGGCCTGCGCGACGTGAAGTCGTCGATCCTGCCGGGCAGCCCCGAGGTGCAGATCGTCTACAACCGCGACGCGCTGGCCCGCTACAACCTCGACATTCGTACGGTGGCGGAGCTGGTGCGCAACAAGGTGCAGGGCTTCGAGGCGACCAAGTACAACCGCAAGGACCGCAAGATCCCGGTGCGCGTGCGGCTCAAGGACATCGAGACCGCCGACGTCGAGGAGCTGCGCGAGCTGGTCGTGAACCCGGGCCAGACCCGGCCGGTGCCGCTGACGGCGGTGGCGGAGCTGACGCTGGGTCGCGGGCCCAACGAGATCCGGCGCATTGGTCAGCAGCGGGTCGGCCTGGTGACGGCGAACCTCGAGGGCGCGGGCCTGGGCAGCGTGGTCACGGCGATCGAGGCGCGGCTCACCGAGCTCGAGCTCCCGGCCGGGGTCAGCTACGCGGTGACTGGCCAGAGCGCCGAGTGGGAGACCTCGTCGCGCTCGCTGTACCTGGCGCTCGGGCTGTCGATCTTCCTGGTCTACGTGATCATGGCGTCGCAGTTCGAGAGCCTGGTCTATCCGCTCATCATCCTGGCGACGATCCCGCTGGCGGCGGTCGGGGTGATCTGGACGCTGCTGCTGATGGGCCTGCCGGTCAGCGTGCTGGTGTTCCTCGGGGCGATCTTGCTGGCGGGCATCGTCGTCAACAACGCGATCGTGCTGGTCGACTACGCCGGGCAGCTCAAGGAGCGCGGCCACAGCACCGACGAGGCGCTGGCGATCGCGGGGCAGGTCCGCCTGCGGCCGATCCTGATGACGACGATGACGACGGTGTTGGGCCTCATCCCGATGGCGCTCGGCCTCGGTGACGGCGCCGAGCTGCGTACGCCGATGGCGATCACGGTGATCGCCGGCCTCGGGTTCTCGACGCTGCTGACTCTGGTCGTGATCCCCACGTTCTACGCCGGCGTCGACCGGCTGTTCGGCGGCGGGGTCGCCGAGCCGCGCGACGTCGCGCTGGCCCGTGAGACGGCTTCCGTGACGGCGGACCAGCTCGCGCCCGAGGTGGTCGCCGCGCAGGCGCCAGGTACCGAACCGCAATAGTGTTTTTGGGAGGTCGCCATGGCCAAGGACAAGCTCCGCGACAACAGCCTCGTTCACCTCTCGCTGGTGCGTCCGGTGACGATGCTGATGGTGCTGCTCAGCTTTATCGTGATCGGGATCGTCGCGCTGGTGAACATCCCGGTCGAGCTGATCCCCTCGGGCTTCTCGCCGCCGTTCATGCAGGTCGAGGTACCCTACGCGAACGCGACGGCGCAGGACGTCGAGGACCGGATCACGCGGCCGCTCGAGCAGGCGCTGTCGACCACGCCCGGGCTCAACGAGCTGAGCGCGACCTCGCGGGCGGACCGGGCCAGCCTGTCGCTGATCTTCGAGAGCGACATGGACATGAACATCGCGTACCGCGAGGTCCGCGACCGGGTCGCGCGCGCGCGGCCCGATCTTCCGGCGGACGTCGAGAAGGTCCGGATCCGCAAGGAGTCGGGCGCGGGCATCCCGGTGGCCTTCTACGGGATCACCTGGGACGAGACCGTCGAGCTGCCGCGCGACCGCCTGCAAAAGCACCTGGTCCGCGCCATCGAGCGCATCGACGGGGTCGGCCTGGTGAACTTGTGGGGCCAGGAGGACCGCGAGATCCGCATCGAGCTCAACCGGCCGCTCGCGGAGGCGGCGGGCGTCAACATCTTTCAGCTCGCGCAGACGCTGACCAAGGCCAACTTCAACCTCGCCAGCGGCAACATCCGCGACCCCGAGGGCAAGTTCGTGATCCGCTCGCTGGCGACGTATCAGACGATCTCGCAGCTCGAGGACACGATCGTCGGGCAAAAGAGCTTGCGCCTCAAGGACATCGCCGAGGTCGTCTACGACTACCCGGAGAGCGACCGCATCGACCGCTACAACGGGCGCCCGTCGATGGTGCTGTTCGTGCTCAAGGAGTCGCAGGCCAACACGGTCGAGGTGTGCGAGCGCATCCGGGCGGCGGTCGAGGCGGCCCAGCAGACCCCGGGCCTGGCCGGCTTCCAGGTCGAGGACATCTTTAATCAGGGCGACGCGATCGTCTACAGCCTCAACCAGGTGACCAGCTCGGGCCTGCAGGGCGGGGTGCTGGCGATCCTGGTGCTGCTGTTCTTCCTGCGCCGGGTCCGCCTGACGCTGCTCATCGCGGCCTCGATCCCGCTGTCGATCTTCCTGGCGCTGCCGTTCATGTACTTCGCGGATCAGAGCATCAACCTGATCTCGCTGCTCGGCCTGATGATCTGCGTCGGCCTGGTGGTCGACAACTCGGTGGTGGTCGCCGAGAACATCGAGCACTACCGCGGCCGCGGTATGAGGCCGTACGCGGCGGCGCTGCACGGGGCCAGCGAGGTGGCGCTGCCGATCACGCTGGCGACCCTGACGACGATGATCGTGTTCGCCCCGGCGGCGCTGCTGGCGTCCGGACCGACCCAGTTCTTCATGATCCGCATGGTCACGCCGGTGTGCGTGTCGCTGCTCGCGAGCCTGTTCGTGGCGCTCGCGCTGGTGCCGATGGTCAGTGTGTTGGCGTTTCGTGACGCGGCGCCGCTGCTGGCCAGCAGGCGCTGGCTGCGGCCGGTGCTGCTGATCGACCAGACCTGGAAGCGGTGGATGACGGCGGCCTACGAGGCGACGATGGGGCCGCTCAACCGCCTCTACGGCCGCTTGCTGCGCGTGACGTTGCGTCGGCGCATGGACGTGGTGGTGTCGGCGCTGCTGATGCTGGCCGCGACGGTCGCGGTGCCGATGATGTCGGTGCCGTTCTCGGGCGGCGAGAACATGGGCACCCGCAACTTCTTCGCCTATTACTCGATGCCCGGCGACATCACGCGCGCGGAGGCCGACGCGTTCTTCCGCGAGCTCGAGCAGACGATCGAGGCGAACAAGGCGGAGTATCGGATCGCCGCGCAGTACATCGGCTTCGACGGCACGGTCGCGCAGGTGCAGGTGTTCTTCGAGAAGCAGTCGCCGGGCGAGCGGCCGTTCAAGGAGGTGCGCCAGGAGGTCTACGACAAGCTGCCGAATCGGCCCGGGTGGGTGAAGGAGGCCCGCTTCGGCGGCTCGGACGGCACCGAGGACGAGGCCTTCATGGTGACGCTGTACGGCGACGACCACCAGTCGGTGCAGGACGCCAAGGAGGAGCTCGAGCGGGGTCTTCTGGCCCAGCCGGGGGTGCTGGGGGTCTCGAGCCGCGGCGGCGATTCGATGCGCCGCGACGAGCTGGCGCTGTCGATCGATCGCACGATGAGCGAGCGCTTCAAGGTGTCGGCGGGCACGATCGCCAACACGGTGGCATACGCGATCCGCGGCCAGTTGCTGCCGCGGTTCCAGAGCCCCTCGGAGGACCGCGAGATCAACGTAAGGATCCGCTACCGCAAGGAGGACCGCGAGCAGCTCTCGCAACTGCTCGAGTTCAAGGTGCTCAGCGACAGCGGCAAGGTCGTGCCGATCAGCGTGCTGACCGAGACCGGCCTGCGCAAGGGAGAGAACGCGCTGGTGCGCAACGACAAGCGGGTCGCGGCGCTGATCCGCCTCGAGCTGGAGAAGGAGGACCGGCTTGCGACCGAGACGGCGATCAAGGGGTTCCTCGAGCGTTACGAGCTGCCGAGCGGCCTCAGCTTCGACGCCGACCGCAACAGCCGCGAGGCCGACGACCTGGCGACGGACCTGCTGGGCGCGATGGTCCTGTCGACGATCTTCATCTTCCTGCTGATGGGCTTCCTGTTCGAGTCGTTCATCTTGCCGCTGAGCGTGCTGCCGTCGATCCCGCTGTCGTTCATCGGCGTGTGGTGGTTCCTGATGTTCACCGGCTCGCCGATCGACTCGCTCGCGGTGATCGGGATCCTGTTGCTGCTCGGCGTGGTGGTAAATAACGGGATCGTCCTGGTCGACTTCATCAACAGCGCCCGCGTGGCCGGGCTGTCGCGGGAGGCGGCGATCGTGCAAGCCGGCATGCAGCGCTTTCGACCGATCATGATGACCGCGTTGACGACGGTCGGCGGCATGCTCCCGCTGGCGTTCTCGACGCCCACCGGCGAAGGGCTCAACTACGGTCCGTTCGGCAAGACGCTGGTCGGCGGGATGACGACCGCGACGATCCTGACGCTGGTGGTGGTGCCAGTCTCGTACACCTACTTCGACGACCTGCGCATCGCCGCGACCGAGTGGACCCGGCGCATCTTCTGGCGCCGCAAGCGGTGAGTTTGATGGGCGCTACCGGGGGAGGAGCGGGCGTGCTAGCCTCGGGCGATTATGGATCACGTCACGTTTCGCAAGGCCACGAGGGCCGAGCTCGACGCCCTCCCGGAGGATGTGAAGGGGGAGCTGATCGACGGCGTGTTGTATACGCAGCCGCGTCCGCGGGCGTTGCACATGAACATCGAGCTCAGCGTGATGGACGAGCTTCGCGGGCCGTTCCAGCGCCGCCGCAACGGCCCCGGAGGCTGGTGGATCCTCGCGGAGCCAGGCGTCCAGATCCCGCGCGCACCGGAGTTCTCGCCCGACGCCGCGGGCTGGCGATGGGTACACCTCCCCGCGCTGCCGGCCGGCAATGAGCCGATCCGCGTGATCCCGGACTGGGTCTGCGAGGTGCTCTCGCCGAGCAATCGCAACTATGACCTCAAGGTGAAGCGCCGGTTCTACGCGGAGATCGGCGTCGAACACCTGTGGTACATCGACCCCGAGGCGCGCACGCTGGCGGTGAGCCGCTTGCACGAGGGGCGCTGGCTCGAGCTCGGTGTCTACGGCGACAATGACCGCGTGCGCGCCGAGCCCTTCGATGCCATCGAGATCGA
>Ga0335395_10002158_pt1 | contig 12196 bp, 7 predicted proteins | sample MAT02_FD_205744 | JGI IMG/M metagenome (GOLD analysis project Ga0335395, IMG submission 205744) | Freshwater microbial communities from Lake Fryxell liftoff mats and glacier meltwater in Antarctica - MAT-02 (spades assembly) (version 2) ...
TATATATATAGGACTCATATTTGATTTTTGAACAAACTCAGTACAACTCAAAGAGACTTCTTCCCTACTCCCTACTCCCCACTCCCAGCCTACGCAAATAATTTCAGAACTCAAATCGGATTGCTATAGTTTTTAAGCATCAATAGTTAAATAAATGAGAAAATGACACAAATTAATTTTTCATTGCCACATGAATATGTTCTTAGAAAAGCCAAACCTTTTGATATTTGGTTGATTCTATTTTTCATGGTTAAAGCCAGACTTGATGCAACCCAACTCAAATTGCAACAGTTTTGGATAATTGAATATGATGGTCGCTTAGTGGCATTTGGACAACTACGAAATTTTTCTTTTGCACAAGAATTAGGTAGTTTATATGTCGTCCCAGACTGCCGAAATCAGGGGCTAGGAACTTTTTTAGCAGAGCATTTATCTACTCAAGCTACTCAACCTCTTTATTTAAAATGCGTAAAAAAGGAATTAATAAATTTTTATGTAAAAAGATGTTTTGTAAATGTTAATTACGAGGATTTACCGCCGTCACTTAAATCTAAATTTTTTCTATCTCAAGTAAGAAAGAGATTGCTCAAGGGTTTTGTAATTTTCATGAAATACGAGCCATAATTATTTTTTTAAAACAAATTGTATTTATTTTAAGTCAAAAAGGTTATTTTAAGATGGGATGCTATTACTATAATTTGCTAAGATGTTCTGCTATTGTTTTGGTCTATAATCTGCTGACTAATGCTCCATCTCGATCTCAGATTATTCCAGATAGCACATTGCTTAACAACACAAGTATAAAGTTAGAAAATAACACTAGAATTATAGAAGAAGGAACAACAGTAGGCGATAATTTATTTCATAGTTTTAAAGAATTTTCTATCCCTACCGGAAGTACAGCTTATTTTAATAATTCAATTGGTATTGAAAATATTATAGGCAGAGTCACTAGCAATTCAGCTTCTAGTATTGATGGATTAATTCGTGCTAATGGTTCAGCAAATTTATTTTTAATCAATCCTAATGGAATTGTTTTTGGTCAAAATGCCCAGTTAAATATTGGTGGTTCTTTTATTAGCAGTACAGCAAACAGTATCAAGTTTGCTGATGGCTTCCAATTCACGGACAGAGACTCGCAAACTACACCGATGCTGACTATAAGCACACCCATTGGACTGCAATTTGCGAATAACTCTGAAGCAATCCGTGTCGAAGGGATAGGACATAGCGTAATTGGTTCACGATTCTCCCCAGCAGTCGGACAAAATGCCTCTACAGGTTTACGAGTTGAGCCAACAAAGACAATAGCATTAGTTGGGGGAAATGTGATTTTAAATGGCGGCATTATAACAGCCGAAAGTGGAAGGGTTGAACTAGGTAGTGTGGGAAAGAATAGTTTAGTCAACCTAATACAAACATCCTCTGGCTGGAATTTATCCTACGAAAATACAGCTTCTTTTCAGGATATTCAACTATCAAAACGTGCTCTAGTTAATGCTAGTGGCGTTAGTAGCGGTTCTATCCAGGTACAAGGACAAAAGATTACACTTACTGACGGTTCCGTAATTTTAATTCAAAATCAAGGATTATTGCCAGGAGGAACGTTACAAGTAAATGCTTCCGACTCCTTAGACATAAGTGGCACTGATCCAGTTGCTAAAATTGCCGGTAGTTTACGGAATGAAACTATAGGACTCGGCAAATCTGGAGATATAGAAATATCAACTACAAGATTAATTCTTCGGGATGGAGGGCAAATAAATTCCTTGACATTTAGTCCTGCTAACAGTGGCAATATAATTATAAATGCAACTGACTCTGTAAATTTAGTCGGAGTTTCACCTCTCAATCCCGGTGTTTTTAGTCTTATTACTGCTGGAACATTTGGTTCTGGAAATGCCGGCAACATTGTGCTATCAACGCAAAGACTTATCGCTACAGGTGGTGGTGCAATAGGATCTTCAACATTAGGAACTGGTAGAGGAGGAGACGTAACGATAAATGCAACTGACTCTGTAATGGTAGAGGGATATGCACCAATTACCTTTCAACCAAGTATTTTATCTGCTACAACTTTGAATGCTGGTAACGCAGGTAATTTAACAGTCAATACATCAAGATTAATAGTTCGAGACGGGGGCAGGATTGATTCTTCTACCTTAGCAAGTGGTGATAGTGGAAGTGTTACTATAAATGCTTCAAATTCCATAGATATAAAAGGTGTGCCTAGTTTTCAAAATCCTAGCTTAGTAATTTCATCAGCTAATATCGAGTCCCAAATCATACGGAATTTATTCGGACTTCCTCCCATTCCTTCTGGTAACTCAGGAAATATAGCTATTAATACTCCTCTTTTGAATATTACTGGTAACGCTCTGATTACTGTCCGCAATGACGGTCTTGGCAACGCCGGGAGTATTCAAGTTAACGCCAATGGAATCAATATTACGAATAACGGAGGAATCAGTGCCACCACTGCGATCGGAGAAGGAGGGGACATTGCAGTTCAGTCAAACATTCTTCAATTAAACAATGGTACTATCTCTGCAACTGCTGGTCAACAAGGTACAAATGGCGATGGTGGCAATATCACTATCAACACAGATATCCTAGTTGCAATAAGAAATAGCAGTATTACAGCCAACGCTTTTAAGGGACGAGGCGGAAACATTGATATAGATGCTATGGCGTTCTTCGTTTCACCTAACAGCCGATTGGAAGCGAGCTCGCAGTTAGGAATTGATGGCACAATTCAAGTTGATGCTCGGTTCACTAATTTTAATTTCAATAAAGTACAGCTAGAAGGAATTTCAGAGACTCCACAAATTGTATCAGTTTGTCAAAGTCGATCAGGTGGAGCAACAAGTAAGTTTGTCGTTACGGATATTGACAGTTTATTACCTAGCCCTAATGACTTGCCATCTAACAACCCTATTTGGCAAGACAATTCTCTTTCAGTTGAGAACAACAATAGTTCAGAAGAACTAAAATCAATAGCTCAAGAAATTGCACCAATCATAGAGGCACAAGCCTTAATAAAGAGATCCAATGGTACAGTCGTCTTGACGACAGACTTAAATTCTAATGTAGTTAGTGCCGATGCTGAGTTGTTTGCTAGTTTATGTTCTGGCGAAACCGAAGCATCAACTCAATAACTTGAAAAATATCAAAAAACGATGATTAAACGTCGAGATTGGATCAAATATTTATTTCTAAGCATTTTCGGGTTATCTACAGTTGAGAGCAAAGCATTTCTTACCCCTGCTTACGCTACGAATAAAAAAGTACAAAAACACAATCAGGCGCAATTATTGATCCAAAGAGGAAAAAAGTATCTTGATGAAGGTCGAGCAGCAGAAGCGCTTCAGGATTGGGAATCAGCCACAAAAATCTATCGTCAAATTCACTATGAAGAAGGCGTTACTGGCAGCTTAATTAACCAAAACCTTGCCTTACAAGCTTTAGGCTTAAATCGTCAGGCTTGCAGCAGACTTTTACAAGCTTTAAAGTTAGACACGGATGCTGAAATTTGCGCTATCCCGTCAGAGCAATCTACTGAATCTACAACAAAACTATTGACGGCAGCAATTGATCAGCAACAGCTAATGCCTCTAAATTTGCTGGCATGGCATAACCTGGGAGATGTATTGCGTACAATTGGTAAGCTAGATGAATCAAAAATAGTTTTGGAAAAAATACTTTCAACTGCTAGACAGGTGTCTCCTGTTGAGACTAGCGGAATTATGCTCTCGTTGGGTAATACTAAGCAAGCTATTTACCAACAGGCGCGAAATAAATACTACGAAGTAGAGGAGCCAAATTTCAAGAAAGAAATCGTCATTTTGATTCAGGAAGAGGCGCTCAAGTCAATTGGCATTTATCAACAGGTGCAAAGTACGCCAGGGATTCCTCAAGTGACACAACTGCTAGCTCAATTACATCAGTTGAGCTTGTTGTTAGATTTTCAAAAATGGTTAATAGCGGAGTCAAGTTCGGGTAATATAGAATTAGCCAATACTCATACTAAAATTACTCAACAGATTCAGCCTTGTGTAAACTTAGTGCGGAAAAACTCTTCAGCATTTTCTCAATTGTCGGCTAGTCATTCTGTTTATGCAAAACTGAACTTTGCCCTGAGCTTGAATCAACTCTCAGGCAATCAATTGCATTCAGTAGCTATTGAATACGCTGAATCCGCTTTGCAAACGGCTAAAAGTACCAACAACGAGCGTCTGAAGTCATACAGTTTTGGCACTTTGGGTAAATTAAAAGCAGGGCAATCAGAAAAATATTTTACAGAAGCTTTAAGCTTTGCACAATCAATTCGTGCTTGGGATATTGCGTATCAATGGCAGCAGGAATTAGGGAATTTATACAAGAAGCAGGGAAAGTTTAAACAAGCTCTTAAAGCTTATAGCGCAGCAATTAATAACTTAAGTAAGCTTCGTGATAGCCTCTTAGCGAGCAACGCAGATTTACAGTTCTCTTTCTCGGAAAAAGTAGAACCAGTTTATCGTGATTATATGCGATTACTTCTAGCATCTCCTAATCCCAATCTGGAGCAAGTTATTCAAACAAATGAACGGCTGCAAGTAGCAGAGTTAGAGAATTTTCTCAAGTGTGGCAAACTCGATCTTGTAGCTTTAAACGAGCTTCAAAACTTACCTAGTGCCCCAGCAGTAATTCACGCTGTTGATTTGGGTAGTCGTATAGAAATACTCGTTCAATCCCCTGATAAATCTCTTCATCGTCATTCTGTTGATTCAAAGCCAGTTAAAGAGCATATCGAGAATCTATTAAAGAATTTACAAGATAAGGAACTTATTAATACTGAGGAATCGGTGCTTCTTCAATCTTCTCAAGCACTCTATAGCTTGTTGATTGCGCCTATCAAGAAATATTTACCATTGTCAGGAACATTGGTATTCACTTTAGACAAATCTTTCCAAAGCTTGCCGATGGCTTTGCTACATGACGGGAAAGATTATCTGTTCCAACACTACAGTATTACAGCTACTTTAGGGTCTAAAGTTCGCCAACCAAAAGCTTTATCGAAAGAACAGTTGAAAGTCCTCATTGGTGCACTCTCTAAAGTTGGTCCCAGCTTCAAAGACCCAAATGCTCCTAAAGACTTGAAAGCGCTGCCAGGAGTGGAACAAGAAGTAGCAGATATTAAAAAACGAACTACTTTTTCCAATATCTTACTAAATGAAAATTTTACTAGCCCTCGGCTTGAGAAAGAGTTGAGTACGGACGATTTTCCAATTGTTCATTTGACAACTCATGCTCAATTTAGTTCAGATCCTGAGCGGACGGTAATTTTAGCCTACGATAAGGCAATCAATGTATTAAAGTTTGATAGATTATTAAGAAATAAAACTCAAGCTGATGCAGACGGGATTGAGTTATTAGTTTTAAGTGCCTGTCAAACCGCTAAAGGCAACAAGAAAACAGCATTAGGAATTGCTGGTGTGGCAGCACAAGCAGGAGCAAGAAGTACGTTAGCAACATTATGGTTAGTAGATACCGATTCTACTACTCAGCTGATGAGCGAATTTTACAAAGAACTGAAAAATGGTGTGCCTAAAGCAGAGGCACTGCGTCTTGCACAATTGAGTTTATTGTCAAATCCTGATTACAATCATCCTTACTTTTGGGCGGCTTTTGTTCTAGTTGGAAGCTGGCTCTGAGCTACTTTGGAACAACAACCATCAGTTGATCATAATGATCAATTGATGGTTGTCCAAAATTGAAAAGCTGGAGCGCTTATTTTTTCATTGCCATACTTTGCAAGCGATCGCATTCAAATCTTTCAAACACGTTTAGGAAGTTAAGTTTTGCTCTGCGGCTACTTTATGGTTAAAACGGACACCTTATCCTTTAAGCAGCACTTATGGACAAATTATGGTTGTTGCATAATGTCCAACAACTTTAGTTGCTCTTGCACCTTTTCTAATTCATCTAAGCTACCACTACTTTGGGCTAACTGCGCTGCCGTCGTATATTCACGACGAGCTTCCTCTGGCAACCATGCTTCTAAATAGCGATCGCCTAATGTTCTGTAAAGGGTTGGATTTCGACTACCTGCTGCCACTCGTTCTTTTAAAGTATTAATTGGGGTGCAGTGCGATTTTGTTAGGTGCTTAAAATTAGGGTACTAAATCACCTATTTAGGGCTGCGTAGGCGTAGCCCGCCGTAGGCATCGCAGCCAAATAACTGTTTTTATTGAGAATTTAGCTCTCTAACTGAGAATTAAAGTCCGATCTAACAAAATCGCATTGCTCCCTATTAATTGTTTCATTCAAAATTCTTCTAGACATATACACAGCATCTAAATCGAGAAAAGCAGCTTCATCTAGAGGTAGATTAAGGGAGTTAATTTGTTTAACTTTTTCCAAAATCTGTTCAACATCCCTTTTGGGTAGTAGGTTGACTACTGATGGGTCAGCATTGAGAGGAGAGTTGCCAAGATTTGCAATAACAGTGATTTTATAAGCATTCCCATACTGCAATTCTCTTCGGTCTTTCGGATATGGCAGTGTAGTAGTTTTGACTTCTGTTTCCCAGTTCACCCCATTGCCCTCGACAATTACTGTGTAGTTATCAGCTCCAGCGACAGGATACCAAGAGATTACTGGACGAGGATTTAAAATCGAACTGCCGTAGGGACTAATTATCGTTGGTGTATCGTTCTCATCACCTGGTACTTTAGTTTTTGGACATTTGTTTTGATTGGCAGGTGTACATCGCCTTTTCACTGCTTGCGGTACGCATTTATCAAGTGCATTCGAGATCGAGCCACTTGGTAAATCTATAAATTTTAGATTCAAGTAGCACAAAATTTTAACTGTGCCTCCATTCACGACTCGAAGTTTATCTCCCTCACAGAGTTTGCTTCCTACTCGCCAGTTGAGATCGTTATCATTGACAATTCTGGCAATAAAATCACACTTTCGCTCTAGTGAATCTAATGAATCGCGTCTTGCTATTGATTGTCGTTGAGCTAATACACTACTCTCATTTAAAAAAAGAATTATTGACACGATCACTGCAATTGGAAATCTGAAAACTTTTTTATTTAATGCATTAGTTGGTCTGGATATAGAATGATTTAGCATCGAAAGTATTTCTGTGATTACTTGCTAGTTATTAGCATATAAGATTTTAATAGCAAAAGAAAGTTTAGACAGCAATACCAGATTAATATTCTTTAAAAACACGCTCTAATACTTGCTCTCTCCATTTCCGTACTTCTGGTAGACTAGAATTTAATATTAAGCAAAATTCCCAATATATTTTCGCTTCGCTTCTTACGTTCAATCTTTCTTGTACTTGTGCTAGCAAGCAATAAGCATCTGTTCGCTCTTGATCCAGTTGCGTAGACTTTTGTAGATTAGTTTTAGCTTCAGCGTAATGTTTTTGCTCTAAGAGTGCCCAGCCTAAATTTTTGTACAACGAAGCCTGTACTTCCGGGTCTTTCGCTTTTTGTAACCCCTGTAAAGCTAAAGCTTCTGCTGCACTATAATCCCCACTTATATTCTTCAATCTTGATAGATTATTAACGGCTGGGACTGCGTGTTCACTACTCTGTATAGCTAATTTATATTGTTGCTCTGCTAAATCATATTTTCCGTGGTCGTCATAGAAGCTCCCTAACCCATAACGGCCTTCCCACATATTGGGTCGTAATTTAAAAAGTATCTGGTAAGTATTCTCAATACACTTTAAATCATACAATTGCTGGCAAACTAATGCCAAATTATTATAAGCACTCACATCTTGAGGATTAAATTTGATGGCTAATTCATAATATTTTCTGGCAACTTCAGGCTTGTCTTCATGACGATCCGCTTGCTGAAAGTAGAATTCTGACACTGAATAAGTTAGATGAGAATTATATTTTATCGCTATCTTAAAGTTAGACTCAGCATCCATAAGCCGATTTTCATTGTGAGCTTTCTTCCCTTGATTTAGGTAATTGTTGGCTATCACAGGTAGCGAGGCATAGAATAAGCTAACAACCGTTAAAAAACCTAAGATGCCCGTGCCAATCTGAAATGATTTAGATGTGATTACGCGATGAAGCTTTGATTTAAATGGTAACTCCTCCAAACGGTGTAAAAGCATTTGTGTAGATACTGGACGCTTCGCTGGAGCCGGAGCCATTAATTCATCTAACAAATCAGCAAAGGGTTTTTCAATTTGTCGTGCTTTATTTCTCCAGATAATTCTTGTTGTGTTTGGGTCTGCTGGCAAGTCGAGTACACGAGTTCCAGTTACTAAATATACTAGCGTTCTACCTAGTGCATAGAAATCTGATTGCGGTACTGCTTGCCCGTTAATTTGTTCTAGGGGAGTAAATCCGGCCGTTACAAGTACTGTAACTTCGTGCTGACCAAGCCCCATATCATTCCCCCCACTTCCACTAACTTTCGCTAGATAGCTACGAGTTACTTCTCGGACTGCACCAAAGTCTATTAAACCTAACTGACCATCAGGTTGAACAATTATATTAGAAGGTTTAATATCTCTATGGAAAAAACCACTCCGATGTACTTCATCAAGAATCTTTACTATTTGTGTAAGCCAATTTAGCGCTAAAGCCTGAGATATTTTTCCGTTAGCTTCCACCCATTGCTCTAAGTTCTGCCCCTCAAATTTCTGCATGACCAAGCAATGCAGTTCGCTGGAACTATCATTAGGTCTAACAGTAAATAAATCGTCTATGACTCTAGGAATACCTGGATGGTTGAACAGTTGAAGCGTCAGTGTTTCTCGCTCCAGTAAACTGATCTCTTTATGCCTTTGCGATCGCAATACTTTAATTACTTTATGAGTGCCTTTATCATCCAGTATTTCAAAAACTTCTGTATTGTAATGAAAGTCTAAAGGACGTAATGGCTTAATTAACCGAAATCGCTGCTCAATCAGCAGTTCTGTTCCGCAATTAAGGCATCTCTCAACATCATCAGGATTTTGCCGTTGTTTACATTTAGGATTAATACAGTAGCTCACATATTTAGGCTAGTATAGTAATTAAGCTGTTTTGATATTTGAAACTAACTTTGTACTTTGAATATAATATATAAAAATGTATTTTTTAATCAAAGGTTGTAGATCTAACAATAATTCTTTTTCGCTATCGAATTTTTCTTCAATTAAGGAGCGCTCTATCAAGGCAGCTAAAGCTTCAAGTAACTTTGATGTTGTTAAAAATAGCTGTTTTTTACTGTTTAAACCATCTAAAAGACGACTAACTGGAATTGCTTCAGCAGGAGGAGAAGTTAGTTCTTCTGCTAAATAAATCATGATTTCTTTTTCTAGAGTAGTTAGTCGTCCAGGAACTTTAAAGAAATCATCAAGACTCTCTTCAAACGCATCATCCATTAATGTAGTGTTACGCTTTAAAAACTCTTTTACACTACCACCAAAAAAAAATTTAATCTTATGAGCAACTATTTGCAAAACCAAAGGATTACCACGATAAAGATGAATTAAATCTCTCCATTCCTCTTCAGTATTTAACCCTTTATCCTGGAGAATTTTAAAAGCTTCTTTCCGCAATCCTTCAATTTTCATTGTCACACATGGTTGTGCCTTGTTTTGAAGACGACTAATATCAACAAAAGGTTCGCGGCTAATTAGTAATAAACAACTTTTATGCTGTGCTTCTATAATCCTTCTAAAGAATATTCCATATCCTGCATACTCTTTTCCATAGGGATTAGAACCGTTGTTTCTATCTCCTTGTAGTAGAGCTTCTGCTGAGTCTATAACTAGCAAATAAGGCTTTGATTGTAGTTGCTCAATCAAAATTGAAATTCCATCTTCAGTATCTTTAGGTAACTCTATTTCCTTGTTTTCTAAATTTGCTATAAGTTTGAGTAATTCAGCGACTAAGCTTGCAAGCGAGGGGCTATATGAAACTGATTTCCAGATAAAACTACTGAACGAATACGAACTCACGCGTAAAATTTCTAGCATTTTCGCTGCTAAAGCACTTTTTCCAATTCCTGCTGCTCCCGTAACTACCACACACCGCTCTTGAACTACAAATTCTTTTAGCATTGCTAGTTCAGGAGTCCGACCGTAAAATTTAGATACATCAGGTGGATGTCCCCCCAAAATAGGTAAATTAGCAGAAGTCTCATACACTAATTTAGTTGTACTAAAACTAGCGGCAGATTTCGTCCGTTGTTCTAAGATATGTCGGAACCGCCTTTTTGTAACTTTTTCGCCATCTCCTAATATGCCTGTTAACAACATCCACAAGGCAGGTGCTACACGGCGTTGGAGTAGTTCAAATTTATAAGGACTTCTTTGTGCTATGTCTTTATATTCCAGATTTAGCCACGCCGCTTTGAGAACAATCTTTTCTGGTTCTTCTAACCACCTGCCCTGTTTTGCAAACACTAGCTCCTCTGTCACTTTGATAGCTTCTTCAAGCTCCATGGTTTTATACTCCTTTGCCTAAGTTCTTTATAGCTTATCCAAAAGTTCGGACTTATTATATTTTAAAAAAATCAAGATACCTTTCGATTACGCATTTATACTAGTATAAATGCTCATGTATTGAAATTGAGTAATTATGTACCTTATATATTTATAAATAGCATATCTTAGATCCCACATTCCGCACTTCATTGTGCAATATACGAGATTTTCAACATCCGACTAATGGGAGTTAAATATGAATCACAAATTACTAAGGTTAATCAGTATTAATACTTAACGAGTGAGCGTTATTAGGAAATATTCAAGAATATTTATGTACTACATTTTTAAGTGCGGAATGTCGGAAAAGAAACTTCCTTAGTCATATTTTCAAATTCTGTAGATTTTTGTAGCCAGAATTGGTAATGTAGCTTTATACTGATTTAAAATATTCAAGTCCGAACTTAGTATATAACTATCTAAAGAGTTTGCTGATAGTTATATCTCAAAGAGCTAAAGTTCTGTATGCCGAAATTTAAGTAAAGCAAAAGGGGAGGGCAGTATATAATATCACCAAAATTTTAAAGGACAAAGCATTACTAAAGAGCAAACGCTTTGTCCTAACATTAGACAATTAAATCAATAACTCCAGAGGGGGTTGATCTCGAAGGAACAAAATAAGTTGTCGTTGAAGTTTGGCCACCAAGACGACTACTAAATTTGTCCGAGAGTATAATCCGTGCTATCAGATCTATTATAGGATCTGCCGCTTGGAAAGTCCATTCCTTGCGGGATGTTTTTGCTGTCAAAATTCATGAATTTTAGGTAAAGTTAAATTTGATTAAGAAAAATCCTGAATTTCGTAGCAAAAAGCAGTATTAGCGCGAATAACAGTTATCAGTTATCAGTTGGGGTAGAGTCCTTAATTTGATAACTGTTAACTGTTGACTGATAACTGATGCAACCCCCTCTGATGCTGGCAAACCAAGTAATCAGGGGAAATATCGTGATAAATAGCAAACCCAAGAGCGCACTAGTTGAGCGCATGGGGTGTGATAGTGCAGCTTTGGCACGGCAACTTTATGCTGTAGCTGAAGGAAATTTCAGAAATATCCTATCTTCAAGTTGGTTGTATTTAAACAAAGACGATAGAAATATTGCTTCTGTTGCAGTGTTCTTCACCTGCGACACGGGTAATGATTACTGGCAATTACCGATCGCAGGCAAAAAACTAGCGAAAGCGGCAAGATTACTCTCTCCAAAAGCAGATTTCTTACGCTCAAACGTTACTTTACGAGGAAACACACCTCTCTCCAAAGAATTCCAGGGGGAGAGCAGATGAAATTACGCCCAACAGAATATCCAAACAATCTCACAGATATCTCGCTACCTTACTATGCCAGTGTTGGGGCTACTTGTACTCTGGAGCGACATGGGTACTGGGAAAACTGAACTCATGCGCTGGTGGCGATCGCAAAACCCCAAAGTACGATTTCTCAACAACGGGCATCGCGTTAACCTGCTGAAAAATCTGGCTCTCCGCCTGGAAACCGCGATGTATTCAGACCTGGGTTATACAGGTTTAGCCCAAGCGCAAGCTCTGTCGATTACTATTGATAGCTTGTATAAGCTCAACACTCAAGCCCTCACCTACGGCTGCATCTTTATTGATGAAGCTTGCCAATACTTAGTGCATTTACTGCATAGTAATACTTGCAAAGAGCATCGCGCCGCAATCCTGGAAGTGCTGGAATATAT
>Ga0335395_10002159_pt1 | contig 12193 bp, 8 predicted proteins | sample MAT02_FD_205744 | JGI IMG/M metagenome (GOLD analysis project Ga0335395, IMG submission 205744) | Freshwater microbial communities from Lake Fryxell liftoff mats and glacier meltwater in Antarctica - MAT-02 (spades assembly) (version 2) ...
CTAAAATAATATTTCAGAAATACGGATTTGGTCTAGCCCGTTAATTAGATTAAGACGGCGGTTGAAACCGCCCGGTCTGGTAAGATTAAGACGGCGGTTGAAACCGCGCCTACAAAAACGAAGTCCGGATGGTGCGCGGACTGAAGAAGATAACCTAATTTTAACCGCCTGTTCTTCAACCCACGGAGGTGGGTTTTGTCTGTATAGACGCGGTTGAAACCGCCCGGCCTGGTAAGATTAAGACGGCGGTTGAAACCGCGCCTACAAAAACGAAGTCCGGATGGTGCGCGGACTGAATAAAAACAACCTAATTTTAATCGCCTGTTCTTCAACCCACGGAGGTGGGTTTTGTCTGTATAGACGCGGTTTCAACCGCCTGGTCTGGTAAGATTAAGACGGCGGTTGAAACCGCGCCTACAAAAACGAAGTCCGGATGGTGCGCGGACTGAATAAAATAACCTAATTTTAACCGCCTGTTCTTCAACCCACGGAGGTGGGTTTTGTCTGTATAGACGCGGTTGCAACCGCCGGGTCTGTGAATAAAATAACATAATTTTAACCGATTGGTCTTCAACCCACGGAGGTGGGTTTTGTTTGTGTAGACGCGGTTTCAACCGCCGGGTCTTCTTAATCCCAAATATGGAATTCGACTTATCTCCGTTATGGATATCCCTAAAATCATCAACCATCGCCACATTCTTTACCTTCTTTCTCGGAATAGCCGCCGCCCGATGGATGCTTTCAACCCGCATCCGAGGTAAAGCCTTGATTGAAGGCATTTTCATCTCTCCCTTAGTTTTGCCGCCCACAGTAGTCGGATTCCTGCTGCTGCTGTTGTTTGGGAGAAATGGTGCGATCGGTCAATTGTTGCTAAAATTCGACTTAACTATAATTTTCACTTGGCAAGCCGCCGTAATTACAGCCACAGTCGTCTCATTTCCCCTGATGTACAAAACTGCTTTGGGATCTTTTGAGCAAATTGATCCGAATCTTCTCAATGCAGCCCGCACTTTAGGCGCTTCGGAGTGGCAAGTGTTTTGGCGGATTATGCTGCCGCTAGCGTGGCCGGGAATTTTAGCAGGAACTATTCTCGCATTTGCTCGCGCTTTGGGTGAATTTGGCGCGACGTTGATGTTAGCTGGAAATATTCCTGGACAAACTCAGACTATCCCGATGGCAATTTATTTTGCTGTGGAAGCCGGGGATATGAGGCAAGCTGGTATTTGGGTTTTGATTATTCTCAGTCTTTCTTTGAGCGTGTTAACTTTGGTTAATTATTGGACTGATTTACAAAGGAGATCGGCGAAACAAAATTCCAGCTATAGCAATCCCAAGTCAGCTATAAAAGTGGTTCATGGTTCTTCTAATCGGGACGGGCAAGATGCCCATCCCACGACTTATTTAGAATTTCCATATAAACGGCAATCTAATATTGCCACGCCAGCTCATTATACTACAACAAAATCCCAAAAAGAATCACAAAGTGGACTTTGTTTAAACATCTTTAAACCTCTCTCTGGCTTTGCCTTAGATGTCGGCTTTGAAATCGGCCCGGAAGTGCTGGGAATTTTGGGCGCGTCGGGTTCGGGCAAGAGTATGACTCTGCGCTGCATCGCTGGTTTGGAAACTCCAACCAGCGGTAAAATTGCAGTCAATGGCAAGGTTTTATTTGACTCCGCAAAGGGCATTGATTTACCTTCTAAAGACCGCAAAATCGGTTTTTTGTTTCAAAATTATGCTTTGTTTCCTCACTTGACTGTGGCTGAAAATATTGCCTTTGGTTTGCAGGATTTATCTGCAAGTGATCAAAAAATTCGGGTCAAAGAACAGCTTGTTTCGGTGCAAATGTCGGGAATGGAAAACCGCTATCCGCACGAACTTTCGGGTGGCCAGCAGCAGCGGGTGGCTTTGGCAAGGGCGATCGCCCCGAATCCCGATTTACTGCTGTTAGATGAACCGTTTTCGGCTTTGGATACGCACTTGCGGAGTCAACTGGAACGGGAGTTAATGCAGACTCTGGCTAATTATCGGGGCATTACTTTGTTTGTCAGTCACAATTTAGAGGAAGTTTACCGGGTGTGCAAAAATCTGTTGGTTTTGGCTGATGGAAGTGCGATCGCCTTTGATACCAAACAGCACATTTTCGATCGCCCGCGCAACTTCACCGTCGCCCAGTTGACTGGCTGTAAGAACTTCTGTGCCGCTAAACCGATCGCGGAAACTGTCATAGAGGCGATCGACTGGGGCTGCACTTTGACTGTAGCCGAACCAATTCCCAAATCTTTAGTTTTTGTGGGAATTCGAGCTCATCAAGTCAGTTTTGTTACCGGGTGCGATCGGGAAAATACTTTTGCTTGTTGGATCGCCTCAACGGTGGAAACTCCGCACCGGGTGACATTATATCTCAAATTGCACTCGCCTCCCAATAATTCCCAAGATTATCACTTGCAAGCTGAAGTTTTCAAGGAAAAGTGGCGGGCTATCAAGGACAATTCTTTTCCCTGGTATGTTCATTTGGAGCCAATTAGGTTAATATTAATGGAAGCATGAGTTAACCAGATCCGACGTAGGGTTGAAACCCCATCTATACAAACAAAGATTGTCGGACGGCGGTTGAAACCGCTCCTATACAAACGATGTCCGCCTCCGCGGACTGAAGATAAGACGCGGTTTCAACCGTCCGGTCTTCTTTGTCTTCAACCCGCGGAGGCGGGTTTTGTCTGTATAGACGCGGTTTCAACCGCCGTGTTTTCTTCAACCCGCAGAGGCGGGTTTTGTCTGTATAGACGCGGTTTCAACCGCCCGGTTTCAACCGCTCAGTCTTCTACAACTAATTTCATCTACACCAAACATTAAACCATGACAGACAAAGTGCAAAAAACCGATGCCGAATGGCAACAGCAACTAACCCCGGAACAGTTCAAAGTCACCCGAAAAAAGGGAACAGAAAGAGCTTTTAGCGGCGAATATCACGACAACAAAAAGCCCGGAATTTATAAGTGCATTTGCTGCGGTACAGAACTATTTGAATCGGGAACCAAGTACGATTCCGGTACCGGTTGGCCGAGTTTCTACGCTCCCATCAAAGAAGAAAATGTCAGGAATGAGTCGGATAACGCCTTGTTCATGCGCCGCACGGAGGTACTGTGTGCTGTTTGTGGCTCTCATCTCGGTCACGTATTCAACGATGGGCCCAAACCCACCGGTCAGCGTTACTGCATGAATTCTGCTGCTCTTGATTTCGTCCCCAAAGATTAAATTCACTCAACGATTCAGCCTTGGACGGATCGCGATGAAAAACAGACGCTGCGATTGCTTCGCGCGGACGCTCGCAATGACAGAAATACGTTATTGATGCGTCCACGACTGCTGTTCTCAGCAAGGTGCTCTGGAACGGGATCAAAAGCCTGTTCCAGACAATTGATGTTCAAAATGCACTTGTACTGGTATCTTATGGTGGAGGCAAAAAGAGTAAAAAAATAGTGGCGGCATGGGGATGGTTTATCAGCGGGTTTTGCTGAAGCTCAGCGGTGAAGCGCTGATGGGCGGCTTGGGCTACGGGATCGATCCGGTAGTCGTTCAGTCGATCGCCCAGGAAGTCGCTAAAGTCGTATCCGAAGGCATTCAAATCGCGATCGTTGTCGGCGGCGGCAACATTTTTCGCGGCGTGAAAGCTGCTTCCGCAGGCATGGATCGCGCAACAGCCGATTATGTGGGTATGATTGCTACGGTAATGAATGCTATCACTTTGCAGGATGCCCTGGAACAAGCAGGAGTGCCCACGAGGGTGCAGTCGGCGATCGCCATGCAAGAAATAGCTGAACCCTACATTCGACGGCGGGCAATTCGCCACCTCGAAAAAAAACGGGTAGTAATTTTTGGTGCCGGTTCTGGCAATCCTTTTTTTACTACTGATACTACAGCCGCATTGCGGGCGGCGGAAATTGATGCAGAGGTGATTTTTAAAGCTACTAAGGTAGATGGGGTGTACGATGCCGACCCCCACGTCAACCCCAACGCGCGCAGGTATCAAACCCTCACCTACAGCCACGTCTTGAATCAAGACTTGCGGGTGATGGACAGTACCGCGATCGCCCTTTGCAAAGAAAATAATATTCCTATTGTGGTATTTGACCTGACAGTATCGGGCAACATCTACCGAGCAGTAATGGGAGAATCTATTGGAACTCTTGTCGGAGGTTTTTGTGAAGTTAGCTGAAGCAGAAGATCATATGCAAAAGGCAGTTGAGGCGACTCAACGGTCTTTTAATACTATTCGGACGGGACGGGCCAACGCCTCCCTGCTCGATCGAGTCATGGTAGATTATTACGGAGCTGCAACTCCGATCAGATCCATTGCCAATATCGGCACACCGGATGCGACTACGATCAACATTCAACCGTTCGATCGCACAGCCCTTACCTCGATCGAAAAAGCAATTTCCCTGTCAGATGTAGGACTCGTACCTAACAACGACGGTTCAGTTATTAGGTTGAACATTCCGCCGCTAACAAGCGAGAGACGACAAGAATTTGTCAAAATGGCCGCGAAGTTTGCCGAAGAAGGTAAAGTCGCAATTCGCAATATCCGCCGCGATGCAGTTGACTGGATTCGCAAGCAGGAAAAAGGCAGCGATATCTCTAAAGATGAATCGCGGGACTTGCAAGATAAAATTCAAAAGCTGACGGATAAGTACATCGCCAAAATAGAAGAAGTTCTGGCAAGCAAAGAGAAAGATATCACGAAAGTTTAGTGAATGGGAAATTGGGCATGGGGAAAATGCAGGAATTTTAGCAGGAACAAGGAAAAGGAAATATTCTTAAATCCCAATTCCTGATTCTCCATTCCTCATTCCCAATTCTCGATCGTTATATTGAAGATCAGACCTACGGTTGAAACCGCGCCTATACAAACGAAAGAGTTTATAGTGCAATGCGCACCAGTTGACTTGATACTTCTTGTAAATCTTTGATAGAGTCGGCAAACCGCAAATAAAAGGCAGATGCAATCCAGATAAAAAGCATCAAATTGCTATTTTAAGTTTGGATTTGTCAAACTTCAAGCAAGGAAAATGACTTTGGCAAATTTGGGTTTCAAATCAAGATGCTAAAACGCCAGTCAACCGATGTTCTTCGGTAGGCGACAAAGCCAACCGGTGCGCAGTGCACTGAAATCCGTTACATCCGTTACACAATCCGTTGCCGAACTTCCCTCTTCCTGAAATCCGTTACATCCGTTACACAATCCGTTGCCGAACTTCCCTCTTCCTGAAATCCGTTACATCCGTTACACAATCCGTTGCCGAACTTTCTTCTTCCTTCTGCTATGATAATTTATTTTTATAAAGTAGAGGAGCCTTACGGCTGCTTTTCCAATTTTTCACCCCACGACATTTCCCTACACGGTCAAGATTGGTTGACTGTGGAACATTACTATCAATCCCAAAAATTTGTCGGTAGCGCTGATGAAAGATTAGTGGCGGCGATTCGAGCCGTACCAACCCCTCAAGAAGCAGCCCAATTAGGTCGCGCTCCAAACAACCGGATGCGCCATGATTGGGAAGCGGTGAAAATCCCAATTATGCGCGAAGCAATTTTAACTAAGTTTCTCGCTCATCCAGACATTCAAGCTATTCTCCTCGCCACAGGGGATCTAGTGATTGTGGAGGATTCGCCAACGGATTACTACTGGGGGTGCGGCGGCGATGGCACCGGCCAAAATCATTTGGGTAAAATTCTGATGAGCGTGCGCAGCGAAATTTTTCAGCGCCGGGGGGCCGATTAAAACTCACGTTAATTTATCATTATATGAAGTTATACAAACTAATGTCAACTTATTATAAAAATAAATAATTCTGACACTGAAAATTCAAGATTGCGAGAAATTGATAAGAGGATTAAAATAATAATTATCATTTGGTTAAGTCGTTCTGTCTGTTGAAGGCAAGGAATACACCTCAACGATCGCAAATTTTGATTCCCCAGCGCGCCAGAGGCGATACACCGTCGTATCTAACCAGTGCGCCGCCGATTAATTGTATAGTTCGGTTAAGCCAAAAACTCAGGCTGATGCAGTTGAGTTCGATCGCTCTGACAGCACATCAAAACTTCTTATTATCATCTTATTTTTGCAAAAGGAGATTTATGCAACTCACAGAAAATACGCAAGAATTACATCATAAATTAGACAAAGAAGTTTTAGTGAGGCGAATAACTGAACGCATCCGCCAATCTCTAGAATTAGCAGATATTTTAACCAATACAGTAGCAGAAGTGCGGTCTTTTCTGAAAACAGATCGCATTATGATTTACAGGTTTAGTGCCGATGGCAGCGGAGAAGTTGTTTCCGAATCAATTAATAACATACATCTCCCTTCTTTGAAAGGACTGCACTTTCCAGCAGACGACATTCCCCCCCACGCGCGGGAAATGTATGTCAGTACGCGCCAGCGGACAATAGTAGATGTTAACTCCGGGACGATCGTCCTGAGTCCCCTCGATGCTGCCGATACTGGTCAACCTTTAGTAAATGAAGAAATTCACTATCGCTCGCTCGATCCTTGCCACACAGCTTACCTGATGGCAATGGGAGTGCAATCTTCCTTAGTTGTGCCTATTTTGCACCGCAGGAGTGTGTCGCAAAATAGCAAAACAGATATCTGCGAAGGCCCCGCGTGCATGACTAGATACGAGCCAGGAAGCGATCGAAAAACTCACATCGAACTGTGGGGACTTTTAGTGTCTCACCACTCCACTCCCCGCAATATTTCAGCAACAGATTTAGACGTGGTTCAGCTCGTAGCAGATCAATTGTCGATCGCCATTAGCCACTCGATCCTGCTCCAGCAAACCCGCTCTCAAGCCGCCCGCGAAGCCACCGTCAGCCGCATCACAGCTCTGTTATACGGTCACGTAAACATTCAACTGCAACAGGCTTTAGAAGCCACTGTCACCGCTTTTGGCGGCAGCGGTGGCCGACTCTATCTCAACTCCCCGAACAGTAACAGTGAACACTCATCAGATCCCAAGATCGATCGAGCATTTCCCATTACCGCTGCCCAAAGCGATGCTACCTTTGAGCTATTTGCCACAGGCGAGCAACCGAAACTTCCCAACAGGGAAACAGCTAGGGCGATCGAAGCTCATCCCCTTTGGCAGCAATGGCTAACCAAAGGATTCAAAAATACCGCAGAAATTTCCAACTTCCCAATTCCTAATTCTCAATTCCCAGCTTGGATAATTACAGACTTATACAAAGAACCTCTATTTAGAGTCTTAGTTCCAGCTTTTAAAGCTACTCAAATTAGAGGTTTGCTGGTAATTCCCCTCCACTACCAACAACAAGTTGTCGGCTGTTTAACTATTTTTCGCAATGAAATTAATACCGAAAAAATGTGGGCTGGGCGCTTTGATAGTAGCGCTGGACAAATCCTTCCCAGACAATCCTTTGAAGTCTGGCGAGAAATCAAAAAAGGTCAGTCGCCTGAATGGAAATGGGAGGAAATTGAGCAAGCTTTAGCTATAAGCAGCCAATTTTGTGCGGCAATTGGGCAGTACCTTCTTTATCAACAAGTGCAAGCCCTGAATGCCAACTTAGAGCGCCAAGTTCAAGAGCGTACCGCCCAGTTGCAAAAATCCTTGGACTTTGCTCAAGTATTGACGCGAGTGAGAGACCAAATTCGCAGCACCTTAGATTTAAAAACCATCCTGCAAACTATTGTACGAGAAGTCAGAGATTTGTTGGATACCGATCGCACGGTAATTTTCCAATTTGCCACAGGTGAACACGGCGAGGTAGTTGTCGAAGCTGTTCGCGGTCAATTGCAGTCAATTTTGGGTCTCAAATCTCCACAAAATTGCTTCCCCGAAGGCTCAGACTGCTTTTATCGAGCCGGACGGGTGCGAGCAATTAATGATATTTATGCTGAAGATTTGACGCCCTGTCACCGGGAATTTTTGGAAAGTTTGCAGGTGAGGGGAAGTTTAATTGTGCCGATGATTGGCAAAGATTCCCAATTGTGGGGATTGCTGATTGCCCACGAGTGTGCTGGGCCGAGGGTTTGGCAAACTGCTGAACAGGAGTTGCTGCAACATTTGGTCGCTCAAGCTGCGATCGCCATTCACCAAGCAGAACTATATCAAGAAAGTCTCAATGCTGCAACTGCCGATCGAGCAAAAGCCGAACAGCTAGCTAAAACCGTCACAGAATTGCATAATACCCAAGCCCAATTGATTCAAACCGAGAAAATGTCCAGTCTCGGACAATTGGTAGCCGGCGTCGCCCACGAAATCAATAATCCCGTTAACTTTATCTACGGTAATCTGTCCCACGCCGACGAATACACCAAAGATTTGCTCTGCTTGGTGGAACTCTACCGCCAGCACTACCCCAATCCCCACCCAGAAATTAGCCAGTGCTCCGAAGCCATCGACGTTGAATTTCTGGCCGAAGATTTGCCCAAAATTTTGGGCTCCATGAAAGTCGGAACTGAGCGCATCCGCCAGTTAGTTGTATCTTTGCGGAATTTTTCTAGGCTCGATCAAGCTCAAAAGAAACCTGTTGATATTCACGAAGGCATCGACAGTACCCTGTTGATTTTGCAGCACCGGATCAAAGCCCAATCCGATCGCGACACCGTAGAAGTTATCAAAGAGTACGGCGATTTGCCAAAAGTTGAGTGTTATGCCAGCTCGCTTAATCAGGTATTTATGAATCTGATTAGCAATGCCGTTGATGCCCTTGAAATGGGACAAAAAGAGGGATTTATGAATGTTCCTTACAAGTGGACAAGTGCAGCGGCGACATATTTAAGCTCCCAAAAACAGGCTGTAGAGCCAGTAGATATCAACGCCAGAACCGAGTGTTTGATTCCTGATTTCCCATCTCCTTGCATTCGGATTCGCACCGAGTTAATTGATGAAAAAACGGTAAGAATTTGCATTGCTGACAACGGTCACGGCATCCCCAAAGAGTTAATTTCTCATATATTTAATCCCTTTTTTACTACTAAACCCGTCGGTCGGGGCACGGGTTTAGGACTGTCTATCAGTTATCAAATTGTCGTTGAGAAACACCAAGGGGTACTTAAGTGTGTTTCTCAACCAGGTCTGGGTACTGAATTCTCGATCGAGATTCCGCTGAATTAGCCAAAAGTTCTTAAGGAACAAAAATTTAATAACTTACACAAGTTTGTGGAATGGGCGTCCCGCCCGTTCTTTCTGGACGGGCGGGACGCCCATCCCACAAGAAAAATAAAAATTGTAAGTTATTTAATTCTCAATCTTAAGGTAAAACCAACTTGATCAGCACAGAGCCGATCGATCCTAGAAGACCCATAAAGTCACCACGGCTGGCTGTGCGGGGTTCCGTTGGCTTTTGGCGCGCCACAATCGCTTCGACTAACTGCTTTGACAACTGCTGACCTTGGAGATTTCCTTCAGCGGCAAAGAGTTGATTTGCTCTAGCAGCGTCTTGAGTCGCGCCGCCGAAGTCTCCCAAGTCAGCGCGAGACATACTGCGTGCAAAATAAACGGCTGCTAAATCTGGCTTCAAATTCAGGGATTGATTGTAATAATCAATGGCGTTTCTGTAGTTTCCCGCTTGAGCTTCTTTCACTCCCAACCGATAGAAGTCTTCAGCGTTGCCGATATTAGTTGGCATTCCTCTAACTCCCAGCAGTTGGGCGTTAGTTAAATTGGCGCCTTGCAAATTGGCGTCGCTGAGATAGGCACTTCTCAAGTCAGCCCCGGTGAGGTTAGCTCCGCTGAGGTTGGCTCCTGTCAGGTTGACGCCAAACAGACTGGTGCCGCTGAGGTTGGCTCCGCTGAGGTCAGCCCCGGTGAGGTTGGCTCGGCTGAGGTTGGCCAACCTCAAGTCAGCACCTTTGAGATTTGCGCCTGTTAAGTTGGCTAAAACCAGACCTGCACTACTGAGGTCACAGTTGGGGCATTGTCTGGTGGCTAGTAATTGTTGCGTGTGTTGGATGTTCTCGGCGGGTGCAGGTGCTACAGGGGCAAAAGCGGTCAACAGCGTTGCAGCAGCCAGGATTCTGAGTTTCATTTCAACCATCCAAAATCTAAAATGTTAAATCTAAAATAGCTTTTATCAAAGCAATTGAAAATCAAGATAACACAAGTTGACGAACAAATCCTGTAACTCGCTGTGTGTAGGAGTTATTTGTGGCGTTGCCTCACCCTACATTAGACCTCTTGCAAAAGTCCTTTTAATCAAATTTTGGAACGGGCTAGATGCCCATTCCACAAGAAAAAAACTTTTTGTGGGATGGGCATCTTGCCCGTCCTAGCTATTTTTGCAAGAGGTCTATTCAAGTTCACGATCTTACCTGAGTTTTAAATAAACATTTAACCACCAATAAATTAGGGTAACAAAAAACTTGTTACCGCTCGTAGAAACCTAGACAAAGCTACCCATAGGTAGCCAATGTTAGACATCTACGTTGGTAATTTTAGTCCACAGTCCTAAAACTACAGGGATAAACGGCAATCCCTCTATTCCCTTCATGAAGTCGGGAATTACTTTTCTAGCTATATTTATGCTGCCATTGGTATCAGCATTGATTGTTTTACCAGTGGAAGCTCTATATAAACCACGCTGAACACGTTTACCACTAAAAACAGGCTTGGCCTCTGTATTTTTGCTATAAGTCGGTAAATTATCACCATCTAAAGCACTCGCTTTTGACGTGTAACTTTCCTCGGTTAAGGTGACAACAATCCCTGCCAATTGTGCTTTATATGTCAATAAACTAATCAGTTGGGAATGGGGAATATTGGTAAATGCTTGATTGTTCTTTTTGCCAATGTTGATTGACTGCTTCCATCCTGGGTTTTTACCGATAATTAACTGACCAATCTCGTTCAATTGACACCAATCTATTACACGACGACTCGCAGTATGAAGGTAGTTGTCAATTCTTCTATTTCGCTTACTGTTAAGTTCCTTAATCTGTCTGCTAGCTTCGATTGATTGTGCTGCGGCTACCCGTTTATTGAATAATTGGTTAATACTTTTTAATGGTCTACCATTAATCAACAGCGGCTTGATGCCGGGATGATTGGATGTTATAGCCATCAAATTGTTTAAACCAAGGTCTACACCAGCCAGATATTTCCCGTGGGATAAGGGTATGTCATTAACTGTGTAAACAACTTCAATAACATAATGGTCAAGCTTGGGAACAATCCTTACTTGGTCTACATTTTGAGCTTGAGTCTCAAGCTCAATATTAGTCTGAGACAGTTTAACATTCCCTTTAGTCAAAGCAGGTTTTGATATTGCATCTATCGGATAAATGACAAGATTTCTGCCATGCTCTTTATGCTTGTATCCTGGTATTTTCGGTTTGCCCAGATATTTTTCAGGGTGTTTTGACCAATCTTTAAGTGCAGCTAACCATCCCTTCCAAGCCTCAGCAACTCTCCGAACAATCTGTTTGCTAACTTTTGTTGGTAGATACCGATAAGCTTCTAAGTTCTTAGTCTGGTTATAAATATTGATGGAGTTGTAATACTTGTTGGTTTCAAAAAAGTATTGGCGCTGGACGTAGTTAGCAGAATTGTATAGATGTTTTGATTGTAATGCTAAGTGGTCGCATTCTTTCCAAAATCTATGCTGTCTGTTAATTACGTGTTTTTCTACTAACTGCATTTGACTCGACATGAGTAAATGTATTGTCCTTCGTATTATATACGACTCTTAAGAGAGCGTCAACATGGCAGGTAAAAAAATATAATCAGTCCAAACGCCGATTCATATAGCGCAAGACACCCGCATCTGCAATTTAATGGCACTAAGAGTCAAAAAAAATGAACTAGGGGCAAATAGTCTCACGTGATGTGATTGAACGAATGGCGCAAAAACTACCCAAATAGTAAAGGATGGGTAGCTTTGTCCATAAATTAAGTTACAGTTTCAAACCCTTTAGCCGCGGTTCTGGCCAGCCATAAAATTCAACAAATAGATTACTCGTGAATAGTGCCATCGGGCATCGTCGTACCCTTAAGATATACTCCACTCAGGTTGACTTTTGTAAGGTTTGCTCCCAACAGGTTTGCTCCGCTTAAGTCTGACGCACTTAAAATTGCTTCAGTCAAATCTGCCCTAATTAGGCTGGCTCCCATTAAGTCGGCTCCGCTGAGGTCTACTTTGCTAAGATTTGCTCCAATTAAATCA
>Ga0335395_10002161_pt1 | contig 12192 bp, 11 predicted proteins | sample MAT02_FD_205744 | JGI IMG/M metagenome (GOLD analysis project Ga0335395, IMG submission 205744) | Freshwater microbial communities from Lake Fryxell liftoff mats and glacier meltwater in Antarctica - MAT-02 (spades assembly) (version 2) ...
CACCGACTCAAAGCCCGCCCCACCGCCCCAGCGCGTCACAAAGTGACGCATCGCGGCGCCCGCGCCGCAGCGGGCTGAAAGAATGTTCGTGCTTTTGCACCACGTCACAGTTCGCGGGTTCCGCTGGCCGCGCTGATGGTGCATTGTTCGCTCCGTGCCGGACTGGCACCGACGGGCGCCAAGGCACTCCGGACACACTTTTCCCACTACGTAGAGGTTTCCCCATGAAGATTCAGAAGGGCTTCACCCTGATCGAACTGATGATCGTTGTTGCGATCGTTGGCATTCTGGCCGCCATCGCGCTGCCGGCGTATCAGGACTACACCATCCGCGCCCGCGTCACCGAAGGTCTGTCGATCGCTTCGGGCGCCAAGGCAACTGTTGCTGAGAACTTTGCTGCCGGCGTTACGAACGAGTGCTCAGGAGTGGCCAACGCCACGATTGGCCGGACTAGCCTCGCCTGCGCCGGCGATGGCGTCCTCACGGCGATCGTCGCCACGTCGGTTAGTACCCCTGCCACGGTGACTTTGGCTATCACACCGACCTCGTCCAGCGACGGCGTTTCGTGGGACTGCAACTCGACGGATACCCGCTACGTGCCGGCCGAGTGCCGCTAAGCTTCACGCTTCACGCTTCACGCTTTAGGTTTAACAAACGGAGCCGTTTCGGCTCCGTTTTTTTTCAAGGATCAATCCGTGAAGCATCGCTTTCCAATCGCCCTGCTTTGCGCTGTTGCCCTGGTCGCGCTGGCCTACCTGCCAGCAGCATTAAGCAACCAATACGTCTGGGACGATTGGGACCTGTTCGTTTTCTCGCGGGGCCTCCACGACCCGGCACTGCTCTGGCAAACGCTTTTCTCGCCGGTATTGCCGGAAACCAGCTACCTGAGGCCGGCAGTGTTGGCAACCTTCGCTGCGGAATTCCAGCTGTGGGGGCTTGATACGCGCCTCTCGCACACGATCAACCTGGCCCTTCACCTGCTGAACGTCTGTTTGGTCGGTTTTCTTGGAAAAACGTTGTGCGAGCGCAACAACGTGCAAATCGCTTGGATACCCGCGTCGATTGCAGCACTGCTTTACGGCGTGCACCCGGCGCTTGTTGAATCGACGGCATGGGCGGCGGGCCGGTTCGACCTGATGGTCACGACCTTCTCAATTGGCGCGGTGCTGGCGTTCCTGAGCCCTCGGCTCGCGGTGCGCACTGCCGGCGCGGCGGTCCTGTTCTTCCTCGCAGCCTTGTCGAAAGAATCGGCAGTGGCGGTTCCCATCGTCATGGCTCTGCTCTACGTCGCCCTGAACCGAGACGTACCTTTGCTCGCGCTGCCGAAGCGGGTTTTAACCAGCCTAGAGCTTGCTCCGTTCGCAGCTGTGTTCTTCGCCGGCGTGGTCTATCTAGCCGTCCGCGCGAGCGCACTAGATCAAATGCTACACGTAGACGCCAAGGTGTCGGGAGGCCTGAATACTGCCGCAGAGCGGCTGGGATTCGCTGGCCAAACCTTGATCCACTATGTCAAAGCGTCGGTGCTGCCCTTTACCAACATCAGCCCTATGCACCCGTTTGATGCAAGTGCCATGACCGGCATGCAGATCGGCCTTGGCATTGCTGCACTTGCTGCGGCGGTCGCTGGCATTGCTGCAACGCTCCGATTTCGGCAGATGGAGATGGCCTTGGTGGCAAGCTGGTTCGCCTGTTTGCTGCCGGTCCTGAACCTGCTACCGATCACCATCAGCGAAAATATTGGCCACGACCGGTTTCTGGCTATGCCTCTGGCCTTCGGCTCTGTCGCCATCGGAATGCTCTTCTCGCGCGTCGCTGCATCAATGGATCTGCCGCGGACGCTCAAGCCGGCTTTTGCCGCGACCTTGGTCGGTTGGGTCGCGATATCTTGGATCGCGACGAAATCAGCCGTTCCACTATGGTCGTCGGACGTCGCGCTTTGGACCTGGGCTTATGGCAAACATCCGGATTCGATGTACGTCAGCAACAATTTAGCCGGCACGCTTGTGAACGCAGGCCGATATGCCGATGCGCTTAAGGTCCTGGGAGAGGAACCGACGCCCGCGCGCCCCGATCGCGAAATGAATCGCGCCCGAATTCAGCTAAAGCAGGGCGACTTGGATGCGGCCACCGGCACGCTTGACTCGATAACTTCCCGCATCGAATCGATAGCATCGAAGCCTTTTCCGACGGATGGCGGTAGCGGATTTCTTGCGAACCGGCTGGTCATCATCTACATCCAAACCCGAGCCGAGGTCTTGATCGAAGCGAAAGACTTTGCAGGCGCATTGGAATGGATAGACCGATTGAAGTCGGTCGCTCCGCGCTATGCCCACGTCTATCGGCTCAAATCTCGTGCATTTGCCGGGCTGGGTGACTGGGCTGCGTCGGAAAGAGAGCTGAAGACCACCATGTCACTGGTTCCGGCTGAATTTGTCGAAGCAGACTCCCGAAGCTATTCCGAATTCATTGCTGCTCTTTGTGTGTCGGGTGACGAAGGCGCTTGTCTTCGCGCCAAGTGAATGAAGGGTCGGCTTTCAGAACGAATGCCCCCTCGTTCCGAAGGCCAGCGATTTCTCTCAAAGCGCTAACAGGCTCGCCTCGGCGCTCTGCAAGACTTCGTCTAGAACTGTCTCAAGGCCGATCCACAGCGGCATCCGAACGAGGAACTCGCCTGCAATGCGCGTGTTCGGCAGTTCGCCATGGCTCCTGCCATGACGAGCGCCGGCGGGCGAGTCGTGAAGTGGGATGTAGTGAAACACCGTCGAAACTCCTCGCTGCTTCATCGCCGAGATAAATCGTGCTCTGGCATCAAGGGAGGGCAACAGCAGGTAATACATGTGAGCGTTGTGGCCGCAGTGCTCCGGAACTACCGGGCGGCGGACACGCCCCGCGCGCTCGTGCGGCTCCGCCCAATCGTGGTAGAGCGCCCACAGCGCTAGGCGCCGACTCGTGATCGTCTCGGCCTCGTCCATCTGCGCCCGCAGGAAGGCTGCTGTCACCTCGCCAGGAAGAAACGATGAGCCGATATCGATCCAAGTGTATTTGTCTACCTGCCCGCGAAAGAAGCGGCCTCGATTGGTGCCTTTCTCACGAACGATCTCAGCACGCTGCGCATGCTTGGCATCCCGGCAAAGCAAAGCGCCGCCCTCTCCAGAGATGATGTTCTTGGTCTCGTGGAAGCTGAGGGCGCCAAAGTCGCCAATGGACCCCAGGGGCTGGCCCTTATAGGTCGAAAGAATGCCTTGCGCGGCATCCTCGACGACCATCAGCCCATGCCGCTTTGCTATGGCGAGGATTGCATCCATCTCGCAGGCCACGCCGGCGTAGTGGACAACACAAATCACTTTCGTCCGCGACGTGATTGCTCCCTCGACGAGCTGCTCATCAAGATTCAGCGTATCCGGCCGGATGTCAACGAACACCGGAACCGCACCGCGAAGTACGAACGCGTTGGCGGTGGAAACGAACGTGTAAGAAGGCATGATTACCTCGTCCCCCGGCTCCAGATTTGCCAAGATCGCTGCCATTTCAAGCGCAGCTGTGCACGAGTGCGTGAGAAAAGCCTTCGCCACGCCCGTGCGATCTTCGAGCCAGCGGTTGCACTGCTTGGTGAACTCGCCGTCTCCGGACAGGTGGCCGTTGGCATGGGCCTGTGCGATCAGAGCCAGTTCCCGACCGGTCATGTAAGGCTTGTTGAAGGGGATCATCAACGGATCTTAGGCAGGGGCGCGGGACAATACGACCGCGCCGAGGATGATCAACGCTGTGCCGATGATTTTCGGCGCATTAAGTTCTTCCTTGAAGAGTGTCACCGCGAGCACCGCGACAGTCGGAAAGCTCAAAGCCATCAACGGATAAGCTTTGCTAAGCGGAAGTTTACTCAAGGCACCCATCCAGAAAAGGGATGCCACAAAGGCCGCGAAAAAAGCGCTGATCACCCACGGGTCGATGAATAACTTGATCAGTGTGGCAGGATCATCAAGCGCAAGACCATTCGGCGCAACCAAGCCAACCTTCCACTTTAATACTACTTGGCCATAGGCAGTCAAGAGAATGGTCAGCGCTACAAATACATAAGCCATAGTTACCCCTTCACGAAGACATCAGCACGTGCAATGACACACGCAACGTCACCGTTATCGATTCGGACGACCACGTTTCGTCGTGCACCACCCGAGTCGTTTTCCATCACTCGAACGGTCATCTGATAGCTGTGCCCGATAAGCAAGGGCTTAAAGAAACTAAGCAACAACTGCGACAGGACGGTGCCTGGGCCCGGCGACACCGTTCCCAAGATGCGGGAAATTTCAGCGGCACACAGCGCGCCATGCACGATCCGAGAAGGGAACCCCGCGGCGATCGCAGCATCATCGTTAAGGTGGATAGGGTTTGAATCCCCGCTGAGAAGGGCAAATTGCTCCACATGCGCCGCGTCGAACGTTAATACTTGACTGTAGCTGACCGTGCCCGCATGAAGCATCGAATTCACGTGAAGCGTGTCCTTCGTAGAAGCCATCGTGAAGCCTTCGCGCGCCCAGACCTTTTGCACGGCCAAGTTCCACACTTGGGTGGACACTCGCATGGTTCGGAAGCCCTTAGATTTGAAATCGTTCCGTGTGTGCCGGATCAGATCGCCATAGATCCCAACGCCGGCATATCGGGGGTCGACTCCATAAAGCACCCCCTCACCAATCTTCGAGATGGCGTCCTCTACACAGGCGGCAAACGCGACGACGCAGTCATCTATGGTGGCCAGCCAAACTATTCCGTCAAGCCGCATTAAAAATCCTTGGCACCACTCTTTGTAACCCTCGAGCACCCTCGCAGGATCGAGGAAAGGATTCGCGCTGTAGTGGCTGCGATAGCCGGAAAAGGTATCGGCTACCAACGCTTCGAGCGCTGGAACATCGAAAGGCGCCGCGATCCGAAATTGAAGCTGCGGGTTCGTAGGAACGCTCACCACGCTGCGAGAAAGGTCCACCTCATAGATCACCAGCGTGTCGCAGTGAAGCACAGGAAAACCAAACCGGGACAGAGCTGCGGCAAGACCCGACGCGCCGGCAGGCAACCGGATGATCGCCAAATCGCATTCTTCTGCAAGCAGTTCGGCCGCGATCTGCTTCGACTCATGCCCTGCAACATCTGCACGATAGACCCTAAGACCGAAACGCTGGCTGTCTAGAGACGACAGAGAGAGTAGAGGCATTACGGTGCACTCCCAGGCCGCAGGCCAACTGACTCTTGGACGATATACGAAGGCCGACCTTGAACGTTCTTAAATATCTGACCCACGTAAAGACCCACCACACCCAGCGCAAACATGATCGCTCCACCCACCAGCCAGATTGAGGCGATCAACGAGGTGAAGCCGGCAACTTGGATCTCACCGCCCAACCATTTCCAGACACTTAAGCACACCATTGCCAACGCTACTATCGAGAAGCCAAGACCGGCTATCGCGACGAGGCGCAGCGGCTTATCGGAATAACCAAGGATGATGCTTGTCGCAAGACGCAACAGACGCAACAGATCGTAGGTAGAGCCACCATTGCGACGAGGCTCGTGAACCACTGGCAAGTAGGAAATTCGAAAGCCAGACCATTTCACCATCAAGGGGAACGTTCGGTCCCTCTCCGGCATAGCATTCACCGCCTCAACGACCTTGCGTCGATAAACGCCGAAGTTGGCCGAGCTCGCATCCTGCGGCACGCCGGTCAGCCAAGCCAAGATGATAAAGAACGACGCAGAACCAAGCCGCTTCAAGACTCCGTCCTTGCGCTGAGTCCGCTGGGCGAAGACAACGTCCAAATTCTCGTCGATCGCCTTCGATAGCAATTTCGGAAGCTCCTCAGGAACGTCTTGCAGATCGCAGTCCATCACCGCCACCCAATCACATCGAACGGAGGCAAGGCCAGCTGAAATGGCGCTGTGCTGCCCGAAGTTCCTTGACAGCCGTATGCCCCGTAACCACGGGCGAGAGCGCTGAAGCTCAACGATGCGCAACCAAGCGGCGTCAGGACTCGCATCGTCCACGAGGATCAGCTCGAAGTCCGCGCAGTGGGTCAACAGGGCAGCGTGCACGCGATCAACCAAATCCTCTAAGCAACCGGCGCACCCATAGACAGGAACAACGACGCTTAGCGAAACTCCGCTGTGCAAGCCGGCAGCAACCGTCACGGGACTGCCCGAGCGGCAGAGGGCGGGTCGAGAACCGCGTTGGCCAGAGATCGCTTTGTTTCCACGCGATAGAGTTTCCAGGGGCCGGCCTCTGACACTCGGGTAGGCCGGGGAGTCAAATTTGCAAACAGTGTGTCCGTCACGTCGAGCCTCGAATGAAGGAAAACGTATCGATAATCGCTTATGCGTGGGCTCTTCGAAAGCTCGACGAAGGCCCCAGGCGTCCATTCAAAGCCGGAGGGAAAAATCGGTCGCTGCTCGTCACGATATCGGACAACCGCGACCGCAAACTCAGAAAAGCTGAAGTCAACTATGCCGTGCTTTTCGGCCGCATACCATGAGCCGAAATGAAGATAAACCGGCATCGGTGAAAAAAGGCTCCGCCGCTGGAACGACATCTGGACCGCGCGACCGCCCGGTGACGCCGCCGAGAGAACCGTTCTGAAGCCTGCCGACTCTCGCGCAAAACCCACCATGTTCAAACTCACTATCGCGACATGCAGGCCAAGCAACGTGGCCGTCGCGAAAGCGGCATGCCTCTGGAACCGTCCAATGCCGCGATCTGCCCGCGACGGACGATGATCGATGGCCAAGGCCAAGAAGGGCACGAGAAAAATCGCAAAGCGCTGGTAAGTGAATGCGTTCCCGAACAGCACGTTTGGCACCAGCATAAGCACGCCAAGTACGACAACTGCGGGGATCCACCGGAGGATCTCGCGAGTTGGCCTGAATCCACCCAGTATCAGAGCAAGCCCGAGAAGTGCACCGGTCAACATGACAGGCGCGGACGAGGCGCCAAGGACAAGAATTGGAAGATTGGTCAGGCGGTGGGTGCCGAAATGCCAAACCACCGGCCCAGCCACCTGCGCCTCGGTACTTCGGGTCAGCAGTATCCAAAAGACCATGAAGACGCCGCAGGGCACCAACGGGGCCAGTTGAATTACCAAGGGCCTCCAAGCGCGCATCGTTGCCGCCACGCGGAGCAGATGCACGCCGATGACCAAGGCAGCGATCAGCGCATGGCAAAAGAACAAGATAATGAAACCGACTGCCGCAAGTGCCGGATAATCGCGGACAACGACTCTCTCGCGATCAAGAAGGAACGATATGGCGAGAACACCGAGCGGGGCGGCCACGAGAAAATTAAGGAAGCCCCAGTGGAACGCAAACCCGTAGAGGCCCAAGGCCGTGAGGGGCGCAAGCCGGATGTCGCCGCCGCAGCGTGAGAGCAACCTTGCCGTAGCGAAGATCATGCCCGCCATGGACGCAGCGACAACCCAGCGTGAAGCCTCAGCAGGCGTCATAAAAGTCATCAGCGCGCTGAGCAACGTTGTGCCGAACAGATACGGCGTGAAGAAGTTCAGCCGAAGAACGTCCGAGTGTGCAGAGCTTCCAACGAGAAGATCTTTAAGCATCGCGGCCTGCGCCGCGTGCTGCGGGAGATCGACCATCGGGAGCCACTCGGTCAACCAAAGCGGTGCGCACACGACGATTGCTGCTAAAAGGAGAAGCAGATGAGTCTTTGGATAGTTCACAGGCTTCTCGCGTTGATAACTAGGTCGAGACACGGGCAAAAACGAATCGCGCATCCAAGCGATACTTGATCCAGTAGCCCAGCGCCAGACCCAGCACACCACCTACGTAGCGCATGGCGTCAGTCTCGAAGATCAAATGGAACGCCAGCTCCACGCCCCAGAAGATCGCCGTAGTGAGAAGCCCCATCAGGCTATAGAGCAGAAATGTCGTCGCTTCAGCCGCCCCACTGCTGGCGCGATAGCGAAAGACGTAGGCCTTGTCGAGAAGGTACTTCAACACCAGCCCCACGCCAGTGCCGACAACCATCGACAGGACGATCGGCGAGGGGCCGCTATAGATCGAAATCACTGCCCATTGCGCGCCGATGTTCGCCGCTATGGCAATGGCCGCGAACGTCGAATACAGGGTGACAAGCCGAACGCTCACAGCGGCAGTCGGCGGTAGATCGCCTCGGGAATCAGCTTGATGATGGCCATGATTACCCACCAGAACGCAGGCGCGTAGACGACGGGGCGACCCGAGCGGAGCGCTTTCACAATTCGCGCAGCCACGGCGTCCGGCGACGCCCACAGAGCGTTCTTTGTGATGCGCGCGGTCATTGGGGTATCCACGAACCCGGGCTTCACGACGGTCACGAGCAGCCCCGAGGCGCGAAACCGCTGACCCAAGCCGCTGGCGAACGCAGTTACAGCCGCTTTCGCACTGCCGTACAGCGCATTGCTGCCACGGCCTCGGTCACCCGCCACCGAAGAGATCACCGCGAGCCGACCGCTCCCTTTCTCGACCATGGCGGCGGCCAAAAGGCGCAGTAGTTCGATGGTGGACGTGGCATTGACGCCAAACTCTGCCATTGCATAGCCGGCATCCCGATCGGCTCTCGCCTGATCTGTCAGCGTGCCGTGCGCAACAAGCGCCAGGTCGATGTGTCCTTCGAGAAGCGACCGGGCGTGATTCACGGCGCCATCGAGCGATGCAAGGTCGCCGACATCCACGTCGACCACCTCGGCCGAAAGCGCGCCGCGCAATATCAAGTCGGCAGCCGTGTGCTCGAGCGCCAAACGACGACGCCCGGCCAGGACAAAGCGCGCACCGGGGTGGACAAGGCGTCTGGCAACCGCTTCCGCGATGGCGGAGCTGGCCCCAACGATGACAATGTTGTTCAAGCTCATGCGAGCGCACGTCTCCAAAACGTGGAGGAAAAAGCGGGGTCACGAAGCGCCTCGACCTGAGGCCACGCTGGATAGGCCGAGCGGAAGTACCGCCCAGGCCACCGCGCATCTTTTGCAGGATAAATGCGGCCTTCCGCCTCGGCGAGGATCGCGTCCAGCCGGTCGAACAGTCGAAACAGTTCGGCGTCGGGGGAAGGAAAGTCAAGGGCAAGCGTCGTGCCTTCCATCGGAAACGAGAGCAGGCCGGGCGAAGCCGTAGAGCCGAATTCTTTCAGCACCGCAAGCATCGAGCCTCGCCCCGCGTCAGCGATGGCCTGCAGTAGCGCTCGAATGACGGGACGTGCGTCGGACTTGGGAACCACGCACTGGTATTGAACGAAACCCCTCGGGCCGTAAAGGCGGTTCCATCCACCGACCCGATCAAGCGGAAAAAAGAAAGCGTACGGATTAACCACAGAACGGCGTGGTCGCTCGGGCGCCAGTGCATAGCAAGCGGCGTTCAAAGGGATCAAGGAAAAACGGTTGACCAAGCCGACATGCGGTGTAAACGGCACCTGCACTTGGGCACCCGGCTTTTCCAGGGGCTTACCCTGATTCTCTGCGTGGTCCGCCGTGTCGAGGTAGCCGCGACCCAAGTGCTTGCCCGTGGCAAGGCAGTCGATCCAGGCAACGAAATATTCGTTTGGCGCGGCATCGCACTGAACGTATTCGAAATACTCGTCGACGTTGGCGAGCCGATGGCGCGTCCGTTGAATCCATGGGCCAATGACCCGTCGGAGCCTGAATTCGACCCAAGTGATCATTCCGGTCAAGCCCAGCCCACCCACAGTTGCTTCAAACATCCGATCGGGCTCGCCCGCGCGCAGTTCACGATAGCTGCCGTCACTGCGGCGCAGGCCCAGCGCGCTTACGTGCGCGCCGAAGGTGCCCTGCCGGCGATGGTTCTTGCCGTGGACATCGTTGGCCACGGCGCCCCCGAGGGTGATCCACCGGGTGCCTGAGACAACGGCCGGAAACCACCCGAGCGGCAGGAAGCGGTCAATCACGTCGGCGAGGAGCACCCCTGCCTCGGCGCGCAGCACCCCGGTCGCCGGTTCGAATGCCAGAAGACGGTCCATCCGCGTCGTTACCAACAGAATGCCGTCGGCATTCGATGCCGAGTCACCATAGCTACGCCCGTTACCGCGCGGAAGCAGCGTGTGCGGGTCGGAAGGCCACGCAGTGTCCACGTGCGAGTGAGGAAGCACCGCGCGGTGCTCGATGGCTGGGTAGCGCCCCCACGATTCTGTTCCACCGGCCATCAGAGCGCTGCCACAACTACGGCAAGGCTCACGGCGCAGAGCGCCCAACTGGTCCGGTCGTGCGCAGCAAAAACGACCGGGTCATCGTGCATCTGTCCACGATGCGCGAGAAGCCACACGCGGCTGATCCACCCAAGAAGAATTGGACACAGACCCCATAGGAACTCCGGGCTTGTATAGAGGCCTGTGGCACCGGCGGCGTCTACGTACAGGGCAAGCACCAGCGCCGCTACGTAGCCCGATGCGCTGCCAAACGATGCCAATAGCGGTAAATCCGCCACGCCATAACCGCGGCCCACTGCCACAGACTTGCCGCGCTCCCGCAGGTCGTGCAGCTCGGTATATCGCTTCACGAGCGCAAGACTTAAAAAGATGAAGACCGAGAACGCGAGGAGCCAAAACGAGACATCCACACTGACGGCTGCGGCACCCGCAAATATTCGCAGGGTGTACAGCGTGGCCAAGGCGATGATATCGGCTATGGCTAACTGCTTGAGAACCAGCGTGTAAGCGGTGGTGAGCATCAGATACGTGAGCAGCCAAGCGAGGAACGCACTGCCGACCCAGGCGGCCATGGCCAAGGAGGCAATACCGAGCAAGGGTGCCATGATGATCCCGGCGAGCAGCGGCAAACGCCCGCTTGCAAAAGGGCGATGCCGTTTCGTGGGGTGCTGGCGGTCGGCCTCAATGTCAAACAGGTCATTGACCACATAGACGGCGGACGCGCCAAGCCCGAACGCGAAGAAGGCGGCAAGCGCGAGCAGCGCGTTTGCCGGATCAAAAACCTGATGTGCCGCAAGCAGAGGCGCGAACACCAGGAGATTTTTCAGCCATTGGTGCAGGCGCAGCGCCTTCGACCACGCGCCAAGACCTTGCGGTGCTGCTGGCCAGTGCTGTTCCAAACGCGTCACGCGCGCGGCCGATTCGGCCAGATCCTTGCCGGCGTTTACCACCCAAGCAGCCGCAGCGTGACGCCATACTTCAACGTCGGGCCGGGCATTACCCACATAAATAAATCCTTTTTCTCCGAAGCGCGCCACAAGCGCATCCGCTTTTCGATGCCCTGAAAGATTGATCCGTCCATCGCTTGCAAATACTTCATCGAAACCACCGACAGCAGCAGCGACTCGTTGCGCAAGGCGCTCATCCGACGCAGTGCAGAGAACCTTCGTACCAGCCGGGTGCTCACGCATGGCCTGCAGGACGCGCTCGTCAAAGGGCAGATGCTCAACGGGGACATCAGCAGCCGCGGCCAGCCTGGCTTTCACATTCGCCTTGCCGCGAAGAAGCCAAAACGGCAGTCGCAGTAGCTTCAACGGCGATGATTTCGCAACTGCGAGAAGATTTTCGTACAGCAGATCCGTCCGAAGCAGCGTGCCGTCGAGATCGATGACCAAAGCGAGCGTGGGGTCACAGGAAGAGTGAGGCATGGACACTGGGGCTGTGCTCGCAAGGCTATGAGAGGAATTTTGGGCTACATTGGAAGGTAAAGCGACAAAGACCTGACTCTGCCTATGAATGCTCAAACCAACGCCAACCTGCTCGGCATCACCGGCATCCCGCGCCGGCTGGTGCTGGACGGCGCCCTATCCGAAGCCGACGCGCGACGCGCGCTCGATGAGTCGGCCAAGCTGAAGCAGCCGGTGGTGCGCTGGCTGCTGGACAAGAAGCTGGCCACCACGGCGCATATTGCGGCGGCCAACAGCATCGAGTTCGGCATCCCGCTGCTGGACGTTACCGCGTTCGATCTGTCGCGCGCGGCGCTTAAAAGCATCAGCGAAGATCTGATCAACAAGCACGGCGTGCTGCCGCTGTTCAAGCGCGGCAACCGGCTGTTCCTGGCCATCTCCGACCCCACCCACACCCGTGCCATCGAGGAAGTACAGTTTGCGGCGGGCGTAACGGTGGAGCCCATTCTGGTCGACGAAGACCAGCTGAAGCGCTTCATTGACCGTGCGCTGACGGCCAGCGAAGCCTTCGACCCGGGCGGCGACACCGATGGGCTGGAG
>Ga0335395_10002162_pt1 | contig 12189 bp, 10 predicted proteins | sample MAT02_FD_205744 | JGI IMG/M metagenome (GOLD analysis project Ga0335395, IMG submission 205744) | Freshwater microbial communities from Lake Fryxell liftoff mats and glacier meltwater in Antarctica - MAT-02 (spades assembly) (version 2) ...
CGAGCCGGAAAATACCTAAAACCCTATCAGGGATTGAAACTTCTGTCACATCTTTCACCGGAAGGCAAATGTGCTCTCGGCCGGAAAATACCTAAAACCCTATCAGGGATTGAAACAAAAGACGATCGCACCCACGCTATACAAGTGCGCCGGAAAATACCTAAAACCCTATCAGGGATTGAAACCACTTCCAATGAACCCGATCGCCCACTAATATTTTACCACAAGCCGGAAAATACCTAAAACCCTATCAGGGATTGAAACGTTACTCGCTGGAAGCTAACAGAGCTTCTGAAAATGCCGGACTTTTCAAAAGCTATACATTGTTCATTAGGGCAATTTTTACTATCTGGAATTTTGGGATATGCAAGCTGAATTTGTGTCATATAAAGGAAGTTCGAGGGAAGTTCGGCAACGGATTATTTAACAGATGTAACGGATGGAAGTCAAGCGTGAAGAAGGAAGAAGGAAGAAGGAAGAAGGAAGAAGGAAGAAGGAAGAAGGAAGGACTTGCATTCCTCACTACAAACTTTATGAGCTTTTTAACAATTTTCCCCCTTCCCCTTCTCCTTTAAAAATCTCTCAATTGAGCCGTTTGAACAGCAACATCTTTCGTCTGAGAACCTCGTCGCACTTTCAATTTTAGAGTTTGACCGATTTGGCTATTTTCCACCAAGTTTTGCAACTTTTCAGCGGCGGTGACAGCCTCACCGTCAATTTGAACGATCACATCTCCTTTGCGAATCCCGGCTTTCTCAGCAGGCGTACTGGGCACAACTCGCATCACTAACACCCCTCTCACTTCCGGTATCATCAAAGGAGCATTTGGATCGGCGTTATTCTCTCTGGCAATTTCAGGAGTCAAATCAATCATCTGAATCCCTAAAAATGGGTGACTGACTTGTTCTCCTTTTGCTAACTGCGCGTAGATAGCTTTGGCTTTGTTGATGGGAATCGCAAAGCCAATTCCCATTGCATCGGCACGAATCGCCGTGTTAATACCGATCACTTCTCCTGAACCGTTTAACAGCGGGCCGCCGGAATTGCCGGGATTGATGGCGGCGTCTGTTTGAATAAAATCGAGGCGCTTGTCGGGAATGCCCACGGCTGCGCTCGATCGCTTCAAGGTACTGATAATTCCCAAGGTGACGGTGTTGTTGTATCCTAGGGGGTTTCCCACTGCGATCGCCCAATCTCCCACTTTCACCGCGTCGGAATCTCCCAAAGCTGCTACTGGCAAGTTAACACCCTTAGTATTAATTTTGACAACAGCCAAATCTGTCACCTCGTCAGTACCTAACACTTCTCCCGGAAAAATACTGCCGTCATTTAAGGTGACACTCACTCTATCTGCTTTGTCCACTACGTGAGCGTTGGTTAATACAGTCCCGCTTTTGTCGATGACGAAGCCGGAACCTTGACCTCGCAAGCGTTCTTGTCTGGGGCTTTGGCTACGCAAATCTTCTCCAAAAAATCTGCGAAACAATGGGTCTTCCATTACTGGATCGAGGTTGCGACTCACAGTACGCTCGGTATCAATTCGGACAACAGCCGGCCCCACTCGATCGACTGCTAGCGTCACAAAGCTGTTGTTGCTAGCAGTCGGGGGGAGTTCTGTGCCCCGGAGTGCTAATAGTTGGAAATTGGAAGCGATTGATTGTCGCGAGGGCTTGATGTCCGTGGCTGATGCTGATGCTGGGCTGATTATCCAAGCATTTAGGGCGATCGTAATTGCTAAAATTAGGCTCAACACGGGAGCGGCAGTTTGGGGGGCGGGGCGAAAAAACTTGAATATTCTCATAGCGTGAATTTTATTCTAGCTGAGTTAGTTAGGTGCAGGAGTTTTCACACGGAGTAAATTTGCTACTAGGAACTCCCAAATATATTTTGCCAAATTGTCAGGGTCTTGGGAACAACGTTTGGCTCGAAGCGTGGGTTAGAATAAATTAAGTCAGGAACCGTACACAAACTCAAGATCTTCTGAATTCTAACTATTAAATTTTGCCTCATGATTCTATCTGATACTTCTGCTGACAAATCTTTACCCTCAAATTCGCACCACCATCACGACCATGAATCAGCCCACCCTCATCATCACGATGAAGAATCGATGCGGCGGCTGGTCAATCGCTTGTCTCGGATTGAGGGACACGTCCGGGGTATAAAAGCAATGGTGCAGGAAAATCGCCCCTGTCCTGAAGTTCTGGTACAAGTTGCTGCGGTTCGGGGTGCCCTCGATCGCGTCGCGAGAATCATTCTTGACGAACATTTAACTCAATGTATTGCTAGAGCAGCTAAGGAAGGTAATATCGATACGGAAATCGAAGAGTTGAAAGCGGCTTTAGATCGGTTTTTGCCTTAGATGTTGAAAAAATTTATAATAAAAATTAGGAAAACTCCCAGGTAATATCAATTCCGGTGGCATCGGAATTAATATTACCCAAAGCTTTCGACACGGCGAAAGCCTAAGTCCCTACAATTAATCGGCGTAGAGAAACGCCATTGCCTATGAGAAATTAGGACACGGCAATGCCGTTTCCCTACAATTAATCGGCGTAGAGAAACGCCATTGCCTATGAGAAATTAGGACACGGCAATGCCGTTTCCCTACAATTAATCGGGGTAGAGAAACGCCATTGCCTATGAGAAATTAGGAGACGGCAATGGCGTTTCCCTACAATTAATCGGGGTAGAGAAACGCCATTGCCTATGAGAAATTAGGAGACGGCAATGCCGTTTCCCTACAATTAATCGGCGTAGGGAAACGCCATTGCCTATGAGAAATTAGGAGACGGCAATGCCGTTTCCCTACAATTAATCGGGGTAGGGAAACGGCATTGCCGTGTCCGACCTTGCTACTTAGTAGTTATTTAGACTTTTGTCAGTTTGGCTTTCAGTTGGTATCGTACTGTCGCATAAACGGCTTTATAAGAAGCCACAATATTGTATTCTTGCTGCAACCATTCTTGAATTTCTCCGTAACTTCTGAAACCTTTTTGGGGGTCGCTGAGGCGCACTGCTAAACTAGCGCGGGCCAGAGGAGGAATTGCTGGCTTGCGACCACCGCTGTGCTTAGTTTCCAGAAGTCCTTCGAGTCCGTCAGAACGGTACTTTCTCAGCCACCGCTGCACTGTAATTCGGTTCACCCCGATCGTCAGTGCCAATTCTTTAACTGTTTTAATTTGAGAAATTTTGAACAGGTACAGCGCTTGGATTTTTTGAAAGCCACTTGCCGTTTTTTGTTCGGTTAATAAGCTTTTCAATTCTTCAATTGTCTCTGTGATGCTAAGTCTACATACTCCAGCCATACCAATTACCTCATGGGATTTATGATCTGCAATAGCTTTGCTTAACAAGGGAACAAAATTTGCTCCTAGGCTACTGTTAACCTTTGGCTTGCAGCTTAGCAATATAAAACCGATTTACTTCAACTATTTGATGGATACAAATACCATCAGCCTGACTGAGATCTAATCTTTTAAGGACGATATTAGCGACTTTTTGTGGTTATTTCTTAAATCCCCTCATAATTAACTTTCTGGTACTATATACAATCCCTTTTTTTGTTATTCTTTAGTGACTTTTGATAATTCATTTGCGACCATTTGTCATTAGCAACAAGCAAATAAATAAAATTTATCACTACAGATGCTGCCGATCGCACTTCAAGATTAATCTGCGATTGCTAGGCACTTTTGTAAAGACTTGACCATACTCTGACAAGTGCAATCTGTTCTTTTTGGTTCGAGAAATGCTGATAAATTAGCAGTCTCATCCTTTGACAAAGGTCGCGCCGAGTCAATTTGCCACCGACAAACTGCGATCGGCAAATATCTGTGAAACTACTTAGTCGATCGTTAGTCGAGTAAAACACGTAGAAGGCGGAATTGTCAATTGTTGAACCGTACCATACTACTATCCGCTATTTTCGGTAGCATACGGTGATCTAAAAAGCTGTTTTTATGTGATCTTTTTGGCTTTACTTAGTGATCGTTATCACACCAATAATCAGTAAACTCAACAGTGTAAAAAAAATTATGCTGATTTGCCACAAGGTTTATACACAAAAACAATATTTAGGCGATCGAGACTCGTGCAAAATCATCGGAGTTCTTGTTTTTTATTCGATGCTGTGTAAGTCCTGTTACCTTGACATCTCCCCAGCCCTTTCATAGACGGGGATTCATAAGACCATAATTTAAGTCTTACAGGTGCTGACAAGTCACCTCTACCAACTCCACTAAGATCAATTCCAAGTATTGTTGCTACTTTCTGACCAATATTTGCACAACCATTGCAGTCTGCATTAATTAGCCACCCATTCGCTGTCCGATATAATCCACGTTTTACTCTTGTTCCAGAAGCTTTCCACCACTCGGGTTTTTCGCCGATTTTAGGCAGTTCGTCACCATCGAGAAATGAAGTTTTTGAAGTATATGATTCTTCGGTTTCGACGAATTTGATTCCGTACTGTTCGCACAGTTGAGCAATTCTATCTTTTAACCTACCCGTGGGAATCTGAACAAATTTTTGATTGGTCTTTGTACCCAGATTTATCGAATCTTTCTGATTCTTGTTCCATCCAAATATGACTGTACCTATCTGGGACGATACACAATGATTGATGACTTTACGAGCAGCTTTATTAACTGCATCCCGCATTGTTCTATTTCTGTTTTCGGTCAGCCGTTCCAGTCTTTTCGACCAGAATCCATTATCTTTTCCAGACATCAAGGTTGCCACTCGTTTGTTATAGCCTTGGTTGATGGACTTGAGATGCCTTCCGTCTACGATGAATGAAGTTCCAATATTGCTAACACAAGTTATCCAGTTGTCCATCCCATGATCTATCATCAATACAGAATCAACGGTAACAGAGGATTGGACAGCTTCTTTTTGGTAAACCAATTCCAGATAGAAACATCCATTTCTAGGCAAAATTCTGTACTCTCGAATAGAAGAATGTTCTAAGTTAGATGGCATGGTTAGATAGAAGGGCAAACGCATCTAAATTCTGTAAGCCTTGCCTACTCGGGGTTTCATTTTTGTGAAGCCCAAATCAACAATAGCTAAAACCTCGACCTAGTAAGCATCCTAAAAATAAGATGCGTTTGCCCTGGGTTAGATAGAAGGCATCTATTCCAAACCAAGCTTTAACTTGCTTCCCTAAAGGAAATCGTAACATTCCATCTTTCAATTTGACTGATCTACCTGTAAAAGTTACAAGTGCTAATCCGCCTTGTCTGTATCCAGGAAGTCTTGGATGTTGCGTCACCGTTCCTTCTTTGAGTCCAGTCAGTAAGCCAAAATAGGACTTGAAAGATTCAGCAACGCTACTCAAGATCTGCTGTGCGGTATCTGAATAAAAAGCTTTGTAATGAATGTTCCGATTGTCCGTTCCTAAAATTTTATGCAGCTTGGCTCTACTCGGTATCGTTCCTGTTTTGAAGAATAGTTGTCGGGCATAATAAATCCCACAATTAATTAACTTTGAGGCTTCGCTGCACAAGAATTCTAAGACTGCCTTCAAATCCTTGTCTGGACTAATTAGATTTTGCTGGCATCCATACATTCTGTTTTCCTCCTTGGTTTATATTAGCATAGTATTCTTGATTAAAGATTCAAGTATGCCTACAAAACAACCAATACCAAAAAAAATATTGAAGGCGGTTGAAACCGCTACCGACTTCCTCCCCATGTCTAAAGCCAGGGGCCCGCCGGGCTCGTTTTCTGGTGAAAACAAGCTATTTTAGCTATTAGGCCGGAAGCGCCGCCCTAAACCCTGTACCGCAAAGAGCGGTCAGTGTCGGGTAATTCACATTTAATATTTGGGATTTTGGACGGTTAACAATGAAACTCAGAATTCTGATTGCTGCAACACTGCTGAGCGCTCTAGCTCCTGTAGCCCCTGCATCCGCCGAGAACATACAACACACTCAACAACTACTAGCCACCCGACAGTGTCCCAACTGCGACCTCAACGGTGCTGGCTTAGTTTTAGCCAACTTAACAGGAGCAAATCTTAAAGGTGCTGACCTCAGAGGAGCCAACCTCAGCAGAGCAAACCTTACGGGAGCAGACCTCAGCGGAGCCAACCTCAGCGGCACCAGTCTGTTTGGAGTCAACCTGACAGGTGCCAACCTCAGTGGAGCAAACCTCAGCGGTGCCGACTTGAGAAGTGCCTACCTTAGCAACGCCAATTTGCTCAACGCTAATTTAACCAACACCCAACTGCTGGGAGTTCGAGGAATGCCAACTAATATTGGCACCGCTGAAGACTTCTACAGACTCGGAGTGATCGAAGCCCAAGCTGGAAACTACAGAAACGCCGTAGATTATTACAATCAAGCCCTCAATCAGAAACCCGACTTAGCAGCAGTTTATTTTGCGCGCAGTATGTCTCGCGCGGACTTGGGAGACTTCGCCGGCGCTACTCAAGACGCTGCAATAGCTAACCAACTCTTTGCTGCTCAAGGCAGTGTTCAAGGTCAGGAGTTGTCAAAGCAATTAACCGAAGCCATCGTAGCGCGCCAAAAGCCAACAGAACCTGGCAAAGGGGGCCGTGGCGACTTTATGAGTCTTCTGGGTTCCCTCAGTTCTTTCCTACTGCAAGTGCTGTTTTAATTGATATCAAATCAATTCCGGTTGCACCGTCAGGTGATGTTGACTGTTAATTGTTGACTGTTAACTAATGGATAGGAATTTCAATCCAGAACTCAGTCCCCAAACCAGGTAGAGAAACGCATTTGAGCACCCCTTTGTGCTTCTCTACCACAATTTGGTAACTGATAGAAAGTCCTAATCCTGTGCCACGACCAACGGGTTTAGTAGTAAAAAACGGATTGAATATGTGAGAGATTAACTCTTTCGGGATGCCGTGACCGTTGTCGGCAATGCAAATTCCTACGGTTTTTTCGTCTATTAATTGAGTGCGAATCCGAATGCAAGGAGATAGAATGTCTGGAATTAAACGCTCATGGGTTTTATTGAAAATTTCCAAATCGACAGCGACTTCTTGAGAGCTAAAATTGATGGCTGCGGCACTTTGTACCAGTCCGGGTAAACTCGTACCTCGTTCTATCTTTCGCATTTCTATGGCGTCAGCCGCATTGCCGAGCAGATTCATAAACACTTGATTTAGTGAGCTAACATAGCAATCCACTCGTGGCAAATTGCCGTACTCTTTAATGATTTCTATGGTGGCTCGATCGGAGGTGGCTTTGATGCGGTGCTGCAAAATCAACAGCGTACTCTCGATGCCCTCGTGAATATCAACGTGATCTTTCTGGGCTCGATCGAGTCGAGAAAAATTCCGTAAAGATATAACTAACTGACGGATGCGTTCCACTCCCACTTTCATAGAGTCCAAAATTTTTGGCAAATCTTCGGTAAGAAAATTCACGTCGATGGCTTCTTCGCACTCGATAATTTCTGGGTTGGGGTTGGGAGTGTGCTGGCGGTAAAGTTCCACTAAGCAGAGTAAATCTTTGCTGTAGTCGTTGGCGTGGGAGAGATTACCGTAGATAAAGTTAACGGGGTTATTGATTTCGTGGGCGACGCCGGCCACCAGTTGTCCGAGGCTGGACATTTTCTCGGTTTGAATCAGTTGAGCTTGGGTATTTTGGAGTTCGGCGAGAGCTTTAGCTAGCTGTTTGGCTTTTGCTTGATCGGCGGAGGCTGCATTCAGGCTGTCTTGATAAAGCTCTGCTTGGTGAATGGCGATCGCAGCTTGATCGGCTAAATTTTGCAGCAATTCCTGTTCTGCTGTTTGCCAAACTCTCGGCCCGGAACACTCATGGACAATCAGCAATCCCCAAAATTGGGAATTTTGACCGATCGGCACAATTACACTTCCCCTCACCTGCAAACTTTCCAAGAATTCCCAGTGACAGGGTGTTAAATCCGAAGTGTAAATGTCATCAATAGCCCGCACTTTTTCTACTTTATAAAAACATGACGATTCTTCGCCCAAGCATTTTTCGGGAGATGTGAGACCTAAAATTGACTGCCATTGGCCACGAACATCTTCGACAACTACCTCGCCTTGATAGCCTGTGCCGAATTGGTAAATTACCGTGCGATCGGTATCGAGCAAAATTCTCACTTCTCGCACAATAGTTTGCAGTATAGTTTTCAAGTCCAAAGTGCTACGGATTTGATCTCTAACTCGCGTCAATACTTTGGCAAAGTCCAAGGATTTTTGCAATTGAGCGGTACGTTCTTGAACTTGACGCTCCAAGTTGGCATTCAGAGTTTGGACTTCTTGATGCAAAAGATACTGCTGAATTGCTGAACTAAATTGGTTCGCAATAGCTAAAGCTTGTTCAAGTTCGTGCCATTTCCAGTGAGGGGACTGACCTTTTTTGACTTCTCGCCAGACTTCAAAGGATTGTCTGGGAAGCATTTGTTTAACGCTGCTCTCAAAGCGTCCCGCCCACATTTTTTCACTATGAATTTCATTGCGAAAAACTGTCAAACAGCCGATTAGTTGTTGTTGGTAATGGATGGGAATTACTAGCAATCCTCGAATTTTAGTAGTTTGAAAAGCGGGAGATAAAACTCTAAATAGAGGTTCTTTATATAAATCTGTAATTGTCCAAAGTGGGAATAGGGAACCTGTACTGAGCGTAGTCGAAGTTGTCACAGTATTGGCAAGTGCCAAGTTGGAAATCTCTTGATTCTTGTTCAATCCTTTGGTTAGCCATTGTTGCCAGAGGGGATGGGCTTCGATTGCACTTGCCTTTTCCCAGTCTGGAAGTATGGGTTGCTCCCCTGTGGCGAACAGTTCAAAGGCTGAATCGGCTGAATCAGTAGTAGTGGAAGTGACTGTCGAAATCTGAGGATTTGTGAGAATTTGAAGTTCCCCATCAATTTTGGGAGTCGATAACTGTTCTGGGCTGGTTTTCGGGCGGCTGATGTAGAGTCTGCCACCGCTGCCCTGCATCGCGGTGACAGTGGCTTCTAAAGCCTGCTGCAATTGAATTTGGGCCTGACCATACAATAGGGTGGCGATGCGGCTGACTGTTGCTTCCAGGGCGGTTTGAGAGCGGGTTTGCTGGAGGAGAATGGAATGAGCGATCGCGATCGACAATTGATCTGCTACTAGCTGAATTACTTCTAAATCTGTTTGGTAAATCTTGCGGGAGATGGAGTGGTGAGATACTAAAAGTCCCCAGAGTTCAATATGACTTTGGCTATTATTTTCTGGCTCGTATCTCGCCCTGCACTCCGGCGACTCGCAGGTGTGTATTTTGCTGTTTGTCAGCCCGCTCCTGCGGTGTAAAATTGGCACAATTACAGAGGATTGCACTCCCATTGCCATCAAATAAGCTCTGTGACAAGGATCGAGCGTTCGGTAGTAGATATTATCATCGGTGGCTAAAGGTTCACCTGTTTGGGCATCCAGGGGACTTAGGGCGATCGTCGCTGAGTTCACATCTACTATTGTCCGCTGGCGTAGACGGACATACATCTCGCGGGCTTGGGATGGAATGTCATCTGCTGGAAAATTTAGTCCTTTCAAGGAAGGGAGACGGTGGCGATCGATTGATTCGGCAACAACTTCTCCGCTACCATCTGGACTAAACCGATAAATCATGATCCGGTCTGTTTTCAGAAAAGACCGCACTTCTTCTACAGTACAAGTTAAAATAGCTTCTAATTCTAAAGATTGGCGGATGCGTTCAGTTATGCGGCGTACTAAGACTTCTCTGTCTAGTTTATGATTGATTTTTTCGGGTTCTTCTGTTAATTTCATAAATCTCCTTTTTAGACAATGTAATGTAATAATTATCAGAATTTTTTAGTGGTAGATGGGGAGGTTCCGAGATTAAAAATCGCACTAAAATTTAATATTTTGTTGATTTTTGGCTCGATCGCGTCTCGAACAAGATGATCCCTCGAACTCCTGCTTATTATTTTAACGATCTTATCAATTTCTCGCAATCTTAAAATTGTGTTACATTAATTATCAAAACTTATAATTTATTCTTACTATTGTTATATAAGTTTATGTATCGACAATTAACTTAAAAATTAGAGTTTTTCCCAGTTATAGCAACCGCCACATCGGTGAGGACATAAATAACTTCATGAATAGAGCCGATACCCGTACTGCATCAATGGTTTCATTCCCGTTATGCAACCCTTCGGCTTCGCTCAGGGCGAGCTGTCAACTGTCCACTGTCAACTGTCAACTGCTATAGCAAGGCTTTGGGAGATTTCGCGGCGCACGCTCATCAAAATTTGACCCAAATGATTTTGCCCAGTTTTGTCGCAGCCGCAGCCCCAATAGTAATCTGTTGGTGAATTTTCCACAATCAGGCGATCGCCTGTGTCGAGCAGAATAAGTTGAATGTCTGCATGGGTGAGAAACTTAATTTTAACCGCTTCGCACATAACTGAAATTTTCACCGCTTCCCAATCAGCGCGAACGCAGTGCTTTGGATCGCGACCCAAGTTAGCGGCTTCTTGAGGAGTAGGTACGGCTCGAATCGCAGCAACTAACCTTTGATCGGCACTACCCACAAATTTTTGAGCTTGATAGTAGTGTTCCACAGTCAACCAGTTTTGACCGTTGATATAAATGTCGTGCAGTGAAAAGTTAGAAAAGCAGCCGTAAGGCTGATCTACTTTATAAAAATAAATTATCATTAGTTATTGGTTATTAGTTATTGGTTATTGGTTATTGGTAGTAACTAACAACTAACGAATAACCAATAACAGTGAACAGTCAACAGTCAACAGTCAACAGTCAACAGTCAACAGCTAACCAATAACAACTGACTAATGACTTTTATACTTTCACGATATCTTTCTCTTTCATCGCCAGAAGTTCTTCGATTTTGGCAATGTACTTGTCAGTCAGCTTTTGAATTTTATCTTGCAAGTCGCGCGATTCATCCTTAGAAATATCGCTGCTTTTTTCCTGCTTACGAACTGAGTCTACGGCATCTCGGCGGACATTGCGAATTGCAACCTTGCCTTCTTCAGCCAACTTTCCTGCCATTTTGACAAATTCTTGGCGTCTTTCGCTCGTCAGTGGCGGAATGTTCAAGCGAATAGTTGAACCGTCGTTGTTTGGTACAAGTCCCACATCCGATAGCGAAATCGCTTTTTCAATCAAGTTAAGCGCTTGGCGATCGAAGGGTTGAATACTGATTGTAGACGCATCCGGCGTGCCAATGTTGGCAAGGGATTTGATCGGAGTTGGAGCACCGTAGTAATCTACCATGATCCGATCGAGGAGAGATGCGTTGGCCCGTCCCGTCCTAATAGTATTAAAAGACCGTTGAGTAGCCTCAACAGCTTTTTGCATATGGTCTTCTACTTCAGCTAACTTCACAAAAACCTCCCACAAGGGTTCCAATAGATTCTCCCATTACTGCTCGGTAAATGTTGCCCGATACCGTCAGGTCAAATACCATAATAGGAATATTATTCTCTTTACAAAGAGCGATCGCCGTACTGTCCATCACCCGCAAGTCTTGGTTCAAGACGTGTGCGTAGGTGAGAGTTTGGTATCTGCGAGCGTTGGGGTTGATATGGGGGTCAGAATCGTACACCCCATCTACCTTAGTAGCTTTAAAAATTACCTCTGCATCAATTTCCGCCGCCCGCAAAGCGGCTGTAGTATCGGTAGTAAAAAAAGGATTACCAGAACCGGCACCAAAAATCACTACCCGGTTTTTTTCCAAGTGACGAATGGCGCGCCGTCGAATGTAGGTTTCAGCTACTTCTTGCATGGCGATCGCCGTTTGTACCCTTGTTGGCACTCCTGCTTGTTCTAGGGCATCCTGCAATGTGATGGCATTCATCACTGTAGCAATCATACCCACATAGTCTGCCGTTGCCCGATCCATGCCTGCCGAAGCCGCCTTCACCCCACGAAAAATGTTGCCGCCGCCGACAACGATCGCCAACTGAATGCCTTCAGACACTACTTGAGCAACTTCCTGGGCGATCGAACTAACAACTACCGGATCGATCCCGTAGCCCAAATCACCCATCAGCGCTTCACCGCTGAGCTTCAGCAAAACTCGCTGATAAACCATCCCCATTCCGCCACTATTTTTTCATCTTTTGTCTCCACAATAAGATAGCAGCACGGGGGCATTTTGAACATAAATCGGCTGGAACAGGTTTTGGGCCTATTCCAGAACACCTTGGATTGTTGACGGTTCACTGTTA
>Ga0335395_10002165_pt1 | contig 12181 bp, 8 predicted proteins | sample MAT02_FD_205744 | JGI IMG/M metagenome (GOLD analysis project Ga0335395, IMG submission 205744) | Freshwater microbial communities from Lake Fryxell liftoff mats and glacier meltwater in Antarctica - MAT-02 (spades assembly) (version 2) ...
TTTAATACATCTTTCAATCGTAATGCCTGGCAAATTGAGTAATCCGTCAAGATGAAAATCCATGAGCGACGCTCTAGCATAAAGTTCCTACATTATACACTTTACACCGCAAACCCAGAAGAGCCGTATAGCTTTCAATCGAATATCTACACCTTTGATCAATACCGATCTGCGATACTTGGGACACCAAACAATATGGTAGTTACAAAAGTAGGTTACGTTGGCATTTGACTTGAGTTTTACTTTCATTTTTACAGTATATATCCACCAGCCTGTATATTGTGTTTTGATATGTAAAGAATATTGAATGCGGTTGAAACCGCTGCCGACTTTTCCCCGTGTCTGAAGCCAGGGGCCCGGCGGGCTCGCTCTTCGGTCAAATTTGCTGTACCAGAGACTGTTTCGTACTCCTAGCTTTCTTAACAATTTTAGGACGTTTAAAAATCAAACAATTTTGGTCGTACTTCGATTCGTGGTGCATAGCCACAAGTTCCCACCCATCCTCCCCCAACTGATTGATAAATAGATGCAGCGAGCCTTGTTTCCAATCTCGCAATTCCTCACCATTTACATATAAACTAATCAGCTTATTGCCAAAAGGATACATATTTGCATCCACAAAACAATATTCCCACTTTTGCATAGTTATCCTTAATGTAGTCATTAGTCATTAGTCATTGGGCATTGGGCATTGGGCATTGGGCATTGGCCAAACAGGGCATTGGGCATTGGCCAAACAGGGCATTGGGCATCTTGCCCTGAGCGACTTGTGAGCCCGCGAAGCCGAAGCAAGTCGAAGGGTGGGCATTGGGCATGAGTCATTTACTCGTTACCAGGCTCTGCCTGGTAATGCAGATCCGGAGGCTCTGCCTCCATCTTCGCAGCCGACGAGGCAGAGCCTCGCTTACATGGGTTCCCAGGCAGAGCGTGGGAACCAGTTAAAAGAGCGTGGGAACCAGTTAAACAGTAAAAAAAAATGCTTTTTGCAAAACACAGATGCTCCCCTCCCACTCTCCCCCGAGAAGTCACTGAACAGCAATTCTAGCCAAAGCAGCGCCCCGATAATAGTGCAACAAAATCTGCTGGTAGCCGTATCCCTGCCTGGCCAAATTGTAAGCTCCCCACTGGCTCATGCCCACAGCGTGACCGAAACCTTTACCAGCAACTTGAAAACTCGTAGGAGCTCGGCCGCTGTTGTTGGCGCTCCCGCCTGCATACTGAGGAATCACCGTAAATCGCGTGCTCCTCAAACTCAGAACCCGACGCAAATCTGCCCCAGTCATTACTCTAGAACCGCCATCTCCGACTACTTTCATCCTCAAAACGCTGCCGTAAGCGGTAGTGCGTTCTGGCTTCATCGAGATTACGTTACCGACGCCCGAAATCTTGCTGCTGATTTGAGCGCGGGAGAAATTTTCTTTCCACTGGTAAACCGGCGCGCCTTGGTCGAAGTCAGGAACACCGCGCAGGTAAGGCAGGGGTTCCGTCCAAACATCCTCAACATTTTCGGTATGTCCGCCAGATGCCGAGTGGAAAACGGCTAAAATAATCTGACCGTTGTAGGCGAGAACTTGACCTGCGGTGGCATCGACTGCGCTATAAGTACCCGAAGATTCTGTTTGCAGTCCTTTGTAAACCTGCGAAGACTGAGTGTCGTCCACATCGTAAAGGTCGGTTTCGCTTTTGAGGCGCTGGTGGATAGCGTAGGAACGGGCGGCGACTGCTTGGGCTTTCAATGCCTCCAGAGGCCAATTGCCGCTCATTTCTGCGCCGAGAACGCTGTAGAGATACTGTTCGATATCGACGTAGTTGACTGCTGTCAGGGCTCCTTTTTCGGGAACTACAAGGGTGCGCCCCCGATACCACCGATCGCCAATCCAAACATACCCGTTCCCGGTCGGCTCGATCCAAATTTGATTGGCGGCCCAGCGTCCGATCGCCACTTTGCCCGATCGAAATTGAGCCGATCCAGAACTGTTGGCAGACAGTTCGCCCAAATTGCGCCCGCTACCGTCGCGGATTGCAGCCTTAGTAGAACTGCCGACTTTGATCTGACTTGCGCCGTCTTGTACCGCCACTCGCAAGATCAGCGCCGCCTGTGCTGGGGCTACCATTACCAGCCAAAACAACAGAGAAATCCAAAAGTAGCGTTTTGTTAATCTTGAAAGAAGCGAAGCAAATAACACTCCTGGCTGCATTTAAAAAATTTCCTCCTGTGCTGTACGAGTTTGAGAATTTTTAAGGGGAAGGTTGAGTTCGGGAAAAAGGAAGGAGAACGGCAGAAAGAAAACGTTAGAATTGGGTTTGGCACTTTGTGCGCCTGTCAAAAAAGATTGGAACGACTCGATGCTCGCAGCAACAGCGATTTATCCCGGTTCCTGCCTGCGACTATTTGATATATGTCGGATTTGCCGCACTCTGGATATTTGTAGCATATTTTTTAAGATTTAATTGAGGTGATTTGACTCTTGCAGATTACATTTCTCGGAACTAGCTCCGGCGTGCCGACGCGATCGCGCAACGTTTCCAGCATCGCCCTACGTTTGCCCCAGCGAGCGGAACTCTGGCTGTTTGACTGCGGCGAAGGAACTCAGCATCAGTTTCTGCGAAGCGAGCTCAAAGTCAGCCAACTGAGCCGTATTTTCATCACTCACCTGCACGGCGACCACATTTTCGGCTTAATGGGTTTGCTGGCTAGCTGCGGTTTGGCGGGGAATGTCAAGCGCATCGATCTTTACGGGCCTCCGGGACTTGAAGAATATTTGCAAGCTGGCGTGCGCTATTCTCAAACTCATTTTTCTTACCCGGTAAAGATCCACAAAAGTCAGCCGGGAGTTATCTATGAAGATGACGAATATATTGTTAGTTGCGCTCCTTTGAAGCATCGAGTTACTGCTTTTGGTTATCGAGTAACTGAGAAAAATCGTCCCGGACATTTTGATGTAGAAAAAGCGAAGGCTGCGGGTATTCCTTCCGGGCCAATTTACGGGAAATTAAAACAAGGAGAGACGGTAAAATTATCGGACGGGCGACAGTTTCAAGGTAGTGATTTTTGTGGCCCGGATCAAATTGGGCGGAAGTTTGTGTATTGTACAGACACAGTTTTTTGTGACGGGGCGGTGGAATTGGCGAAGGATGCCGATTTGTTGGTGCACGAAGCGACTTTTGCCCATCTGGATGCTCAAATGGCCTTCGATCGCCTGCATTCAACCTCAACAATGGCGGCTCAAGTTGCTTTGCTCGCTGGGGCGAAACAATTAATTATGACGCATTTTAGCCCGCGTTACGCTCCGGGAAATGCGATCGTCCTAGATGATTTGCTCAAGGAAGCCCAGGCAATTTTTCCCAATACGAAAATGGCCTATGACTTTTTGACTTGCGAAATACCGCGGCCACAGGAAGGGACGTGCAGATTAGACGAGTAATTGCATTCAATCGCTTTCCTATCTGGAAATTATCGGCGTCGATCAGTCTGATCTCAAATCCGGTAGCATGGGAAAAATGATAAATTTCTCTCCTCTTTCTCTGCTTCCTCTGTGGTTGAATAACTCTGATGTCACCGGATTTGATCTGAATAGTTTTTCTTCGGTCGCGTAATTGTGTACGTTCGTACACGAAAAAACTAGCGAAATTCATGAAGGTTTTTTTTTCCCGAAGATAAACGGCCGATAACTCGCGATCGGATGAACCGGGTGTGGCCATTGCTCCCGATTAATCCCGATCGACTAGAACAAGTCCGTCGCCAAAGGCTGAAAGCTGCAACACCGGGTTTTCTGTGATCTCAAATCCGGTAGCATGGGAATGATAAATTTCTCTCCTCTTTCTCTGCTTCCTCTGTGGTTGAATAATTCTGATGTCACCGGATTTGATATGACATCTGCGGTTGACCGATCGATCTGATGATCCGGCTGCGATCGTGAGCCAGAGAAGGCGCTCAAAAGGGCGATCGACCGCAGCGACGGCCCAGGAGAGCCAATGGTTGCTACAATCGGGGAGGGTATATGTTGTGGCTAACACTACAGCCCGTAACCCTCAAAGCTAATAGCTAAATTATTAAAAATCTGCCTCTCCTGCCATGTTTAAAAATCTGCTAGGCGATCCCAACGCGCGCAAACTGAGAAAATTTCAGCCTTTGGTAACTGATATCAATATTTTGGAAGAAGACTTCCGCAGCCTCTCAGACGACGACCTCAGAGGCAAAACAGCGGAGTTTCAAGAACGTCTGGCAAAAGCTAAATCTCTCAACGAGGAGAAAGAGATCCTAGACGAAATCTTGCCAGAAGCTTTTGCAGTGGTGCGGGAAGCGGGACAGCGGGTTTTGGGAATGCGCCACTTTGATGTCCAACTCCTCGGCGGCATCATCCTGCACAAAGGCCAAATTGCCGAAATGAAAACCGGTGAAGGCAAAACTCTGGTAGCGACGCTGCCGGCTTACCTAAACGCCCTCAAAGGTAAAGGCGTACACATCATCACCGTCAACGATTATCTCGCAAGACGGGATGCGGAATGGATGGGGCAGGTGCACCGCTTCTTGGGATTGACGGTGGGGTTGATCCAGCAGGGCATGGATCAGGCGGAACGCAAGAAAAATTATAACTGCGATATTACCTACGCGACGAACAGCGAAGTGGGTTTTGATTATTTGCGGGACAATATGGCTACTGTGATGGAAGATGTAGTCCAGCGTCCTTTTAATTTTTGCGTGATTGATGAGGTTGACTCGGTGCTGATCGATGAAGCTCGGACGCCTCTGATTATTTCGGGCCAGGTGGAACGCCCCAGCGAGAAATACCTCCGGGCGGCTGAGGTGGCTGCTTCTCTGAGAAAGGAAAATGAGGAACATTACGAGGTTGACGAAAAGGCGCGGAATGTGCTGTTGACCGATGAAGGGTTTGGTGAAGCTGAGAATTTGTTAGGCGTTACGGATTTATACGACCCGGCTGACCCTTGGGCGCATTACATTTTTAATGCGATTAAGGCGAAGGAATTGTTTATTAAGGATATTAACTACATCGTCAATGCCGATCGCGAAGTGGTGATTGTCGATGAGTTTACGGGGCGCGTGATGCCCGGAAGACGCTGGAGCGACGGTTTACACCAGGCGATCGAAGCGAAGGAACGGGCGGAAATTCAGCCGGAAACTCAGACACTGGCGACTATTACCTATCAGAATTTCTTTTTGCTTTATCCGAAGCTGTCGGGGATGACTGGGACGGCGAAAACTGAAGAAACCGAGTTTGAGAAGATTTACAGCCTGGAAGTGACGCTGATTCCCACTAACCGGGTGACGAGCCGCACTGACCTTTCGGATCTGGTTTACAAGGCGGAGGCTGGGAAGTGGAAGGCGATCGCCCAAGAATGTGCCGAAATGCACGAAATCGGTCGCCCGGTGCTGGTGGGCACTACGAGCGTGGAAAAATCCGAGTTGCTGTCGCGGCTGCTCCAAGAACTCAAGATTCCTCACAATTTGCTCAACGCGAAACCGGAAAATGTCGAGCGGGAGTCGGAAATTATCGCTCAAGCTGGACGTAAAGGCGCTGTGACGATCGCCACTAACATGGCCGGACGCGGTACAGACATCATTTTGGGCGGTAATTCTGAGTACATGGGCCGCCTCAAATTGCGCGAGTATTTGATGCCCAGAATCGTGCAGCCGGAGGATGAAGAAGGGTTTTCGCTGGTGCAAGTGCCCGGTATTGGCGGCCGCCCCGCAGCTCAAGGTTTTGGTCAAACTGCGAAAAAGGTCAAGTCTTGGAAAGCTTCGGCGCAGATTTTCCCGACGCAGCTATCGAAAAATGCCGAGCAAATGCTGAAAGCGGCGGTGGAATTGGCGGTGAAGGAGTACGGGGAGCGATCGCTCTCGGAATTGAAAGCCGATGACATTGTGGCTGTAGCCTCGGAAAAAGCGCCTACCAAAGACATCGTAATTCAAAAATTGCGGGAAGCTTACAATTTAACTCGCAGCGAGTACGATGCTTTTACCAGCAGCGAACATGATGAAGTCGTGCAGTTGGGAGGCCTCCACGTCATCGGTACCGAACGCCACGAGTCGCGCCGGATTGACAATCAGTTGCGCGGCCGCGCGGGACGGCAAGGAGACCCCGGTTCTACGCGGTTTTTCTTGAGTTTGGAAGACAATTTGCTCAGGATTTTTGGCGGCGAACGGGTGGCCGGTATGATGAAGATGTTCGGTGTTGAGGAAGATATGCCGATCGAATCTGGAATGTTGACTCGTTCCCTCGAAGGCGCTCAGAAAAAAGTCGAAACCTACTACTACGACATCCGCAAACAGGTATTTGAATACGACGAAGTGATGAACAATCAGCGTCGAGCAATCTATGCGGAACGCCGCCGAGTCTTGGAAGGTTTGGACTCGAAGGAACAGGTAATTAAGTATGCGGAACAAACGATGGATGACATCGTGGGAGCATACATCAATCCCGATTTACCATCGGAAGAATGGGAACTCGACAAACTCGTCAGCAAGGTGAAGGAATTTGTTTATTTGCTGGCTGACATGACACCGGATCAGCTAGAAGATTTGTCAGTTGAAGAAACTAAAACTTTCCTCCACGAACAAGTCCGCAATGCTTACGACATGAAGGAAGCGGAAGTTAATACAATCCGAGCGGAATTGATGCGCGATGCTGAGCGGTTCTTTATTTTGCAGCAAATTGATACTTTGTGGCGGGAACACTTGCAGCAAATGGATGCTTTGCGCGAGTCTGTCGGGTTGCGCGGTTACGGACAAAAAGACCCGTTAATCGAGTACAAAACTGAAGGTTACGAGCTGTTTTTGGACATGATGACGGATATCCGCCGCAATGTGGTTTATTCGCTGTTCCAATTCCAGCCGCAGCCTGCAATGCAGGTTTCGCCGGAGATGGTTTGAAAATAGTTAATAGTTGGCAGTTGACGGTTGACTGTTGACTGTTGATATCAATTACGGTTGCACCGGAATAATATAGAAGAGACGGCAGTGCCGTTTCCCTACCGCGATTAATTGTAGGGAAACGGCACTGCCGTCTCCTAATTTTGGCTGAAATTTACTTTGGTATTAAGCCCAATCTTCTTGGTCACTTTTTTGCAGCCTGTAAACTTCACCTGTAGCGTGAATTTTACGGGTTTGTTCGTAAAGAGTTTCTTCGGTATGATTCCATTGTTGCAGGGCTTTTTTTAAGTCTGCTTGGATATCTCTAGCACCGGGAAAACCTCGGTAGCGAATGATTAATCTTGCTAATTCTGATAAATTGCGATCGGTTGGTTCTCCGGCTAATACAGTATCGATGGTGGCTCGATCGCGCTTGTATTGCGGGTGCTGTTGGTCTTGATTTTTTGGGGCTAAATCCATATTCTTTGTCCTGGTAAATCCACTAAAATTTTGGTTGAATGGTCTTATTTTATAATTCTTATAATAAAGAGAATTCTTTTTAACCGCAGAGGGCGCAGAGGGCGCAGAGGAAGAGAAAAGAGAGATTTAGAAGTTGTTTTTTTGCTCGTTTTTGGCTGTTGATTTATGTGTCTAGTTTTTCTAAATCCGGCTGTAAATTTAGAGCTTTTTTTTGATAAAATAAACCTTCATTGATTCGCCCTTGCTCTTCCAAAGTTTTGCCTAAGTTCCAGTAAGCGGCGGCTAAGTCTGGCTGCTGGGCGATCGCCTTTTGGTAATAAGTTATTGCTTCGTCTAACAAGCCTTGTTTGTAACACATACTGCCTAGGTTAACATAGGCTGCGACTAATTTTGGGTCGAATTCGATCGCCTTTGAGTAGGCGCGCGCCGCCGCCTCTATTTTGCCTTGGGCTTGCAGGATATTCCCTAGGGTTTTGTAGGCTGGGGCGAAATTGGGTTGATGGCGCAGTGTTTGGTAGCAGGAGGAGCTCGCCTCTACATATTTCTGTTGGGCATAATAAACTTCTGCTATTTTATTGAGTGCAACAGCCGCATCCGGTTTGAGTGCTAATATTTGTTGGTATTGGGCGATCGCCTCCTCAAATTTTCCCGATTTCTGCAGGTTCTCGCCCGCTGACAAATACTGCTGTGTTAACTCGGAATTTGCGGTCATAAATTTTCTGATCTTCAACCCGCTCTTGAGTGGGTTTTGTTTGTAGAAAAGCGATTTCAATCGCCGAGTTTTGAACAATCCTCAACCAAATCAAAGATTCTGGTTGAAGATTGTTCAAAGAAAGAATACAAAAATCAAGGAGACAGTCGCCACACCTTAATCGTGTCGTCAAAACTGCCGCTGATCAGAGTTTTGTCTTGAGGGTTAAAAGCCAATTCCACCCAAGTCGAATGACCTTTGAGCGTGCCCTGTTCCCCGCCATCCATCGCCCACAGCTTGATAGTACCGCTCAAATCGCCGCTGGCTAGCGTCGCGCTGTCGGGACTGAAAGCTAAAGACTGAATGCGATCAGCATGACCGGTAAAAGTCACTGTGGCCGGTTCGGGGCTGTAATTCGTGGCGACATCCCAAATCCTCACCGTGTTGTCCCAACCGCCGCTGCCCAAAATATTACCATCCGGGCTGACGGTAAGAGCCGCAACAGCATCAACATGACCCGTGAGAGTGCCTTGGAATGCTCCTGTCTTCCAATTCCACATCTTGATCGTACCGTCGCCGTTGCCAGTAAACAAAATGTTTTTATCGGGACTGAAAGCCACTGAATGCACTTCGTCGGTAATCCCCTTGAGGGTTTGCAACTCGGCACCGCCTTCGACTTGCCACAGTTTCAATGTATTGTCTTTACCCACACTGGCGAGGGCTCTGCCGTCGGGACTGAAAACAACTGAGAACACGCTATCTTTGTCTCCGTCCAACGTCCGAATTAACTTGCCAGAATAGAAATTCCACAATTTAATCGTACCGTCTGCACCACCGCTGGCGATCGTCCTGCCGTCGGGACTGACAGCCACCGACCACACGGGCCCCAAATGTGCTGAGATCACTTGGAGTATTTTGCCGTGACGCTTGTGCAGGAGGCGAATTGTCCCGTCATTGTTGCCGCTGACTATGACGCGGCCGTTGGGAGTGACTGCTACAGCCCACACCGGGTTTTTGTCTTGCTCTGTGAGTGTGCGAACTGCAGGGCCTGACTCCAATGGCTCACTGAAATCCTGCATGGGGGGCGGATCGAACCGAATTTCGGGAATGGTGGAAACCGGCTCCGAAGAAGTGAAAGCCTCCGGTGCTGTCGATGACAAGCCAGAACCCAGCACCACTGAAATTAGGGCAACGACGGCTCCTCCCCACAAAGCCAAAGTCACCTTGGGTTTGCTGACGATCGCGTCTATCGGTGTTGGGCCGTATTTCATGTCTCTGAGAATTGCTTCGGTCGATCGATAGCGTTTTGATGCTTCTCGTTCTACCATTTTATCCAGGATGCGGCCGAGTCTGGTCGAAACTGGTATTTTCAAATAGTGCCTCCAGGCCCAAGCGTCCCCTTTGATATCAAACAAATCAAAGGGCGACATTCCCGTTAACAAGTGAATGCAAGTCACGCCCAAACTGTAAATGTCGCTGCTCAAAATAGCTTGACCTTTAATTTGTTCGGGAGCCGCGTATTCGGCAGAACCAGTCACTGTTTCTGTTTTCAGCGGCCCGCTGTTGGCAGGAATTGCCGCGCCGAAATCGACTAAAACCAGCCCTGATTCATCCTCCAAGGGCCCTATACCTACATCCTCTTTCCCGGCCGTTGCTAGGCTGGTTTGGGGGGTTTTGCGGTGAATAATATTGGAGGGTTTGATGTCTCGGTGAATTAGTTGATGGTCGTGAACCAGTTGCAGGACAGGCAACAATTCGCTCAGCAAATACCAAATGTGAATTTCTTTCAGTACGCCTTTTTGGGCAAGTCGATCGGCCAAATTGCGACCGGGGATGTATTCTTGCACTAAATACTGGCAGCCTTCGACTTCAAAAAATGCCTGCAGTTTCGGTATTTGGGGATGTTTGCCCAATTCGTCGAGGACGCTGGCTTCGCTGCGAAATGTCCGGTTTGGCTGTGCGCCATTGTCGGCGACTGAGGGCACGGGGCCGCTGAACTGTTGAATGACGCAGCGGGGTTGGGCTGGTTGGTCTTCATCGACTGCTAAGAAGGTGCGGCAACCGAGACTTTTACCGAGGGGGTGAAATACTCGGTAGCGACCTTTGAGCAGCAAGTTTGACTCGCAGCTTTTGCAGGCTGTGGCGCGATCGAGATTTTCTGGATTCTGGCAATTGGGATTGATGCAGTAACTCATTTCTCTTTCCGCTGGAGACCCCCGTCCGACTTAAAGCCTGGTGTGGGGGAGAAAGCGGGGCGGTGCGTGCCGCTTCCTGTGGACAAATTAAATAATTTGAATCATTGCTTTGCTTCATGATAATTGTTTCCCAGATTTTAGCGACAATTCCTGCGGTCGATCGCGCGTTAATTATTGCTGACTTTCCTGCGATGGAGGTTTAATAGGTCGATCGCCCGCGTGCCGTGACATTGTTCGGCAGAACTCGCTCTCAACGAATTACGCTATACTGTCATTGCGGATACAATATTTTTGCTCGCAGCGCCAATTCAAGCCATCGCGAGGCATTGTCAAAACTCCCCTATCCTCCGTTCGCCCTGAGTCAATCTCAAATTTCAAATAAACTAAAAAATTGAAATTTGGGCAACTTTCGCCCGACGAACTACTAACTTTTAACTATTACTTATGCCCTTCATTCGCATTCCTAAATCTTGGGAAATTATCGCTCCCCAAATTACCTCAGAAACAGCCTTTCTCAACCGCCGCCGCTTTATGACAAATGTAATCGGCGCTGGCGTGACTGCTTCTTTGCTGCCGCTGTCAGGCTGTCAAAGCAGTGATAGCTCAAAAACGGCTCTGGACAAAGGCTCAACCCAAGCCTACGACGGATTGACCCGGAATTCCAACTTCGCAAAAGTCGATCGAGCAATTACCGACGAAGCCTTAGCTACAAAATATAACAACTTTTACGAATACGGCGGCACAAAATCTATTTGGCAAGCCGCTCAAGCTTTGCCAACAGAAAACTGGAAAGTAGAAGTAGCAGGTTTAGTAAAAAATCCCCGCACTTACGACATTGACGATATCTACAAAAAATTCCCCATTGAAGAACGAGTTTATCGATTTCGCTGTGTAGAAGCATGGGCAATGGTAGTTCCTTGGGTCGGATTTCCCATGAAATTACTCATGGCTGATGTCGAACCACAATCAAATGCTAAATTCGTTCGCTTCACCTCGTTTTATGACAAAAAAATTACTCCAGGCCCCGGTTTGATGTCACAATTTTATCCTTGGCCTTACACCGAAGGTCTGCGGATCGAGGAAATGGCCAACGATTTAGCATTTTTTGCCACGGGTTTGTACGGGCGGCGGCTACCAAAACAAAATGGTGCGCCGCTGCGACAAGTGATTCCTTGGAAGTACGGTTTTAAGGGCGCAAAGTCGATCGTCAAAATTGAATTTGTCGAAAAACAGCCCGCTACTTTTTGGAATACAATCGGCCCCAACGAATACGCTTTTGAGGCAAATGTCAACCCCGACCAACCTCACCCGAGATGGTCTCAAGCCAGCGAAAGAGTCGTCGGCCCCGGTAACAGTTGGTCATGGGAAACTCGCCCGACTTTGCCCTATAACGGCTACGGCGAATATGTGGCGAGTCTTTACGGTTAAAAATAGGTTCGGCTCGTTACTTTCGCTCTGCCTGGTAATGCAGATCCAGAGGCTCTGCCTCTTTTTACCTCGCCGCTTCTGGAGAAAGAGAATTGTGGCACAATACGGTTTACTTAGTGCGATCTCCCTGGCACACCCCTAAAAAAGGGGAGTAGGGGGTGGGATAAGAATGCTCTCAAAGTCCCCCGACTATCCGGGGGATTTAGGGGGATCTCCGGGGCATAAATATGTTAAGTGAACCGTATTAGACCTCTTGCAAAAATCGGAAAATACCCTGAAACCATCTGCGTCAATCGGTGTTTATCTGCCCGATATCTGCGGTTGCTCTATGACTCGAATATTTTTGCAAGAGGTCTATTGAATTATGGCAGATATTTTATATCGCGTTTGGTCGATCGATAATGATAGAATTCGATCGCGCGTGTGGAATCCAAATCTCGTATCTTTTGCGGACTAAAGTCCGCACTACGAACCGTTTTTGGGTACGATCTGATATGAGATGGCTTATCTGAAAAC
>Ga0335395_10002166_pt1 | contig 12181 bp, 10 predicted proteins | sample MAT02_FD_205744 | JGI IMG/M metagenome (GOLD analysis project Ga0335395, IMG submission 205744) | Freshwater microbial communities from Lake Fryxell liftoff mats and glacier meltwater in Antarctica - MAT-02 (spades assembly) (version 2) ...
TCGAGATCGTTGAGAAGCAGGATGCCAGAGTGCGCGACGCTCTCAGCGTGCTCACCGGCTTTGCGGCAGAGCAGATTATGTTTCAGCCGAACACGAGCCAAGGGCTCATGCACACGATGTTCGGGATCACGGGTGCGGTTGCCCTCTCGCGAGCGGACTATCCGAGTCTCACTGTCAGCGCGACGCGGGCCTCCGCGGCGCTCGGAGTGCTCACCCCTGTTTGGCTCGACACAGATGCAGGACGGGTCACTCCCGGTAATCTGAAGCCTCAGCTTCGCAAAGAGATCGTTGCCGTCGCTGTCAGTCTCGTTGACTACCGCACCGGCTACCTCGTCGACCTCGAGGGGATTCGACAAGTCATCGGCGACCGCTTGCTCATCGTCGACGCAACTCAAGCGATGGGGGTCGTGGATGCGCCGTACGGCCTTGCCGATGTCGTAGCCGGCGGTGGCTACAAGTGGCTTCGCGCCGGTTGGGGTACCGGGTTCCTCTGTTTGAGCGAGCGAGCACTCCAACGCCTCACTCCCGTGTTCTCCGGACACTCCGCAACCGACGGTGACCCGGCCGGGGACGGCCCCGTGCCACAACCGGCACGGGGCGCGAAAGCCTTTGCGGTGTCGTGGTCCGATCCCGTTGCCCAAGCGCGGCTTGCCGCCGCTGTCGAAGGGCTCAACGAGGTCGGCGTCGCGGCGGTGAACGGGCGGTTGGCTGAGCGAGTGAGCGCGGTTATTGACTTGGCAGACGAGTTCGGGTTACCCGTCTCATCCGCCCGCCCGCAATCTGAACGTGCAGGCATCGTCGTCGTGACGCCCGCACCAGATCACCTGACTGTTCTGGTCGCGTCGCTTCACAACCAGGGAGTCTCGGTGACGGTTCGAGACGACGCTGTGCGGATCAGTCCGCATATTTCGACGACCGACGAGAGCCTCGCAATGCTGCGGGCAAGCTTCACATCGTTCGCGAGCGCAGCAAACCTTTAACCTCTAGGACACCAAACGGGGCGTGTCGGTAACTCGCTTGAATCATCGAACGCCTAACGTCAGAACATCAGGTATGGCACCTGATCGAGGCGGCCACTCAAGGAGCGTCTCGCGATCTGTGACTCAACCCCACAGCGGCCGTCTTTGCAAGTTTGAACTGGGCGTCTTGCGCCCAAGGCAAACTGGATCCGGGCGCTGTGCGCCCGGGGATGGAGCGCACGTGGCCGAGCTAGCCAACCCGAAGTCCAAGCGGAATGAGACCGGGGCAGGAGGGTCGGCCAGAGCGCAGCAGGAACGAACCTACGTACTCGACACCTCGGTTCTGCTGTCGGATCCAAAAGCGATCTTTAGATTCGCCGAGCACCATGTCGTGATTCCTGTCATCGTGATCACCGAACTTGAGTCGAAGCGCAACGATCCGGAGATCGGCTACTTCGCGAGGCAGGCGCTGCGCAACCTCGACGAGTTGCGGGTGCAGCACGAACGACTCGACTTTCCAATCAGCGTCGGCGATGGCGGATCGCTTCGCGTCGAGCTCAACCACTCGAACATGTCTGTGCTGCCGTCCGGGCTCCAACTCGGCGACAACGATTCGCGCATTCTCGCCGTAGCGCTCAACCTCGCCAACGAAGGGCTTGCGGTTACCGTGGTTTCCAAGGACCTCCCGCTCCGCGTCAAGGCTGCCGCGATCGGGCTCGCCGCGGCGGAGTACCGCGCAGAACTCGCCGTCGACTCCGGCTGGACCGGGCAAGCGGACATCACCGTGAGTTCTGAGCAGATGGCGCAGCTGTACGACAACGAGCAGGTGCACTCGCGCACGGTGGAAGATCTGCCTGTCAACACCGGTCTCATCGTTCACTCTGACCGCGGTTCAGCCCTTGCGCGCGTCACTTCGCGTGGCCAGATGCGCTTGGTGCGCGGCGACCGCGACATTTTTGGCCTCCACGGACGAAGCGCAGAACAGCGGCTCGCGATAGATCTGCTCCTTGACCCTGAGATCGGGATCGTCTCCCTCGGGGGTCGGGCTGGTACCGGCAAGTCCGCTCTTGCACTCTGCGCCGGGCTCGAAGCGGTGCTTGAGAAGCAGCAGCATCGCAAGATCATGGTCTTCCGTCCGCTCTACGCGGTCGGCGGTCAAGAGCTCGGCTTCTTGCCGGGGGATGCTGCGGAGAAGATGAACCCGTGGGCTCAGGCTGTCTTCGACACCCTCGGTTCCGTCGTTTCACAGAACGTGCTTGACGAAGTCCTTGAGCGCGGCCTTCTCGAGGTGCTGCCGCTCACGCACATTCGAGGACGCTCGTTGCACGACGCGTTTGTGATTGTCGACGAAGCGCAGTCCCTTGAGCGCAACGTGCTCTTGACAGTACTCAGCCGCATCGGTCAGAACTCGCGGGTAGTGCTCACGCACGATGTCGCCCAGCGTGACAACCTGCGCGTTGGTCGGCACGACGGTGTCGCATCCGTCATTGAGACGCTCAAAGGCCATGCACTATTCGCCCACATCACTCTGATGCGGTCAGAGCGTTCGGCGATCGCAGCGCTCGTGACCGAGATGCTGGAGTCGAACGAACTGGCGTAGCGCCGAACGTAACATTGCGTCGACATTTCGAGACCTGCGATGCGGGCCGCGGATAGACAACGTAATGTCATGGTGTGTCTTGGGTGGCGGTCTCGGTGGCGGTCGCACTGACGTGCCTTGCGTTCTGGGGGCTCGTGCACCCGCGCAGCAAGTGGCGCGTGCTGCAGGCGTGGAGCGCAAGCGACACCCATCGAGCCGAACCGGGCGGCGCATCGTACCGAGCCCGGCGAATCCTCTCGGGCGTCGCTCTGCTCGCGGTGGCCGCGGTACTCCTGAGTGCCGGACTGCCGAAACTGATCGAGCCGCGCCACGAGTCGGCGCCAACTCCGATCGAAGTGATGTGGGGATCCCCCGAACCACGACTGCTCGACCGGGTCGTCGGATTGGGCGCGACGGTGCCAGAGGGTCTGGTGGAGGCCACAATCTTTGGCTACCAGGCCATCGGCGCTGACGGCCCGCCGACATATCTGCTGGATGTGCCGCGCTACTCGAGGCTCGGTGTCGCAGTCCCACCTGGATTGGTCGGGAACTTCCCAGGGGACGGGTTCACCGCGGCCGGAAGCGCCGAGATTCTGATTAACGTGCTCGGGCCCCTGCTGTGTATCCCGCGCGAGGTTGTGATCGAGGAGACCGAGACGACAGTGCGCATCGCGGTGTACTTCGGGCTTCCGGATGCTCCGGATGCTCCTGCTGGCAGCGCGCCAGACCCAGAAGCCGTCGACGCCGCCCCCGTCGACGCTGCTGCCGACGTCGCTGCCGATTGCCAGCAGGATGCTCCGATCAAGGAATCGCTGCTGATGCCGCTTGAGCTCAGCTCCGAGCTCGGCGATCGAAGCGTCGAAACGTCCGCCGGGATCGCCATCCCTCGGATTCGCGAGCCGAACTGATTCGCTTGCCGGCGACGGTACGTGTCGAGCAATTAGCCGGGGTGGGTCATACTCAAGACGTCAAGCGCCGAGTCGAGCTGCTCAAGGCTGAGCTCACCCCGCTCGACGAACTCGAGTTCGATCACTGACTCGCGAATCGTGATCCCCTGCGCGACCGAGTGCTTGGCAATCTTTGCCGCAGCCTCGTAGCCGACAAATTTGTTGAGCGCCGTGACGATGGATGGCGAGGACTCCGCCATCGCGCGGGCGCGGTCGAGGTTCGCCTCGAGGCCGTGGATCGTCTTGTCTGCGAGCGCCCGGGACGAATTGGCGAGCAGTCGTATCGACTCCAGGAGCGCTGTGCCCATTACTGGTATCGCGACGTTCAACTCGAAGTTGCCAGAAGCGCCAGCCCACGCGATGGTGGCATCGTTGCCAATCACGCGCGCACACACCATGAGCACCGCCTCCGGAATCACCGGGTTGACCTTGCCCGGCATGATCGAAGAACCTGGCTGCAGGTCTGGGATATGCAGCTCGGCAAGACCAGTGTTCGGGCCTGAGCCCATCCAGCGCAGGTCATTACAGATCTTGGTCAGGCTGACCGCAATCACGCGCAACGCACCGGATGCCTCGACGAGAGCATCGCGCGCTCCTTGCGCCTCGAAGTGGTCGACTGCTTCAGTAAGGGGGAGCGCAGAGTCCTCGGCGAGTACGGCGATCACACGCTGCGGGAAGCCGGGTGGGGTGTTGATTCCCGTTCCAACGGCCGTGCCGCCGAGGGGGACTTCAGCAACCCGGGCGATCGTGCCACTGACCCGTTCGATTCCCAGTCGAACCTGGCGGGTGTACCCGGCGAATTCCTGTCCGAGAGTGACCGGCGTGGCATCCATGAGGTGGGTCCGACCCGACTTCACGGCCGTCTTCCACAGCTCAGCCTTTGCCTCGAGTGCCTCGGCGAGATAGCCAAGCGCGGGGATCAGTTCGTTGAGGATGGCACCCGTCGCCGCCACATGCACCGACGTCGGGAACACGTCGTTGGAGGACTGCGAGGCGTTGACGTGATCGTTTGGGTGCACGCTGGCGCCGAGGGACGAGCTGGCAAGGCGTGCGAGCACCTCGTTCATGTTCATGTTCGATGAGGTTCCCGAGCCGGTCTGGTAGGTGTCTACCGGAAACTGGTCGTGGTGCAGACCGCCGATAATCTGCTCTGCGGCATCAACGATGGCTGCAGCAACGGCCGGATCGAGAATCGCCAGCTCGCCGTTGACGATCGCGGCCGCGCGCTTGATGCGCGCGAGTGCAACGATCTGCGCCGGCTCCAATCCCGAACCGGAGATCGGAAAGTTCTCGACCGCGCGTTGCGTCTGGGCACCGTAGAGCGCGCTCACTGGCACTCGAACCTCGCCCATCGTGTCGTGTTCGATGCGGAATTCGGTCGCTGGCTGCTGTTCTGAAGTGCTTGTCACACGGCTAGCGTACTGCGGCGATTGAGGCCGCGAGCAACTCGAACTCGCTTGTTGGTGCGGTTCCGTACAGGGCGATCGTGCTGCCGTCTAGTTCGGCGGACATGGCATACGCGTAGTTACCTGGACTCTCTACGTCGCGCCGGTCGTAGATCGTCCAGCGCACGGTGTCGATCGTTGTCGACCCGCTTTCGTCCGCGTCGCGCAGCACGCTCGCAAGCCACGTCGGGTTCCCGTCGATGCCCTGGTTCAAGCCGATAAATTGTTGGGCCGGCGTGAGAAAGCCGATAGACCAGGTCGGCACCCCAGCCTTATCTTCGAAGCGCGCGTCGTTGGCCGTCCACCCGGGAGGCAGCACCGGCGCGATCAATTCCACCCCTGATCCGGCGGATGCCTCGGCCGCCGTTTCGACCCAGTTGACGCCAGGATCCGGCGCAACTTCTGGCCGCACAACCACCGTCACCAGAAACAGCACGATGAGCAGGGAGGCACCGAGTGCGAGAGCAAGGTTCAGTACTGTCTGATTGGCCCGCCGCTTGCGCGAGTACGCGGCGCGGCGCGCCGCTGCCTCCGCCGCGGTCTCCGGCCTCCCCAGTTCGGCGACGACCGCTGGGCGCTTTTGGCGCGCCATCACTTACTGGCCGGCACTGGCTCGGCCGTCACTGGCTCGGCCGTCACTTACTCAGCCGCCTGCGCGCGAGCAGCGTCGAGCCTGGCGCGCGCACCGATGAGCCACTCTTCGCAGCGGCCGGCCAGAGCTTCGCCGCGTTCCCACAGGGCGAGCGATTGTTCGAGGCTCGAAGCGCCCTGCTCGAGTTCTGAGACAACCTGAATCAGTTCGTCGCGAGCCTGCTCATAGCTCAGTTCCGAGACATCAGGACGTGCTTGGCCGCTCACACGCCGAGTCTAGCCTCCGCCACTGGTGGTGCTACTGGAACTCTTGCCACCGTTGCCGACTGCCGCATCGCTCGCCGTCACGGTCGCGCCGAGCTTGCCGCGAGCGAACGTCAACACGAGCGCGGTGCCGACGGGGGCAGCGTCTGCCGAGCGAAGCGCGTCACCGTTCGCGAGTTGCGCGATTGCATAGCCTCGATCGAGTGTGCGCTGCGGCGAGAGCGCTCGAAGCTGGGCCGTCAGTTCGACAACGCGCGAATGGCTGCGGTCGATGGCGCGATCAAGCAGGTCCCTTCCACGGCCGACCGTGCGAGAAACCTCGTCAGCGCGCGAGTCGACGATCCACGCGTTCCCAGCGAGCACTGGACGCGTGCGCAGCGACTCGAACCGGTCGACTTCGGTGGCGATGCGCTGCGTGACACGCAGTCGCAGGGTCGAGCGGGCGTGCTGGATTTTGGCGAGTTCATCAGCAACATCTGGCACGACGCGCTTGGCGGCATCCGTCGGCGTGGATGCTCGAAGATCAGCCACCTCGTCGAGCAACGGTCGATCAGCCTCGTGCCCGATGGCAGACACCAGCGGTGTTTGGCACGCGGCCGCCGCCCGCACGAGCGCTTCATCGCTGAAGACCAGGAGGTTCTGAAAGTCACCACCCCCGCGCGCGACAATGATCACGTCGACTGCGGGGTCTGCGTCGAGCGTGCGGATGGCAGCGATGACCTCTGCCACCGCGCGCTCGCCTTGAACGGCGGCGTGCTCGACGCGAAACTTGACGGTCGGCCAACGCAGTTGTGCGTTTCGCAGCACGTCCTGCTCGGCATCGCTGTCTTTGCCGGTGATCAGGCCAATGCAGCCCGGCAGGAACGGCAGCGACTGCTTGCGTTCGAACAGACCCTCGGCCCTAAGTTTCTGACGCAACCGCTCGAGGCGTTCGAGCAGGTCCCCGAGGCCGACGTGTCGCATCTCGAAGACCTGCATTGTGATGGTGCCGCCCTTGAGCCAGTAGTTCGGCTTGAGGAGCGCGACGACGGTGTCTCCCTGCTTGATGTTCTCTGGCAACTTCGCGCGCACAGACGACCAGACGGTAAACGACACTGTCGCATCACCCTCTAAGTCTTTGAGCTTGCCGTAGACGTTGCCACCAGAGACTCCCCACTGCGTGATCTCGCCCTCGACCCAAGCCGTGCCAAGCCGCTCGACCCAGCCCTTGACCTTGCCTGCGAATAGCGAAACGCTCCACGGCGCATCGACCGTAGCAGTCGGGGTCTCGATCGTCATGCCGTCAGGGTACGGGATGCCGGTGAGCCTTGAGCGGTGTGCGTCAGGTTCGTGAAGGCGGGTCGGGTTAAGATTGCGAGGTGGGCATAATCTCGAACGGCGGAGCGGTCGCGCTGGACGCACCGCGGATGCCCGTCACGCGCAATCGCCTCAAGAATCTGCCGATCGACGGCACCAAGCGAGTGCTCCTCGCTGCCCCCCGCGGGTATTGCGCCGGGGTTGACCGGGCGGTCATCGCCGTCGAAAAGGCACTTGAGAACTACGGTGCACCGGTCTACGTACGCAAGCAGATCGTGCACAACATCCACGTCGTCACGACCCTCGAGAAGAAGGGCGCGATCTTCGTCGACGAGGTCGATGAAGTGCCAGAAGGCTCCCACATCGTCTTCAGCGCTCACGGCGTCTCGCCAGCGGTCGTCAAGGGTGCGGCCGACCGGCAGTTGCAAGCCATCGATGCGACCTGTCCGCTGGTAACCAAAGTGCATCGCGAGGCAGTGCGGTTCGCGCGCGACGATTTCGAGATTCTGCTCATCGGGCACCACGGCCACGAAGAGGTCGAAGGCACGATGGGCCACGCACCCGAGCGAACGACCCTTGTCAATAGCCCGGCCGACGTGCCGTACATCACGGTCAAGAACCCGGATCACCTCGTCTGGCTTTCGCAGACCACGCTGAGCGTCGACGAAACCATGGAGACGGTTCGCTTGCTGCGCGAGCGTTTCCCGAATCTCCAGGACCCTCCGAGCGACGACATTTGCTACGCTACTCAGAATCGTCAGGTCGCGATCAAGAAGGTCGCTGAGGAAGCTGAACTCGTCATTGTCGTCGGCTCCGCGAACAGCTCAAACACCGTTCGACTCGTGGATGTCGCGCTCGAGAACGGCGCGCGGGCGGCCTACCGCGTCGACTACGCAAGCGAGATCAAGCAAGAGTGGCTCGACGGCATCGCCACGATCGGCGTGACGAGCGGAGCATCCGTGCCAGAGGTGCTCGTGCAAGAGGTGCTCGACGACCTCGCAGATGCCGGCTACACGGATGTCGCACAAGTGGTGACGGCCGAGGAAGATCTGATGTTCTCCCTCCCGAAAGAGCTTCGTACTGATGCAGCAGGGAACCCAGACGAGCGCGGGCTCGGTGGCCGTTCTCGCAAGCTCGATTGGCAGCGCGACGGTGCCTGAGCCGCGGCCCAAGCCGCGTTGGGGGGAGTACGCGCCGGAGTCGGCGGTCGTGCCAGGCACGGTGACGCCGCCGCTCGGCCAAGTCGCCGACCAAGCCACCGGCACTGCCACCGGCACTGCCACCGGCACTGCCGCCAGCGCCTCTGCCTCCGGTGATCCCGCCGGCCGCCAAGTGGGCGCTCAGGTCGATGTTCCGGTCGCGGCACCGGCTGTTCGTCCGCGACGTACCTGGGACATCATCCTCACGACTGCTCTGCTCGCGCTCGCCGTGTACGACGTGATCGGTGGGTACTCGACTTTCGCCAACCTTGCTCCGGTGATGCAGTCCATCTACGACCAACTCAGCATCGGGCAGTTCGCGTCCGCGGCGCTCGCGGCACAGTGGGGGCTCATCGCCAACATCGCACGCATCGCGATCCTGCTTCTAGTCATCCTCGTCTCGCTCCGGCTCGTCTCACGCCGCCGCCTTGCGTTCTGGGTCCCGGTGGCCGGGGGTGCGCTAGCGGCGATCGTCGTGCTGGCCTGCTTCATGGTCATCGTCGCCTCCGACCCCGCCTACCTCGAGTTCGTCATGCGACAGGCGCCCTAGGCCTCCCGTGCGCGTCGCTGTCCTCCCGCGCCAGCAAGCTGCCCTCGTGATCACGAGCGCCATGGCGATCGCGGTGCGGATATGCAGCGTCGCTAATCTTGCGCTCACGATCCCGCTGTTGTTCGACGCCTTGCTCTCGCGGGGCCTCTCGGCCGCACTCCCGATACCGCTCTCAATTCTTATCGTGATGCTCGCCCTCTCGATTGTCACGGCCTTCAAGCCGCGGCCATGGCTGGTCGGCGTGTTCCTCACCGTCGGCGCCGTCGGGGCGGTCGTTTTCCAGCTGAGTCTGCTGGCCGCAGATCCCGGGCTCAACGACGATGCCTTCTTCCTTCTCAATCGACCAGCCATCTCGCTGGTACTGGTAGCCGTCGGGGCAACGACGTGGCTCGCCGGGCTGATCTGGATACTGATCGGATTCGCGACGTCTACGCTCGCAAGCATTGCCGTGGCGAGTATCGCTACGCAGCCCCTACGCACCGGGTGGGGACCGATCCTGATGTTCACTTTTTACGTCGTCGCGTACTTGGTGCTCGCGCGGATTCAGGCGCTTCAGCGACAGCGGGTACCTGACTTTGAAGAGCTCGATGCCGAAACTCGGCGCCACGCCACCGAGGAGGTCCTCAGGGATCGCGTCTCCGCCGCGGTGCACGACACGCTGCTCAATGACCTTGCCTTCGTGATGAACTCACCGGACGCCCTTGACGAGCGCGTCGTCACGAGGCTGCGCGAGGATCTCTCGATACTAAGAGGCGCCGAGTGGCTGCGAACATCGGCCGAGTTGACAACCGTCGATGGCGTGGATGCCGAGTTGCGCAACCAGATCTTGATGGTCGTCTCCGATATGCAATGGCGCGGGCTCTCCGTGCGCGTGACCGGATCGGGGACGGCCGTCCGTCACCTCACCGTAGAGGCTTGTCACGCAGTGATCGCCGCCACTCGAGCGTGTATGGAGAACGTGCTGCGGCATTCTGGGACAACCACCGCCGAGATCGACTTGTTCTATGGGCCAAAAGACGTGACCATCATCGTTGCTGACGAGGGTTCCGGTTTCATTCCGGAGTCCGTGTCTCGAGATCGCCTTGGCGTGCGGAATTCAATCGTGAACCGGATCACGGCAGTCGGCGGCAGCGTGAAAATTTGGTCGACACCGGGCGCAGGCACCTCAATCGTCATGCGGGTGCCAACGCAGCTCGTGGAGCAAGAGGCCCTCGATGCCACCGCGTAGGCGATTCTTAGTGCAGTCGGCCCAGTCGATCGATCCAATCAGCTGGTTTACTGGCACCAATCTGCCGCTCGCCTGCGCCGCGCTCGTCGTGGTGTACGGATTCGCTCTGATCGCTGGACAGTGGGGTGTATCGCGAGCACCCGTTGCCCAGCTTGCTTCTGTCGTGCTCGCGGCTGGAGCCTGTGTATTCGTGCACGTGATTACTCGGCCCATGCGTCCACCGATCGGCTGGGTCGTGGCCGGCCTCGTCTTCACCATCGTCGTGGCAGCCGTCGCACTATCCGCCCTGGATTACTCGGGTACACCCTTTGCCATCGAGTTCTGGTGGGCGCCCAGCGCTATCACGCTCGCAACGGCGAGCCTTGCCCCGTACCTCACGGCCCCCAAGCTCCTTGTGCTTGGGGGAGCAGCGACCAGCGCGACGATCCTGATCGGTCTGAGCCTGTTAGAGCCCTTCCAAGACGGCTGGGGCCCCCTCGGTTCCGCGGTACTTATCGGGTACTCGCCCATTCTCGGCGTTCTGGGAACGGTGACGTTCTCGTATTCGATCGTCAGCACGATGTCTCGCATGCTCGACGGCCCGCCTCGCAACGAGGTGGATGGCAGGGCGGTGCTCGACGAGGCGGCCAACGTCGTTGAGCGTGTCACTCTCGCTCAACTCAGCGCACGCGCGGCGCCGTTCCTCGAGCGAATCGCGGATGCCGGGGTCGTCAGCCCCGAGGAGCGCACTTTCGCCGGGCAGCTCGCTCGACGGATCCGCGACGACCTCGTAACACAATCCAACCTGACTTGGCTCGAGTCGATCGCGCACCAATCGCGGCTCGTCGTCGTCGATCCCGAGCGACGCGCTCGCACACTGGATGACGCGCAACGCACCGCTCTGCGGGCCTTGCTTCAAGCGATTCTGAACACTCCTGGTACCGATTCCGGCTCGCTGCTCGTTGAACTGCGGGAGGCACCAGATGGCGCGACGGCGGTTGGGGTGTGTCTTGACATCGCCATGCCACAAGGCCTCCGCATCATGCACCTCGCGCCATACTTGCTCGCGCTGGGGACCGCGGTCGAAGACCTCAGGGTGGACCGCCACGCACTCGGAATTTCCTTCCGCGTCTCCCCGGAAGGCAAGCAGCGCTAACTTGCCGAGTGTCCGGCCGAGCCGAGCTGTTTCGTAGCCTCGACGACGCGGGCCGCCATCGCCGATTCTGCCAACTTGCCCCACGATCGCGGGTCGTAGATCTTCTTATTGCCGACCTCACCATCCACCTTCAAGAAACCGTCGTAGTTGCGCAGCACAGTGTCGGCAACCGAGCGGCTGAAGGCGTACTGCGTGTCTGTGTCGATGTTCATCTTGACAACCCCGTTGGAAACGGCGATGGCGATCTCTTCGTCGGTCGAACCTGAGCCGCCGTGAAACACGAGGTCGAGGGGATTGGCGGCCGTACCGTATTTCGCCTGGATGCCATCCTGAATTTCACCGAGCAGCTCTGGCTTGAGCTTGACGTTGCCGGGCTTGTAGACGCCGTGCACGTTACCGAAGGTGAGCGCTGCCAGGTAACGACCTTGTTCGCCGAACCCGAGCGCCTCGACGGTGGCGATCGCGTCATGCAGCGTCGTGTAGAGGTGCTCGTTAATGTCGTGGCTGACGCCGTCCTCTTCGCCGCCAACAACGCCAATCTCGACCTCGAGAATCGCGCCGATGGCCTTCATACGCGGTAGCAATTCCTTGGCGAGCTCGAGGTTCTCGGTCAGTGGCACGGCAGAACCATCCCACATGTGCGACTGGAAAATAGGGTGACCGCCAGCCTTGACCGCCGTCTCTGAGGCTTCGATGAGGGGTATCACGAAACCGGCAAGCGCATCCTTTGGGCAGTGGTCGGTGTGCAGCGCGATGGTGACCGGGTAGTTCTTGGCAACCTCGGTCGCGAACGCCGCGAAAGCCAATGCACCAGATGCTCGTGCCTTCACGCTCTGGCCAGCGAAGAAGTCCGCGCCGCCCGTCGTCACCTGCACGATGCCGTCTGAGCCAGCCTCGGTGAGACCTTGCAGCACAGAGTTGATCGTCGACGACGACGAGACGTTGATCGCGGGGTAGGCAAAACCGCGGGCCTTTGCCTTGTCGAGCA
>Ga0335395_10002169_pt1 | contig 12178 bp, 12 predicted proteins | sample MAT02_FD_205744 | JGI IMG/M metagenome (GOLD analysis project Ga0335395, IMG submission 205744) | Freshwater microbial communities from Lake Fryxell liftoff mats and glacier meltwater in Antarctica - MAT-02 (spades assembly) (version 2) ...
GGCCACCCGAACATCTTCGTCGCCGGCGATCTGGTAAGTATGAAGACCGAGGATGATAAAACCGTCCCCGGCGTAGCCCCCGCCGCCGTCCAGATGGGAGCGCACGTCGCTAAGGTTCTCAAAGAAGAACTCCGGCTTTCCAAGAAAGGTTTTGATAAACAAAAGATCGGCCTCCGCCCGCGGTTTAGTTATTTCGACAAAGGCATGATGGCCATCATTGGCAAAAATTGCGCAGTCGTCAAAGCAGGCAAAATCCGACTCCAAGGAATGATCGCTTGGTTCGCTTGGCTCTTCATTCACATCACCTTCCTCGTCGGCTTCCGCAATAAACTCTCCGTCTTGCTAGGCTGGGCCTACGCCTACCTCATCAATACCCCAGAGGCTCGCATTATTGTCTATCCACCCACTGTCATAAAGCCAGCGGAAAAACCTGAGAACCCGCTAGACTCAGATGCCCGGCAGATATCATAAACTCCCTTCAGCGGATGACATAGAGGATCACTGCTAGAAGATGGCAAACGCTGCCTCCCAATACAAATAAGTGCCAAATGGCATGATTGAACGGCAGCCTTTTCCAAGCATAAAAAATGATGCCGAAGGAATAGCTAAAGCCACCTGCGACCAACAGCCACACCCCAGCCGCAGGCAATGCCATCGTCAATGGCTTCAGCGCGAAAAGGATCAGCCACCCCATCGCCAAATACAGCGCGGTGGAAATCCAATGGTCCTTACGCCCTCTCAAGAATAATTTGATCCATACCCCGAGTAAGGCCAGTGCCCAGACGACTCCAAACAAAGACCAGCCCGCCGCCCCTTGCAGCGTGATCAGCGTGACCGGAGTGTAGGAACCTGCAATGAGAAGATAGATGCACGCATGGTCTAACTTTTGAAAATATGCCTTCCACCGCGGCGATGTGAAAAAATGATAAAGCGTGGATGAAGCATATAACAAAATCAGCGAAATTCCGAAAACCGCAGATGCTACGATTTTCAAAACGTCCCCATCCGAGAACCAAATCATCATCCCCATCCCCGCCACGCTCAGTAAGACTCCGACCGCATGCGTTAGTAAACTCGCCACCTCTTCCCGGTGGGAATCACACAAAGGCGAGCGAGTTAGGTTTTGTGAAATCATAAAACTTTACTTGTTGATGGACTATCTTGCGCTCTCTGTCCAGCCACGGATTTGCGTTCCTTCGTTGCTTAGCGCTGAAGCAGAAATTCGCACATTGGATCGGATTTATCAAAGTTTTTCACGCTCCCTCATCTTGGCGTCATCTTCAACTGCCACTTTGCGGCTCAACCAACCGCAAACTACGATGAAATACCTATTACCACTCGCCATTCTTTCCACCACCCTTGCCAGCCATGCTGCTGAGATTCGTCTGGCGGATTGTCCTCCTGAAGCCCAGAAGACCATTCAACAAAACAGCCGTGGCGGCCGCATCGACGATATCGAATCCTACTCGATCCAAGGGAAAATGCTCTACGTCGCCGATGTGGAATTTGCAGGGAACCGCGACCTCAAGATCCACGTCGCCGCCGATGGAGCGTTGGTGAAGACTCGTGAGGATATCACCTTGGCAGATGCCCCGGAAGCTGTGCGCAAAGCCATTGAGTCCAAACTTTCCGGCGGTAAGGCATACGATATGGAAAAAGAAACCGGCGGCGATACCGTGACCTATTATGTGGAAATCAACCGCAAAGGCTCGCCGGATCTGGATCTGACGATCAGCTCCGATGGCAAGGTCCTGAGCGAGATCGAAGACGTCGATTGATCAATCACCCGCACGATGCCGGAGGTGGACATGTGCCGCCTCCGGCATGTGTTACTGCTCACCGCCTTGGACGGCGTTGAGGAAAAAGTCCGTGGCCTGGCCGATGGTGCGGACGATTATTTGACGAAGCCATTTGCCCTCGCAGAGCTCGTCGCGCGTCTTGAAGCTCTCTCCCGCCGCCGGTATGGGCAGGCGGATTCGCGGCAAATGGTCGGCCCGCTGGAAATTGATACGAGTCGCAAGTCGGTGAGCAGGGAAGGAGTTGAGATCATCCTGACTGCCCGCGAGTTTTCCCTGTTGGAGATTCTCGCGCGCCGTCCGGGGCAGTTGCTCTCTCGCGAACGAATCGAAGATCGGCTGTATTCGGAATCTGACGGCCCCCCAAGTAACGCCGTGGACGCGGCGATTTACTCGCTGCGCCGGAAACTTTGCCCGCCCGGCACGCCGCCGCTCATTCACACCCGCCGCGGGCTGGGTTACTTCTTGGAAGCGCTATGAAATCACTCCGCAGCCAACTCACGGGAGCGCTCGGATTTTCCATCTGTGGCTTGCTCGTCATGGGCGGGCTAGGGATATTCTTCGTCACTCGGGGCGTATTGGAAGATCAATTTGACAACACGCTCGCCGCCAAGGCCAGCGCACTGCAGAGTCTCGATCTGACGGGCCAACCAGAAGTAATTATGCCCATAGGTAGCAGTCTGAACGCTTGACTGGATAGATTGGAAGCGTCCTTCGAGCGTGAGCGACGTTTCAGCAGCCACGCCGCCCACGAGCTCCGCACCCCACTGGCCGAGCTTAGGATGGTGGCGGAACTCGGCGCGACTTGGCCAGACCAAGCCACGCCTGAGCGCTGCAGGGAAATGATCAAGGTGGTGGATGAGCTGGAAGCCCTGCTGGAGAAACTTTTCGAGCGTTTCTGGCGCAAGGATCCAAGCCACCTTGCCGAGGCGCACTCAGGCCTCGGGCTCTCCATCGTCCGGGCGTGTGTCGGTCTGCTTGACGGCACCATTCAGCCTTCATTGAGCGAGGATGGCATTTTCCAAGTGGAAATCATCTGGCCAGAACGTTGCTAGATTCCGCCGCGGTGATCACTTCGTAACTATTAAAGGAAACCTGTTGACATGCTGTGTCAAACAGTTACAACTTGCTCCCAATGATTATGAAAAATCCATTCTTACGTTTCGCTCAAGTGGTTTGGATGATGTGCAGTCTCCTAGCGGGCACATTTTGCGTTAAGGCCCAAGCTGCGGTCCCACAGCTTACTGAGCAAGAGGCCTTGGATCTTTTTAAACCACTGCGGTTTTACGGCCTTCAATGGCTGCCCCAAGACATGGATGGTAGCACCGTGCGCGGAGTCCACACGCCCAATTCCTCGGGTGCCGACCTCCGGTCAGAGACGCTCTACCCACCATTTGTCCTTTCTCCGCGCCGCCAAACAGACGGCATGGTGCGCCAGCTATATTCTCTCCTGCCGAAGGCTTTGACAGACTCTACGGCTTTCGTTGTAGGTGACCGCTTTGCGCAAAATCCAGAAGCCTATCTGCCCTACTTGAAATCACGGCAAGATTTGGCAATCGCGGGATCCTTCATGGGCATCGGACAAATCGCCACTCAATCCATCTATAATACCTCATGGGCGAGGACTCAGCATGATCGCGAGCTGGCACAGCTTGAGGGAATGTTGGCTCTTGCTGGAGCCTTGGGCAAAAACGTCGTTAGCGTGACCTACGCCATGGGCGACTCGTCCGGCGCGATTGGCGGTGCCGTTCGCACGCAAATGGAAGTGAGAATGAATGCGTTGCTCGTCCAATATGGTCATGCAAACCTCCTAGGCACCTTGTCGTGGGGAGCTGACGAGACGGTCGCCATGTCCATGGCTAAATTGCTTCCGAACATGTCCGTACGCATTCAATATGCAAATCCTAACGCCACCCAACATTATGATAGCCAAAACACGGCCCAACAAATCACCAATGATAAGCTGCCATCGATCGGATTAGTGGCCACTACAGGATCATCATTTGATATCGACCTCGCTGTATTCACCCGTCGTGTTGGCGGTGCAAATAATAATTACCAAGCCAATGACACCGCGCAGGCGACCTTGGACAACAACTTCGCTGCCAATTTCACAGGTTATACCGCTGCGCAGCGTAACAAACTCGCGATTGTCGATGGGCGCATGTTCAATGGCTCTTGGGATATCAAATCTCTGCTCACCAACAATACCGATTATTTGGCATACGGCGGCTGGGGCACATTTGGAAATAAACTTGGTCAAACTCTAGCGGTTGCGAAGATCGTCCGCTACAACGCCGCAGCCCGCAAACAACTCTATCTTGAAGCAGTAGCACATGACGCTTTCATGGGTGGCTATGCGGAGGCCCAGCGCGGTGCCCTTTTTGCACGATTGAACAATCTTAACGTGACTTGGGGCCACTGGAGTGGGTGGACAACGGAAAAGGCTACCAACGATTCCTTCTGGATCATCAACGACCAAGTCAATATCCGGATGAATCAATACTACGGAGCTAATATTACCGGTAAGCATTTTCGCTTCTCGCCGCAAATGTGGCGGATCTTCGAGGCCGATGTCCGTATGACCCCGGCGGAAGTCGTCTTACCGGTTGGAGTTTTTCGTACTGCACCGCCTTTTATGAACCCTCGCAACGGCGTTTTCCCTCAGATGACTCTATCGCAAATCACGACCCTGCCTCCTACGGGGGTTGCGATTTCTGCCACTACGAGCAGTAGTCTTTCTTTATCATGGACGGATAGGTCCCCAAACGAGACTGCCTACAAAATTCAGCGAGCGACTGCTGCCGCGGGTCCTTTTATTGATGTGGTTTCTAACTTGGCACCCGATACGACTACCTACACTGATAGCGGACTTCTGTCTGGAACGACTTACTACTACCTTGTTTCCGCGGTGAATGGCAGCATCATTTACTCAGCTCCGGTAACGAGTGGTGCGACAACTACAGTCACCATCAACGCACCTATTATAACTTCTGCGCTGGAAGTCAGTGGAGTAACTAGTAATGCGTTTACCTATTCCATCACCGCAAGTAATTCGCCTACATCTTATGCTGCCACCGGCTTGCCAAGTGGACTCACGCTTGATTCCGCCACCGGCGAGATCACCGGCATTCCCACATCCGGCGGTAGCAGTAACGTCACCATCTCTGCCACTAATACAGGAGGCACCGGGAGTGCCACACTCGTCATTTCAGTGACCTTGCAAACGTATTCGATCAATGGTCAGGTCACGAACAATGGTAATCCTCTTGCTGGAGTTACAATTTCAAATGGAACAACTACCGCGTCCACCGATGCCACAGGTGTTTATCATTTAGAAAATGTAGCGCCTGGTAGCTATACGCTGACACCGGGTCTCGCTGGATATCAATTCACTCCCGAAACTCTGTCAGTGACGGTGAACTCAGCCAATGTCGCCAATTTAAATTTCGCCGCTCTTACAGAACAGCAATCGTGGTATGCAGAGAACAATTTGCCGACCGATGGAACAGGCGCTGGCGCACCAACTGCCGATCCCGACGGTGATGGTATCGCCAACTTACTCGAGTATGCCCTCGGCGGCAATCCCACAGAGAGTAATACGAGTCTAATTCCAGTAGCCGAGATGTCAGGAGACCGTATGGAACTATCGTTCATAAACCTTCGCAATGATATCATCTATCAAGTCGAGGTATCTGAGGATTTAATCAATTGGTTGCCCGTGTACGCTGCTCCTGTGCCATTGGGCGAAGTGCAGACTGTGACGGATACGCAGGATACTCTTCTAGAGGCTCAACGCTTTCTAAGACTAAGAGTCTTCACACCCTAGAGTTTCCGAGGCAATCACTCACTTATCATCTATCAGAACTTTAAGTGAAAAGTGGGGGGGGGGCTCGACCGTCCAATCACTCTGCCGAGCATCAGGATTTTTTTGGATCTTGGTGGGAACGACGCTCGCAGTGCCGCAGAGCGTGAGCACCCTCGCTTACAATTTCTGAAGTCCTCGCCCGAAATTGGATGGATTGGCCATGGGACTTAGGTTTCATTTGATACGAAGTCAGCACCGCTGCCATGCAGTCTTCGGCGAGGGCATCGACGACCAAACGCGATGGCGAGTGTGCATCCCATTCACTTGCCACCGCCAGACGCGGGGAATTCATCAGTCCTGTTGCGTGTAAGTATAACATCGAAGCAGGCTAGACACGCGACCTATCTCGGGAGGTATGTAATGGGTAGCTTCAGATTCGCGGGATGGACACGCCGAAAAGGTGGGAACCTCCCGCTAGAACTCAATCGACGAGCGCTTAGTAAGTGCGGGTGGTACGGGTTTCAGTCGTCCCCAGGATTGGTTGCTGGATGGAGGAACTTTCGGTTGTGGTGGTTCTGGACCGAAGTATCGGGTCGGGTTGGGTTTCCACCGTGGTGCAAGATGAAAAGGACAAGACTGTTGCAGTGGTGATCGCGGATAATGTGATGATTTTCATAATAATGTTTTTTGAATGGCCAGCGGAATTGTTAAGATTCCTATCAGGCACGAATCAAGATTACGTAATCATGGAGGGAGTGCTATGGGGTTTTTCCCTACCAAGGAGTACGGATGACAGCCGCTGGAACCAGGAACGATTACAATGGTGTGGACGTAGGGTAAGACCCCATGGTGAGTGACCCGAAGACCACTTAATCTCGGGGCTTCCCCAAAATTAACCAAAGAAAGAAAAACTAATATGAGTAATTACCATCCAATCTTAATCACCCTCGCGCTACTCACCCAACTGCCCGCTGAACCTGTCAATCCGCCGGTAGTGGTTGTCGAAGAAACCGCAGTTCGGCCTGCTGTCCCGCCGGAAGTTACTACGGATAAAGTAGTAACTGAAACCGTTGTCGAAGGTTCTCCTGCTGAAATGCAAATGCTTGATGCGGCTACCGCACGCCGCCAACTGGCAACCGCTCCTCGGGAAGTGCCGGTGCGGAAAGCGACTCCTGAAACCAAGGTGGAAACCACCGAAACCGTGGACACCATTCAATATCCGGGCCAGCCGGAGCGGGTGTACAATGTTCAACGCAGCGTGGTAATTGTGGAGGGCCGCGAGTTGCCATACCTGACCATTCCGGTCTTGTTTGTGAAGGAAACTGCGGACCTTTTGGATGTTGAATCGAGAACAGCGATTGAAGACACTGCAGCAGCGATTCGTGAAATCATCGCGGCGGATGCCACCGCTGTATTTGACATCGAGGGTCACACCAGCACTGACGGAACTTCGGAAATGAATATGGATCTCTCGGCCAAACGAGCTAGCCGGATTTACGAGGAACTCACCAAACGCTATCAAATTCCAGCAAGCGCGCTCAGCGCCCATGGCTACGGTGAAACCTTCCCGGCCTATCCCAACGGCAAAGAGGAACAGATGGTCTTAGATCGCCGCGTATTGGTGGTCCGGGTTAAATAAAACCCGTCCGCGCTCCATCCCGGAGGATCCGATTTAAAAAGTTTCCGCCGCTTGGGCGATTTGAAGTAATTTCTTTTCGCCCAAGTGCGGCCCTAGAATCTGGAGGCCCACGGGAAGATCTGTGCCTTCGCCGGATGGCAGCGTGCCGCACGGCACAGAAATGCCGGGGATGCCAGCAAGGTTTGCCGCAATGGTAAATATATCAGAAAGGTATTCTTGCAAGGGATCTGCTCCTGCGGCCCCTATTTTGCGAGCCGGGCTGGGGGCAACGGGGGAAAGGATCGCATCGACTTTTTGGAAGGCGGCTTCGAAGTCATGGCGAATCAAATTCCGCACTTTCTGTGCCCGGCTGTAATAGGCATCGTAGTAGCCGGATGAAAGCACATAGGTGCCGAGGATGATCCGTCGCTTCACCTCGGGGCCAAATCCTTGTTCGCGTGATTTTTGATAGAGATCGAGAATATCCGAGGGGTTTGCAGCGCGGCGGCCGTAACGCACTCCGTCGAAGCGGGATAAGTTCGATGAGGCTTCTGCGGGCGCGATGACATAATAAGTGGCCACGGCGTATTCGGTATGAGGTAGAGAAATTTCGACAATTTCTGCTCCTTGGGCGGCGAGTTTTTGGATGGCAGCTTCCACGATTTTCCGCACGCCGGGATCAATACCCTCGCCGAAGTATTCTTTGGGGATGCCGAGTTTGAGGCCTTTCACCCCATCGTGGAGTCCGGCGAGGTAGTCAGGCACTGGCACATCCAGGCTTGTGGAATCCGCAGGATCGTTGCCGGCGATGGCTTGGAGAATCATCGCGGCATCTTCCACCGTCTGGGTGAGGGGGCCGATTTGATCAAGCGATGAGGCGAATGCCACCAAGCCGTAGCGGGAAACTCTGCCGTAGGACGGCTTCAATCCCACCACTCCGCAGTGCGATGCGGGTTGGCGGATGGAGCCGCCGGTGTCTGAGCCGAGCGCGGCGATGGCGGTGCGATCTGCCACCGCAGCCGCAGATCCGCCGGACGAACCTCCCGCGACGCGTGAGTGGTCCCGAGGATTCCGGGTGATTCCGAGGGCTGAATTTTCCGTGGAGGAACCCATTGCGAATTCATCCTGATTTGCCCGGCCAAAGGGGATGGCACCGGCGGCCCGCAGCTTGCGAATGACGGTGGCATCGTAGGGTGCGATGTAGTTTTCCAAAAATTTGGAGCCACAAGTGCAAGGTTGGCCGAGGACATTCATGTTGTCCTTGATGGCGATGGGGATGCCACCGAGCGGCAGGGTGATATCCGCAGTGGCGGCCTCAGCGAGTGCGCTTTCCAGATCATACGAGAGGTAAGCTCCGGTTCGAGAATCCCGGGCTGAGATTTCTCCGGCGAGTGTCTCAAGGATGGCGGTGGCGGTGGTTTCTCCGGCGGTGAGTTGCTGGCGAAGCTGGGTGAGAGTCATGGGCGGTAAATTTCTAGAAGTTGGGAAATCAAGCATCAGCCACCACTTTGGGGACGCGGATCTGGCCTTGGGCTTGGTCTGGGGCGTTGAGCAAGACTGCCTCCACGCTCAAGCTGGTGTGAGGGACGTCATCTCTCATTCTGCCGAAGTGTGGGACGGAGTGGACGGCATTATCCAGAGAGGAAAACTCTAACTTCGAGAGCGTTTCCACGTAGCCGAGGATGGCTTCGAGCTGCGGCTGGAACTCGGCGACTTCTGCCTCGGAAAGTTCCAAGCGGGCAAGATTCGCGACGTAGCGGACGTCAATGTGGCTTTGCGACATGCGGCAGCGTCTGGGAATGACACAGCTTTTCCAAGTGCCAAAAGTGTGGAAATGGGAAAAGCGGCGGGATTTTTATAAATCTTCGTTCTGGTGATTTCCGGCAGCGGGTTTTTCTGAGTAAACAATGCAATGATCCAGCATGGCACTCGCGGTGACATGGCAGCCGGGCCAGACGATGGAGTTTCTGACAATAGCACCTGCCTCGATGGTCGCACCGGGGCCAACGATGGTATTTTCCAAATAAGCGGCTGCCGAGACATCCGCAGCGGCGTGGATGGCGGGAGCGAGGGCAAGCTGCTGGTGGGCTTGGAAGTAAGATTTTCGGTCGCCCAGATCGAGCCATACGCCTTGATCGAGAGTGATGGCACCGAGCAAGCCGTTTTTCGCCAGTTCGAGAAAAGCGGGGATCACCGAGATTTTCTGGTCGGCAGGGAGAAGCTTGAGGAAGAGTGGATTGATGCAGTAGATGCCGGAGAAAACGTGGGTGCCGGTGGCGAGATTGAGGGAACTGCGGATATCGATGACGCGCTTGCCTGTGGGATCGAGAGCAATGTGCTTTGCATCACCGCGGGAGCGCAGGGCGAGGGTGACGGGTAGGCCGGATGCCTGGTGGGCGGCGATGAGTTTCTCCAGAGGGAGGGTGGAAAAAATATCGCCATTGTGGATGAGGAGCGGCTCTTCACCGATCCATGAGCTGATGTTTTTCAATCCGCCGCCAGTTTCTAGCAAGGCGGGTTCATGGAAGAATGAGATTTCGATGTTTGCGAGTTCTGGAAAAATGGCTGGTGAATTGAAGGAATCCCAAGCATGCGGCAGGTGGTGGGTATTGACCGCGAAGCGCTGGATTCCCGCACGGCCACAAGCGGCCATGGCCCAGGCGGCGAGCGGGCGATGGAACAATGGCACCAGCGGCTTCGGCAGGCGGCTGGTGAGTGGCTGGAGGCGATTGCCCAGGCCGGCACCGAGGATGAAAGCTTGATTCACGGCGTGGATTTGAGAGGGGATTAGTCAAATTTCAAGGATGGTTTCTGAGAATCTGGCGGTGCAGTCCTCCTGATTTTGATTCCCCCTGCGGTTTTGATTGCCAGTGGTGCCCACTCCCGAGAGAGTCCTCTGCGAGAAGGAACGGATTTAAAAACATGAAAGTCGTAGCCATCGCCAATCAGAAAGGCGGCGTGGGGAAAACCACTACCGCACTAAACCTCTCCGCCGCGCTTGCGCTGCGGGGCCAGCGGGTGCTTCTGGTGGATCTGGATCCGCAAGCGAACTGCACCAGCGGCCTCGGAATCGAGCCGCCGGAGGAATGCAGCATGTATCAGGTGCTTCTGGGCGATAAGACCGTTGCGCAGCAAATTCTCCCCACCGGACGTGACAACCTGTCCATCGTCCCATCAGAAATGGACCTTGCTGGCGTGGAAATCGAGCTGGCCCGTAGCGATGATCACCTCACGCGTTTGAGAGATATCCTCCAGGCCCTCAAGCCGAACGATCTTTTCGAATACTGCATTCTCGATACGCCGCCGTCGCTCGGCGTCTTGATGACTTCGGCCCTCGCCGCATCGGATGAAATCCTCATTCCGCTCCAATGCGAGTGGTTCGGCCTCGAGGGGCTTGCGAAAATCGTCCATGTAATTGATCAGATCCGTGGCTCGGATGCCAACCCGGGTATCCGCCTCGAAGGCATTGCCATGACGATGTATGATGGGCGCACTTTGCTTTCCCGGCAGGTCGTCGATGAAGTTGCGCGGTTTTTCCCGGATCAAATGTACCGCACCATGATTCCGCGGACCATCCGCATCGGTGAGGCACCGAGCCACGGGAAAACGATTTTCGAGCACGATCCCAACGGCCTGGGTGCGCAGGCTTATGGTGCCCTTGCCGATGAGTTTCTCACGCGCCATGCCGTTTGTGGGCCATTGCTGGCAGTTCCTTGAAAGTGAAGGAGTGGCGGCAGAAAGAGCTTGCGCGGACCATGGAATACCGCTTGACCTGTGGCAGGCGAATAGCGACCTTTTCCGAGTTCGTCCATAGGTATCGGCCAACGCATTCCTTGCTTCTGTCATTTCATTGCTGGAAATGGGTAGTTTGCGCTCGCTTATGAACGCTACGAATTTTTCACTACTCTCTCATTTTCAACACTATCCATGTTTAAAAAGCTTTTCGGAAATCTATTTTCCAATGATTTAGGTATCGACCTAGGAACTGCAAATACGCTGATCAACGTCAAGGACCACGGCATCGTTTTGCGCGAGCCCTCGGTCGTCGCCGTCAAGGCGGGGACCAATGAGGTGCTCGCCGTAGGAGACGATGCCAAGCGTATGCTAGGTAGAACGCCGGGAAACATCGTCGCTATCCGCCCCCTGAAAGACGGGGTCATCGCGGATTTCGAAGTCACTGAAGCCATGCTGCGCCACTTCATTCGCAAGGTGAATAAGGGCCGCCGCTCCAGCCCACGGGTGCTCATCGCGATTCCATCGGGCATCACCGAGGTGGAGCGCCGGGCCGTCCGCGAATCCGCCGAACAAGCGGGTGCTCGCGAAGTTTACCTGATTGAAGAGCCCATGGCCGCAGCCATCGGGGTGGGCCTTCCGGTGCAAGAAGCTTCCGGGAACATGATTGTCGATATCGGCGGCGGCACCACGGAAGTGGCACTCATTTCGCTCTCTGGCATCGTTTACGCCCGCAGTGTGCGCACCGCGGGTGACGAACTGGACGAGGCGATCATGCAATACATGAAGCGTGCCTACAATCTGATGATTGGCGAGCGCACCTCAGAGGATATCAAAATCCGCCTCGGCTCAGCAGCCCCGCTACCTAAAGAACTCACCATGGAAGTGAAAGGCCGCGATCTCGTGGCCGGGCTTCCGAAAACCATCACCATCACCTCGCAGGAAATTCGCGAGGCCATGGCGGATCCCCTCAACACCATTGTTGATGCGGTCCGCACCACCCTCGAACGTTGCCCACCAGAACTCGCTGCCGATCTTGTGGATCGCGGCATCGTTCTGGCGGGCGGAGGCGCACTGCTCAAAGGGCTGGATCGTCTTCTGCGCGAGGAAACTGGGCTGCCGGTCCACATCGCCGAGGATCCCCTCAGCGCCGTGGCCGAAGGCACTGGCAAGGCACTTCAGGAGCTCTCACTCCTCAAGCGGGTCACCAATACGGACCGCTAA
>Ga0335395_10002170_pt1 | contig 12177 bp, 12 predicted proteins | sample MAT02_FD_205744 | JGI IMG/M metagenome (GOLD analysis project Ga0335395, IMG submission 205744) | Freshwater microbial communities from Lake Fryxell liftoff mats and glacier meltwater in Antarctica - MAT-02 (spades assembly) (version 2) ...
AGGGTAGGGCATACCCGAACTCTAGATCAATATTCTAGTGCGCTTTTGGAGACAGACCCGCTGGGGTGGCTGCGAATCAGGCTCGTTAATTGGTAGGTTTCTACGGTTAAAAGGTCGGAGTATTGCCGAAAGGACGCAACACTTAAAGGTTAGTCGCTGAATTAAGAATCCCCTCGCCTCGATAGCAGGGGAGTGTCAAAGAAATATTCTGGGAGATTGAAAACCGTGTCGCGAGGAAGGCCGGGAGTTCGAGCGACTCAAGGGACTCTCATTCGAGCGAGTGTTCTTTTTTCTCAGTAAGAGTGCTGGGTGTGATATGATCGTCATCGGTCTAAAATTGAGTATAACTAGACAACGTAAAAACTTAACTGGATTAGTTGAGTGCGTAGTCACACCGATAGGTGTTGCAGTTTAGGAAAGCTCGCATTTGAACAAAACCTAACTAAAGATCCGTGACTAATTAAATACGGTAGGGCATACCGAAATTTACGCTTCTGGAGAAACCGACCTCTACTTAGACTGGAGTAATCCTGTCGCCAGCAAGTCGGCTCGTTGAATGAAGAATCTCAGTTTATTTATACCTGAGAGTGTCAAAATAGTCTATTTGACTCTGAAATGTTAAGATTAAACGTTTTAACAGAGAGTGGGAAGTAACAGCAATGGCAAGCGCTGGTGTGCAGTTGCACCCGGCAAAAGTTAGCAAAAACTGACTTTAGTAAAAGATTTTGCAAGAAGTTAACCGCTTTTTCACCAAAATCTCTAGTATCTGCCTGCAAAAACGAAAAACATGAAGGAGAGAAATCCTAGGAAATTATTCGCATGGTCTATTCCAAAACCACAGTCAAAGACATCGGCTTTACTCACGAAGATTTTGCTGCCCTACTTGATAAATATGACTATCACTTTAGCCCCGGCGATGTAGTAGCGGGTACAGTTTTTAGTATAGAACCGAGGGGCGCTCTGATTGATATCGGTGCTAAAACAGCAGCGTACATTCCCATTCAGGAAATGTCGATCAATCGAGTCGAAAGCCCTGAAGAGGTATTGCAATCAAACGAAACCAGAGAATTTTTCATCCTCACCGATGAAAATGAAGACGGGCAATTAACTCTGTCCATCCGGCGCATCGAGTATATGCGCGCCTGGGAAAGAGTGCGACAACTGCAAGCAGAAGATGCTACGGTGCGATCGCAAGTATTTGCCACCAACCGCGGCGGCGCACTCGTAAGAATAGAAGGCTTGCGAGGCTTTATTCCCGGTTCTCACATCAGCACCCGCAAACCGAAGGAAGAATTAGTCGCCGAAGAATTACCCTTGAAATTCTTAGAGGTAGACGAAGACCGCAACCGCCTAGTATTAAGTCATCGTCGTGCCTTAGTTGAGCGCAAGATGAACCGCCTCGAAGTCGGAGAAGTGGTCATCGGTACAGTACGCGGTATCAAGCCCTACGGTGCTTTTATCGACATCGGTGGCGTGAGTGGCTTGCTACACATCTCAGAAATTTCGCACGATCACATCGATACGCCTCATAGCGTCTTCAATGTCAACGACGAAGTGAAAGTGATGATTATTGACTTGGATGCCGAGAGGGGCCGGATTTCTCTCTCCACCAAACAGTTGGAACCGGAACCGGGGGCGATGGTCAAAAATCGCGACTTGGTGTACGAAAAAGCTGAGGAAATGGCTGCTAAGTTCCGCGAAAAAATGCTGGCTCAAAAGCAAGCTAAAGCTGGCATAGAAGTTCCTGTAGAATCAACTGATACTGATGACATATCCGACGAAATACTCGAAGATGTGCCCTCAGCAATGGAAGAGGATGAACCCGAAGTAGCAGCCGAAGTAGCAGCCGAAGCCGCACCCGAAGTAGCAGCCGAAGCCGCAGCCGAAGCCGCACCCGAAGTAGCAGCCGAAGCCACAGCCGAAGCCGCACCCGAAGTAGCAGCCGAAGCCACAGCCGAAGTCGCACCCGAAGTCGCAGCCGAAGCCGCACCGGAGGTAGCAGCCGAAGCAGTATTAGATGTAGAGGAAGAAATCCCTCCTGCGACGGTCGAATAACATCGCAGTCAGTGTTATTAAAAGAGGGAAAATTCCCTCTTTTTTTTGTCTGTTGACTGTTGACTGTTGACTGTTGACTGTTGACTGTTGACTGTTGACTGTTGACTGTTGACTGTTGACTGTTGACTGTTGACTGTTGACTGTTGACTGTTGACTGTTGTCAATTCCCAATTCCCAATTCCCAATTCGAGCAAAGGAACTCGCGACCAAATCGAAAACTGGTTAACCGATTCCCACATTCTGCAACGATTACGGGTTATAGCAACCGCCACATCGGTGAGGACATAAATAACTTCATGAATAGAGCCGATACCCGTACTGCATCAATGATTTGATTCGGGTTATGCAACTGTCAACTGTCACAGGTCAACTGTCAACTGCTATAACCCCTGCATCTGGTACTTGAGGTTGCTCCCCGCTAAGTCAAAAGCAAATTCCGGGCGAGTCGGAACTGAACCTGCTGCTGCGTTATCCTGAGTTTATGGTGAATTGATAGTTAGTCGATCGACTCAGGAGAGTTCTTTATGACTTGGCGCGGGTCTACAACTGTTCCAGACCGGATTTTTGCTTCTTTGCCTTATTTGCTGCCACTGGTTGACGGGCTGATGTTTGGCAGGTTTCTGTTTCAACAGTTTCCTGTTCTCCAACTGTTGTTGATACCGCTAGCTCCCTTGATGCAAATTTATAGTTTGCCCTTCGCTAGCTTGGTTATTTTCTTTGCCCTGTATTTAGGAGTGGTGAGAAACGAAAACATTAGTCACTTCATTCGCTTTAATGCGATGCAGGCGATTCTTTTAGATATTGTTTTGATGCTGTGCGGTCTAGTTTTGCCACTCTTAGCTAGGGGTGTCCAAATCGCATTTATTGCGGAAACTCTGTATAACATGGTGTTTTTAGGAGTTTTGGCTGCATTTTTCTATGCGGTAGTTCAGTCGGCATTGGGACGCTATGCAGAGATTCCTCCACTTTCGGATGCGGTTTATATGCAGGTACGGTAGTCAGTTGACAGTTGACAGTTGACAGTTGACCGTTGACTGTTGACCGTTGACTGTTGACGGTTGTTGGTGATAATGCCCAATTCCCAATTACCAATTACCAATTACCAATTCCCAATTACGAATTACTCATAACTACTGTATTTTCCAGACTACCAATGCCTTCTATTTCAATGCGGACTCGATCGCCTATTTGCAGCGGCCCTACTCCTTGCGGCGTTCCAGTCAGTATCACATCGCCAGGAATTAGGGTCATTACTTGACTGATGTAGGAGACGATAAAGTCTGGGGAAAATACCATGCGATCGATCTGGGATGACTGTACGGGTCGATCGCTCCCATTGACAAAAGTCTGCAATTGTGCAGCGGGACTCAGTTCGCGGACAATCCACGGCCCAAGCGGGCAAAATGTATCAAACCCTTTCGCCCTCGCCCACTGATTGTCCCGCTTTTGCAAATCTCTAGCTGTGACATCATTGGCGATGGTATAACCCCAAATTTTCCCCTGTGCTTGTTCGGGAGTGCACTGAGCGCAATGTTCGCCAATTACCAGGGCCAATTCTCCCTCGTAGTCTACCCTCTCAGACTGCTGCGGATAGCGAATCGCCCCACCTGTCGGAATCACAGCCGTGGGAGGCTTGAAAAAAAGTAGCGGTTCTTCAGGTACGGAACCTCCCATTTCCGTCGCGTGGTCTGTATAATTTTTGCCTACAGCTATAATTTTGCTGGGAGAGCACGGGGCGAGAATTTGGTAACTATCTGGTGGGAGTTCCAAATCAGTGGGCTCTCCTTTCAACCACGGAGGTGCATCAAGTACCTGAACGCTGCGGCTTAGTTGGAGTAAACCGTAATGGATTTGTCCTTGTGCTGTTTTAACTCGAACGTAGCGTGAAGCCATAGGATTTTAGATTTTAGATTTTAGATTACCGCTTTCTGTGCAAATTCCATGCAGCGATCGATCCCATGAGTCAACAGGGAGTTGCGCGATCAAGGCAAATTCAAAGATAATGCCGATCGCAACTTTTGATTCCCACTCAGTTTTACTCAACATCCTGTCATAGTAGCCGCCGCCGTAGCCCAAACGATAGCCGCGCAAATCGCAACCGACGGCTGGTACAAGGATTAAATCTACTTCTGATTGGTCTATTTTAGGAGCATCAGGCAACGGTTCGAGAATGCCATAGATGCCTGTGTGTAAAGCATCTCCTGGCTGCCAGATGTGCCAGGAGAGGTATGAGCCGACACAGCGGGGAAATCCCCATTTTTTAGGGGTGGTAAATAGGGGACTTAAATCTGGTTCTTGGCGACAACTGAAGTAGGCGAGGATTGTTTTTGCTTGGGTGAATGGGGGCGAGTTTTGTAGGTGGTTGCAAATGCGATCGCTCTTTTCTCTCCATTCTGGTGCTGATAGGGATTTGCGGGTGTTCAGGAGCGATTTTCTTACAGCGGTTTTAGTTAATAAAGGTTCAGGAGTATTCATATTTTATATTAAATCATTTTAAATGCAAAAAAGCGTAGGGAAACGGCACTGCGGTGTCCTACAAATATCACGGGCAATCAACCGAATTTGAGAACACATATTATCTCACCACAGTAGGGAAACGGCACTGCCGTGTCCTACAGATATCACGGGCAATCAACCGAATTTGAGAACACATATTATCTCACCACAGTAGGGAAACGGCACTGCCGTGTCCTACAGATATCACGGGCAATCAACCGAATTTGAGAACACATATTATCTCACCACAGTAGGGAAACGGCACTGCCGTGTCCTTGTATTAGGACACGGCAGTGCCGTTTCCCTACAAATATCACGAGCAATTAACCAAATTAGATAACACATATTGTCTCACTACAGGACAAAGATTGAACAAAGTTTCATTCTCCATTTCTTCTATTTCAACGAGCGATCGCCTCCCCAAAGATTGCAGCCCATTGAATAACTCCGAAGGCGATAACTCCGCATCTTTTAACAATTGCTCTATTGAAACTGGATTCACTTCGCGACTGAGCTGAGAGATTAGCTTTTTCTCTAATTCTGACAAACGATTTATCTGCGGGTGCAATGCTGCTGCCAATTCTTCCCCTACGAATAGCATATCATATTTCAAAAATTCTGCAACCCTGCCTCGGAATATTTCTTGAATGGTGGCGGCAACTATTTTTAACCACAGTGGATTACCTTGATAGGCATTAATTAGGTTTTCCCATTTTTCGGGGTTGAGTAAATTTTTATTTCGGAAAATTTCGGTGGCATCTGTACCGATGCCTTTGAGTTGCAAAGTACGAACTGGTGAGTTTTCGCCTGTTAATGCGGTAATTTCTCTGGGGTTTTCCCAAGTGTGGAGGATGAAACAACTGTTGTGGGTTGTTTCTCCGATTTGTCTGAAGAGGATGCTGTAATTTTCGCAGTCTGGGCGGTAATTTCCTGCGAGTTGTCCGCTACTGAGGAGAGTTTGCACGTCGTCGAGGATAATGAGACAGCGGTGTTTTCGCAGAGATTCCATTAACAGGGAAAGTCGATCGGCAATGCTGACTGGTAAAACCCCCTCTTCGCCCCCCCTTGGCAAGGGGGGGTTGGGGGGGTATTGATTGGCGATAAATTGAATCAGGTTTTTTAGGGTGGTTCCGAGGGGTGGGGATGTGCGGAGACTTCGCCAAATTACGCAGTCAAAGTGATGTTGAATTTGTGGGATGAGGTGGAGGGAAAGTGCGGTTTTGCCAATGCCGCTGAGTCCTGATATTGCTGTGAGGTTGCACTTTTCTTGGACAATCCATTTTTCGAGGGTGGCGAGTTCGGATGTGCGATTGCACAATAATGATATATGAGGTGCATCGGCTAAATTTAGTCGGGTTTGGGGTTTGGAGGTGTCTGGGGTGGGGGTTGAGGGCGATCGATCTTTTGGAATTTCTGGAGATTGGGTATCTGTACAAACATTGAGATTACCAATTACAAAATCATTACCAAAATTTTGTGAAACGATGAATACTTGTTGTCTTTCAAGTGCCGATCGTAAATTTGATTGAGTTACTTCTTCACCTAATACATTTGATAAACGCTTCCATAATTTTGAGGCGATATTCCTGACGTGACCTTCGCTACAATATGATGTTTCTGCGATTTGAGAGTATTTTTGACCTTCCCATACACCCAGCAGGATAGCTTTTTGCAGATCGTCCAAGTGTTCTCCTGTCTTAGCAAAAACCATTTCGTCGGCAAATCTCAAGACTTCTTGAACGTCCATTGGTCAGGTAGGTGTTGGGGTTTTTCTTATTTTATCATATTTTTTATGACATTTTGTGATGTAGAGGGCAAAATATGACTTTTTTATGACAAAGAGGTTTTAAAAATTGCTTACATTTTCTGATATTTTATGACTTGACTTCATTATGGGTATGATGGTATTTTTCAAATACAAGCTATCCGTCACTAATTGCAAGCTGTACCAAAACATTAAAATATAAGCTCATGGCTAACGAACCCAAAAAAGAACCAAAGCTGAAATGCCCGCTGTCGCAAGAACAAAAGGAGACGGTCAAAGAGGTTGCTGATGTCATTGATAAGCATAGAAAAATCGTGAGAAAAATCACGGGTAAAAGCTAATAAATCAACTGAGTTTGCATGGTGTCGGTGTAATATTCACAAAAATATTTTATTGCTTTTTCGCAATAAAATATAACAAAAGAAATAATTTGATCGGTAATTAACCATGAACGAAAAAGAAAATCCAAATGAAGTGGCTAGTGAAGTCGCAAGCAAAGTTAAATCCACTCTTAATGACGCTATCCAAGGATTAAAAATTTTTCTAATTAATCCTGTTGGCGGTCTTCCAGTTTTTTTTCAAGGGTTAGGCAAGGAACGTGCTTTAGGAGTTGGAATTGCTTTTGGAATAGTATATGTAGTTTCCTTTATTTTCGCGTGCAACAAATTTTTACCAGACAACTCTGGCAGTTCATTATTTAATTTAATAGTTGCCAGCGCTGCTAATTTTTTGAGTATAGCAGGGGCTAGTTTTTTGACGCGCAAACTATTTCGGGGATATGGAAGCTTTGAAGGGGATATATTCATTGCTGGTGTCGCTTTAGTTCCTGCCTCATTATTGCTATTAATCAGTAGTATTTTAGGAATCCCGAATGCTGAAATTGTTGCTATAGTTACGGTGGTGGCTATAACCTACATAATTTTAATGATTTATACGGGCTGTCACAAAATTTCAGGAATTCCCGAAAATGCTGCTGCTTTGGCAGTTTCAGTCATGTTACTTTTGAGTGGCTGGTTATTTAAAATCTTGATTTTATCTAACATATTGAAAAGCTGAATAATGTAGGAACCAAGATGAGAAATGATTTGAGTTGGTTTGAAATAATCAGACTATTTTTTGAACTGCTTTTTCAGCTAGTTGACTGACAGTATTGATTTATCGTAGGTATTTGACCCTAAAAGGAAAGAAGCATGGATGCACTGGTAGCAGCAATCGCACAAATTTTAGATTATATTCATACCCAAGGCCCAGACGCGATCGCGCAGCTAACGGCGCTACTCGAAGCTCTCAAGGTGGGATCTGTTTATGTTGCGGCTCTGTTTGGCTTGATTGCTTACAATAACAAGTATTTCCCAAATTATTTAATTAATGTTGCTTCAGTTACACCTGCAAAAATATGCGGGTGTTTTAACACGAAAAAGCCATCTTCTTTAATTAAATCACCTGAGCAAGTTACGGCCGATCGCTCTTCATAGGCCTTGAGAGCCAATTGATAATCTGCTTCCCTCAATTCCAGATGAATTTTCCTCAATTTACCCACCACAAATCCCATGACTATCACTTGACAGGTTCCCGATGCTTCCCCGTGCAGTTTATTAATCCATCCTGGGATTTCAACATTAGGCAATGAAGTGATTAAATCGCTGAGGATCTCTAGTTGCGATCGATTTTCTACTATTTCTAGCGTCTTTATAGCCTCACCAATAAGCTGAGGGGCATCAAATTCTTGTCTCAAAGGCTGCTTGATTTCAAAAAGCTGACCGTTGTCATCTTTTTTGTGCCAAATCAAGGTATTTTCATAAACTAAAGCAACTTTTTGCCAGTCGCTTGTTTGCAAGTGCTCTTCTAGCACATTTGGATCTATAGTCTGAAGAATTTGATAGTCTCGTACAGTTACTTTCACGGTAAACCTCCTTGGCTAAGACGCTGCATGATAGACTTAAGAGCCTCTACTGTCAACTGATTAGATCGGGGTAACTCAACTGTGATATTAGTTGTATTTTGTCTTTCTGGCTGTCCCCGCAGCGACACCCAGTAAGCACAATTCCTCATACAGATTTCTGATTCTGACTGCTGTAACCAGTTTTCGACATTTTCTGGCACTAAAACTACAACTAAGATGCGTGGCACTTGGGAGTTGATTCTCAAATCGTTATAGTTTTTGATCCTGAGTGGATATCGGATAAATTGCCGATCGAGTACATCCCTTGAAGTACATTTTAACTGCAAGTTCAGCTCAGGGGAAAAGATAGTTCCGCCGCCACCTCTCCCCACGATATGCAAATCGATGCTGTCGTCGTCTACCTCTAGCTGATTTACTGAAAAACCCGCAACTGCCGCCACAGCGCGCACATAAGCTTTACTGAAAAGTTCTTTCTGTTGATTTAGTTCCATGCACCACCTTTTCTAAAAAAACCAGGTTTCTTGGAGAAACCTGGTTTTCACGCTCACACCGCGTGTTTCCGATACCACTCGATCGTATTTTTCAACCCTTCCTTAAACTCCGTCTGTGCAGTAAACCCAAAAGCTTGTTTTGCCCTTTCCGTATCCAAACAACGGCGCGGCTGACCGTTTGGCTTGTCTGTTTCCCAAACAATTTCGCCTTTAAACTCCATCAATTCGCAAAGTAACTCAATCAAATCTCTAATTGGGATTTCATGATTCGTTCCCAAATTCACCGGTTCAGAATCATTATAATCTTGCGTTGCCATCACGATTCCCCGCGCGGCATCTGTGGAATACAAAAACTCGCGGGTAGGAGTGCCGTCGCCCCAAACTGGTAATGTTTTGTCTCCCCTTTCTTGGGCTTCGTGGACTTTCCGAATTAAGGCGGGGATGACGTGGGAACTCTTGGGGTCAAAGTTGTCTTCCGGGCCGTATAAATTCACTGGGAGCAAGTAAATACCGTTGAATCCGTACTGCTGGCGATAGGATTGCAGTTGCACTAATAAGGCTTTTTTGGCAATTCCGTAAGGGGCGTTTGTTTCTTCTGGGTAGCCGTTCCAGAGGTCATCTTCTCTAAAGGGAACGGGAGTGAATTTGGGATAAGCGCAAATAGTGCCAACGCAAACAAATTTTGCAACTCCGGCTTCGTAGGCTGCGTGAATTAGTTGCGCGCCCATCATCAAATTGTCGTAAAATAATTCAGCGGGTTTGATCTGATTTAAACCAATGCCGCCGACGTGGGCTGCTAGGTGTATGATGATATCTTGTTGGTCGGCGGCGCGTTTGCAGTTTTCCATGACGCGGAGGTCACAATCGCCCGATCGCGTTACTGCAATCTTATCACCATCGGCTCCTGCTTTGACTAACTGATCGATGACTTGACGGCCTAGGAAACCTGCGCCACCTGTGACTAAAATCCGTTTGTTACTTAAGTCTAAGCTGGTCATAATTTTATCCTGCTTTTGAATAAAGGTCGATCGACAATATCAAATATCAACAACGATCAAAGCCTTGAGAAATCTCGTTCACAGCCGAGTCTAGATCCCCCTAAATCCCCCTTAATAAGGGGGACTTTGATCCATTTCCGGTTCCCCCCTTCTTAAGGGGGGCTAGGGGGGATCTAAAGTTTAATAGTCAAACCAGAGTCTGTGACTGGGTTAGAAGTTAAGTAGACACGCTTTGGGCAATGCCGTCTCCTAATTTTGGCTACTAATAATTTCGATGCTGCCGGATTTGATAGAACCTGTTGGTGAACCCGCCCCTACAGGTTTTTGAGAAAGATTTAATTAATCAAATCCGTTCCCAGAACCTCGCACCTGCTGATCCAGAGCTTTAATGTCAGCATCTACCATTAAGTGCACTAACTGCTCAAAAGTTACAGAGGGTTCCCAATTCAACTGAGTGCGCGCCTTAGTCGAGTCGCCAATCAAAAGTTCGACTTCCGCCGGACGTAAGTATCGCTCATCAAACTCTACATAATCTTCCCAATTTAAGTTGGCGTAGGTGAAGGCTAAATGTAGAAATTCTTTAATGGAATGGGTCTCGTTGGTAGCAATGACATAATCGTCCGGCTTCTCTTGTTGCAGCATCAGCCACATTGCCTTCACATAGTCTTTAGCATAACCCCAGTCCCGCTTGGAATCGAGATTTCCCAAGTAAAGTTTCTTCTGTTTTCCAACTAAAATTCTGGCAAGGGCGCGAGTAATTTTGCGAGTTACAAATGTTTCGCCACGGCGGGGAGATTCGTGGTTGAATAGGATGCCGTTGCAGGCAAAAAGTCCGTAGGATTCGCGATAATTTATGGTTTGCCAGTGACCGTAAACTTTGGCGCAAGCGTAAGGACTTCTGGGATAAAAAGGAGTTGTTTCCTTTTGCGGAACTTCCTGCACTAACCCAAACATTTCCGAAGAACCTGCTTGATAAAACCGCACTTCTATGCCTGTGCGTCGCTGATAGTCTCGAACTGCTTCTAGCAAGCGCAACACGCCCATTCCTACGGCATCAACCGTATATTCTGGGGAGTCAAAGCTAACTCGAACGTGAGATTGAGCGCCTAAGTTATAAACTTCTACTGGCTTGACTTCTTCCAATATCCGGCGCAGAGTGGTGCCGTCGGTCAAGTCTCCGTAGTGCAGAAACAACTGTGCGTCCTCGCTGTGAGGATCGACATAAATGTGGTCAATTCGATCGGTATTAAAGCTAGAACTCCGCCGGATAATGCCGTGCACTTCATAGCCTTTTTCTAGCAATAACTCACTCAAATAAGAGCCGTCTTGCCCTGTAATACCTGTTATTAGCGCTCGCTTCCGTTGCGTCATCTGAATTTTCCTGTGACAGATTGTGTTAATTCACAATAATTTTTTGGGCCGGAGGCTGCTGTTGCCTGCCAGTTTTATGCTCAAGCTCTAGACTAACTCAGAATTTCGCGATCGGCATTAAAAGATTGTCCAAGCTTTACAAAGATTTGGCCTAGAGCGTCAGTAGTGAGCATCAGTAGTTAGTAACAAATTAGGAATAACTACTGATGCTGACTGCGGACAAAAATTAGTATGCGCCGTTATTTTTAGGAAAAATCACCACGCCAATTGTTTTGAAAACGATCCACATATCCATCCAAAGGTTTTTTTCATTTGCATAATAGAGGTCGATTTGAACTCGGCGGGGATAGGGAATGTCGTTGCGGCCGGAGACTTGCCATAGGCCTGTGATTCCAGGTCTGATGGTCAGGACTTTGTTGATGTAACTGCCGTATCTAGGCAATTCCTCTTCAACTAAGGGTCTGGGGCCAACTACGCTCATATCTCCCTTCAAAACATTCCAAAACTGTGGAAATTCATCTAAACTGGTCGCTCGTAAAAATCTTCCGATACAGGTAATTCGAGGGTCTTGTTTCAGCTTGAAATTGTCCTCAAACTCTTGACGGAGATGCGGCGATTTTTCCATGATTTCCACCAAGATGTCGTCCGCATTTTCCACCATCGTTCTGAATTTCAGGCAATAAAACATCTTGTGATTTTTGCCTACTCGTTCCTGTACATAAAAAATAGGCCCGGAGGAGCTTAAGGCAATCGAGAGAGCCAAAAGCAGGTAAACCGGAGCAAACAGGATCAGAACCGACAAGGAAAACATGATGTCAAATAACCGCTTGAAAAATTCTCCGTCGAGGTTTTGGAGAGAGCGACTTATGCGTCTATCTCTAGACAAGACAGGCTGGAAACCACGTCTCGCGATCGCTCGAATTACCTTCCCGGAGATTAGTTGGCTGTCGGCAGTCATCTTACTCCTTCACTTCACACCACACACAGTCATGATCATAAAGCCTCAAGACGCTTTGTTCTGTGAATTATGTTTCAATCCTCAATTTTCTTGGCGGAGGGGCAGTTGACGGTTGACGGTTGACGGTTGACGGTTGACGG
>Ga0335395_10002172_pt1 | contig 12171 bp, 11 predicted proteins | sample MAT02_FD_205744 | JGI IMG/M metagenome (GOLD analysis project Ga0335395, IMG submission 205744) | Freshwater microbial communities from Lake Fryxell liftoff mats and glacier meltwater in Antarctica - MAT-02 (spades assembly) (version 2) ...
CTCGCCCACGATGATTTCTAAAATACCATCGGTGGCGGCTTCGAGATCGTTGGAGACTTTATCAGTATCAAGGGTGACGAGAATTTCGCCTTTGACGACGGAGTCACCGGATTTTTTGTGCCAGCGGCCAACGTTGGCGGAGGTGATGGATTCGCCAGAGGCGGGAACTTTAACGTCGAGTGACATAGGGAAACGGGATGAGAGTTATGGGGAAAAAATTGATCTGAAGGAATCAGAGTTCGAAAGCTTCAGTAAGCAGAGCTTTTTGTTCGCGGTAATGCGTGGCCTTGGATCCTGTGGCGGGACTTGAAGCGGTGCCACGCCCGGCATAGCGGACCTTAGCACCCACGGTACGTTCGAGGCGCGGGAAGATGTAGGACCAAGCTCCCATGTTAAGTGGCTCTTCTTGGCACCAGATGAAGTGCGACGCGTTGTGATACTGGCTGATGATGGCTTGGATCATTTCGCGATGGAAGGGATAGAGCTGCTCGATGCGGATGATGGCAGCATTTTCAATGCCCTTTTCGGCGCGATGGGCCATCAAATCGTAGTAAACCTTGCCACTGCAAAAGATCAGGCGGCTGACATCGGCGGGATTGGTGAAAATCTTGGTGTCGGGCAGGATTTCTTGGAAGCATGTGCCTTCGAGGAAATCATACGAATGAGAAATGGCTTCCGGACGGCCGAGCAGGCTTTTGGGAGTCATAAGGATGAGCGGCTTGCGGAAATCCCGATGCTTTTGGCGGCGGAGTGCGTGGAAATATTGCGCGGGAGTGGAAAAGTTCCCGACGATCATATTTTTCTCGGCACAAAGCTGGAGAAAGCGTTCGAGCCGGGCGCTGGAATGCTCGGGGCCCATGCCCTCGTAGCCGTGAGGAAGGAGCATCACCAGATCGCTGGGTGTTTGCCACTTGGACTCGGCGGAGGAGATGAATTGATCAATGATGACTTGGGCACCGTTTGAGAAATCTCCGAATTGCGCTTCCCAGAGAGTGAGCATATCCGGGTAGGATAGCGAGTAACCGTAATCAAAGCCGAGCACCGCGAATTCCGATAGGAATGAATTATGCACGCAGAAACGCGCTTGGTCCGGCGAGAGATGCTCCAATGGAATGTGGCGGCCGCGGTCGTCAGAATCATAGAAAACGGCGTGGCGTTGGGAAAAGGTGCCGCGGCGGCAATCTTGGCCTGAAAGGCGGACGGGTGTGCCTTCCAGCAAGAGCGAGCCAAAGGCGAGCGACTCCGCGAGCGCCCAATCGATGGGGCCACCATTTTTGAGGCATTCGATCCGACGCGGAATGAAGCGCTTTTCCAAAGTAGGATTCAAATTGAAGCCCTCGGGAATAGTGGTGAGCACCTTACCGATGTGTTGGAGTTGATTTTCAGCAATCCCGGTCGGCACCGGGGCATGGGTGTATGGCTCTTGGACGACGCCGGTGGAGCCGCTGAACGCAGTGCGATCGCCCGCTTCCTGGAGCTGGAGCATTTTTTGATAACCTTCTTCCAGCTTCGCCCAGATCGCGGCGTCTAGTGCATCTGCATCTGCTTGAGAGATGATCCCGTCGGTGATGAGTTGTGCCTTGTAAGTGACACCGAAGGACTCACGCTCGGCGATTTTACGAGCGATGATGGGCTGGGTAAATGCCGCTTGGTCCGCCTCGTTGTGGCCTTGGCGGCGGTAGCAATACATGTCGATCACGATATCGCGCTCGAATCTCTGGCGGAATTCCAAAGCAAATAGCGCTGCCCAATAAAGTTCCATCGGCTCCTCGCCATTGACATGGAGAATCGGTGCCTCGACCATTTTTGCGACGTCCGTGGCATACACGGTGGAGCGCGCGTCCGCTGGAGAAGTGGTGAATCCGATCTGATTATTGATGATTAGATGGATGGTGCCGCCGGTGCGGTAGCCTTTGAGTTGTGATAGATTGAGAACCTCGGCGACTGATCCTTGACCAGCAAAAGCAGCATCGCCGTGGAGCAGAATTGGCAAAACAAGGCCACGATTGATTTCGCCGCCTTGGCCATCGTTCAGCACTCGCTGTCGGGCACGGACTTTTCCCTCAACGATCGAATTGACGGCCTCAAGATGGCTTGGATTCGCTGCTAAATTGAGGCGGACTTTTCCATCAGTCAGCTCACGGAAACTTTCGTAGCCGAGGTGATATTTCACGTCCCCATCGCCGGCCACGAGTCCCGTTTCATACGTCGGGGTGAATTCATAGAGCAGAGTGGTCAGAGATTTTCTGACGAAATTGGCGAGCACGTTGAGCCGCCCACGGTGAGACATTCCCATTTCGATCTCCTTGACGCCATGCGACGGACAAGCTTCGAGAATCGCGTTGAGAATGATCATGATCCCCTCCCCGCCCTCGTTGGAGAAACGTTTCTCACCGAGGAAGCGTTTGCCTAGAAAATGCTCGAAAGCCTCGGATTCCAGCACCCAGCAGAGAGAATTGAGCTTCTTCGCCGGAGTCTCCTCGTGCCGCAGCGCATGCATTTCAATCCTCTCACGCACCCAATGGCGCACGGTGGTATTGTTGATGTGCATGAATTCGAAGCCGATTTTCCCTGAGTATGTCGCCTCCAAGCCTGCTACCATCTCGCGCAGTTTCATCTTATCTCCGTGGCGGAAAAATGAATTGGAAATATCACGATCCAAATCCGCATCGGTGAGGCCGAATTGCTCCAAGCGCAATCTCGGATTACGCTCAGGATTGCTTTCCAACGGATTAATGTGGGCCTGAGTGTGGCCGAGAGTGCGGTAATTATAAATCAAGCTCGTGACCCTGCCGTAAAATGCAGTGTCTGTGTCTGCATCGCTTGGGGGAGCCATGGCTGCCTTGGCTGCGACCTCCTCCTTGCGCTTCAGTTGAGCCGAGCCGAGCTCGAAACCCTCAAAAAATGCCGCCCATGTCGCTTCGACCGATTGCGGATTCTCACACCATTGAGCATATTTAGCTTCCAATACATCTGCGTTCTGCCGCGCCGAAACTGAGGAGTTCATGAGGAAAGTTTAAAATGATAGAGCGAACTCGCAAAATTACCGCTTGGCCCGCCGCGCACGGGGATTCATTAATGGGCAAGCAGCCCGCCGTCAATCGTACAAGCGGGAATTTAAACAATCTCTCTACGCATTAGTTTCACCATGATTGAAGTTCACGATCTTACCAAGCGCTACGCCCGCCACGAAGCCGTGCGTGGTATCTCATTTTCGGTGGCCAAGGGCGAGATCGTCGGCTTCCTCGGGCCAAACGGAGCAGGAAAAACTACCACCCTCCGCATGCTCACCGGCTACCTGCCACCCACCGCCGGCACTGCCAGCATTGGCGGCTGTGATGTGTTCCGCCAATCCATCGAAGCCCGCAGAAAAATCGGCTACATGCCGGAAAACGTCCCGCTGTATGACGATATGCGGGTGCGTGAATACCTTAAATTCCGCGCCCAGCTCAAAGGGCTCAACAATACCGATAGCCGCCGCCGCGTGGCTGATGTGATCGACACCTGCGGGCTTGGCAACGTCCGCCGCAAGATGATCAAAACCCTCTCGAAAGGCTACCGCCAACGCGTCGGCCTGGCAGATGCCCTCGTCCACGATCCCGAGTTGCTCATTCTCGACGAGCCCACCAACGGCCTCGATCCGAACCAAATCCGCCAAATCCGCGAGCTCATCCGCCACCTCGGCCAATCCCACACCGTTTTAATTTCCACCCACATTTTACCGGAAGTGGAAATGACCTGCAATCGCGTGATCATCATCGATGGCGGGAAGATCAAGGCCGCAGATACCCCCGCGAACTTGGTAGGTCAAATGCGGGCCGCCGGTCGCATCCAGGTGGAAATCCAGGCCGATGCCGAAGTGACTGCCGCAGCACTCAATCGCCTTCAACAAGTGAAAAAAGTCACCCCAGAGGCCCTCGAAGATGGCTGGACTCGCTACACCGTCTGGGTGGATTCAGGCACGGATTCTCGCGAACGCATCCATCAGCTCGCCGCCCAAAACGGCTGGCCCTTGCGCACCCTGTTCCGCCACACGGCCACCTTGGAAGATGTGTTCGTGGAACTGACGCGGAGAGATTGATTTGGAAAGAGCGGAAGGTTCAATCAAACAGAATCTGAGGGATCGGTAGGCGGTATCACCGCGACTACTTTGGTCTTCGCCCACTCGTCTCCGAGGCGGCGGCCACGGTCGGCTTGACCATCGCGCATCAACAGCACGGCCAGCTCGACTAAATTGAGCAATGGGATCACGAGGATGACATTGCGAATGAGTGCTTTTTCCCAATTCTTGGTGAGTGGTTGATCATCCAAAGTCGTTACTCGGAGTTTCATGACTTTTTTGCCCACGCTTTGGCCATCAAGGAAAGGTAAAGAGTCGCGCACGATCATATACGCCAGCCCCGCGAGCCATGCGATTTTGCTGAGAATATCTGGTAGGATTAATGCCGCTAAAATCATTATTCCCGCAACGACCAACACATCGATGAATGCAGCGATGATCCGACTGTTAATCGATACTGATGTGAGAGAAACAGCGTCGTCAGCGTCGCGGATTTTAACTTTTACGGCAGGTGCCGCTGCTGTTCCAGCCGAACTCGACGCCATCGGAGAAGGCGGTGGTGGTGGCGGTGCCGATATCACTGGCGGCGGAATGATCACAGGCGGTGGAACATACGGCTTGGCGGGAGGTAGGGGCTCTTCGGACATAAATTTGTTAGATGATTGAGCCACGTTCGACGTCACGATGGGCTTTTGCAAGCGGGGAAAAATCAGTTTGTCGAGCAGGGTCCGCCGAAGGGGAACTTTGGAGTGCGGTGAGCATCGCCGCTTTGAGGTGTGGGCTGAGCTTTGAGGAAGACTTGGGAAATAAAAAAGGGCGTGACTTCGGACACTTTTTTCAAAGCCCCGGCATCCGGCGAGAAACCCACTTCCTGCGTCAAAGCGGTGATGCTCACCGCAGTCCAAAGGCTGGCGCCCCGGCGGAGATTGGTGCAACTTCAGTTGCAAGATGACGGTGCGGCTCTACATAGAGAAAACGAGTTCACCTTCGGATTTTATCTGATCGGATCATATCAACTGCATGCCACGTCCCAAAAATTCAGCAATCCAAGAATTCTTCGCAAAGAGACTGCGGGCACTTCTATTCGACGATCCAAGCGGAGTGCCACCTTGGCTCGATACCATTGCCTCCGGCGATGGCCCGGGGCTCTATCTGCCAAATGACGCACCGTGGGTGGTCCATGCGGATTTTGGCACTTTGGTCGGCGGGGTGCGCGCGCTGCTGATGCAAGCGCTCCATCCCGGCAGCCTCGCGGGTGTTCGCACCCACTCGCGCTACAAGAGCGATCCCTTGGGACGGCTCTCCGGCACCATCCGCTGGCTGACGATTACCACCTTTGCGTCCCATCAAGCGGTTGCGGACGAAGCGGCACGGATCAATCAAATGCACAGCCGAGTGAAAGGCGAATACCAGAGTGCTGGCGGCGAAACCCGTGCCTACCGGGCGGCGGATCCAGACCTTTTACGCTGGGTCCACATCGCATTCATGGATTCGTTCCTCCGCAGCCATCAGCTATTTTCCGCACGGGAAATTCCCGGTGGCGCAGATGCTTACATCCGCCTGTGGGCAAAATCTGTCGAACCCTTGGGCCTGTATGATGTCCCTCTCAGTGAAGCGGAATTACTCGTAGCCATCCAGAAATACCAAGGTGAACTAGCCGTGACAGCGGACACCCAAGAGGTAATCCGCTGGCTGCGGCATCCCCCGCTGCCACTCACTGCACTGCCGATTTACGAGCTACTATTTCAATCCGCACTGGCCTCGCTGCCTGCTGAATATCGAGCGTTGCTTAAACTTCGCAGTGTGCCGCTCATGCTGATCCAGCCGGTGACGCGGAGTTTACTCAAACTGATCCGAATCGCAATCGGCCCGGAAAATGTGATTTCAGACACGGCGGTAGCCCGTTTAGAACGCAGCGGAGATTATCAATAATTTCGATGTCCATCAGAGGTCAGGCTTGAATGTTCAAGTAACTTTGATGGACACTTCCCGCAGATGAAATTTGACTTCGATACAGCCATCAACCGCCGTGGCACCGGCTGCATCAAGTATGATCGCAAGCCAGAATTGGATCCCTTCTGGGTGGCGGACATGGACTTTGCCACCGCGCCACCGATCATGGAGGCGCTGCGGCGGCGGGTGGACCATGCAATCTTCGGCTATGCGCAGCCGCACGCTGGCCTCAATGAAGCGGTGATCGACTATTTGCGCGATCGCCGTAACGCGGAAGTACCGCTTGAGCACATCGTCCATCTCGGCGGGCTAGTCCCGGCCTTGTCCTTGGCAGCCCGTGCTTTTTGCAAACCAGGTGAAACGGTGATGACCTGCACGCCAGTTTACCCACCCTTCATCGCCACGCATCATGATGCACATGCGAGTTTGATCACGGTGGATCACTTTCTCTCAGAAAGCGGGCGGGGTTATATCAATTGGGATATGCTGGAGGTGAATGTCACTCCGCAGACCAAAGTGTTTTTATTTTGCAATCCGCAGAATCCGTTAGGCCGAGTCTTTTCTGAGAGAGAAGTCACGCTATTGGCGCAATTCTGTGAGAGACACGATCTGATTTTGGTCTCGGATGAAATCCATTGCGATCTCATTTTCGCTGACTCACAAGATCCGCATTTCTCAGCCCTTAATTTGCCGGAAAACCTGGCCAAGCGATGCATTACGCTGCTTTCCCCGAGCAAGACTTGGAACATCGCAGGCCTTGGTTATGCCTACGCCGTGATCCCGGACGAGACTGTGCGCCGCCGCTTCATGGCTGCACGCGGGCATACATTATCCGAAATAAACGCGCTTTCCTACTATGCCGCAGAGGCCGCTTACCGCGATGGCGAGCCATGGCGCAAAGAATTGATGGAATATCTCACCATCAATCGCGACACTCTCGTGAAATTCATCAACACCCAGTGCCCAGGTCTGAGCATGCGCGCGGGCGAGGCCACCTATCTGGCATGGATCGATGCACGGGAAATGGTAGTGGAAAATCCAGCGCAGTTTTTCGAGAAAAACGCCGGGCTGTTTCTCTCCGATGGCGCTTATTTCGGCTGGCCGGGATGGATCCGATTTAACTTCGGCTGCCCCCACGCGAGGATGTTAGAGGGCTTGGAAAAAATCCAAATGGCACTGCCGAAGATTGAGGAGGCAACGCAGCCAGCCGAGCCTATCTAGGCCGAGCGGCGGTCTTCATCGCGAGATTGATAGAGGAAGTGACTCCAACTTTCATCGGCGAGGCCATTCTCGTGAATGCCGTAGAGTGGCCGCCAGCGTGGGGCGAAGGGCTTGCTCTGGGGATGCATATTTGCCTCGTAAGGCATTTTATTGGCCTTGCGGGTATTGCAGCGGAAGCAGGAGGTGACGATGTTTTCCCAAGAGGTGCGCCCGCCCTTGGCACGCGGCGTGACGTGATCGAGATTTAGCTGAGTTTCAGGAAGGACCTTGGCGCAGTATTGGCAGGTGAATTTATCCCGCAGGAAAACATTGCGGCGGGTGAACTTCACCTCAAGCCGTGGCAACTGATCATAAACCGAGAGCACAATGATCTTCGGCACGCGGAGGGCGATCCGGGCGGCATGGATCATTTCCAAATCTGCGGTGAGGTCCGAGTAGGTGATCCACGAGCCGAGGTCGTGAGTATTGAAGCGTTCTTCTCCCTCGACTTGGACGACGTGAGCGTGGCCGAGGCAGAGCAGGTGCAGGGAACGCCTGACGGAGCAGGTATGAATCGGTTGCCAAAACCGATTTAGAACGAGCACGGGATGTTCAAGTAATGCATTATTCATCTGCTTCCTCAACCAGTCGCTGGCAAGCTAGCAGAGACATCCGGCTCGGCAATGCAAAAGGTTCAGAAAGTGAAATGGATTGGAGATGGGGGTTATAGCCCCTTTCACAAGCCCAGTGAATTTCCGATTCTTCGGGGAGGGGTTGCAAACCCCTTCTCCCTATCTGCCAATTCTTCGTAGAGGGGTTGCAAACCCCTTCTCCTTAGGGAATGCGGAAGATTTTTTGGTTGGAGGGATCACGCGCAAGTTTGCCGGATTGGAAGCCTTCAATATCGATGACGTTGTAAGGTGCGTAGGGACTGAGGACCTGATTGGGATTGGTGGTGCGGGTGGCGGTAGGATAGCTGCCGGCAGCGGGTGGGGTGGGCCTAAGTGGCGGGGGCGCAGAATTGGGGGCGGGCCGGGAGTTGAAATTCCCGTACGGGTCAGGTGAGTTAGCTCGATCGTAAGGGTTTACCTGATCGGGTGCGTAGGGCGGATTCGGACGGAAGCGCGGTGGCGGCGCGTAGGGATCGTACGGAGGCACGCATGAGAACAGAGAGAGGGTGGCGAGGACGAGGGTGGCGATTGGTAGTTGCGACATGAGCGTGAGACGGGATGAGGAAGAGTTTATTCGCGATCTTAGTTCCGCGCAATCAGATGCTTGGAGAGGATGAGAATTTTTTGAGGCTTGGAGATGCGGTAGCGTTTGGTGAAAACTTGGAAATGATCGTCGCGCATTTTTGCGAGGAGTAGGTGATAAATTTCCCCCATGATGCGGGCGGGGCGGAGGGCTTGTAGATCGCGGGCGGGGAGAAAGCTTTCCGCCTCGTTGAAGAAGCCCTCGGCACGGGTGGCGAGGAATTCCATCAGGGCAAGAAAACGGGAATCCGTGACGCGGGTCGCCAAATCTTGCTCGGTGAGGCCGAAGCGCGCTAGGTCTTCTAATGGCAGATAGAGGCGTCCGCCGTTTGATAGGTCTTCTCCAATATCTCGCAAGATATTGGTGAGCTGCAGGGCATGACCGAGGACGATGGCGTAGCGCTCAGAAGCAGGATCCTGACAGCCGAAGAGCCGGATGGAAATGAGGCCTACCGCGCAGGCGACTTTTCCGATGTAGCCGGAAAGATCATCCCAAGTGGTGAAGCGCTGGGGCTGGAGATCCATCTGGCAGCCCTCAATGATGGCGACCAACAGCTCGTTGGGAAGTTGATGCCGATCACGGAGTGCGATTAGCTCTGATTGGAATTCATCAGGCGCGGGAAATCCTGCTGAAATACCGTTTTTCCAAGCGTCTAACAGTTCGGCACGATGGGCAAGCGGGCGCGATGGATCGTCGGCTAGATCATCGATGGTGCGGCAAAAGGCATAGAACACCAGCATGTCCTGCTGTTGCTCACGGGGCAGAATTTTCAGTGCGAATGCGAGATTCGACTTAGCCTGGCGGGTGATTTCCGAGGCGGTGGACACGATCTCAACGGATGAGCCCCCAGTGGCCGGTGGTGATGGGCCAAAGCGCAAACAGCGCAGGGCCGACGAGGTTGAACTCTTTTACGGAGCCCCAGTAGCGGGAGTCCAAGGAGTTTGCTGAATTATCGCCAAGTGCGGCATACTCGCGCATGCCGACGGGAGCATTTGCGGAGAGGGAAAATTTAGAAGTCGTTTGGAAGATATATTGAGGAAAGCGCCTGCCATTGTGCGGGCCTTCCGGGTTCGCGAGGCTATAGCCCTCGGCATTGATCGAGTAAGGTCCCTGCCCTTGAATGACGCGCTGGATGCCCGGTTCTTGGGCGATTTTATCATGGATGAGAAGATTGGGCGGCTGGATAGAAAGCGTATCGCCAGGCACGCCGCAAAGGCGCTTGATGTAGTGGGAGCCGGCCCCTTGGTCGCCACTGCGAAACTGGATCCCCTCAATTCCGACGGTGTCAAAAACGAAGACTTCGCCGCGCTTGGGCTTGCGGAAGTGATAGGAGAATTTGTCAACGAGGACGAGGTCTCCAGAATCGACGGTGCCCTCGCAAAGGACCGTGCCTTTGGGGAGTATCCCGCCATTGCGGGCGGCATTGGTGATTGCTGTTTTGAGGCCGATTTGTAAGGCTGGATTCGCTGGTGCGGGTAGGCGAATGGGTGGTGAATCCGTGAGATAGAGTTCCGAGCGACTGAAAAAGTGCATGAACTGAGTGTCCCGAATGTCTGGCATGCCCGTCCGGGTGAAGGCCAGTTGCCGATCCTGCTCATTGACGACGTAAACATAACTGCGCCCGCGTAGGACTTTCTCGACGATCCGCTGTGGCATGCCCGGCCACTCGGCCCGTGGCGTAGGGGTACCGATGATGCCATTCAATGTAGGCTGCATGGAGCCGGTGGGAATCCGGAATGGCTGGAGATAGTAGGCCCGCAGCCCTAGAGCGATGACGATGGCGACGAACATCACCTCGACATTTTCCTCAAGCCAGCCAAGCGGCTTCTCATACGGAAGAGCGGTTTCACAAACGTTGCGGAGTTGTTTGGAGGCCTCGTTGACCTTGGCGAGCTCGCGGGTTTTGATCGCGCCGATGAGATCCTGGCGGCGGAATTCGATTTCGTTCAGCCGCTCGGGCTTGAGGACATCGCGCTTGTAATCGATAAATTTTTTGGCGGCCTTGACGAGGTGCTGCGCTTCCTTTTTCCACTTGGCGGTGAACATGGCTGGAGTCTTGCGGTGGATGCTACGGACTGCAAGACTGGAAAATGCCGGGCTCGCTCACGGTCGATTGCCCGCCATGTGCTTGAGCAGGCGCTCGTTGAATTCATCCGCCATGTTGTAGCCCAGACGCCGCAGTTGGTGATCCAGCGCGGCGATGGTGACCATCCGCGCCGTATCCCGCCCGGGGCCGACTGGGATTTCCACATGGGCGACTTCTTGCCCGAGAATTTCGTAAGTTTTCTGCTGCAATCCCGAGCGGTCCACTTCATTGAGGTCTGCTTGAGGCTTGAGCGTGACGACGATATCCAGCCGTTTATCCGGGCGGATGGATGCGAGGCCATAAAGATTTGCGACGTTGATGATGCCAATGCCACGAATCTCGATGTAGCCGCGCGAAAGGTCTGGCGCGGTGGCCACGAGGTCGCCGCCCACGTACTTGATGCGGACCATATCATCCGCTACCAGCGAGGCTCCGCGCTCGAGCAGACCGATGGCGGTTTCGGATTTCCCCGCACCACTCTTGCCCACGATCAAGACGCCGATCCCGCGCGTATCCACCATGCAGCCGTGCAGAGTGACGCTGGGCGCGAACTCATGCTCAAGGCGAATGGTGGCGGCGTTTAGAAAATTCATCGTCACCTGCGAGGTTCCCATCACCGGAATCCCATGCTGCGCGGCCACATTCATCAATGAAACATCGAGCACACTGCCACGGGCCACCACGATGCAGGGAATGTCCCGCTCGCACATCCGGCGGAAGCGATCCAGCCGCATGGCATCGGGAAGTCTTTTTAAATAAGACAACTCTGAGTTTCCTAACACCTGCACCCGCTTCCGTGCGAAGTAGGAGAAAAACCCAGCAAGCGCCAAGCCGGGGCGGTTCACCGCAGGCTCGCTGATTGGCCGCTCGAAGCCGATTCGATCGCTTAGTAACGTCAAGCCAAGGGAAGTGGCATGGGCATCGAAGAATTTTTCGACTGAAATGAAAGCAACTGTCTTAACGCGCGGTGGCATGATCCCCAATCAAGCAGACAATTCACCGAACGGCACGGGAAATTATGCGAGGCTACATTCCATTTCACCCATACAGGTGTTGCACCGCCGGAGGAACCTGCTAAATACCGCCCAACTTCATGCCAAATTACGATTACGAATGTCAAAAATGCGGAAAACGCTTCGAGGTTTTCCAAAGCATGAATGATGCGAAACTCACTACCTGCCCTCAACCTGAGTGCGATGGCACCGTGAAGCGCCTACTCGGCACCGGCGGTGGAATCATCTTCAAAGGCGCTGGATTCTATCAGACGGATTACCGCTCATCCTCCTACCAAGCGGGGGCCAAGGCTGAGAGTAGTGCAAATACCCCAGCTACACCCGCACCTGCCGCCGCAACGCCTGCTCCCAAAGCTGCTGACTAGCTTCAGACCGCCAAGTGATGGCTTGCAAACTCCACCTCACTTGCTAATTTCATCGGCAGATGTCCAACGATTCCGACTACCCACCGAGGCGTGGATGCATCTCACGCATCTTTTCGTTCATCATGCTCTTGATTCTCATCGGCGTGGGAGTTTGCATCTATTTCGCGGCGCAGCCACAGGATCTCAGCGCCCTTAAAGCTGCTGCCGCCCAAAGCACACCTGAATCAAATCTTGAAATGA
>Ga0335395_10002174_pt1 | contig 12170 bp, 7 predicted proteins | sample MAT02_FD_205744 | JGI IMG/M metagenome (GOLD analysis project Ga0335395, IMG submission 205744) | Freshwater microbial communities from Lake Fryxell liftoff mats and glacier meltwater in Antarctica - MAT-02 (spades assembly) (version 2) ...
TTACATACGGACGCGGCCAGCTCGACCAGGTGTGACAGCAGCGGTTGTCCGCGCCAGATCAACCATGCTTTCGGCGTGCCCATGCGCGAGGATTGACCGCCGGCGAGGATGACGGCGCCGAAGGTGGGTAAAGGAGCAGTCTCGTCGGTCACAGGCAGTCGCTCGGGGGGAGACAAGGATCGCAGCGCGGCGCCCGGGGAGCAAGCCCCGCCGCCAGTCGACGCGCCGGAATCGCTGCGTCGCTGCTTCACCGAGGCCGCGCGGGTCTTGCCGTGGCGACGCGCTGGCTCAGCGCCACGCGCCGGTGTGGGCGTCGAGCTGCGCGGCGTAGAGATCGGCAGGGCGGGCGCGGTCGTCGGGGTCGGTGACCAGCCACAGGCGCAGGGTGTCGCCGTCCGGCTCGGCGTGCACGCCCTCGAGCTTGGCGGGTTCGGGGAAGTCGACGAGCCAGCGGAGCTGGCCGTCGGCGGCGAACAGGCCGATCGCGGCGCCGGTCACCGCGCCGTCTTGATAGGTGTCGGGGCTGGCCTCTGCGGCCGCGACGAACACCAGAGAGCCGTCCGGGAGCGGAGATGCGTCGGTGAAGCCGAGGGCCACGCCGCCGCGGGTGCCGAGGTCGATGTCATGGATCGCACGCACGAGCGCGCCGTCCCACGGGGCGCCGGCGGCGATCCGCCGCTGCGCGCCCGCGAGGTCGAGCTCGACGCGGGCGTTGCGGTTGCGGTCGCCGTTGCCGCGTTGCAGCAGCACGAGGGTGTCGCCGAGCACCGCGGCGCCCTCGATGTTGAGGGCAGGGAAGGCGGCGGCGAGCGACCCGTACAGCGGCCGCATGTCGATGACGGTGACTGTCCCATCGGACATGTCCTTTGCGCCCGGTCGCAACAGACAACTGCGGTTGCGGGCCGCGGTCGAGCCGGAGCCGAGCGCGAGCAGGCCGTCGCCGGGCCAGCGGCACAGCGCCTCGAAGTCGGGCTTGTGCGCCTTGCGCTCGGCGTGGGCCTCCGGGAGCGCCCCGGGCAGCAGTTGGATGAGAGTCGCGGGGCCGGTGTCGGGCAGGGCGAGCAGGCCGAGCTCGTCGTCGGCGACGATGTAAAAAGTGTCACCACGGCGCACGAGTCCGCTGGCGGCCGAGACGGGCAGGGTACGAAGGCGGGTCGGTGAGGGCATGGCGGTCACGCGAGGAAGCCGGCGGCGCACAGGGCCGCGCGGGTCGAGGGCTCGGCGAGCGCGCGCAAGAAGGCCTGCACGGCCGGACGGGTGAGGCGGGTCTCGGGGATCACGAAGTCGTAGCGCTCCTCGCGGACCGGGGTGAACGCCAGGCCGGCCGGCGCCGCGGCGCTGGCGATCGCCACGCCCCAGTCGGCGCGGCCCTGGGCGATGCAGGCGACCACACCGGCGTGTGAGCGCGCCTCGTGGGTGTAGCCGGCCGGCCGTCGCGGTCGCAGGGGCGCGAGCAGCTCGTCGATGAGCACGCGCGTGCCGCTGCCGCGGTTGCGGTTGACGATCCGGATCTCCGGCGCGAGGACCTCCGGTGAGAGCGCGGGCGGTGAACCAGTGAGCGCGACGCGGCGCTCGTCCGCGCGGGTGACGAGGCCCTGCATGCGGCCGTAGCCGGGCACGAGGGTGCATCCGGGCGGCACGAAGTCGACGTTATAGCGGCCGGTCGTCGGGTCGTGGAGGTGGACCGGCGCGACGTCGCAGTGGCCGCGCGAGGCCGCCGCGAGGCCGCCCTGGCTGCCCTGCGCGATCAGTTGGACCCGCAAGCCCGTGGCGTGCAAAACGTCGGCGATAAGCTCGAGCCCGGTGCAGTGGCTGCCGACGATCAGCAGGTCGGGGGCCAGCCCGCTTGGGGCGCAGCGCTGGACCTGCACGCGCTCGCCAGCGTCGAGGCGCTCGTGCTGCGCCGGCACGGCGATGAAGCCGTCGGCGCGGCAGAACGCGGTCACCGACCCCGAGCCCTTGCCGATCGGCAGCGCGATCGGTTCGGCTGGCCCTTGGGACATGTCCGAAGAGACATGCTCCGGCGGCGCGAGCAGTTGGACCAGCACGTACTCGCGACGGCCGCGTTCGCTCGGGAGGTCGTGCGCGAGGCGGGCCGGCAGCGCGTCGACGGAGGCGGGCGGCAGCCCGACCAGCGCGCGCAGCAGCGGCGCGACGAACTCGTGGAAGGTGAACAGGGCCGAGGTCGGGAACCCGGGCAGCACGGCGACCGGCACCACGCGCTCGCCGACGGCGGTGGCCGCGAGGCACAGCGGCTTGCCGGGCTTGAGGGCCACGCCGTGCACGCAGATCGCGGGCGCGTCGGCGGTGGGTCCCGGGAGCGCCGCGACGGCGCCGAAGCTGAGGTCGCCCGCGCCCTTGCTGGTGCCGCCAGAGAGCAGCAGCAGGTCGCAGGCGAGGGTGTGCAGGGCGTGGTGGATCGCGGCGCCGAGCTCGTCGCCGCGGTCGCGGGCGATGCCGAGGCGCAGGGCCTCGGCGCCGAGCTCCTCGCAGGCGTCGGCGATGAGGGTCTGATTACAGTCGTGGATCTGGCCGGGCGCGAGATCGTGGCCGGGCGCGACGATCTCATCGCCGGTCGAGAGCACGCCGACGCGGGGCCGGCGACGCACGAGCGCACCGTCGCGGCCGATCGCCGCGAGCACGCCGGTCTCACGCGCGCCGAGCACGACCCCGGGCCGCAGCACGACCTCGCCGCGGGTGATGTCCGAGCCCGCGAACGAGATCATGCCGCCCGGCGCGCTGGCCCGGCGGACCAGCAACTCGCCGGCCTCGACCTCGGTGTCCTCGACCATGATCACCGCGTCGGCGCCGCGCGGTACGGCCCCGCCGGTGGCGATCGCCACCGCCTCACCTGGTCCGAGGGTCAGGTCCGGCGCGACCCCGCAGGCGAGCAGCTCGGGGCGCAGCCGCAGGCGCCGCGGGGCGGTCTCGCTGGCGCCGTAGGTGTCCTCGGCCACCACGGCGTAACCGTCGACGTTGCTGCGGTCGAAGCCGGGCACGTCGCGGGTCGCGGCGACCGCCTCGGCGAGCAGGCGGCCGCGCAGCATGGCCAGCGGGGCCCGTTCGCAATTGACGGGAGCCGGCTTCGCGGCGGCCCACCAGCGCGCGCGCGCCTCGTCGGCGTCGACCACCGTGAGGAATTGCCGCTGCTCGCTCACATGTCCTCCGGGACAGGTGGTCCGTCGAACAGGTACACGCGCGCGAGCTCGCCGGGGCCGGCGCCCTCGCTGTCGCTGGCGACGATCACGAAGCCGTCGGCGATCACCGTGCTCGACAGGTTGCTCGCGCCCGCGGTCGCGACCGGATCGATCTGCCCGGCCCGCACGCGCACGCGCACGAAGTCGGTGCGGCCGACCTTGCTGGTCAGCTTGCGGGCCAGCGGCAAGGTCACGCTCGCGTGGGGGAAGTGCCACGGGCGCGGGCGCCCGCCGAGCGCACGCAGCCACGGGCCGACGATCAGCTCGTAGGCGCACAGGCACGACACCGGGTTGCCGGGCAGCAGGAACACGCGGCGGCCGTCGTGCAGGCGCCCGAGGCCGGTCGGGCTGGCCGGGCGCACCGCGACGCCGTGGACCTCGAGCTGGCCGGCGCGCGCGAGCACCTGCGGCATCAGATCCTCGAGGCCGACGCTGGTGGCCCCGGCGACCAGCAAGATGTCGGCGGTACCGGCGGACAGCTCGTCGAACCCGATCGTCAACGCGGCCTCGCCGTCGCGGGCCCGCAGCGTCGGCAGCCACACCGCGCCGTCGCGCTCACACAGCCCGGCGAGCACGACCGAGTTGCTGTCGACGATCTGCCACGGACCCGGGGTCGTGCCGGGCGCGACCAGCTCGTCGCCGGTGACCAGCAGTTGCACGCGCGGGCGCCGGAGCACCGATATGTCCGCGAGGCCGAGCGACGCGAGCACGCCGGCGTCCTGCGGCCGCAGCACCCGACCGCCCGCGAGCACAAGTTGTCCGCGCGCGAGGTCCTCGCCGATCTCGCCGAGGTGACGTCTGGGTGGGACCGTACCGAGCAGCTCGACGCGCTCGGGGCCGCCGGGCCGCGCTGGCAACGTGCGCGCCAGCTCGGCCTGCAACACCGCGTCGGCGCCGGCCGGCACCGGCGCGCCGGTGGTGATCCGCACCGCCTGGCCCTCGCCGACCGAGGCCGCGCACGGTCGGCCGGGCAGGCTGGTGCCGAGCAGCTCGAGCGCGATCGGGTTGTGTTCGCTGGCGGCGAAGCTGTCCTCGCCGCGGATCGCATAACCGTCGACTGCGGCGCGCACGAACCCCGGCACGTCGATCGGCGCGAGCACGGGGCCCGCGAGCACGCGGCCGGTGCAGGCGGTCACGCGGACCCGCTCGGCCGTGAGGATCTGTGCATCCGCACGCAACAGCGCCAGCACCTCGCGCAGCTCGGCGCGGCCGCGAAAGCCACGCATGCGCACGTCGTCTTCCGGGCCCGCCATGCTCAGTGCTCAGTGCTCAGGCTCGGTCGCGCAGCGACGGTCGCCGCGGCGGGTGGGCGGCGAGGGCCGCGGGGAGGCGGTCGATCAGCGAGATCGCCGGGGTCAGGGCGACCTGGCCGAGCCCGCAGATGCTGGTCTGCGCCATCGTCCGGTCGAGCGCGCGCAGCAGCTCCGGGACCTGGGCGCTCGCTTGTCCGGCGAGCACCTGCTCGAGCAGCTCGACCGCCTTCTGCGCGCCGACGCGGCACGGCACGCACTTGCCGCACGACTCATTGCGAAAGAAGCGGGTGAGGTTGAGGCCGAGCGCGAGCAGGTCGTGCCCGTCGGCGACGACGATCACGGCGCCCGAGCCGAGCGTCGAGCCGGCGGCGCGCAGGGCCTCGAAGTCGAGCGGCGTGTCGACGGCCGAGCCCGGCAGGAACGCCGACGAGGCCCCGCCGGGCAGCAGCGCGGCGATCGGGCGACCGCCCGGGACGCCGCCGGCGAGCGCGATGAGCTCGGCGATCGTCGTGCCGGTGGCGATCTCGTAGACGCCGGGTTTGGCCACGTCGCCGCTGATCGAGATGAACTTGAGGCCGTGACAGCCGCGCACGCCCTGGGCCAACCACCACTGCGCGCCGAGGTTCGCGGTGGCCGGGTCCGCGGCCGTGCCACCCGGCGCGAGCAGCCCGCGCGCGAGGATCGCCGTGACCATCGCCAGCGTCTCGACGTTGTTGATCAGGGTCGGCAGGCCGAACAGGCCGGCGACGCCGGGGAAGGGGGGCTTGTTGCGCGGCTCACCGCGGCGGTCCTCGAGCGCCTCGAGCAGGGCGGTCTCCTCGCCCATGATGTAGCCACCCGGCGACACGAAGATCTCGAGCTCGACGCCCAGCGCGCGGCCGACCACGACGGCGACCGCGAGCTCCGCCGCCATCGCCCGCCGTTCTTGCTCGTACTCGTGGCGGATGAAGAGGATCGCCCGGGTCGCGCCGACCACCTGCGCGGCGATCAGCATGCCCTCCCACACCAGGTGCGGCAGGGATGCCTTGATCTCGCGGTCCTTGAAGGTGCCCGGCTCGCTCTCGTCGGCGTTGCAGACCATGAACTTCTCGGCGCCGGCGGTGGCGCGCACGGTGCTCCACTTGATCGCCGTCGGGAAGCCGGCCCCGCCCATGCCGCGCAGGCCGGCGGCCTTGAGCTCGGCGATCGCCCGCTCGGCGAGCGCCGGGCCGCCGGCAGCCAGCGCGCGCGCAGCCCGGTAACGCTCGCCCGGGGTCGCGTAGGGGTCGATGCGATAGGTCCTCGGGGACATGTCCTCGGGGACAGGTTCACCGCGCAGGCACGCGGCCAGGGAGTCGGCGCCCTGCACGGTGGTGTGGTGGACCTGCGCCGCCGGGGCGCGGTCGCAGCGGCCGAGGCACGAGACCTCGACGACCTCGACGCGCTCGCCGGTGCGGGCCGCGTGGTCCTCGGCCGCGGCGCGCATGGCCGCGGGGCCGCCGGCCATCGCGCAGCTCATGTCGCGGCAAAGCTCGACGCGGTGGCGCGGCGGCGGGCTGCGGCGAAAGTGCGGATAGAACGAGGCGACGCCCTCGATGCGGTGCAGGGGCACGCCGATCTGCACGGCGAGGTGGACCAGGCTGTCTTGCGAGAGCCAGCCGTGCTCCGCCTGCAACGCGGTGAGGTGCGAGAGGATGCTCGGCGGCCGGTAGCGCACGCGCGGCAGGATATCAGAGGCGCGGGCGAGATCCGCAGCGTCAGCGCGGCGACCAGCGGGGCAGCCAGTCGGCGCCGGGGCGGTCGGTGAGGCGGGCCAGGCCGGTGCCGTCGCGGGCGACGCGGAACAGCTCGAGCTCGCCGCCCTCGCGGTTGGACACGAAGACCAGCGCGGCGCCGTCGGGTGACCACACCGGGTTGCGGTCGGCGAAGCGGCCGTCGCTGAGCGCGATCGGGGCCCCGCCGGCGATCGGCGCGACCCGCAGCGACACGCCCTGGCTGCCGATCCGCACGCAATACGCCAGGTGGGTGCCGTCGGGCGCGAACGCCGGGTCGGTCTCGTGGGGCTCGTCCCCGAGGGGCGCGTCGGGCTCCTGCGCGGGGTTCTGGTCGGCGGTGAGGCGGCGCTGGTCACCGCCATCTTGGCCCGTCAGGAAGATGCGATCGATCTGCTCGCGGTTGCTGAGGAAGGCGATCGTCTGGCCGTCCGGGGCCCACAGCGGGCCCCAGTCGTCGAGCGGGAAGTTGGTCAGGCGGGTCTGGTCACTCCCGTCGGACTTCATGCGATAGACCTCGGCGTTGCCGTCGCGGCTCGACACGAAGGCGACGCGCTCGCCGTCCGCGGACACGGCCGGCTCGAAGTTACCCTCGGGGTTGTCGGTCAGGCGCAGCAACTTCGCCGCCGCGGTCGCGTCCCCGTGGCCCGGCTCGGGCGCGGGCAAGTCGAGGCGGTAGAGGTCGCGGAAGCTGTCGAGGTCGGCCTCGAACACGATGAAGCGGCCGCCCGGACCCCAGCTCGGGTTTCGCACGTGCGACGACGGGGGGCTCTCCCAGATCGGCTTGCCGAGCCCGCTCGCGGTCCACGGCAGGATCTTGAGCACCTCGCTGTGGCCGCCGTTTTGCTCGTCGACGGCGATCACGGCCAGCGCGGCGCCGTTTTGCTCGACGGCCGCGGGGTACAGGCCCGGGCCGCGCAGCAATTCCTTGCGCTCGCTACCATCGGGCAGCATCGCCACGATCGCGCCGCTGCGCTCGGTCTGCGGGTCCTCGGCGAGGAAGACCAGGCGCCCGGGCAGGGCCGGCAGCGACCCGACCGCCGTGCTCGCCACCTCGGCCTGCTTCGTGGCGTCGGCCGGCGGGGTCGCCGAATTGGTACAGGCCGCGAGGACGAGGAGCAGGAGGAGAGCGCGATGCATAGGGGCCGTTAAATGCGGGATCGCCCGCCGGCACGCAAGGCCGACGGACGATCGTGATGATAAGCCGATTGGCTTATCAGCGGATCAGCGGATCCGGACGGCGTCGGCGATGACGACCTTGCCGGCGGTGGTCCAGCGCGACAGCACGACCTTGTTCCACCCGGCGGTGAACTTGGCGGTGCCGAGCTGCACCCACTTGCCGCCGTTGACCGACTGGTTGGTCGTGAAGGTGGCCAGCTTGGTGCCCGAGGCGTTGAAGGCGACGAAGGGGGCGGTGGTCGAGCGGTTGGTGCCCGCGGTCCACCAGGCGTCGATCGTCTTGGTGCCGGCGGCCGGCATGTAGAACGAGAACTCGGCGGCGTCCGAGACGGCCGCGGTGTTGGCGAAGAAGTAGCCGCTGCCGTAGTAGCCCGGGGTGCCCGCGGTCGAGGTCCAGTTGCCCGACACGGCGATCTTGGCGACCGCGGCGTTGTTGTTGGCGTTGTTGCTGTCGATGATGATCGTCGAGCCGGGCGGGGGCGGCGGGGGCGGCGGGGGCGGCGGCGCGCCGCCGCAGTGGGTGTTGACCTTGGCGAGGTAGGTCGCCCACGGCCAGTTCGGACCCGGGTCGATGCGGTTGTACGGCTGCAGTTGGCCGTGCGCGACGATGTGGTACTTGTCGCGCGGGATGTTGTGACCCTTGGTGATGTCGCACACCAGCTTGGCCGACTTGTCGATCAGGTTGGCGCTCCAGTTGGTGGTCTTGGCGTAGCCGGCGTGCTCGATGCCGACGGTGAAGTTGTTGCTGCTCTGACCGTTGAGCCCGCACTGCTTGCTGCTGTTGAGGTTGCACTGGTAGGTCGCGCCGATGTGCCAGGCCTTGCTCGCCTCCTTGACCAGTTGCGAGATCTCGTTGCCGTCCTCCTTGACCACGTAGTGGGCGCTGACGCCGGCGGACTTGTTGACCAGCCAGCTCCAACAGCCGGAGTACCCGCCCTCACAGCTATGGATGATGACCATCTTGACGCTGCCCGGACGGGCGCTGTAGTTGGGCGAGGGCCGCCAGATCGAGCCGGAATAGTCGGGGCCGGGGGCGGCGGTCGGGCGCGGCGCGGCGGAGAAGTCGGCGACCGCCTCGCTCGGCTCGAGGCGAGCGATCGGCTGGCCCGCGAAGTCGTTGACGACCGCGCCCTTGCGCATGGCCTCGTAGACCTCGTTGTGGACGTAGTTGGCCTGGATCTCCGGGAGCGTCTCGGGGATGCCGCTGAAGATGGCGACCGCGGGGGCCCACGCGGACAGGTCGGCGCGGTCGAAGCCGAGGGCGTCGGCGTCCGAAGACAACAGCGCCGCGCCAGCGCGGATGTTGGCGCGACGGTCGGTCTTGACGGTGGCGATGGACTCGCCGATGAGGTTCGCGCCGAGCTCGAGGCGATCGCCACGTAGCGCCATGACGCCGAACGCGGCCTGCTGGCCCTCGAACTCGCTCATGCCCTCGACCATCTGCCACTGGGTCTCGGCGTAGCCGATCGCCTGCAGCAGTTGGGCGGGCACGTCGAACTCGTCGGCGGCGTCGGTGAAGTCGGCATTGATCCCGCTGAGCGCCAGACCGGGGTCACGCGCCGGGGGGTCGAGGGGGTCGGCGTCCTCGGAGGGGGCGGCGATGTCCTCGACGGCGACGGCCTCGTCGGCCACCAGGTCCGCATTGAGGTCGGCATCCTCGGCCTCGAAGCAGCCCGGGGCCAGCAGCGCGAGGGCGGTGAGGAGGCCGGAGGGGAGGGACAGGTAGGTCGGACGCTGCATGATCTTCAACCTCATTTTGCGCGGCCAGGAACATCCAGGGGTTGCGACGCCGCGAGCGCAGTCCCCCGATCACACATGAGATGCCATCACTCATAAGGCCAGGCTCGCCAGCGTTGCAAGCGTTGCAAGCGGCGAGATGCGCGCGACGAATTATCGATTATGCGAAATTCGCGGCGCCAGGAGGATGTGCCGGGGCGAATCACAGGACTTGTGGGGGCCGCTGCGGTGAGCTCACGACGCTCGGCGTGATCGAAACGCCGGAGGTCGTTACTCCGAACATGACGCATATGCGATCGCTCGATCGCGCCGCGTGGGTAACGACCCCCCGGGCGAACGCGCCCGACGCTTGCGGATACACGCAGACGACGTCTTCGATGGCCCAGGAGCTGTCCCGGGGGACAGGTTTGGCGCGACGCTGGCTCGCGCTGCGGCGTTCGTGCTACTCGCCTCGGCGTGCCCGAGGCGAGCGAGCAAGGCCCGGCGCGGCCGGGGGAGTTCGCGCCGTTGCAGGTCGGCCCATTGCGGGTGTGGCCGCCGGTGGTGCTCGCGCCGATGGCGGGCGTCACCAACTATCCGTTTCGTGCGCTGTGTCGCCGCTTCGGCGCGGGGCTCTACGTCAGCGAGATGATCACGGCGCGCCCGCTGGTCCGCGGCGATCCACAGAGCCGGCGCCTCGCCGACTTCGGACCGGGCGAGGCCCCGCGCAGTCTGCAGCTCTACGGCGTCGACCCGGCGGACATCGGCGCCGCGGTGCGCTGGCTGGTCGGTGAGGGGCGCGTCGATCACGTCGACCTCAACTTCGGCTGTCCGGTGCGCAAGGTGACCCGCAAGGGCGGCGGCGCGGCCATTCCGCTCAAGCGTCAACTGCTGCGGGCGATCGTCCGCGCCGCGGTGCAGGCGGCCGGCGTGGTCCCGGTGACGATGAAATTTCGCATCGGCGTCGACGACTCGCTGCTGACCTTCGAGACCGCCGGCAAGATCGGCGAGGATGAGGGCTGCGCGGCCGTCGGTCTGCACGCTCGCACGGCCGCGCAGGGCTACGCGGGCGCGGCCCGGTGGGCGGCGATCGCCCGGCTCAAGCAGCTCGTCACGACGATCCCCGTGCTCGGCAATGGCGACATCTGGGAGGCCCACGACGCCCTGAAGATGATGCGTGAGACCGGCTGCGACGGCGTCATCGTCGGGCGCGGCTGTCTCGGGCGACCGTGGCTGTTTCGCGAGCTCGCCGCGGTGTTTCGCGGCGAACATCCGCCAGACCCGCCCGCGCTCGGCGAGGTGTGGGACACGATGCTCGCCCACGCCGCGGCCCTGTGCGAGCACATGCCCGAGGCCGCGGCGATGCGGGCGTTTCGCAAGCACATCAACTGGTACACCCTCGGCTTCACCCTCGTGGGCCTCGAGCGCGCGGCGCTGATGCAGGTCGCGGACCTCGAGGTGCTGCGCGGCCTGGGCCGCCGCATCGACCGCGACGAGCCGTTCCCGGCCTCCTCCCTTCGGGCGGTCCGCGGCAAGGGCGAGGCCCAGGCCGCGGTCGCGCTGCCGCACGGCTATCTCGACGACCTCGACGACCCGACCCCGCCTGCCGCCGAGGACGACGACTCCGGCGGCTGAAACGACCGCAGGGGCCGACCCGCATGCCAAACGACATGGGAGCGGCCCCTGGGCGGGGGAGGGCCTGGGCGGGCCGGTTCGGATTACTTGCGACGGCGGCGCAGGCCGAGCAGGCCGAGCAGCGCGAGTGAGGCGAGGGTGCCGCCGGCGGGCGAGCTGTCCGCGTCGCAGCCGCAGCCGTCGTCGTCGAGGTCGGTGCCGTTGGCGGTCTCGAACGCGGTGTCACTGTTCGAGGCGGTGGCGGAGGTGTCGCTGTCGCTGATGGTGGACTTGGTGTCCGAGTTGCTCTCGGCGTCCGTGGGGATGCCGCTCATGCTCACCGACGCGCCGCTATCGGTCGGCTGGGTCGCGCTGTCGGACACGGTGCTGTCGGACTCGGAGATCGACGCGCTGGCGGACACGGTCGAGTCGGTGGCGGACACGGTGCTGTCGGTCGCCGAGACCTGCGAGTCGGTGCTATCGGTGACGGTGTCCGAGTCGGTGTCGGTGTCCGTCTTGGAGTCGCTCTCGGTGGCGCTGCCGCCCTCGACGACGGTCATCTCGAGCGGAGTGCAGCGCTTGTTGTTGGCCGCGTCGATCGCACACAGGCGGTACCACATCACGTCGGCGTCCGGGACCGCGAACTGGATGCGCCACAGGTACTCGCCGTACCACTGGCCGGGCTCCGACTTCTCGCCGGGCATGTTGTCCGGATCCGCGGGCTCCATGTCCCAGGTCTCGATGTACGGGAAGCCCTCGTTGTTGCCGGTCTGCTTGAAGTCGTGCAGCATCAGCGGCGACTTGTTGTCGTTGCAGCGCAGGCGGATGACCTCGTTGCCCGGGTACTGGATGGCGCCCAGCTTCTCGACGTTGGTCAGGAACGGCGCGACCGTGTCGAGCGGGACCTCCTCGGTGGCGATCAAGACCTTCTTGTCGACGGCGTTCTCGTTCTGCCCCATCACCACGTCGAGGCGGTGATCGGGCACGCCGCCCGGACCGGTCAGGTCGGCGAGCACCAGCGCGTAGGTGCCGGCCGAGGCCTTGAGCTCCGTGAACGCGGTGGTGTTCGACTCGTACTTGCCGGCCTTCTCGTAGACCAGGCGGTCCGGGTACTTGATCTGCGCGGTCTGGATCGCGCCGATCACCATGTCCGGCTTGCCGTTCGAGTCCTCGTCGTAGAACGCGGCCATGAAGTCGAAGCTGGCCGGGTTTTGCAGCTTGGGCCACAGCAGGTCGGTGCTGTCGACGAACTTGCCGGTCTTGTCGTTGATCAGCAGGCGGTTGCGGCCGCTCAGGCCGTCGTGCAGCGTCAGCAGGTCGACGAAGCCGTCCCCGTTGAGGTCGATCGGCTCGACGTCGAGGGAGAAGCGGCCCTGGGGGATGTTGCCCGCGGTCGCGTCCGTGAAGTTGCCCTTGCCGTCGTTGGTGAACAGGAACAGGCTCGCCTTGTCGCCGGCGTA
>Ga0335395_10002176_pt1 | contig 12162 bp, 12 predicted proteins | sample MAT02_FD_205744 | JGI IMG/M metagenome (GOLD analysis project Ga0335395, IMG submission 205744) | Freshwater microbial communities from Lake Fryxell liftoff mats and glacier meltwater in Antarctica - MAT-02 (spades assembly) (version 2) ...
AAAGAGCCGCATCCGCACCGCCGCCTCCCAGGCCGTGGATCCGCTGAACTGCGATCCGGCCGACTTTGCCGGATGCCCCACAAGTATTACCGCACCGTCGATTTCGAGCGCCAGCCGGGCCAGCGCGTTCACAAACGGAGTGACGGCCTGCCGGTCGTTCTCGTTGCCCGTGAACAGGTGGGCCACGTTATCCAGCGCGATAACCCGGATTGCGTGGCGTTGCGCGTGGTCCCGAATAGCGTGGAACAGGTCGCCAGCGATGAACCGGCCCTTGTCATCGAAATGGCCAAGCGCGTTTTCCAGCCCCATGCGGGGCAGCGTGTGCAGGTTTTGCAGGCTGTGGAGCGAGCGGCCAAAGGCGTTGCAGATGTCATGTTGCCGCCTGTGAAGCTCGTCGGTCGGGTCTTCGCAATTTACGTATAATGTCGGGACCGCTGCCACCGGCCGCAGCCCCAGGAACTCGCCGCCGGTCGCGATCGAAGTCAGCCATTGCTGCACAAGAAGGCTCTTGCCGGTGCCACCGCCGCCAGCAATTAGCGTCACCGCGCGGGGCAATATCCAGCCGGGAACAATCCATTGGCGCTCAGGCACCGGATAGGAGGCCAGCGCGGGCCAGTCGATCAGCTCCAGCTCGTCAGCCTCGTCTTCGTTGCCCGCCATGTGGTCGGCCTGCCGGGCCTCCTCAGCGTGGCGGGCGTAAGTCTCGATTTTTGGCCAATGGTTTTCGGCGTCGTGCCGGTCCTGTTCAGCAGATTGCGCGCGCATCGCAGCCGCAACCTTGCCGGGGGCCAGGAAGTCCGACGGTCTGGGGCTGTCAGTCATCGCGCGCCCTCCGACGTGCGCCAAGCGCCACAAGGCCGGGCGGTTGCGGATTCGTGGGGGTTTTGGTAGGGAGAACGGGACGCCGCCAAGCAGTCGCGCGCACCCTCGGCCCGAAAGCCGGGGGTGCTGCGCATCAAGCTTCGCTGGCCCGCTCGGCTTGCCAAGCTTCCACGGCCGCGACTGGCCAGGCCACCGCCCGCCGCCCGATCTTCACGGGTTTGGGAAAGCGACCTGCGGCAATTTCTTGGTAAAGAAAAGAACGGCTTGCGGCGATTTTTTCAATCACTGCGGGAAGTCTAATGAATTGCATGGGCCGTCTCCGGATTTTGTTGGACGGCTGTCCATATGTCCGAAGATTCGGGCTAAGGGAAAAGCAATTTCCCCTAAAAGTTAGCGGGGGAAGTTTAGGGTTTCTCGCTCAATCCGTTAGCCGCCGCCCATTCATGATAACCGCCGCACGCCTCTATCTCGGCTTCAATTTTTGCAGCATTGTCGAGCAGGCCTTGGTGCCACGCCTTCCAATCCGTGAAGGCCGCTTCAACTTTTTTTTCGCTCACTGCGAACTTTGTCGCGACGCGATTTAGCGCCTGCTTGCTGGCGACTCCCAGACCGCGAAGAATGAACATTTCTTCCCCGATCTGTCGCCTAAGTATCGTCTTTGTTAACCGCGCGGAGACGGTTTTGTCGCTTCGAGTGGCGCTCGGGGGATGGACTTCCAGCCGAACGAATTCGCTTGTTCCTTCCAGAGCATCTGCGATCAGCTTTCGAACCTTTGGCTGAAGGGGCTCCTCCGACCTAAGTAGCGCGACAATGTTGCCGACGCTCCCGAGGCCGTGAACCCCCCAAAGGTCCATGCGGGCCTTGATATCGGCGGTGGAAGCCCCGCCCCTCACAGCGCCAGCCCCGCAAGCGCCTTCGCTGCGCCCTCTTTTTGAAGATGGGCATAGTGTAGCTGGATCATCTCGACCGACGTCCCCGAAACTTGCGCGCAAGTCATAAGGTCGAGCCCGGACGCGACAAGGTCGGTTATGACGCTGTGACGTAGGGTATAGGCACACGTCCCGACGGGCAGGCCAGCCGCCTTTGCAGCGCGCTCTATTGGAACGCTCCAGCTATCACGGCACCACGCGCCGCCGCCCGGTCGGCACAACAGGACGGCCGCGGGCAATTTGTCCTTGGCCGCCGTCGCGAAAAGCGCCGCCGTCACGGGGGGAAGCAACAGCCGCCTGTCGCCGCCCGCCTTGTCTTTTCCTACCGTCAACTCAGAAGTGCGCTTGTCGAAGTCACCCGCGCGAAGTGACGCCAGCGCGCCGGGGCGAAGGGGGAGCAAGCATAGCGCAGTCACGAAGGGCAAGGCGAAGGCATCGCATGCGTCCAAGAGCGCCCGGCGCTGCCCCCGGTCAAGGTAAAGTGTCCGCCGCCGGGAAGCCGCCCTAATCGGCCGCAACGCTTCTCGCCAAGGCAAATCGGTCGCAATGTCGCCAGCCCGAAAAGCTGCATTCAGTGCCGCCCGCAGCATGGCCATTTCGCGATTAACCGATGCCGCCGCCCTTGGCCGCGTGACCTGAACGCCGCCGTTCCGCCGCGCGATGCTGGCAGGCTTGGCGGCAAGCCGCTTGCGCCAGCCCTCAAGGTGCGACTTTCGCAGCTTCGGTAGCGATACGGCGGCAAGCGGATCGGTAAACAGATGACGCTTGAACCGCCCCAGCGCCTCAGGGTTCGCCTCCGCATAGCGCGCCGCCGCATCCTTGACGGTCTCAGCCCGCGCCGCGCCTCCGCGCTCGATCAAAGCGGCAAGCGTCTCAGCGGCCTGCTTGGCAGCCTGAAAGCGTTCGCGGGATGGATGGCCGGCAAAGTCTCCAAGCGCGCTCAGGCGATACTTCCGCCCGGCCTCGTCATAGACCCTCGCAATCCACGTCCCCGCGCCCTCCTTGGCGGATGGCCTATATCCCAGGAACCGGCCGGGGCTCAGGCGGTGCCAATGGGGTTCACGCTGCGCCTTCAAGTTCTCTCGATCGGCTACCCTCGACAAGTCCATTTTAGCTGCCTTTCCATTTGTACGGAAAACGTACGGAAAACATACCCGCATTTCTATGGACTAACCCGCACCCCGGCACAATAGGAATCAATGACTTAGCACGTCTCTGGACGGTAATTCGCTGCCTTCGGGAGGCAGAGGCCGGAGGTTCGAATCCTCTTTCCCCGACCATCCGCACCAACGCAACGTTCAGGGGGCACTTGCTGCAGCGCGCATTTCTCGTGGGCCCTTGCCCGCGCCTATAGTGTGAAAGTTGGCTGGCCGGGCAAGCTGTTCAGCGCGCGTGAACCGGGCGGGCGTCGAATGGAAACGCCTTGGCAGCCCCGGCGAACATCGTGGTTTGAACAACGGCGCCGCCGTGGCAGACTGATGCCGTGCTGAAACTTGCGGACTTCATGCCCTACAGGCTCTCCATCGCATCCAACGCGGTGTCGGAACGGGTCGCGGCAGTCTATCAGGCGCGTTTTGGCCTCAAGGTGCCCGAATGGCGCGTGCTGGCGGTCGTCGCCGAGCGCAACAACGCTACCCAGGCCGCCCTCGTCGATGCAACCCAGATGGACAAGATGACGGTCAGCCGCGCCACGGCCGCGCTGGTGGAACGGCAGCTGCTGGCGCGCATCCGCGCTGGAGACCGGCGCACACTCGCGCTGTCCCTAACGCCCGAAGGCGCTGCCCTCCACGGAGAAATCTCGCCGCTCGCTAAGGCCATCGAAAGCGAGCTGCTGGCAGGGTTCACGCCGGCCGAACACGCGCAACTGATCGCCCTGCTACTGCGGCTGGAAGCTTGTGCCAAAACGTAACACATGTTACGAAATAATTAATACTCGCACAGGAGAATGCAGCATGGAAACCGCAGCCGAAACACCGCCGGCGGACGAGAATTTCATGGGGCTCGATGGCTTCGAATTCGTCGAGTTCACCGGCCCGGATCCGGATGCACTGGCGGACCTGTTCCGCAAGCTCGGCTTCACCCATGTTGCCACCCATCGTTCAAAAGATGTGCGGCGCTTCTCCCAGGGCGATATCAACTTCCTGCTGAACTTCGAGCCCGAGGGACAGGTCGCCGAATTTCGCGCCAAACGTGGGCCCAGCGCCAATGCCATGGCATTCCGCGTGAAGGATGCGCGCGCTGCGTTCGAACAGGCAATCCTGCGTGGTGCGGAGCCCGTTTCCGGGAAGCTCGGCCCGATGGAGCTCAATATTCCGGCTATCAAGGGCATCGGTGGCGCCAACCTCTATCTCGTCGACCGCTACGGCGCGGCCGAAATCTATGATGTGGATTTCGTCGCTGTGCCCGGCTCGAAGCGGGATGACCGGAGCGTCGGCCTGCACACGCTCGATCACCTCACCCACAATGTCGGCCGCGGGCGGATGGAGACATGGGCGAACTATTACCAACGCATCTTCGGGTTCCGCGAAATCCGCTACTTCGACATCCAGGGCCAAAAGACCGGCCTCTTTTCTAAAGCCATGACAGCCCCCGATAACAAGATACGCATTCCGTTGAATGAATCGCAGGATGAACACAGCCAGATCGAGGAGTTTCTCAAGGCCTACAGTGGCGAAGGCATTCAGCACATCGCGCTGGCGACCAACGACATCTTCAAGACGGTCGACCTGCTGAAGGCGAACGGCATCCGCTTTCAGGACAGCCCCGACACCTATTTCGACCTCATCGACAAGCGCCTGCCCGGCCACGGCCACGATGTGGAGGCCATGCGCAGAAGCCGTATCCTGATCGATGGCGCACCCGAGACCGGTGGCGGGCTTCTCCTCCAGATCTTTACCGAAAACATGGTCGGCCCGATCTTCTTCGAAATCATCCAGCGCAAGGGCAACGACGGCTTCGGAGAGGGCAATTTCAAGGCCCTGTTCGAAAGCCTGGAACTCGATCAGATGCGCCGCGGTGCGATTCCTGCAGGCATGCGCGCATGACGCCGGCCGGAAACGCGCCCGGCCACGCTGAAAAGAGCGGGGGGCAAACGCGATCCGCCCTCACGGGCTTCGGCTCCGATTTCCATTCCGAAGCGATTCCCGGTGCGCTGCCTGTCGGGCAGAATTCGCCGCAACGAGCTGCATTCGGCCTTTATGCCGAACAGCTCACAGGAACCGCCTTTACAGCGCCCAGGCACGAAAACCGCCGCAGCTGGCTCTACCGGCGCATGCCAAGCGCTGCCCACAGCGCGTTGCGTCCGTTGCAACACGGCGGCCTCGCCGCTCCACCCTTTGCAAATGGCATTCTCGATCCCAATCGCCTGCGCTGGGACCCGATGCCGTTGCCCGAACACCCTACAGACTGGCTCGAAGGTCTCCGCACGCTGGCCGGCAACGGCTCCGCAGAAGACGGCGCGGGCGTGTCTGTCCATCTTTATGCCTGCAATGCCAGGATGATGGACAAGGCCTTCCTCAGCGCAGATGGTGAAATGCTGTTCGTTCCCCAAGCCGGAACGCTTCGCATCATCACCGAATTCGGTGCGATGGATGTGCCGCCCGGCGCTGTCGCCCTTGTCCCGCGTGGCGTGAAGTTTCGCGTCGATGTTCAGGGACCGGCTCGCGGTTATGTGCTGGAAAACCACGGCGCGCTGTTCCGCCTGCCCGACCTTGGCCCGATCGGCTCGAACGGGCTCGCCAATCCGCGCGATTTCGAAACACCGCAGGCCAGCTTCGAGGACGACCGCGAGACCCAGCTGGTCACCAAGCTTGGCGGCCGGCTGTGGGAAACCACGCTGCCGCACAGTCCCTTCGATGTCGTCGCCTGGCACGGCAATCTGGTGCCCTGGCGCTACGATCTTGCCCGCTTCAACACGATGGGAACCCTCAGCTACGATCACCCGGATCCATCGATATACACCGTCATCACCTCGCCATCGGGCCTGCCCGGCGTTGCGAACTGCGATTTCGTGATCTTCCCGTCCCGTTGGATGGTCGCGGAAGACACGTTCCGCCCGCCCTGGTTCCACCGCAACATCATGAGCGAATATATGGGCCTCATCAACGGCGCTTATGATGCAAAGGAAGGCGGCGGGTTCTTGCCGGGCGGCGGCAGCCTGCACAACCGCATGTCGGCCCATGGGCCGGATGCCGCCACCTTCGAAAAGGCAACCACCGTCGATCTGAAACCGGTAAAGTTCGATGCGGGGCTTGCGTTCATGTTCGAAACCGTGCGTCCCTTCCGGCTCACGCGGTGGTCCCATGAAACGCCGTTGCTTCAACAGGATTATGATGCCGTCTGGAACGGCTTTTCAAAGGGACAATCGTGAGCTTCCGGACGATCGACGAAACCCACGACTTCAACGCCCGCAGCTGGGTGGAAGGCGCAGACGTCCATCCGTCCTTCCCGGTCCAGAACTTGCCGTTCGGCCTGTTTTCCGACAGCGGTTCCGGCCCGCGCGCAGGCGTTGCCATCGGCAAATTCGTTTTCGATCTGGCCGGCGCAGTGGACAACGGCCTGCTGCCAGGCTTCGAAATGCTGGGCCATGTCACCCGGGAACAGCTGAACGAACTTCTGGCACTGGGCGCAGAAGTCCGCCAGGGCCTACGCAAGGCGCTGTTCGCCCTGTTCACGGACCCGGCCCGATCAGATTCCGCACGCCTGTTCCTGGTGCCGATGGATCGTGCCGAGCTGCACCTGCCGTGCGAAATCGGTGATTACACCGATTTCTACGCCGGCATTCACCACGCCACCCGCGTCGGCAAGCTGTTCCGGCCCGATAATCCCTTGCTGCCGAACTACCGCCATGTGCCGATCGGCTATCATGGCCGGGCGTCGTCCGTGGTGCTTACGGGCACGCCCGTCTCCCGGCCATCGGGCCAGCTTCCCGGCCCGGAAGGCCCCCGCTTCGGCCCGAGCGAACGCCTCGACCTGGAGCTGGAACTTGGCGTCTGGATCGGGCCGGGCAACAGCCTCGGCAGCCCCATCCCGATCGACGAGGCGAACGAGCATATCGCCGGCTTCTGCCTGCTGAACGATTGGTCCGCCCGCGATATCCAAGCCTGGGAATACCAGCCGCTGGGGCCATTTCTCGCCAAGAATTTCCTGACGACCGTCAGCCCGTGGATCATTACGCCCGAGGCGCTGGCGCCGTTCCGCGCGCCCGCCTTCGAACGCGGCGAAGGCGAACCAGTGCCCCTGCCCTATCTCGCGGACGAAGAGGACCAGGCCCACGGCGGCCTCGCCCTCACATTGGGCGTATGGCTGCAAACGGCCCGGATGCGTGAACAGGGCATCCCCGAAATGCGCCTTTCGGGCGGATCCTCGAACGCGCTTTACTGGACGGTCGCGCAGATGGTCGTCCACCACACAGTCGGCGGCTGCAACCTGCGCAGTGGCGACCTGTTCGGCACAGGCACCATTAGCGGAGAGGCAGACGGCACGGAAGGCTCGCTGCTCGAACTGACGTCAGGCGGCAAACACCCCATCACGCTGCCGGGCGGCGAAACCCGAACGTTCCTGCAAGCAGGAGACCGGCTCCGCATTTCCGCTGAAGCCAGGCGAGACGGCTTTGCCTCCATCGGATTCGGAGACTGCACGGGCGAAGTGACCGGCTAGACCATCGTTCATGTCCATGATCTGACCGACACGAACAAGGCTCTGACGATCCCGCCTGCGCAATCCCCGAACGGCGCTTACTGACTGGCAGGCGGGCGTACCGATGAATGGAGGTGCTGGATCTTCCAGTCCTTGCCATCCCACTTGTAGGTGAAGCTGTAGCGCGCCAGCACATCGACCCGTTGGCCGTTGGCATTGTTCATGTTCACCGTCCAGTTGCCGCTCCGCTTGGCAGTGTTGCAATCGATGATGATGCTGCTGCTGTCGATCCGACCGACCGGCTCGCCCTTCAGGAAGCTCACGAAATAGTCTCGGATGGCGGCAGGCGTCGTGCGCTCCGCATTGGAAACCGTCGCCAGAAGGGTCGCGTCTTGCGCGAACAGGGCGGCAACTGCATCCGGGCTCTTCGTGGCCCAGGCCGCGTTGAACCGATCGAACTGGGCCGCAACGTCGGCATCGGTTGCGACCGGGCAAGCCTTGGTGGACGTGCACGCTTGAGCGGCGCCGGCCGCCACCAGAGCACACAGAAAAAGGGGAACTGCGAAAACGGATCTGGTAAAATGCATTGTTGTAACTCTTTCGCAAAAGGTTGGAACAGTGTGTCGTACTCACGTTTTTTACGACCAAAAAGGTGGGGGCGCACAATCTGCCGTCAACCATCTTTCAGCATGAAATTCGTAAATGTTTCTGCAGGCACGGCGCTGCAGAGAGCCATAATTCGGATGATATAGAATAACATACTTTCGCATTGTCAACAACATACTTTATCCAGCTTCCGTGCTAACCCGAACTAAGAGGGAGTCACCGATGACAGTTGAAAATGAGACAAGCGGGACCACGGATGGCTGCAACCACGGCCGCAGAAGCCTTTTGGGGCTGTCGGTCGCAGGGGCGGCCGCGCTAGCCGGAGGGATATCCTTCGCCACGCCAGCTCGCGCGCAATCCTTGTCCAAGGCCCAACGCGAGGCGCTAACACCGGACCAGGTGCTGAAAATGGTGATGGACGGGAACGCCCGCTTCATTTCCGGCAAGCGCAAGCCGAGGGACTTTCTATCCGAACAGCGGATGTCCGCCAAGGATGGCCAGTTTCCAGCGGCTGTGTTCCTGTCCTGTGTCGATAGTCGTGCACCGGTAGAGGTCATCTGCGATCTCGGCATCGGCGATGCATTCAATGCCCGTGTTGCTGGCAACGTCGTCAATGACGATATTCTGGGCTCCATGGAATTCGCAACCGCAGCAGCAGGCGCAAGGCTCGTCATGGTGATGGGCCACACCGCGTGCGGTGCAGTGATCGGCGCCATCGACAATGTGCGCCTTGGCAATCTTACGCTGCTCCTGTCCCGCTTCGGCAATGCGATTGCGGCGACTGACTTCGACGGGGAAAAGACCAGCAAGAACCTTGCCTATGTCGACGCTGTGGCGACCACGCAGGTAAGCCAGACGATCACCCTCATGCGCGATCGCTCGCCTGTGATGCGTGGGCTGGAACAAGAGGGCAAGATCAGGATCGTGGGCTCGATGTACGATCTGAAAACCGGTAAAGTATCCTTGGTCTGATCCACTCGGCCTTTTTTCATCGGCGCAAGAAGCTCTGGCAGGGTCATCGGCCTTGACCACGATAAATGCCACATTTTCCTGTGGCACTTCAGTGCGTGTGCGCCGATGATGTCCCGAAAGGAGCAGCAGCATGAAATCGATTCTTCTGCATGTGGCCGACGACGCCCATTTCGAATCCCGCCTCCAGGGCGCTCTCGATCTTGCCCGCTTCACAAGCGGGCATCTGGAATGCCTGCAGACCCGCCGTGTCCCCGGCTTCCTGGGCGCGGATGCCGCTGGCTTTGCCGGCAGCGCCGCCATGGTGGTTCAACTGATCGAGGATGAAGCCAGGCTGGCGGAGGCCGAGCGTGCCGAGCTCGCCGAACGACTCAAGCGCGAAGGAGTCGCCTTCAGCTTCGCCGAAGCCATGGGCGACCCGACCCAGACCCTTGTCGACCGGTCGCTGCTCGCCGATGTGATCGTGATGACGCTGGCGTCCACGGATGAGCGCATGTTAGCGCAGATCCTTTCGGCGGTCGTCACCAAAGCCGATGCGCCCGTCCTTGCAGTTCCGCATGGGTCCACACGGCTTGCGCTGGAAAAGCCAGTCCTCGTTGCCTGGAAACCGACGGCAGAGGCCGCCCACGCCGTCAAGCGGTCGATCCCGCTGCTGCAAAAGGCAAGCCAGGTCGATATCGTGACGATCGACCCTACCGGTTCCGGCGATTTTCCGCCGCTTGCCGTGGCCAGCTACCTTTCGCGCCACGGTATCAAGGCCGACATCCATGAGCGGACGGCAGCGGGTGGGTCCACATCGGATACGCTGCTCAGCACTGCGCGCGAACTGGGTAGCGGCATGGTCGTGATGGGCGGCTATGGTCGCAGCCGCGCGATGGAGTTCCTGATGGGCGGCGTGACCCGCCGGCTTCTGGGCACTAGCGATATCGCGCTTCTGATGGCGCACTGATCCGCAATACGCCTGACGCAATCCTGTGCGATCCAGACATCGTGGCCGAACCGGCCGAGAAGGGAACAGCCGAACGACACCAGCAATCGGACCGGAGGAATTCATCCTCCTGGGGTTAGAAGGCAACCGCTTTACCGGCGACATTGCGCCCGCTCTCGCCGAGCTGGTCGAAACCGGTACCGTGTGCCTGCTCGACGTCGCCATTGCCATGAAGGGCGCAGACAGCGAAGTTACCGTCCTTGAAATGCAGGAATAGCCTGACGACGTGGGCCAGGCGATGCGCAGCATCGCAGGCGAAGTGCGCGGCCTTATGTCGGAAGCCGATCTCCTGGAAGTCGCCGCCAATCTGGAGCCCAGCAGCATGGCCGCGGACCTGACGTCCTCGCCGAGCGCGCCCGCATCATGCATCGCCGCAACCCTCAACTTCTGGCTGCCGCAATGATACTGACCCTCAGAATATTTTTGGATGACGTTCAGCGCGTCACGCTGCGCATGGGCTGAAAACCGTGCTGGCGTGCGCGGAGCCGTTTTGTTTATGATAGGCGATGCACGCCCCATATCTCTCTGCGCTTGTACAGCGCCGCATAGTATTGATGGTTGCGCTGCCGCTGGTCGCTGTGTTCGCTGTCTGGGGGCTGCGCGATCCCGCCAGCATGCGCGAGGTCTCGCTCGGCGTCACGAAAATCCTGCTCGCACAGTTCGGATGGCTCATACTCCTTCTGTCGACAGCGGCGCTTGGACTCGTCACGTGGCTCGGGCTGGGTCGCCACCGCACTAAGCGCCTTGGGTTGCCGACAGATCGACCCGAATATTCCAATGTGGCCTGGATCTCCATGCTGTTTGCCGCCGGCATGGGCACTGGCCTGGTCGTTTGGGGGGCAGCCGAGCCGATTACGCATTTTCTTTCGCCTCCCGGCGGCAGCCCGACAGATCCCGCGGCAGCCGCGCGTCAGGCGATGGTGCTCACCTATCTTCACTGGGGCCTGCATGCCTGGGCCATCTACGCACTGTGTGGCCTTGTCATAGCCTGGTTCAGTTTTCGCCGCGGGCTCCCCCCTCTGGTCTCTGCACCGCTTGCGGCGCTTTTCAGGGGCCGGCTGGGAATCGGGGTCGCGGTGGCCGCCGACAGCTTCGGCATTCTCTCCGTCACGTTCGGGCTTGCCGCAACGCTAACCATGGGCATCCTGACGCTGCGCTCAGGGGTTGGCGCGCTGGCGGGCATCGAAGTTTCGCCTGTGTTCGCTCTGGCGGCTCTCGCCATGGTTGGGTCGGTTGCAATTCTGTCCGCACTATCAGGCGTCAGTCGCGGCATCCGCCTCCTTTCAACCTTCAATATATTGCTTGCGCTCGGGCTGATGTTGGCTGTGCTGCTCCTGGGCCCGACCGCTACGCTGATGTCGCTGTTCGTCGAGAGCATCGGGGCATATCTGGCGGCGCTTCCTGAACTGGCATTTCGCCTCCGCCCGCTCGAAGGCGATGCACAATGGACTGCCGACTGGACGCTCACCTACATGCTCTGGTGGCTGGCATGGGGGCCTTTCGTCGGGGTCTTCATCGCCCGGATCAGCCGCGGTCGAACAGTTGGTGAATTCGTAACGGGCGTCGTTCTGGTGCCGACGCTCGGCTCCATGTTGTGGTTCGCGATCATCGGGGGAAGCGGTCTTCTTGCGGTGATGTCGCAGGGGCTGGACGGACCGCTGGCGATTGCCGTCAAAAATGAGCCAACCGCCGCCATGATGCTGCTTCTCAAAGGCCTTCCGTTCGGTGATCTGCTTGGCTGGCTGGCAATGTTGCTGTTGTTGGTGTTTGTCGTGACCTCGGTCGATTCCGCAATCTACGTTCTGGGAATGATGAGTTCAGGAGGTGCGGATACTCCACCAACGATCCTGCGCGTAACTTGGGGGATTGCGCTGCTCCTGCTTGCCGCGGCGATGCTGATGATTGCATCGGTTGAAGTGGCCCGGTCCATGGCTATCCTGGGCGCTCTGCCTTACCCTGCCATCCTAGTCCTGCAATGCTACGCACTGCTGAACAGCCTGGCACATCCGGAGCACGATCCTGCCGGAGGATCCGACTGATCAGCCAGCAACCGCTACTGCAAACCCGAGTTCGGGGTCAGTCCACATGCGAGGATTTGCAAACCCGCCGCCAGTCAACAAGCCCGAAAGCCCGTCCCTGGTCCATTTGGTCGATATTTCGGTTCTGATGCGATCACCGGCGGCAAATGTCCGTCCCCCACCCGGCCAACGG
>Ga0335395_10002177_pt1 | contig 12156 bp, 16 predicted proteins | sample MAT02_FD_205744 | JGI IMG/M metagenome (GOLD analysis project Ga0335395, IMG submission 205744) | Freshwater microbial communities from Lake Fryxell liftoff mats and glacier meltwater in Antarctica - MAT-02 (spades assembly) (version 2) ...
AGTTTTACTTCCTCTTCTTAATCAATTCAAGCACGCCATTGATAAAGGTAAGCGGGCGAATTGGATTGCCGGGCACGTACAGATCGATGGTATATTTTGATAAGAAACTTCGGTTGATTGCAGGGCTTCCTTCAAAGATACCTCCGCTGATGGCATCTGTTCCGGCAAGGATAATGATTTTTGGTTCGGGCACGGCATCGTAACATGTTTGCAGCGGCCCGGCCATATTTTGGGTAATGGGGCCAGTAATTACAATGCCATCCGCATGGCGGGGTGAGGCTACAAAATCAATTCCAAAACGCCCCATATCAAAATTTACATTGCTACAGGCATTCAACTCCAGTTCGCAACTGTTATCGCCTCCTGCACATATCTGGCGCAGCTTTAGTGATCCACTAAAATATTGCTGAATTTCTTTTTTGATCAAGGCTGCATTCAATTCAATCAATGCAGTATCGCCTTCTTGCACCACCAGGTTTTGCCGTTGGTTGGTTGCTATTTTATAATCGGTTGTGAATGTAACTTTCTCTGGAAACACATGGGCACATTCTCCGCAGAAGGTGCATTTACCTAAATCTATACAAACAGGATTAGCAGTTATGGCATTGGTGGGACACAAGTCAACCGGTGCCCGTTCGTCCACTACGACCGTGCTGATGACTGGTCTTCCCCGAAAAATTCCCGGAACTTTTACAGTGGTAATATCCGGTATGTACTGCTTACCCTGGTGCTTTAAAATTTTTAAATTGGCTAACATATTTTTTCAACTTTATTGTTATAAATCATGACCACAATAGGATAGATCAAAACTTTTATTGGTGATGGGGAAATCTGATATTTCATTGTTTCTAACCGCCATTGCTACTGCCAGCCAGTTGTGAAAAGAAGGGTCTTTAATTTTATAAAGCATCAATTCTCCCATTGCATCGGTAATGGCACAATTACAAATTTCTCCCCGCCAGCCTTCAACCAGTGAAATGGTAAATGAGTTGCGGGATGGAGCTGCCATTTCGGATAAATCAGATTCATGCTCTGGAAGCACCTGTATTATTTGCCGGATATACCCAATGGATTGATTGATTTCTTTCTTGCGTAAACGAGCCCTTGCATTCACATCGCCGCTTTGCTTAATCACGGGTTCGTGCTGCAGGCCCGTGTATAAATCATGCGGATGCGTTGACCGGATATCTCTTTTTATTCCACACATTCTTGCTGCCATGCCAACCGTGCCAATGCTGGTTGCAACTGCATTGGTAACTACGCCGGTTTTCTCAAACCTTGCCAACACACTGGGCAAGGTGAATAATTCATTGGCAATTTCTTCAAAATCTTTTTCGAACTCATCCAGCATTTGCGTTAATTCCGATGATAGTTTTTCGGTGAACGGAAAGTTGGTTTTTCCTGCACGGATCAAACCTTTGGCCAATCGGTTACCACTCCATTTTTGAAAGAAATTTATCACCGGTGTTCTCAATCTTCAAAAAACGGCATTGCCCAATTGATAGCCAATGTCGTGCACATGCCACCCAAATCGCTGGTATGCAGGGCAATTCTTTCCAGCTCCAGTGCAAGGGTTCGAGCTAGTTTTAAATTGGGTCCCGGTTGAAAGTTGCAAAGGCTTTCCCAGGCATTTACAAAAGCAACGGTATGACCTGCAACGGTATCGCCGGCTATATTTTCTGCCAGCGTAATGCGTTGTAGTAATTTCTTTTTTTCTAAAAACAATTGCTCAATCCCCCGGTGCTGGTATCAAAGTTGTGTTTCAAGATGAAGAATTTGTTCTCCATTGCAGATAAATCGAAAATGGCCCGGTTCAATAATCCCCGCATCAATTGGGCCAACACCCACTTCGTGCAATTCTTCACTATCAATTGAAAAAAACGGGTAATCTGCTACGCTTATATTTTGGTTGAACCGGTTAGTCGGATAACGCAAAGGTTTTAACCAGGGATGACCGGTGTATTGAACACCAAAGTTTTCATGAATCTCCTGTTCAAACTTTTCAAATACCAGCTTGTGTTGAGAAAAGGATGGTAGTGTGTCGTTGGCATTTACAATACAGCACGAAAGGTGAATATTATGTGATTCATCATTGGCCATGCAACAAATCAATTTGATTTTACCATCGCAATGAAACCCGAAATAACTGACACAATGAGTCGCCAAAGTTTTCATCAGAGTAAAAACATTGAGCTCTATAAAAGGACGATACTCCAATTCCGGAATGGTTGAAAGCGGAATGGTTTGGTTGTTTTTTATGGGGATGTATTTCATATTACTGTGGTAAGTTTTTAATGGCTTCCTGAATCAATGTTACCAATTCCTGTGGTGGATTTAGTCCGAGGTACACTGCAAGTCCAAGCAAAAAGAATTGCGACAGGGATTCTACCGGCTTTATTTTTTCGATGTCTGTTTCATCCAAACCTACTGCGGGAGAAAACAATAATTTGAAAATATTTTTTCCGAATGCCCATATAATAATCGTCAACAACAATATCACCACAATCAACACGGCCAGGTAATCGGCTTCAAACAAAGAACGTAAAATCAGCAATTCGCTGATGAATAATCCAGCCGGTGGCATGGCCGTGGCAGAGAAGAAACCAAGCAGCATTACCATTGATCCCGTAAGATTGTATTTAAAATAATTGCCTGCATCATAAATGCTTTTGCTTTTATAAATGCGGTAGATCTGTCCCATCTGAAAGAAAAAAGCTGACTTTACAAAAGTGTGTAAAATGATATGTAAGACCGCTGCATAATAGCCGATACCACCTGCTACCAACCCCAGCATTGCGATGCCGGCATGTTCAATACTGGAGTAGGCAAACATCCGCTTTATATTTTTCACTTTGGTCATGTAAACAGAGGCCACAAAAATGGAAAGCAAGGCTGCAATCAGTATCACATTGTTGGCCCAGCTATGCAAAGGGGAGTTGGCCATCACGGTATAAAAACGAAAAATACCCACAAAACCTACATTCATTAAAACGCTGGATAGCAAGGCTCCTGCAGGCGAGGGCGCTTTGTCTTTTGCATCAATACCGGCGGTGTACATGGGCACCAGTCCTAGCTTTGCCGTAAAGCCGGTGAAGATAAAAATGTAGGCCAGCCGTAGCCAGAATAGATTGAGTTCAGGCGCCTTCTCAATCAGTACTGCAAATGAAAGATCATCCGTGCCAGCCTGGCGCAAAGCAAAACTTAAAAATAAAATACCAATGAATACGAGTGTGATGCTGATGGCACAAACAAAAATATATTTTCAGGTGCCCCCCAGTGAATTGGGATTCCGGCGGTGATAAATAAGCACAGAAGCACTCAGCGTGGTAAGTTCTACAAAAATCCAGGTAACCGCAATGTGATTGGCCAGGTAAGCCGCACTGAGTGCGGTCAGCAGCATCACCATAGCGGCATAATAAAAAGCACGGTGCCTCGGGTTGTCGTTTTTATCCGATAAATAAACATAGCTGTGGTACATGACTGGCATGCTAATAATAGTAAGTGTTATTAGCATAAGGATGCCCAGCGCATCTGCATTAAAGTAGCCCAGTTCGATGGTATTGCGATGCTGGTATTCAAATATAGTAAAGCCAATTTGTAAAGCCAGAAACGCAATTACCAGCAGGTAGTTGATTGCCCGGTTTCTATTAAAAAACAATTCACCACCAATAAAGAAAGCTCCTGCTAAATATATTCCTGTCATGCGCTGTTGTATGAATGATTAATCTCTTAAATGTCTTAACTGATCCACATCTGCATCTTTCAAAACGTCTCCAATCCTGTTTACAAAAATTCCCAATAAAAAAACACTTGCAAAAATATCAAGTGGTATACCCAGGTTTACAAGCATTGGCATTTCGTTGCCTACCGCAAGTGATAAAATAAAAACACCATTTTCTATTACGAGGTAGCCCATCACATGGGTGATGATTTTTTTTCTGGTTACGATGATATATAGTCCGGTGAAGAGGGTAGAAAGTGCCACCACAAAATAGATCTTACTGATTTTAGAATCGGCAATGGCATTCGACAAAACAAACATGCCGATAATGATACTGGTGATAATAATGAGTGAAACAAAGTTGGGTAAAAATGGCTCTGCATCACCCGTGATGCGATTTTTATTGATTACATAATTTAAAAAGAACGGGATCACCAATGCTTTGAAGGCAATGGTTTCCAGCAAAACAAAAGCAAGGTTGAGCGCATTGATTTGATTCAACTCAATAAAAGCAATGCCAAACAGCAGCACGCCCTGGAACGCAAGTATTTTGATATAAGTGAGCAATTGATGAGCGATGCTGAGATAAAGCAGCGAAATCATAAAGATGATCAGTAATACATTTGTCATACTATTTTTAATTTGCTTAAACGGTTAATTAAACTTACCCAATACCAATAAAACCCCCAGGAAAATCAATAATGATACTGATGACAGTACCAATATATATTGTGCATTGTGATTCATTCTAAACCTTGCGGTAAACGACTCCAGCATTCCAATGGTGACTGCAAAAATGATTTGCAGCGCAAAGAAAATGGGGATAGTAAAGTACAAGGGAAAACTGCCCATAAATAAGTTGGCGATGATGGCACTATACATGGCAAATTTTAAATGGGTTGCATATAAAATCATGGCCAGGTCGAAGCCGCTATTATCCAACACCATCACTTCATGTACCATGGTTAGTTCAAGATGTGTAGTGGGATCATCAAATGGCATGCGACTATTTTTAATCAGTGTAATCATCAGCAAAACAATGGTGGCCAATACGCCCAGAATATAAGAAATATAAGATCCAAAATGCAGGGAGGTGAAAATTTCCTGAAAAGAACTGTGACCTGTTAGCAGCGCAAATGATCCCATCAAAATAAAAAAGGCAGGTTCTGCAAACATCGAAAACAATGCTTCCCTGCTGGCGCCCATTCCTTCAAAACTACTGCCGGTATCCAAGGCCGCAATGATGTTGAAAAATTTACCGGTGGCCAGTATGTAGGCAAAAAAAACAAAGTCGCCTTCAAAAGAAATGATGCCTTTGTATTCGCCCAGCGGAATCACCATAATAGCCATGATGACGGAAGCAAAATAAATACTAGGTGCGATTTGAAAAATAAAACTGGTGGTGTTACTAAAAATGGCTCCTTTTTTAAAAAGCCGGATGATGTCTTTCATTGGCTGAAAAATACCAGGCCCTTTCGACCGGCAGCGATGCTTCTGGTGCGGATAAGGATGCCCGTAAAGAAGAGGCTTGCAAGAATGATTAAACTAAAGTCCAGTGCCTGCCCGCCAATGCCTGTATGTGAGTGGGGTAAAGCTCGTTCAATCTTTCATCAGAACCGATCCATATTTTTTCCGTATTTTCTTTTTCGAGCAAAGGCATGATGTATTTCGTTCTGTAGTTTGTTTACTTTAAAGATGTTCAGTATGATTATTGAATGACGGTTTTTTATTTACAAATCATAGCACGGGAAGATCGGTATTGATGCCTTTCCCGTTTACAAAGACTTCACATTATAAATTTATTTTTATTCCGTAATTCATACTCTTTAAGTGCCAGCAGACCCATGCGTTGCGATGGTTCTGTTGGTAAAATCAACGCAATCCAACCGCTGTTTTCCTGGCTTCGAAGCAATATACTTTTATCGTCACTCAATAATACGCTGTTCAGTTCAATGATTTGTCCGTCAACCGGCATGTGTGCTTCAATGTGGTAATCTTTATACTTAATTGTGGCAAATACTTCACCTCTTTTTTTTAGTCCAATCGACCGGTCAAAAGATATCTCATGAATTTCTTTAAGCCCCAACAGTTTAAAGCTGCAAATATCGGTGTAGGCCAGTGATTCCCTAAAATTAATCCATTCATGATCTTTGGTGTAGAACGTTGCTGCGCTGATTGATTTTGTCCTATTCATTTGTACTGCAAAGATATTTCACCTGCCAGCGTCCTGCGGTAAACTTTATCACCTTAAAATGTGCAGTTTATCAATTTTTAGTGGCATAATTTTACAACCACTATGAGTATCAAAGGTATTTTTCCGATAGAAAAATGGGATTTCAAAAGCGAATCGATTTTAGCGGATTTACCTTCAGCAGATTTTGAATTACTCAATGCGCATCAAACGATGCAAGTGTACAAGAAGGGAGAGATTATTTTTCGGGAAGGGGCGTATCCCGCCGGTATCTTTTACATTCTTTCAGGCAAGGTAAAAAAATACATGTTGGATAGCGATGGCAAAGAACACATCATTTATGTTGCCAATACAGAAGAGCTTTTAGGATCATGCCATTCTTTCCGACGATCGGTATCCCGATTCTGCAGCAGCATTGGAGGAAAGCAGCATCGCATTTATCCCCAAAGAAGATTTCTTAGTAGTACTCGATCAATCTCCCGTTTTAAATAAGCGCCTCTTAAAAACCTTGAGTCATGAGTTTGCACTTTTTAAAACCACCGGAAGCCTATCTACTAATTCATATTCACCAGTTCCACATCCGGCTTTGATTCGTCCGTTAGTTTTACTTTACCACGATCATTTCTTACAATTCTTGAAAACAACGAAATCTCTTTATCAAACAAAAAACGGAAGAAAAGTTTTGTCCAGGAGGTATGAAAAAACAACGTATTATAAAAGGTGGGGGCACCTTCCCTAATCTTAGGTAATCTGTTCCATGGTATAGAAGGAAAATCATGGTGCTCATTGTGAAACCCTACATTGAAAGCAACTGTATTGAGTGGTCCATAATAACTATATGTTTCCTGCTCGCCATGAGTTAAATAATGTTCCTGTATCCATCTGGCTCCGAGCGGGTGAAGACCAATCGAAAAGAAAAAACTAAACAATAAAAAGAAGATTGCCTTTGGCCCGAGAAGCATTGTAATCAATAGCGTAAAAGCAATTTGCACTCCCCAGTTTAAGGCCACCCATCCATCAAATGGTTTAATTTCCTTCAGTCTGCTGATTCTAAAAACCTGGAATAGCGGATAAAACAACAACCACAATACTTTTCCAATGAAGTAATTATTAATCAATTTCGCTTCCCATTTATTTGGAAGATCTGCATCAAGCTCGTGTACTCCTTGAAAAGAATGGTGTTTGATATGGTATCTTTCAAAAGAAACCGAACTTGGGAAAAGCTGCGGTATGTTGGCCAATATACCAGCGAGTCGGTTGGCTTCCGGCTTTTTAAACAACAAGCGGTGGGCACATTCATGTATCATTACAAACAAAGCATGATCTGCAAAAGCACCTAGCAAATAGGCTGCTGCCACAACTATCCACCAGGACTGGTCTGCTACCAGCCAGGCCATTACTACCTGGAAAGCTACCAGGCCAATGATGGCAAAAATAGTCAGTGGATTCTTACCAATCAAGTTTCGGATACCGGGATGTTGTTTTAAAATTTCTTTAGTCCTGATTCGATGTGGCTCAGATAATTCGGAGTACACAAAAGATTCTTTTCTTGTCATGGATGGAAAGTTATCACTTTTTTGCAAGTATACTGTTTACAGTTTAAATCAAAGGGTTTTGTTTAGATTTATTGCCTCGGATTTGTCTTTTTCGTGCGAATTTATCAAACTCCACTTGTTTAAGCTATGTATTACTGATTTTTGAGGTGATAATTTGGAAGATTTACTTTTGAATAAAGCAAAATAAAAAGGCCATCAGAAAAACTGATGGCCTCCGGCTGCATTGGCCGGCAGATTATTTTTGGGGTGCTCGGTTAACAGTAAGTTACCAGAGCTGCCCATGACTGATCTGTAGATTGCATGTATACCTCCTTTTTGTTTGGTGAATTAAAATTAAAAGTACAGCATTTTTCACGTTGTTTCACAAATAGGAAGGAAAATATTGGTATAAATATGGTTAAGATATGTAAGTGGGTATTTTTTAAATCCTATATTGGTTCCTCCAAATTATATTTCCAGTTTTTCCAATACCATTAATGTCTCCATCATTTTATTCCAGGCAAGTTGCCATTCTTCTTTTGCAGAATGCACTTTTTCATGTTCCTCACTACCACCACTTCCCTTTTCTTTCATATAGTTTTCCAGCTTTTCGAGGGCTTCTTTGTTCAGTTCTTCTAGTTTTATTTTATGGTCCATGTTTTTAAATTTTTATAAACAAAAGGTACGTAAAAAAGCCAATGAACAAAAATAGTAGCAGGGAATGGTAATGTTTGCATTTTTGGAAATCTTCCAATTTTCAGCAAATAATTAAATCATCTGAATTAATTGAATTGTGTATTTAAGTTGTAGTTGAGGTGGCAAAATTTGGGCATTTGGCAAGTAGATAGTATTTACATTTGCACCTAAATTTGAACCATGAAAAAAGCAATGCTTTCTTTTTTGATGATAGCCGCTGCTGCGATTACTTATGCGCAAACGGAAATTAATATTGCGGATGCCGCTAAGCACGAAGGTGATTCTGTAATTGTCTGCGCAAAGATTTTTGGAGCCAGGTATTTTGAGAACGGAAAAGGGGCGCCCACCTTGCTCAATGCAGGTGCAATGTATCCGGAGTCTCCTTTAACTGTTGTTATTTTTGGAGAAAGCAGAACGGCTTTTGCCAATAAACCAGAGGCTTTTTATACCGATAAAAACGTATGTGTAACCGGACGAATTACCATGTACAAAGGAAAACCTCAAATTGTGATTACAAAAGAAAGTGCAATAATGGTAAAGCCTTGATAAATGATGTATTTGGCGTATGGTACACAACACATCAGCTTTTTCAATATTTAACCCTCCATTAATTGGTAAAAATGGCTTGCAGCTATGTACTGTAGTTCATTCTTTCCATTCATCAATCCGTCACTTAATAATATTAAATTCGCTTTTTTAGTAAGGCTATATTTCCCTATTTGATCAGCAAATTTAACGGAGCTGCTTCAGACTTGTTCTGGATGTGTAGAATAAGAATACTGGATGTTTAGTTGGGAAAATATTTCTCAAGAATGGTATTGATCATTTCTACTGTGATCGGTTTATTTTGAAAATCTGCCACCGCTTGTATCCCCAGCGCTTTTACTTTGTCATCAGGGTTTAACGATGTTGAAAGCATAATGATAGTGGGTTTGATTGGGAAATTATTTTCCATCATTTTGTAATGCTCTAAAAATTCCCATCCATCCATAGCGGGCATATTAATATCCAGAAATATGAGGTCCGGAAAGGGAAGTGTATTTTGCCGCTCGTTTAAATGACCACTGTCTGCAAGATAATTTAATGCGGATTTAGCTGTTTGCTTGGTTTTTACATGTACCGCACATTCAGCTTCTTCAATAATAAAATTGCTGAAATAGTTTGTGGCTTCGTCATCATCAATCAATAAAATACAATTCAATTTTTGCTTCATAATTACTGTTCTCATGCGATGGTAAAATGGAAAGTAGAGCCTTCCATTGGGGTCGATTCTAACCAAATTTTACCATCATGTAATTCAACAATTTTTTTACTGTGCGATAAGCCAATTCCCGAGCCTTCATACTCGCTTCTTGTATGTAAACGCTGAAAAATTAAAAATATTCTATCGTAATATTCTTTTGATATACCTATGCCATTATCGGCAACAGTAAAATGAAAGTATTGGTCCTCTTTCGTGCACCTGATATGAATTACAGGCTTTACACCGGGTCTTTTAAATTTAATTCCATTTGCAATAAGGTTTTGAAATAATTGTTTCATTCCTACCGGATATCCTAAAATGGCTGGCAAATTTTCAACTTCAATCCTTGCCTGGCTTTCCTCGATCATATTTCCCCAATCGGTGGTTATTTCTTTTATCAACTGGTTGCAGTCAATCAGAACCCTTTCTTCCTCGTGGCCAATTCTGGAATAATCCAATAGTTCTTTTATTAGCACATTCATTCTTTCTGAAGATTGAATGATATAAGAAAGATATTTTTCTCCTCTTTCATCAAGTCTATCGCTGTATTGCCGTTGAAGTAATTGTGCGAAGTTGTTAGATGTTCCGATTGGTTCCTGCAGATCGTGGGATGCAACAAATGCAAACTGCTCCAGCTCTTTGTTTTTCCGCTCCAATTCTGTATTTTTTATGGCAAGGTTCGACTGCGACAAAATGAGCTTAGCATTGCTTGCGCTCAATTGATCTTGCTTTTTTTCTACTGCTTCTATGACTTTATTTTTATTGCTATTGATATAAAAACACTGGAAGGAAAGCATCATGGTGCTGATGCTGGTAGACAAAAAATAATAGAGAAAATCAAAGTTTGGCTGATCGCCGATAAAACTGTCATTGATCCATTCCTTTCTAAAAATGCTAACCCCAAAAAAATATAAGAGATGAAAAAAAGTCAATGCGGTAAAGAAAGCGCCTCCTATTCTACCCAACTGCATAAATGCCGTCAATATAATCAAAGTGAGATAGATGTTTGCCGAATTTTTAATGCCTGCGGAGTTATAAGTATCCACATGAATGAGCAGAAACCATAGCATCAATATAATTATAACAGACCATAAAATTTTTTTATGATAAAGCAGTGCAAAGTAATTATAAAACGCAGCAAAGAAAAGAAAGAACATGGTGTATAGCACGACCGAACCACCAGGCTTGATTACCATAATCTGTATTGTAAAAATCAAAAAAACAAATACAGTAATAAAGCTCGCTGTTTTAAATAGCCGGAAGCGCTGTTTTGCGGTAATGTCTTCCTTATCGAGTTCATTAGTAAATGAACTCAGTAACAAAAGATTTTTCAGGTATTTCATTTTATTCAATATGTACGTTAGATTATATTCCGTGTCCCAATACATATTTACACCTATTGAAATATGATGTCCGGCAGACCGGCAAGGGATGGAAGGATAATTGCTTTTCATCTCCAGATCATCAGTTATTCACTATGGTAGGCACTTTAATATATAATGTATAATGCTAGAATCGTTAGTTTATTATACGGAATAGAAATAAAGTAAAAAAGAGATCCGGCAGAACTGGTCAAAATGCAAGCTGCTTATTTAAGTTTCTTTCCCCTATTTTTGCGGAAAATTTATATGGCAGCTACAAAAATTACAGTAAACAGCAACGGATCACTTAAAATTGAAGGAGATTTTGAAATCGTTGATCGTTCAGGGAACAAATATGATTTAGGTGGAAGAGAAGTTGTCGGCATTTGCCGGTGCGGACTTTCAAAAAACAAACCATTTTGTGATGGTTCTCATAACGGGCATTTTGAACATGATGCACAGGCCTTTGCCTTACCGCCTAAAAAAACAGTTTAATTGAACCAATAAATTGTTAACCAAGAAAGTTCATCTACTTCATCAATTACATGGTGCAATTGCTACAGTAGATGAACTGTTTTCAATAGATAGCTGATAGTAAATCGGTTTCCTAAAAAGAACGAACCATCGTCATGGCCTCAACTGCCATTTGCTGGTTATATTCAAAAGTTAACTGTTTGTGATTGATAGTGTCTACAATGGTTCCAATTAAACAAAGCCCTCCGGTAAAAAAATATAAAATCCCCATTCCTATCTGGCCAATCACAAATCGCTGAATACCACCTGCACAAATAAAACCCAATAAACAACATAGCAAAATGGTCTCTGTCTTTTTTCGCCTGCCGTTATAAATAGAAATGAACAACTGGATTTTATCGTCCGGCAAATTTTGGGTGATGGACTGCAGGTAAGCAAGTTCATCAGGTTCTACAGTGGGTACCTGCATCAACAAATCATTTCGCATAATTTTTTTTTTGGGGATGAATTAATTGTGTTATTCTGTGGGAAATAATGATCAAAGCGGGCAAGCCCATCAGATGTTCATTAAAGGATAGTGCTAATCTGCCACGTAAAGCGTGATGAATAGAATGTCCCAATCCACAACCGGGGCAATGCTCAATACCTATCCAACGAAATACGCAAAGCGAAGTTTGTGAATCATCTGGGTTTAAAAAGAAAAGTAACAGGATGGCTTTAAACCAAAACAGTAACTCAAGATGTTGTTTTATCCACTTCATTAAGTTTAAAAGAATGAATGGTGGTTGGATCATAAAATAAATCAGTTAAAAATGCGGTTGCCGAAATAATTTTTCTTTCGTAGAATGCCAGGTTGAAATAAATTTTAAACTGCAGGCTTTTTTGATCCGGGTTCATCTTCGTCTTTTAATTTTGCTTTTGGTTCGGGCAACTTA
>Ga0335395_10002179_pt1 | contig 12146 bp, 8 predicted proteins | sample MAT02_FD_205744 | JGI IMG/M metagenome (GOLD analysis project Ga0335395, IMG submission 205744) | Freshwater microbial communities from Lake Fryxell liftoff mats and glacier meltwater in Antarctica - MAT-02 (spades assembly) (version 2) ...
GACGAGCCCCAACCAGGGAACATCGACTTGGAGTTGCGCCAATTGTAAGTTGGCCCCAGCTCGGCGTGCAGAAATACCGCCCAGCGCTCGCCCAGCGGTTTGTATTTCCTGATGAAAGGGAGAAGTGCAATTGATTGGCTGATGCCGCTGTTGCGGTTTTGGCTAGGTGTTGAAGGGCTGCCTGACTCGCCTTTGTTCCAAGTGAAGCTGTACCGGCTTCCTAAGCCAATCATGGTGGTCGTATTAATAAACCTCCCCCATTGTAGCTCGGGCGCAATACTGTGCCGACTTTTGTTTGAAGCCGAGGAGCTAAACACGGCGCGGCTGCTGCGGACATCGCCATTGAGAGTTATAGTTCCTCCCCAATAGGTTGTCCTGTCTTGCGCCCGCGTTCGCGAGGGAAGCCAGCCGAGCAAGCCGCCGAGCATTGCCAATAGTAATAGTTTTTTCATGAATTTCTAGGGTTGAGTTTTGACCGGAAAAGTACAGTTAAGCGGAGCTTTTTGCAACGGTTTAACGAAAATTAAGTAAATTTTAAATGGTATCAATTAACGTGCGAGTTTCAACCAAGAGCAGAACCAATGAAAAAGGGTTGGAAGCGAGAGAAAATATTTTTCCCGCTCCAACCCCGATACAGTCACCAAGCAGTCGCTAACCGTCAACCGTTGACCTTTAACCGTTAATCCATTCCGCCACCTGCTGCACCAGCACCTCATTGACACGGACATAACTCTCGTGCGTCCAGCCCGCAACGTGGGGCGTGAGGACGGTACGCGGCGATTTCCGCAAGTAATCGAAAGCCTCCTGCTGCGGATTAGTGAGTTGGCTGAGTTTTTCGTTTTCCAGCACGTCCAGGCAAGCACCCGGTACTTGGCCGCTTTTCATAGCCTGAACCAAAGCCTTGGCGTTCACGATTTCGCCGCGTGAGATATTGATCAAATAAAATGGCTTATGAAAAGCCGCGATGAATTGGGCGTTCACCATATCACGCGTCAGTTGCGTGAGCGGGATATGTAGGCTCAGCACATCGGCTTGGCGCTGGATTTCTGCCAAGGTTTCTTCCGTGGCGTATTGGTCGCCGTAGTTGTCGCGGTACTTGTCGAAGGCCAGCACGCGGCAGCCGAAGCCGCTCAACCGTTGGGCGGTAGCGCTGCCGTTGTTGCCATAGCCGATGAGGCCGACGGTTTTGCCCATCAGCTCCACGCCCCGATTGCCCTCGCGATCCCAGATGGCCTGGCGCACCTCGCGGTCGGCTTTGTTAATGTTATTGAAAAGCATGAGTAGCATCCCGACGGTGTGCTCAGCCACGGCGTCGCGGTTGCCCGTTCCGGCGTGGAACAGGCGGATGCCCAGACGGGCGGTAGCTTTATCGTCGATCAAGTCCAGTCCGGCCCCGGCGCGGGCGATGAACTTTAAGTGCTTGGCTTGGGTGAGGAGTTCTTCGTCGATGCGGGTTTTGCTGCGGATGACGAGACCGTCGTACTTGGCCAGGCAAGATATGACATCGTTGCGCCGGAAGTCGGGCTGGTAGTCGTAGGTCCAGCCCTGCGATTCGAGCATGGCGAACAACGAGGGATGCATTTGGTCGGCGATGAGTATTTTCATGGGAGCGGGGGGAATTTTCGTAAATTGCCAATCGGTAAAAAAGCTCTTCGTTCTTCGTTCTTCGTACTTCGTTGCACAAAGGCTTGAAATTCAGTTTTTTGCTCAAAAAGTTAACTTGAACTGATCCTACAAATATAAGCGGAAGGCTCCTACTAACAACCTAACATCTACTATCCGATACCTATTTAATGAGTGATTTACAAGACCGCAAGCCCGTTATCGGGATCACAATGGGCGACTATAACGGTATCGGGCCAGAGGTGATTTTGAAAGCCTTGGAAGGTAACCAATTGTCGAAGTTCTGTACTCCCATCGTTTACGGCTCGCTGCGGGTGCTCAACCGCTACCGGAACTTGCTACGAATGAAGGATTGGAACTTGCAAAATATCAACAACCCCGAGCAGGCCAATCCCAAGACCACCAACGTAATCACCTGCTGGAACGACCAGAAGACGGAGGCTGAGCCAGGCAAAATTACCGCCGAGGCTGGACAAGGCGCATTCGCCGCCTTGAAGAGAGCCACCGACGACCTGCGGGCCGGGCACATCGACGCCCTTGTGACCGCCCCGATCAACAAGGACACCATTCAAAGTGATGATTTCAAGTTTCCCGGCCATACCGAGTTTCTGGCGGCGGCTTTTGACACCAAGGAAGCACTGATGTTCATGGTGGCCGACGAGTTCAGGGTGGGCGTCTTGACGGGCCACATCCCCTTGGAAAAAGTAAAGTCGCAAGTCACGAACGAGAAACTAAGCCATAAAATCAACCAAATGCTGCACTCGCTACGGAGCGATTTCGGGATCGTAAAGCCCCGGGTGGCGGTGCTGGGCCTCAATCCCCACGCGGGCGAAAACGGCCTGCTGGGCACCGAAGAAAAGGAAGTGATCGAACCGACGCTGATTCGTTTTCGCGAAAAGGGCGAACTGGTTTTTGGCCCTTTCCCGGCAGACGGGTTCTTCGGCACGGCCAACTACCGCCAGTACGACGCCGTGCTGGCCCTATACCACGACCAAGGCCTGATTCCCTTCAAAACCATCGCCTTCAACGAGGGAGTCAACTTCACGGCGGGACTTCCGGCGGTACGCACCTCGCCTGACCACGGTACCGCTTACGATATCGCGGGCAAGAACGAAGCCGATTCTGGTTCCATGCTGACGGCCATTTACCTGGCGATCGACGTATGGCAATACCGTCAGGAAGCCGCTGACCTCGCCAAGAATGCGCTCGTCTCTAAGCCGCAGACCTCTGAAAGCCAAGCACCGGGGAAGGCGAAGAAATCGAATAAATACCGATGAATCAATTTTGAATTAGTGAATTGTGAATGAGTGAATATTTCAGCCCTTGTTCCAATAGCTTTATTCTCTCATTCTCTCAATCACTCATTCAAAATTAAAATACAACCATGCTAAAATCAATGACAGGCTACGGGACGGCCAATGTAGAGTCCGAGACGCTGACGGTAACCGTCGAGATCAAGACCTTGAACTCCAAGTTTCTGGATATTTACTGCCGGATTCCGCGCCAGTACTCCGAGCGGGAGATTGAAATCAGGAATCACCTGACGCAGCAGTTGGAGCGCGGCAAGGTGGAATTGAACCTGTCGGTGCAGCCTAAGAGCCAAGGCGCGGGGGCTACCGTCGTGAACCGGGATTTGGTAAGTTCCTACTTCCGGGATCTGGATTTGACCTCCAAGCACTTGGGTTTTGACGCCAACCCTACTGATTTGCTCAGCTTGGCCCTGCAAATGCCCAATGCCTATCAAACCGCCGTGGCCGACGAGTCCAGCCGCGAACAGGAATGGGAGACTATCCAGCAAGCCGTGACGCAAGCCATCGAAAAATGCAACAATTTTCGGGAACAGGAAGGCCAAGCGACCGCCGACAAACTGCTGGAATACATCGAAATCATTCGCTCACTACTCGTCCAGGTAGCGGCCCAAGATGTCCACCGCATTCCTGCCGTGCGGGAGCGGCTGGAAAAGCAGGTGCATGAACTCAGGGAGACCGACAATTTCGATCCCAACCGCTTTGAGCAGGAGCTGATTTATTACATTGAGAAATACGACATCTCGGAAGAGAAAGTCCGGCTGACCAATCACCTCGACTACTTTACCGAGACCCTGAAATCGGCTGATAGCAACGGCAAGAAGCTGAACTTCATTTCGCAGGAATTGGGGCGGGAAATAAACACCATAGGTTCCAAAGCCAACGACGTCATCGTACAGCGGCTGGTGGTGCAGATGAAGGACGAGCTGGAAAAAATCAAGGAGCAAACCCTGAACATCGTGTAGGCATGAGCGTCCGGCTGTCGGCTGATTTTTTTCAAAAACATGACACCCTCACGCTGTCCCAACTGCTCTTGGGCTGCGAACTGGTTCACGAAAGTGCAGCCGGGCGCACGGCGGGCGTTATCGTCGAGACCGAAGCCTACCTCTGGGGCGACCCAGCTTGCCATGCCTACCGCCGCCAAACCAAGCGCAACGCCGCCATGTTTGGCCCAACGGGGCATTTGTACGTTTATTTGATTTACGGCATGTACTATTGCGTCAACATTGTGGGCGGCCCGGTGGGGCAAGGCGAGGCGGTGCTTATTCGGGCTTTGGAGCCCACCGAAGGGCTGGACTTGATGCAGGAAAGGCGTGACCTCAATCCTAAAACCTTGCAGCCTTCGCTGAAAACCCGCAAAAAACCCTTGGCCGTAAAAGACCTCTGTAATGGCCCCGGCAAGCTGGTACAGGCGATGGGCATTCGCCCCGAACACAATAAAGTTCCGCTTTGGGAAAGTGCCATTCGTGTTACTCCGCCCGTCTTTACTGATTTTGAAATGATTACGACCACCCGCATCGGTATTACGCAGGGGGCGGAGTTGCCCTACCGTTTTTACATAAAGGGGAACAAGTACGTCAGTAAAGCCTAGAAGCGAGAGGGGGGTTAGGTTGCCATATGGGTAATTTTTTCCCAAATTGGGATTTGGTGGGTTCCCACAGTTACTGATAGACAACAGTTTCTGCTACCGCATCAATGACGGATCTTATGTTAGGATAAACTTGTATGCCTGCAAGTGTGCTAACAGAATGTCGGTCAGGGTTATGCAATTTTTTTTGTGCCTAAAAATAGTACTACGTTTAGGTCGATAACTTCAAAAACTACCCTAATCTGTGGTAGCTCTGTTACTATTCTGGCTTTTTTAGTGATCAAATTGCCGATTAAGCAGGCTTAAATCGGATTTATTGCCCTGCTGGCGAATTTTTTTTACTTACATGAATCCGAAGCAGTCCCCAGCGACGTATATGAGGACTACTAGCAATAAGCAAGTATTACCATTTTCCTTTGCCCCCTGTGAGGGAGCGCATTGCCTCGCGTGGCTTCCGTTCTCCGAGAGCAGGGTTCTTTACTCGTTTTTCTCTTTTTTTCACCCTTAATTTTTTCAATATGCGCATGATTCCTACACTATTCGGGTCGCTCAGGACAGGCTTACTGAGTTGCGCCCTGATGCTGCTGACGGTTGTCGGCTACGCATCCAGCCACCGCGAGGCCCCGCTCATTTCGCAGGATCCCCTAGCCGACAACACCGACGTGTACGCCTTCAAGAGCCCTGATGATCCCAACACGATCACAATCATCGCGAACTATATTCCGTTCGAGTCGCCCGAGGGCGGACCCAACTTCTACAATTTCGGCACGAACGTCCGTTACGAGATTCACATCAAGAACCGGGCGGACACGCCGGGTGACGACATCACCTACCGCTTCACCTTTTACGAGGTCAACGAAGATCCCACAACCTTCTTCAACATCCGGCTGGGCAAGCAGAATCTAAAGTCTACATATAAGTGCGAAAAGAGCACCGACGGCGGCAAGTCGTTCACGACTATCGTCGCCAACGGCATGGTGCCGCCGCCCAACATCGGGCCCCGCTCCATCGAAGGTGCGGCGGGTTTGAACACGACCTACGACGCCCTTATGCAGAAGTCGATCATGACGGCTACCACCGGTGAGAAAGTCTTCGCCGGTTCTGTGGACGATCCCTTCTTCGTGGACTTGGCAGGAGCCTTTGATGTAGGCAACTTCCGTCCCGAAGGCAATGCCATCAATCCGCCTAAAGACGCCCTGAATCGCTTCAACGTGCATACGATTGCCCTGAAGATTCCGGTCAATATGTTACAGAAGGATGGCAAGGGCGTCGATATGGCGGCTAACATTCTCGATGGCAACTACGTAATCGGCGTGTGGGCTTCGGCCAGCCGCCAGAAGATTACAACGATAAGCATTGGCGGTGATGTAAGTTACGATGGCGAGTACCGCCAAATATCGCGCCTGGGCATGCCCCTGACCAACGAGGCCATCATTCCCATCGGGATGAAGGACCGCTGGAACTTTACCAGCCCCTATGGTGGCGAGGACTTGCAGTTTGCTGAGTACTTCACCAACCCCGAATTGGCCCTTTATATAGACGACTCCAAGTTCGGCGGGGCCGTACCTGCCCTGAACGCTCTGCGCATTCAGACTATGTCGCTTGGTGCGTTCGACTTCCGCAACGGGAAGCCTGGCTTGTTCGGCTTAAAGGGAAGCGATGCCTTGAAAGGAACGGCTCTGGCTGAAGCGGCTTTCGGTGGCATCTTGCTGCCCGACAACAAAAGCCCTCGGGCTGTGGACTTGTTGCCTATTTTCTACACTGGCGTACCCAACCTACCCCCGTACCAGTTGGCTACTGGCAAAGCGGGTAATCCGCTGGCAGTGGGCAAGCCGTTCATTAATAATTTCCTGCCCACATTGGGCGATATGCTTCGCCTGAACATGGCCGTACCCGCCACCCCGCGCAACGACCCCAAGTTCAGCCACCTAGGCTTAATTAGCGCCGCCGTGTTGGGACTTACAGATCCGGCTTACAATACCGATACCAAGATGCAGTTCATCCCCAACATGGATGGCTTCCCCAACGGACGCCGTCTCGAGGATGACGTGACTACGATCGAGCTGCAGGCTGTTTCAGGGGCTGTTTTGGCTGCCATCGGACTTTGGTACGACGACTATAAGCCTAATACCACCGCCAGCCCCGTGACACCTCAACTGGTGAGCGTCTTGGGCTTCACGGCTGGCCCGACCATGAACGATACGGGCTTTATGAACACTTTCCCCTACATGGCTAAGCCGTGGCGAGGATTCGACTACCCGCAAAAAGACAGATTCTGATATTCACTCTAACCAAAATGAGCAAAATGAAAAATCTCTTATATTTTATCGCGGGGCTTCTGGCGGTGGTGTGTCTTCAGCCCTCGGCGGCGATGGCCTCCTCGCACCGCGAAGCACCCCTAATCTCCAACGACCCGTTGGCCGATAACACGGACGTGTATGCGTTCAGGAGTCCGGCCAACGACCAAAATGTGGTTCTGATTGCCAACTATATTCCGTTTGAACACCCCGCTGGCGGACCCAACTGGTATTCTTTCGGGGAACGCATTCGGTACGAAGTGCATGTGGACAACAACGTGGGTACGCCCGGCTCGGACATCATCTATCGCTTCGAGTTCAAGCAAATGAACGAGGATCCGACTACTTTTTTCCTCATCCGCCTGGGCAGGGAAAATCTGAAAACCACCTACACCTGCCAGCGCAGCATGGATGGTGGACGTACTTTCCAGACGATCATTTCCAATGGTGTCGTGCCGCCGCCCAACATAGGTCCACGCTCCATCGATAACAGGATCGTCGGCTTGGGTACGACCTACGGCAAGCAGGTCGAAAAAGGCATTATGACGGCCAGTACGGGCGAGAAAGTCTTCGCCGGTCCCGTGGACGATCCCTTCTTTGTGGATTTGGGCATTTTCGATTTGGGGGCAGTCCGCAGTGACAACCCCCGCGACGGCGTGGCGAGGTTCAACTGTCACTCGATTGTGATCGAGGTGCCGATTGCTACTTTACAGCGCGATCGCAAGCCCGTTTCGGAAGCCAAGAATATCCTAGATGCCAACTACGTTGTCGGCGTATGGGCCTCGGCCAGCCGTCAAATGATAAAGACACTCTACGCCGGTGGTGACGTAGGCTACGACGGCGAATACCGTCAGGTATCACGCCTGGGTATGCCTTTGACCAACGAAGTCATTATTCCTATCGGCATTAAGGATCGCTGGAATGCTGTCAAACCTTCGGAAGACCTGCAATTCGCCAAGTATTTCTCCAACCCCGAGTTGGCGCTATACATGGACGACTCGCAGTTTGGAACAGCCGTACCGGGCCTTACGCCCCTGCGCATTCAGACGAAGTCGCTCGGTAGCTTCGACTTCCGCAATGGCAAGCCCGGTCTCTTTGGCCTGAAAGGGGCAGCCGCATTGGATGGAACGGCGCTTTCAGAGAAACTCTACGGTAGCATCCTGCTGCCCGACAACAAGAGTCCCCGCGCGGTGGATTTGCTACCCATCTTCTATACGGGTGTGCCTAACTTCGCGCCTTACCAATTGGCTACTGGCAAAGCCGGTAACCCATTGGCGGTAGGTAAGCCGTTCATCAACAACTGGTTGCCAACACTCGGCGATATGTTGCGTCTGAATATGGCCGTACCCGTCACCAAGCGAGATAGCCCCGATTTCAGCTCGCTGGGCCTGATTCAGGCGGCGGTACTCGGCTTGACCGATGCCCGTTACAACACGACGAAGGACATTCAGATGATTCCTAATATGGATGGCTTCCCCAACGGACGCCGCTTGGAAGATGATGTGACTACGATCGAACTGCAAGCGGTGGGCGGTGCCGTATTGGCAGCCATCGGCCTGTGGTACGACGACTTCATCCCTGGTACCACGGCCAGCCCCGTAACGCCCATGCTGGGCAAGGTGTTAGGCTTTAAAGCCGGGCCTACGAAAAACGACAAAGCGTTCAAAACGATGTTCCCTTACGAAGCCGAGCCGTGGAGAGGGTTCCAGGGATCAAGCTACGAAGGCAAGAAAGTCGATCCGTCGATCCCCCCCGCGCTTGCGGTGGGCGTGAAGATTTTTGACTGCCTTAGTGGTGATATTGAGTTTGAAGCCATGAACGCAACCCCCGGAAAGACGGTGGAGTTCTCGGCGGCAGCCGTGTCCGTCTGGACAACCAATCCTAAGCAGCAAGTGGGGCAGGAATTTTTCCGGTCGAACGACGGTGCCAGAGTCTTAACCCTCAAAGCCCGCTATTTGAATGAACCCGATTCAGAAGTTTTTACGTTTTTCGACATCTTTGAACGCTGTGGTCGGGTACGTCTGGCTGCGGAACCCGTTGACGTTCCCGCTTCGTTCTCAATCAACGTGCTAGGTAATCCCACCAACAAAGACGTGGTGTCCTTCGACCTACGCGGCAACGCTGGTGAAGCGATGGAGGTCGGCGTTTCCGACGCCAGCGGACGGGTAATGAGCCATTCCGCCTTCAACACAACCGGCAACGTGGAGCGCCGAAGCGTACGCATTGGCCGTGCGCCAGGCATCTACTTCCTGAAAGTAGGCACGCCAAGCGAAAGCCGGACAATCAAACTGCTTCGCGAGTAGGAATCTCCTGGTTTGACCTTGGGTAAATTAAGTGATTAAAAATCAAACGGGTTAGGCCGGAGGTGGATGCGCGAAACAATATTTTCCGTGCGTTTGTCTCCGGCTAACCTTTAGGTATCACCAAAAAATATAATTTAGCATGAAAACGAATACTTCCGGCACTGGCCGATACTTGGTTTGGGTTCTTTCCTTGCTCTTTGCTACCTTGCTTTTACCAGGTTGCGCGGGCAAGCAAGGCGATGCTGGTAATTCCGCCACCGGCACTTCTCCGATGAGCATACCCTCGCTTTTTCAGCGGACGGGTGAGCTTTCAAAAGCCGACGAATGGCCCCGTACCATCGCGAAGGTGGACGAACTCAAAGCCAAACTCGCCAAAGACCCCAACGATGTGAAGGCACGGCTGCAAATCGCCACGATTTACATGACCGAAGCCCGCATAACGGGTGAACACCCTTATTACTACCCCGCTGTCTTGAAAATCCTGGACAGCGTACTGAGCATTGACCCCCGCAACTTTGAGGCCACCACCTTTAAGGCGTCCGTCAAGATGTCGCAGCACCAGTTCGCCGAAGCCCGCGACCTGGCCGAACAAGCCCGGCAGATCAACCCTGACAACGCCTACGTTTACGGCGTGTTGGTGGACGCCAACGTCGAACTGGGCGACTACGAGCAGGCTGTGGCCATGTCGGACACGATGCAAAACTTGAAGCCTTCGCTCGAATCATACTCGCGGGCTTCCTACCTGCGGGAAATTTATGGCAGCTATCCTGGTGCCATTTCCGCCATGCAACTGGCCGTCGATGCCGGCTTGCCGGGTTCCGAGCCGTACTGCTGGTCGAAAAATACGCTGGCCCACCTCTACACTATCACGGGCCAACTCGACAAGGCCGAGAGAGAATACGCCGAAATACTGGCTATTCGCCCTAGTTACGCCTTCGCGTTGGGCGGACAGGCCCACGTACAAAGGCTCAGGAGAGAATATGATAAAGCTCTGATTACGTTGGACAAGGCCGCTGCCATTATGCCGGAGTTTTCGTTTCACGAAGAAATGGCTGAAATCTACGCCTTGCAGGGCGACGAGAAAAAGGCCGCCGATAAATATGCCGAGGTCATAACTATGCTGGACGAAGACGCGCAGTCTGGTCACTTGGTGGATCTGGAAATGTGCAAGCTTTACACTAAGCTGGGTAAACTAGATTCAGCGGCGGTTTACGGGCAGCGTGAATACGATCGGCGCCCAAAAAATATTGACGTCAATCAGGCGATGGCGGCGGTAGCGCTTAAAAAGAATGATTTGAAAAAAGCCCAGGAATACATGGAAGTAGCCATGCGCACGGGCAGTAGGAACCCCGAACTGCTGCGCCAGGCCAGCGAAATTCAACTGGCCCTGGGCAACGAGCCGGAAAGTAAAAAGCTTGTCGCCGAAGCTCGCAAGGTGAATCCCAGCCCGGTGCTTTGAATTAGCATTTTTTTGAGAAAAGTTTTCACCCCACTCCGCAGAGATGGGGGAAGTTTTTTGTTTGTTTATTTGGAAAAAAATCTTTTCGGATAAGCACTTTCCTGTCTTCACTTTATAAGATTTCACGTGAAAAGTATTCTGGTCGTCGGCATGGGAAAAGTGGGTTCACTTGTGGGTACGCTGCTCAACAAACAATTCGAGGTGACGGGCTTTGATAAAAGCCAGCCCTCCACCCCGCTATCCTTTCCCGTGGTTGAGGGCGACATGGCGGATGAATCCTTGCTGGAAGAAACGATGACTGGTTTCGACGCCGTCGTGTCCTGTATGCCCTATAACCTGAACCTGCCCATCGCTCGGCTGGCTTACAAATTAGGCATCCACTATTTCGACCTGACGGAGGACGTCCCCACTACCAACGCCATTCGCGAAATGGCCCGCGACAGTAGGGGAGTCATGGCCCCGCAATGCGGGCTAGCACCGGGTTTTATCGGCATTGTGGGCGCCGACCTGGCTGCCCGCTTCACCAAGCTCCGCGACATCGAACTGCGGGTGGGTGCCCTGCCCCGCTACCCCAACGGCCTGATGGGCTATTCCTTCACTTGGTCGCCGGCGGGCGTCATCAACGAGTATATCAACGATGCCGAAGTGATCCACAACGGCGTCCGTAAGACGGTATCGTCGCTGGATGGTACTGAAGTCATCAACATCGAAGGACAAGAGTTCGAGGCTTTCACTACTTCGGGCGGACTGGGTACAATGTGCGAAACTTACGAAGGCCGCGTGGACACGCTCAATTACAAGACCATTCGCTACCCTGGCCACGCTAAGCTGATGCGGTTTCTGCTCTATGAATTGATCTTGAAAAACAAGCGGGAACTCGTCGAGCAAATCCTGACCGAAGCCAAACCGCCCGTGCAGGAGGACGTTGTGTACGTGTACGCTGTGGTAGAGGGCTGGAAGGGCGACCAACTTGCCCGTGAGGAGTTCTATGAAGCCTACCTTCCCGTCGAGATCGACGGGAAGCATTGGCGGGCTATTTCGTGGACTACGGCGGCCTCCATCGCGGCGGTGGTGGAGATGGTTGCCAACGGTAGCCTGCCGCAACGGGGCTTTATCAAGCAGGAAGATATTTCTTTGGAAAAGTTTTTGGAAACAGAAAACGGGGCTTTTTATCGAAAAGAAGAAGTTTGAAAGTTTATCGGCAGTAATTTAACCGCCAATCGCGATCATTGAGCGATTCGTTTCGTACTCCGCTTTCGCGCCTTTTTCGGTAAAATCACCATGACCGCCGTGGGCGAAGTGCTTGGCCTGAAAATGGCTTAGAATTAAGGGACGCACGTCTTCGTCGCGTCGTAGGGCCGCGAGCAAATCCACTTCTCCGGTGTCGAACAGACAGTTTTTTAGCTTCCCGTCCGCCGTAAGTCGGATGCGGTTGCAACCCGCGCAGAAATGATTGGTGATGGTGCTGATAATGCCAAACGTACCCGCCCCATCCCGAATCCGAAAGCAGCGGGCCGTGTCGTTGACCTCGCCGGGTAAGGCTTCAAAGTCAAACTGCCCGCCGATGGT
>Ga0335395_10002181_pt1 | contig 12132 bp, 13 predicted proteins | sample MAT02_FD_205744 | JGI IMG/M metagenome (GOLD analysis project Ga0335395, IMG submission 205744) | Freshwater microbial communities from Lake Fryxell liftoff mats and glacier meltwater in Antarctica - MAT-02 (spades assembly) (version 2) ...
TGAAATCCGCCCCGCCATCGGTCAGGTCCTGGATGGCCTGCACCACCTTGTCGCGGCCGACCTCATCGGGGTTCACGAAATGGGTCATACCGAAACGCCGCGCCATGTCCTGCCGGGCAGGGTTGATATCCACTCCGATGATCTTGTCGGCGCCCACCATGCGGGCTCCCTGAATCACGTTGAGGCCAATGCCGCCCAGACCGAACACAGCGACATTGGCGCCAGGCCAGACCTTGGCGGTGTTGATGACGGCACCGATGCCCGTCGTCACGCCGCAGCCGATGTAGCAAATCTTCTCAAAGGGCGCGTCCTGCCGCACCTTCGCCAGCGCGATCTCGGGCAGGACCGTGAAATTCGCGAAGGTGGAGCAGCCCATATAGTGCATCACCTCCGTGCCTTCGCAGCGGAAGCGGGAGGTGCCATCGGGCATGACGCCCTTGCCCTGGCTTGCGCGGATGGCGGTGCACAAGTTGCTGCGCTGGGAAAGGCAGGTTTTGCACTGCCGGCATTCGGGCGTGTAGAGCGGGATCACATGGTCACCGACCTTCAGCGAGGTCACGCCCGCGCCGATCTCGCGCACAATGCCGGCACCCTCATGGCCGAGGATCGCCGGGAAAAGCCCCTCCGGGTCCGCGCCGGAGAGAGTGTAGGCGTCCGTGTGGCAGATGCCGGTGGCCATCACCTCGACCAGGACTTCGCCGGGTTTCGGCCCGCCAATCTCCACCTCGCCGATGGAGAGCGGCTGGCCTGCGGCCCAGGCGATTGCTGCACGCGCCTTCATGTCGGGTCGTCTCCTGGGTGACGCTCAATTTGGCCGATACGCCGTCACGCCTCAAGCGAAGGGGCGCGACGGCCAGGGTGACTAATCCAGCCGCGCGCCGGAAATCCGCACCATCTCCTGCCAGAGCGGGCGCTCACGGCGCGCACGCTCCCACACGACCTCGGGGTTCGATCCGCGCGCATGGGCGCCGGTGCGCAGAAAACGCTCCTGCATGGCAGGATCGGCCGCGATTTGCTGCAACAACTGGCTCGCACGCGCCACGATGGGCGCTGGCACGCCGGCGGGCATGCCAAATGCACACCAGGAGGTCACGACGAAATTGGGCACGCCCGCCTCGGCCATGGTGGGCACATCGGGCAGGGCGGGGTGGCGCTCGGCGCTGGTCACGGCAAGTGCGCGCATCCGGCCCTCCTGCACGATGGGCACGTAACTGGCGAGATTGTCGATCGCGAAGGTGAGATCGCCTGAGAGCATGGCCGGGGTGATTTGCGCCGCGCCGCGGAACGGCACGTGCACGCCATCAATGCCCTGGCGTTCGCAAAACAGCGAGCCCGACAGATGTGCCGTGGTGCCCACGCCCGGCGAGCCGAAGGAGACGCCCTGCCGCCGCGCCTTGGCCATCGCGATGAATTCGGCCGCCGTCCGTGAAGGCGTGTGCTGTGAGGAGACCACCATCACATTGGGCAATTCCCAATGCATCGAGATGGGCTGCAACTCACGATCCACGTCGAAGGGCATGCGCGTGAAGAGAAACTGGCTGATGGCCCAGACGCCCAGCGTCAGTGGCCCCATTGTGTAGCCATCGGGCGTCGACTTCGCGATGGCATCCGCGCCGATATTTCCGCCAGCGCCGGGGCGGTTCTCAATCAGGAAGGGTTGGCCCGTCATCTGGTTGAGCCGCTCGCAGACAATGCGGCAGAGCACATCCGTGCTGCCACCGGGCGGCCAGGGGACGATGACGCGCACGGGGCGCTCTGGCCATTGAGCCTGCGCATTGGCGATGGCGGGTGCAAAAAGGCTGGCAGCCAGGATGGTGCGGCGTGTGGTCATCGGCGTTTCCTTCGGTTTCTTACCAACCAGAATGGCGCAAGGTGGCGTCAGATGCGAGGGGCCATGCAAATGGAATCCGCAAGATCAAGAAATTCTTCACTCATCGCTGCCACAAAACCGCCTCAGAGACGGCCCGGAGCGGCCGCACTCACCTGCCAGAAGGGCATCATCAGCCGGGATTTCCTGCCATGTTTGCCTCCCTGATCCATAAATTTCGCCGCTGGATCGGTTATCGGCCCGAGCGCCGCTACATGCGGGGCAAGGCCTGACTCACCCCCCCACATGAGGGTCCGTCATGCGCCGGTGTTCCTCCAGCGCGAAGCGGTCGGTCATGCCGGCGATGTAGTCGCAGACCACCTCCGCTGCGGCCGGTGTGGCGGCTTCACCCGCACGCAGGCGCCATTCATCGGGCAACATTTGCGGCCCGCCATGCAGCAGCTGGAACAACACCTGCAGCGCGCGCTTGGATTTCTGGGTTGCGCGGTTCACGCGGAAATGACGGTACATCCGGTCGAACAGAAACGCACGGACATCGGCATTGGCGTGCGCCATCGCTTCGCTGAAAGCCACCACGGGCGCCGGCGCAGCCCGGATATCGGCGGCTGATGTAGGTGCGAGCGCCTGTATCCGCCGCGAGGTTTCCTCCACTACATCGTTGATCATCGCCGCGATCACACGGCGCACCATCTCTGGCGCGGCGCGCCCTGGGGGCATGTCATGATGGGCGGCCCGTGCCGCGGCGAGGGCAGTGCCCGGCATGGACAGCGCGGCGACTTCCTCCAGTGCAAAAAGCCCGGCGCGGATGCCATCCTCCAGATCGTGGTTGTTGTAGGCGATGTCATCGGCCAGGGCGGCCACCTGTGCCTCCGCACTGGCATGGCTGGTCAGTTCCAGATCATGCAGGGCGTTGTATTCGCGCAAATAGGCGGCTGGCCGTCTTACCGGGCCATTGTGCTTGGCCAGGCCCTCCAGCGTCTCCCAGGAGAGGTTCAACCCATCGAAACCGGCATAGCGCCGCTCCAGCAGCGTCACATGCTTGAGGCTCTGGGCGTTGTGGTCGAAGCCGCCATAGGGGCGCATGGCGGTGTCCAGCGCCTCCTCCCCCGCATGGCCGAATGGGGGATGACCAAGGTCATGGGCGAGGGCCAGCGCCTCGGCCAGATCCTCGTCGAGGTCCAGGCGGCGGGCTAGGCTGCGGGCGATCTGGGCGACCTCGATGCTGTGCGTCAGCCTGGTGCGGAAATGGTCGCCCTCGTGGAAGACGAAGACCTGCGTCTTGTATTGCAGCCGGCGGAAGGCGCGCGAATGGATGATGCGGTCCCGGTCACGCTGCCAGGGGCTGCGGGTCGTGTCCTCCGGCTCCGCGTGCAGGCGCCCGCGCGGGGAGGTCACGGCCCAGGGTGCGAGAGGACGTTGCATGCCCGCAGGCGTATCAGGCCAAGGCAGCGCTGGAAATCCTGCCTGCGACACTCTACATTGAGGAACGAGGAGATTTCCGCATGCCCGATGGCACCCTTGCCCAAGCCTTCCACGTCACCCCCCGCGCCGCGGAGGAGGTCTCCGCCATTGCAACGCGCGAGGGCCGTCCGGGCGATGGGCTGCGCGTCACCGTATCGGCTGGCGGCTGTTCGGGGTTGCAATATGGTTTCGCGCTGGAGGCCGCCGCCGCCGAGGATGATCTGACGGTGACAGTCGCAGGCACCCGGGTTTTCGTGGACGCGGTCTCGCTCGATTTCCTCAATGGCTCGCAACTCGACTGGCATGAAGCACTGATCGGCGCGCATTTCGTGGTGCGGAACCCGCAAGCCGTCAGTGGCTGCGGTTGCGGGACCAGCTTCGCGGTCGCCTGAAGGGTTTGAGCGCTGGCTTGCTCGCCGCGCGGCGGCCAGCCACAAAGGGGCATGCGCCTCGCCAGCTTCAACGTGAATTCCATCCGCCGCCGGGTCCCGCACCTACTGCGCTTCCTGGAGCGGCACCAGCCTGACTTGGTGTTTCTCCAGGAGCTGAAATGCAAGACGGACGAGTTCCCTGAGCTGGAGCTGGCTGGCAGCGGGTATCAGATCCACGCCCTGGGCCAGCACGGTGGTCGCAACGGCGTGGCCGTTCTGGGGCGAGTGAATTTCGAAGTCATCGCCGAAGCTCTGCCAGGCGAAGAGACCGACGAGCAGGCGCGCTTCCTGGCCTTGCGGGCGTGCGGCATAGTGGCCGCTGGAATCTACCTGCCCAACGGCAATTCCGGCGGGGCCGAGGGCATGGCTTATAAATGGCGCTGGATGGACCGGCTGCGCGAATGGGCCGAGCCGCATATGGAGGCGTTCACGCCGCTGGCCATCCTGGGCGACTTCAACGTCTGCCCGACCGAGAGCGATCTTTTTCCGGGCTCCCTGCCGCCCACAAATGCGCTGGTGCATCCCGAAAGCCGCGCCCGCTGGCGTGCCTTGGAGCATTTGGGCCTGACCGACAGCCTGCGCGCCCTGCATCCCGAAGACGCGCCCTACACCTATTGGGATTACGGCTCGGCCTTCGAGACCAACCGCGGCTTGCGCATTGACCACGCCTTGCTCTCGCCGGAACTGGCCGAGCGGCTTACAGCCTGCGCGGTGGATACGACGGCGCGGTCGGAGGACCAGCCCTCGGACCATGCGCCGGTCTGGATCGAATGGACGGACTAAGCGGTCGGGCTATTCAACGATGGGCGGCCGGGGTTGGGACACGGCCCGACCGAAAGGCCCCAGGAAGACGGATTCACCCAGAGCGAGGCCGCTCGCCCAAGGGAAATACCGCTCGCCCGCGAAGGGTGCGGGGTACATGACCGGATCGGGCGCCACCTCCACCACTGGGACTGGCCGCCAATGGGCGCAGCCGGCCATCGCGAGCAGGGCCAGCAGGACTCCCCAGCTGCGCTTCGCTGACACCCTGCCCGCTTCGTTGCGCATCATCGCCATTTCTTCGTGCCCGGGTGTGTCGGATTGATCACATCGCAGTTTCGCGCCCCAGGAACCAGGGCGAACCGCTTCAAAAAGCGTCGAACAACACTTTGCTGGAGAGGCCCAGCCCCAACAGTGCGAGGCCCATCGAGACGCCTGGCCAAAAGGGCCGCGCTCCATACTGCAGGACCAGCGCATTCGCCGCGAGCGAGCCGACCAGCCCAGCCACGGGCTGCCACCAGGGTAATTGCCAGAAGCCAAAGGCCAGCAGCACCAGCCAGAAGCCAAAAGCTGAGCGGCCCAGCCAACGAAAGGCGCGGTCCGCCGGCTCGTAATCAGGGCGCAGGGCCGGCGTGCTGCACCTCGACTCGATCATGCCGGAGATGGAAAGAGCGACCAGCGCCAGGAAGTAAATGTCCATGCACCCTGCCTAAACACGCGCCCACCCTTGCGGCAAGGCGGGATCGGACAGAGATTTGACGTGATCCAGGAAAGGCCGCCGCCCACGTGAAGAAATTCGCCAGCACCGAGCGCTACATCGCCCCGCGTGAGCTGGAGGTGGCGGTCAACGCTTCCATCGCCCTGCAACGCCCGCTTCTGGTCAAGGGCGAGCCTGGCACGGGCAAGACTGTCCTCGCGCAGGAAATCGCGCGCAGCCTGGGCTATCCGCTCATCGAGTGGCACATCAAATCCACCACCAAGGCGCAGCAGGGGCTTTACGAATACGACGCCGTCTCACGCCTACGCGACGGGCAGTTGGGCGATGAGCGCGTGCGGGATGTGTCCAACTACATCATCCGCGGCAAGCTGTGGGAGGCCTTCGAGAGCGAAACGCCCGTGGTGCTTTTGATTGACGAGATCGACAAGGCCGATATCGAATTCCCCAACGACCTGCTGCTCGAACTCGATCGCATGCAGTTCCATGTCTATGAGACTAAGGAGACGGTGTCGGCCCGGCAGCGGCCCATCGTCATCATCACATCCAACAATGAGAAGGAGCTGCCGGACGCCTTCCTGCGCCGCTGCTTCTTCCACTTCATCCGCTTCCCCGACCGCGAGACGATGGAGCGCATCCTGCATAGCCATTACCCTGATCTGCGCGCCGATCTCGCGCGAGAGGCGCTGAACGTCTTCTTCCAGATCCGCGAGGTGGGTGAGCTCAAGAAGAAGCCCGCGACGAGCGAATTGCTGGACTGGCTGAAGCTGCTGATGATCGAGGACATGCCGCCCGAGGCGCTGCGCTCCAGCGATACCAAGGTGGCCATTCCGCCCCTCTACGGTGCGCTGCTGAAGAACGAGCAGGATGTGCATTTGTTCGAGCGCTTGGCTTTTCTAAATCGCGCGCGACGGTAAGCGATGTTCGCCCCCTTCATCCTGGAACTCCGCCGCGCCGGCCTGCCCGCCTCCATCACCGAATGGCTGATGCTGATGGGCGCCATGAAGGCCGGCGTCGCCGATTACGACCTGGATGATTTCTACCACCTGGCCCGCGCCACGCTGGTGAAGGATGAGCGCCATTTGGACCGCTTCGACGTCGTCTTCGGCCAGGTCTTCAAAGGGCTGGAACCGGAGACGACCGTCACCGGCGAGATTATCCAGCGCGAATTGCCGACCGAATGGCTGAAGAAGCTGGCCGAACGCATGTTCTCCGCTGAGGAGATGGCGAAGATCGAATCCCTCGGCGGCTTCGAGAAGCTGATGGAGACGCTCAAGGAACGCCTCGCCGAACAGAAAAAGCGCCACCAGGGCGGCAATCGCATGATCGGCACCAACGGTACCTCCCCCTTCGGCGCCGAAGGCTTCAACCCCGAAGGCGTGCGGATCGGCCAAGAGGGCTCACGCCACCGCCGCGCCGTGAAGGTCTGGGACAAACGGGAGTTTCGCGACCTCGCCGATGATGCGGCTCTGGGATCGCGCGCGATGAAGCTCGCGCTGCGCCGGTTGCGCCGCTTCGCCCGGCAGGGGGCGGCGGATGAGCTGGATATTGACGGCACCATCGGCGCCACAGCCCGCAATGCCGGCACGCTCGACCTCAAGATGCGGCCTGAGCGGCGCAATGCAGTCAAGGTGCTGCTCCTGCTGGATATCGGCGGCTCCATGGATGACCATATCCGTGCCTCGGAGGAGCTGTTTTCGGCCGCAAAATCCGAGTTCAAGCATCTGGTCCACCTCTACTTCCACAACTGCCCCTATGAGCGCTTCTGGAAGTCCAACCGCCGCCGCACCGAGCAGCAAACGCCCACCTGGGACATGCTGCGCACCTATGGGCCGGATTGGCGTGTGGTGTTTGTCGGCGACGCATCCATGTCGCCCTATGAGGTGATCGAGCCGGGCGGCAGCGTTGAGCATTGGAACGAGGAGGCCGGGCGCATCTGGCTGAAGCGCATCACCGGCCATTTCCGGCGCGTGGCCTGGCTCAACCCCACGCCGCAAAAGCATTGGGGCTACACCACCAGCATCGGGCTCATCCAAGACGCGATGGAGGGGCGGATGTTCCCGATGACGCTGGAAGGCCTGGATGATCTGGCCAAGGCTCTGCGCTGAGCAGCGGCAGCGCGATCAGGATTTGGCGGGCAGCGTGCCGAAGACCGTCTCGGCTTCGATTTGCAGCACATCGGTGGGGCGCGGGAAATTTGGGGGCTGTGGGTCGCCTGGTTTCCGCTCGCGGCCGATGCGGGCGAAGAAGGTGTCCAGCCCCCCGGGCATCATCAGCCACATGAAGGTCATCGGGGCGTCCGCGCTGGCCTCGAAGCGATGGGCGCGGCCGCGGCCCACGAAGATGCAGGTGCCCTTCACCATGGGCACGCGGTCCACGCCGTCAAGCAGCGCCTTGCCCGAACCTTCGAGGACGAAGATGACCTCTTCATTGTCAGGGTGCATGTGTTCGCGCACGAAGCAGCCTGGGTCCACCAGCTGCGTGCCCATGGAGAAGGGCGTCTGGGCGCCGATCTCGTTGCCGGCGAGCAGGCAACGCACGAACCCATTGGCCGGCACGGGCTGCCAGAAGGAAGGTGCGTTGTCGGGTTGGATCACGACCAGTGGGGCGCGGGTCAAGGGGTTATCTGGCATCAGGAGGTCCTCTTGAGGGGGATAGTTTGTGTTGATTTTGGCTTTACCGGCCCTCCTCGTGCCAGCGGCGCAGCAGCAGATGCGAGATCAGCGAGAGTGCGAGGAAGATGAGGATGCCAAACCCCGAAACCAGCACCAGGGCTGCGAACATCCGCGGAATCTGAAGCTGATATCCCGTCTCCAGAATGCGTGAGGCAAGCCCGGAGGAGGAGCCGCCCGTCCCCGCCACGAACTCCGCGACAATGGCGCCAATCAGCGCCAACCCGCCCGAGATGCGCAGCCCTGCCAGGAAATACGGCAGCGCCGAGGGCAGTTGCAACCGCCGCAGCACCTGCCAGCGACTCGCGCGATACAGCCGAAACATGTCCCGCAGGTTCGGGTCCACGCTGCTCAGCCCGGTGGTGGTGTTGGACAGGATGGGAAAGAAGGCAACGATCCAGGCGCAGATCAGCAGCGCGAGCCAGAGGTTGTCGGCCCAGATGATGATCAGTGGCGCGATGGCGACAATCGGCGTGACCTGCAAGATCACCGCATAGGGGTAGAGCGACATCTCGATCACGCGCGATTGCGCGAACAGGATGGCCAGCGCCAGGCCCAGTACAGCAGCGACAAAAAGTGCCGCGAAGGTGATCTGTGCGGTAATGAGAAGCGAGGGCAGCAGAGAGGCCCAGTCGCGCCAAAGCGTCTGCGCGACGAGTAGCGGGCCGGGCAAAATATAAGGCGGGATGTCCTGCGCGCGGACCATCCACTCCCACCCCAGCAGAACCAACATGCCAACTAGTGCAGGGGCGGCGATGCGCATCACAGAGCCATCGCATCGGCAAGCGCATGGGAGACGGCGCGGCAATGTGCGGCATAGACATCCGAGGTGCGGAACTCCGGCGTGGCGCGATCCTCGGGCGGGATGCGAAGCTCGTTGCGGATGCGGCCAGGGCGGGGGCTCATCACCACGACGCGTTCGGCGAGGAAGACACTCTCGAAGGTGGAATGCGTGACGAAAATGGCTGTGAAACGCTCCTGCTGCCACAGGCGCAAAAGGTCCTCATTCAGGCGGTGGCGCGTGATTTCGTCCAGTGCGGCGAAGGGCTCGTCCATCAGCAGAAGCCGCGGTTGCGTCACCAGCGCGCGGGCGATGGAGACGCGCATCTTCATCCCCCCCGAAAGGGTGCGGGGATAGGCGTGCTCAAAGCCAGTGAGGGCCACGCGGGCCAGGGCTTCCATCGCGCGGCGTTCAGCCGGCGCACGCGCCATCCCGGACAGTTCCAGCGGCAGCGCCACATTGCGCAGCGCGCTGGCCCAGGGCATCAGCGTGGGCTCCTGGAAGACAAAGCCGATCTGGCCCGTCATGTCGGCCTGCCGGTTGAGGCGGCCGGCACTGGGTTCGATCAGCCCAGCGACCATCCGCAACAGCGTGGATTTCCCGCAGCCGGAGGGGCCGAGGAGCGCCAGAAAATCACCATCGGCGATGGACAGGCTGACCTCCGATACAGCGGTCACGCCGTTGGGGAAGCGCTTTGTGACGTCTTCGAGTCTCAGCAGGCTCAGAGCCCCACCCGCTTGTTCACGAAGCGCAGATCATAGCCCCGCTTGAAGTCCAGCCCTGGTGGGTAGATGCCGGCGTCACGCATGGTGTTGTAGAAGCGCTCCCACCGCGCATCGGTCATGGCGCCGACGCCCATGGAGTTCGCATCGCCCGAGATGACAATGCCCTGCTCGTTCATCACCCGGATGGCATAGGCGATGCGCTCCTCGTTCATTTCGGGATTGTCGCGAGTGATGAGGCGGTTGGCAGCGGCGATGTCCTGGCCGCGCATGTATTGAGTCCAGCCCTCGATGCTGGCGTTGATGAAGCGCTGCACCACATCGCCGCGCGCTTCCATCATGGGGCGCATGATGTCCACGGTGGTCTGGTAATTCTCATAGCCGGCATCGGCGATGAGGAAGACCTTCGGGCGCGCCCCGGCCTGGATGGCGGAAAGCGGCTCGGAGGAGAGAAACCCCTGCTGGATGGCCATGCGATCCACCAGCCAGGGCTGGAGGTTGAAGGTATATGGGCGCACTTGCTCATCGGTGAAGCCGAAGCGCGCCTTGAGGAAAGGCCAGTAGGTGACGCGCCCGCCTGAGCCCACCAGGATGGGCCGGCCGCGCATATCCTCGAAGCTGTTGATGCCATTGCCCTCATGCGTCATCAGCACCTGGGGATCTTTTTGCATCATGGCTGCAATGGTGAGTGCTGGCACGTTCTCGCGCACATAGGTGAGCGCCTGGAAGCCGTTGGACATGACCATGTCCACCCGGCCAGCGAGCATGAGGCGCACGGGGTCGAGGTTCGGCCCACCCTGGCGCAAATCCACCTCCAGCCCGTGCCGGCGGTAAATGCCCGCAGCGACGGCCTGGTAATAGCCACCCTGCTCAGCCTGGGCGCGCCAGTTGGTGTGGAAGGAGACGCGGTCCAGGCTTTGCGCCACCGGCACGCGGGCGCCGGGCACGGCGGCCAGGGCAAAGCCGCCCAGCAGGGCACGACGTTGGATGCGGTAACGGGTGCGCATGTTCATCTCCATCTTGGGTCCGCGCAGTATGTGATGGGGTTGACCGAAACCGCCAGTGTTACCGGGACGTCTCTCGCAGCATGTTGATGATGCCCGAGAAATCACTGGCAGCACCGCCCTCGGCCGCGAAACGTTCGTAAAGTGCGAGCGCCGCAGCACCTAGCGGCGTGGCAGCACCTGCCCCCTCGGCCGCCTGCTGGGAAAGGCCCAGATCCTTCAGCATCAACGCCGTCGCGAAGCCCGGCTTGTAGCCGCGATTGGCCGGGCTGCCGGGAACCGGCCCCGGCACCGGGCAATAGGTGGTGACGGCCCAGCACTGGCCGGAGGATTTGCTGGCCACCTCGAACAGTGCCTCATGGCTCAGGCCGAGCTTTTCGGCCAGGGTGAAGGCCTCGCTGGCGCCGATCATGGAGATCGCCAACAGCATGTTGTTGCATAGCTTCGCCGCCTGCCCGGAACCGGCTGCGCCACAATGGACGATGGTGCGGCCCATCGCCTCCAGGAAGGGCCTGGCGCGGGCGAAGCTCTCCGCATCGCCGCCCACCATGAAGGTGAGCGTGCCGGCCTCGGCCCCCATGGTGCCGCCGGAGACAGGTGCATCCAGCATGGCCCCCCCGGCCGCCACCTCGCGCGCGGTTTCCACATCAATGGTGGAGCAATCGAGCATCACGGCTTGGGGTTCGCAGGCGGGCGCCATTTCGGCCCAGGCGGCGCGGACATGGGCGCCAGCGGGGAGCATGGAGATTACCAGATCGGCACCGCGTGCGGCGTCGGCGGCGGATTGTGCGCGGGCGATGCCCGCCTCGGCGCCTGCATCCATGGCGGCGGCACTCAAATCGTAGCCGCGCACCTCATGGCCGGCTTTGACCAGGTTGCGCGCCATGGGCAGGCCCATGTTGCCGAGACCGACGAAACCAATGCGTGCCATGCGGTGAACCTCCTGTTTGCACAGAGGCTACGCGAAGCGCTACGCGCGCTCTACCCTCCCTGTGCCGCGTTCGGTCACGAAATGCCCGGCCGTGATGAGCGGCGCGTCGGGCTGCTGCACGAAGGGTACGGCGCGGTAGATCGCTTCCAGCCGGTCCAGCCTTGCCACGTGCAGCGTGTAGCCGCGCCGGTTGCTATTGAATTTCAGATGCGGGTTGTTGGCCATGATCGCGGGTGCCGTGGCCTGGATTTCGCTGCCATCGCCGTCACTGGTGATGGAGGTGGCAACGAATTCCACCAGCGGTGGCGCCTCATTGGCCCAGGCGCGATGGACATCTCCGGTCAGTACCACGCCACCTTCACGCCCGCGAAACATCTCCAGGATGCGCTGGCGGGCAGCGGGGTAGCCATCCCAGGAATCCATGCTGCGCGTGCCGCGCGCAAAAAGACGCGGCGCGAAATACACCTGCTGCGCCAGCACCTGCCAGCGGCCCTCCGCGCTGTGTATGCCCTCGCGCAGCCAGGCTTCCTGCGCCGCTCCCAGCATCTGCGCATCAAGGCGGGCCACTGCCGCGCAGGGCTGGACCACGCCATCGCCGCAGGGCTGGTCATCGCGGAAGCGGCGGGTGTCCAGCACATGCAGGTCGAGCATCTGGCCGAAGCGCAGGCGGCGATAGGCAGTGATGTCCGCACCGTGCGGGCGGGCAGCGCGGCGCACCGGCATGTGCTCATACCATGCCTGGAAAGCGGCTGCGGCGCGCAAGGCGAAGATTTCGGTCGGAACGCGGTTGGGATAACGCGCGCTGCCATCCTGTTGGCTGATCAGCGC
>Ga0335395_10002182_pt1 | contig 12129 bp, 5 predicted proteins | sample MAT02_FD_205744 | JGI IMG/M metagenome (GOLD analysis project Ga0335395, IMG submission 205744) | Freshwater microbial communities from Lake Fryxell liftoff mats and glacier meltwater in Antarctica - MAT-02 (spades assembly) (version 2) ...
AGAAAATAAATTAAAACTAAAAGATCAACAACTGTAAGTAACAGCAATTTATAGATGCTTAGTGCAGGTACGTAAATGCCTGAAGTGATATCCCGGTTTCAGAAAAATCAAGCTCCGGCATGAGTACCGACAATAATAAGAACCCGATAGAAATAAGGGCTGGATAAAAGGCTATACTGCTTGTTATTTTATTAAAACTCTTGCGCAGCCATTCGTAAAATTTGTTCATATAAATTGTTCTTAGTAAAAACGAGGGTTCTTTGTGCCTCACACATTTAATATCAAATCATTAATACTGTTTTGGAAATTAACGGTAAGTTCCGGTTTTCTTTTGTTTAACCAGTGTGTATTTTACAACAATTTACCTTAATGGTCTGGAAGTTTTTTAAGCTAACGTATGATTAAAATTCTTCTGTTGAATTTTTTCGTTCTTTGCTGAACGGTCTCTATAATAAGCCGCAGGATGACCTTCCTCGGTTTTTGTTGGTCAACCGACTGGTTTGCCTGTATGCCATACAAACCGGTTAATAAATTTATTGGTGATGATGTTTGCCTTAGCTCATTTATATTTGAGAACAACCCTTTTTATTTTTCAATCAAACGTTTTATATTTTCAATGACACAGCGCCTGCTTCCAGTAACTTTATAAAATAATGAGCAGTAAAAAAAGTGAACTTCTTTCAGTAACAGATCCAAAAGGCACCGATGCAGACATGTTGGATAAATTGCAACGGGAAACTTTTGATTATTTTTTAAATGAAGTTGATCCTGTAACAGGACTAATTGCCGATAAAACCGAACCTGGTTTTCCATCGAGCATTGCTGTTACCGGCATGGCAATTACTGCATATATAGTTGGGGTTGAAAAAAAATTACTTTCCCGAAAAAATGCGATTGAAAGAATACTTAAAATTTTGAGATTCTTTTATGATAGCCAGCAGGGGCGGCAGCCGAATGCTACCGGCTATAAAGGATTTTATTATCATTTTTTAAAAATGAATAATGGGGAAAGAGAATGGAATTGTGAGATATCAACCATCGATACATCCTTGTTTATTGCAGGCGCTTTGTGTGCGGCTGCCTATTTTAAAAATACAAATAGAGAGGAAACAGAAATTAGAGAATTGGCGGATAAATTGTATCGCCGGATAGACTGGCAATGGGCATTGAATAAGGGAGAAACTATTTGCCACGGATGGAAACCAAATTCAGGTTTTCTACGCTGCCGGTGGGATGAGCATTATAGTGAAGCGATGATCATGTATGTATTGGCCTTGGGTTCTCCAACCTTTCCAATTCAACCAGCGGGGTATCAAAAATGGACCAATACTTTTGATGTAACAAAAGTGTATGATACCGATTACTTATATGCCGGCCCATTATTCATACACCAGTTCTCTCACATGTGGATTGATTTTCGCGGAATACAAGATGTTTTTAATAAAAAGGCGGGCTTTGATTATTTTGAAAACAGCAGGCGTGCAACTTATATTCACCGGCAATATGCCATTGAAAATAAATTGCAGTTTGAAAGTTATGGAGCATATTGCTGGGGCTTAACGGCAAGCGATGGTCCCGGGAAAAAGAAATTAAAAATTGGTGGTAAGCAAAGAGTGTTTTACAATTATGTTGCACGTGGTGTTCCTTATGGTCCCGATGACGGCACTGTTTCCCCCTCGGCTGTAGTGGCCTCACTGCCATTTGCTCCTGAAATAGTAATTGAAACCATTCGCAATGCAGTCGAAAAATTTAATTTAAAACCATTCAGCCAACATGGATTTGATGCCAGTATCAATCCAACTTTTCCAGCGAAGACAGCAAATGTTCATGGCTGGGTTTCTCCATGGCGATTTGGATTGAACCAGGGGCCCGTTGTTATAATGATTGAAAACTATCATACTGAATTAATATGGAATACGATGAAACAATGCCCTTATTTAATTGAGGGTCTCCGGCTGGCAGGTTTCAGAGAAGGATGGTTGGATAAAACAAGATAGGACTTATTGGCCTTTCGGCCTGTTTATGAAGTCACCAGTTAACCCCACACCGGACACACGTAATAGAGTAGCCACAACAGTCGTGTGATGTCTTTACACTATTTTCCCAGCATGCGAACGGTTACCGCTATCTGCACTCCGGGTGACAACTACTTCATTTTTATTTGCTACTGAATATTGTTGACTCGTTTTAATTTACCATGGTTTTGCATCAAACCGTAATGCAGGTTTTTACAAATCGTTTCAGCAGTCCACCGCTGCGGATACAACACAAAGCAACCCAATCCCGGCAAATTGAGTGAAAAGCCTGTCAGATAAAATAATGCGAAAAATGAGGTTGTAAAAACTCGCTTTTTTTAAATATTTTTTCGAAATATCTTTAAAAACAAACTTATAGATACGATTTGGAAATTTAAGTTTAATCGAAAAATGCGTTTATTAACGATTTGGCACCAACGCTAAAAACAGACCAGCATGCAAAAAATAAAACCCATCATAGATACACTCACCAATCTTTTATCGGTTATGAAAAGTGTGATTTATGTAACTTATTTATAAAATTATGTAACTCTTTCGTGTTTAAGTTGCATAACCTTGTGTAATATGAGAAGCGAGGATACGTCAGAACTGGAAATTTCATTGTTATTAGAAGCTATTTACCAGAAATATGGTTATGATTTCAGGGAGTATTCCAAAGCCCACATCAATCGCAGGATTATGAACAGGCTGAGACTATCTGGATTAGAAGATATTTCTCAAATTCAATCAAAAGTTCTAAAGGATGAATCATTTGCTCATGGTTTGCTTCAGGACCTATCGATAACGGTGACTGAAATGTTTCGTGATCAGGATTTTTACAAGTCATTACGCGAAAATGTAATCCCTGTTTTAAAAACCTACCCCTTTATAAAAATATGGCATGCCGGATGTGCAACTGGTGAAGAAGCTTATTCAATGGCAATCATTATGCAGGAAGAAGGATTGTATGAAAGAACAACAATTTACGCTACCGATTTTAATCAACATGCTTTAAACAGAGCAAGAGAAGGAATTTTTTCGAATGCATTGATGAAGGAATATACTATCAATTATCAATTATCTGGAGGCAAAAAATCTTATTCAGATTATTATATCTCCAATTATGATAATGTTATCATGAATCAATTGTTGAAAAAAAACATTGTTTGGGCGAATCATAATTTGGTTACCGATAGTGTATTTGCAGAGGTACACCTGGTATTATGCAGAAATGTGCTGATTTATTTTAATAACAGTTTGCAAAATAAGGTCCAAAAACTTTTTTACGATAGTCTTATTAATGGAGGTATTTTATGTTTGGGTTCCAAAGAAGGTTTGCGGTTTACCGACTTTTATGAAAAATATATGGAGTTGGATAAAAAGCAACGAATATTTAAAAAGAAATATTGAAAAATGCAATACGAGGCAATTGTAATAGGGGTATCCTCAGGTGGGATGAATGCGTTGAAATTCATATTTTCAACATTGCCTGCCGGTTTCAGCATACCAATTATTATTGTGCAGCATATCGGTGCACGTTCCGATAACGAATGGATAAAACTGCTAAACGAAAAAAGCAATCTTACTATAAAAGAAGCAGATGAAAAAGAAAAAATTGCCTGCCCTACTGAACAGTCGTTCGGGCGGGAAACCGGAAAAGTTTATATCGCCCCGGCTAATTATCATTTGCTGATTGAAAAAGATAGAACCTTTTCCCTCACAATTGATGAACTCGTAAATTTTGCAAGACCATCTATTGACGTATTGTTTGAATCGGCTGCCGAAGCGTACAAAAACAAATTGATTGGTATAGTGCTTACAGGTTCTAATAATGACGGGGCAAAAGGTATAAAACGTATAAAAGAGTATGGAGGATTGGCAATTGTTCAAGATCCGGAAACTGCTGAATCTCCTACCATGCCTGCATCAGCTATTGCAGTTATAGAACCAGACTATATTTTATCGCTGGAGAAAATAATTGAGTTGCTGATAAAAATAGACACAAACCAATCCCGATAGCTATCGCATTGGCATCAAGCTAATTTTTTAATTAAATAACTATAACACATATCTGGAAAAGGTTTAAAGGGTTTTCAGTATTAATATTTTTACGCCAGCGGCGTAACCTGTTTGTAGAGAAAAGTACAACATAAACCGCATTTGCCCCAGCGGGGCAGCCTTGCGATTTGAGACATTTCTTAAATTAACAGGCTGCGCCGCTGGCGCAGGGTTTGCATTGATGGATTTGCGAAGCTACAAACAGGTTACGCCGCTGGCGCAAATATAGTTGCACTAATTTTCAATGTTAATTTGATGTAAAAAAGTGAGGGAAAATATCCATAGCTTGACGTTTATGCGATAACTATCGGGACAAACAATAAAATAAATATGACACTAGATAGAAAAATATTAATTGGTTTTATAGCTTGTGCTGTGATACTTTTTGGAGTTGGAATTTTCTCTTATAAAAACAGTGAAAAATTTATCGCTTCCAATACTTTGGTAGATCAAACCAATAAGGTGTTGTATGAATTCAGCCAAATTCTATCCACTATCACGGATGCTGAGTCGAGCAATCGTGGTTATATCATTACAGGCGATGAAGCACATTTAGAAACTTCCACAAATGCCGAAAGAAGTATTAGTGAACATCTTGATAAAGTGAAAGAGTTAGCACAGGATAACACTATCCGGCAAAAAATAACGGAACTTGAAAAGGAAATAGAAATACGTTTCACTCATTTAAAAACCGGTATTGCTCTTCGCAAAATAATTCCGGCAGCTATCGGGATTGAAAAGTCGAGAGAATTTGTAGCTTCTGGAATTGGAAAAGAATCGCAAGATAGAGTACTAGAAATAATCGGTAGCATTCAAAAACTAGAGCTAGCATTACTTGCCGAAAGAAAACAAGCTAGCGAGGAAGATGCCAACAATTTTAATTTAGTTTTTTTCATTTTAATGGCCGTCATTATTCTTGTTCTTATTGTTGTTTACAGCATAGTTACATCAAATTTAAAAATACTAAAACGAGCTGAAGAGGAAACTGCAGGTAAAAATTGGTTGCTTACAGGTAACACAGACCTTAACGGGAAATTAATTGGAGATAAAAGCTTAGATGAGCTGGCCAACAATACCATTAGTTTTTTATGCACGTATCTGAAAGCAAACATAGGAGCCGTTTACCTGTTTAATAAAAAAGAAAATGCACTGATACTAAATGGACGTTATGCCTTTTCTTCGGCTACCGATACCAAAGAAAAATTTATGCTGAATGAAGGATTGATTGGCCAGGCAGCGCAGGAACAAAAACAAATTTCTGTAACAGACATAGCTGAAGAAAATATTCGCATTACCTCCTCTGTTCTAAACGCTAAACCAAAACAGTTACTCATTACTCCATTTTTGTTTGAAGGTAAAACAATGGGTGTAATAGAAATCGGCAGCCTTACTGAATTTAACGATGTAGAAAAAGAATTTATCAATACTTCTATGAACAGTATTGCTATTGCAGTAAATACGGCTTTCAATCAGGAAGCACTGAAAGAGTTTTTAGAAAAGATTCAGTCTCAAAAAGACGAAATGGAAATAACGGCTTTGGAACTCGAACAGCAAATGAATTCTTTAAATCAAGCCTCTATTGTTTCTATGGCAGATGCAAATGGAGATATCATTTATGCGAATGATAATTTTTGTAAAATTTCGAAATATTCGAGAGAAGAATTATTAGGAAATAATCATAGAATGTTGAAATCAGGAAAGCAGCCAGCCGGGTTATTTGTTGGTTTGTGGAAATCAATTAGTGGCGGTAGAACCTGGAAGGGAGAAATATTAAATAAAGCCAAGGACGGAACTTTTTATTGGGTGGATACCACAATAACTCCTTTTAAAGGCGTAGATGGTAAAATAGAAAAATATGTTGCCATCCGATTTGATATTACTAACACTAAAAATCAAATGGAGGAGCTGGCACAACAGTCCGAAGAAAAGGAAAAACGTGCCGCAGAGTTAGGTATCGCCAACAAAGAACTTGCTTTTCAAAACGATGAAAAGGCAAAACGTGCAGCCGAATTAGAAATAATAAACTTGGAGCTTGCTCAGCAAGGTGAAGAATTGCAAACACAACAGGAAGAGCTGAAGCAAATGAATGAAGAGCTTGAAGAACAGGCGCAAAACCTGAAACAGCAGCAAGAAGAATTACAAATGACCAATGAGGAATTAGAGGAACAAACACAATCATTGGAAATAAAAAATATAGAGGTTGAAGCAGCAAAAAAGGACATTGAACAAAAAACAAAACAACTGGAAATAAGCAGCAGGTATAAATCGGAGTTCCTCGCCAACATGTCGCATGAATTACGTACACCGCTTAATAGTTTGCTGATCCTGTCAAAAGATCTATCTGAAAACAGAAATAAAAACCTGGATAGTATTCAGGTAGAGAGTGCAGAAATAATTTATAAAAGCGGTTGTGATTTGCTTGTATTAATTAATGAGGTGCTTGACCTCTCTAAAATTGAAGCAGGGAAAATGGATTTAAATATTGAAGCTGTATCAATTATAAAATTCGCAAATGAACTGAACCGTGAATTTAAATATCATGCTGATCAAAAAGGATTGAAGCTAATAGTAAAATTGGATCAGGAATTACCTGAATTCATTCGTACTGATTTACAACGTTTAAACCAGATATTGAAAAATCTTTTATCAAACGCCATAAAATTTACGGAGAAAGGAAGTGTAAGTATTAATATTGACCGAAACACAGAAAGTACAGTAATTATTTCAATTACTGATTCAGGGATTGGAATTATGGAGGATAAACAACAGGCCATATTTGAAGCTTTTCAACAAGCCGAAGGCGGAACATCCCGAAAATATGGCGGTACAGGTTTGGGTCTTTCCATTTCACGTGAGCTTGCAAAATTATTAGGTGGTGAAATTAAGCTGAGTAGTAAATTAAATGAAGGCGCTGTTTTTTCTCTTATTATTCCATTAGAAATACACGAGGAGCGGGAACACAAAAGCACAAGCACTCCGGATAGCTATCGGGAGAAAGAATCCACTTTGTTTAAACCACGCTTGGTAAATGAATCGAAATATCTTAATTATCCTGGCATAAAAGATGACAGAGAAACAATAACCAGTGATGATAAAACGGTGCTTATTATTGAAGACGATTTGAAATTTGCTGCAATAATTTTAAAACAAGCCAACACAAAAGGATTTAAATGTTTATCGGCAGCAACAGGAGAAGATGGCTTATCACTTGCTTTAAAATACCATCCACAAGCAATTATTCTTGATATGCTCTTGCCGGGCATTAACGGACACGCTGTATTACTTGAATTAAAAGCAAATCCTGCTTTAAGGCACATACCAGTTCATATTATTTCGGCTAAAGAACGTTCGTTGGAACCCATCAGAGAAGGAGCAGTTGAGTATTTGATGAAACCGGTTGCTAAAGAAGATTTAGAAGAAGCTTTTAATAGGATTGAAAATTTTGTTAATAGGAAAATGAAAAACTTATTAATTATTGAAGACAATGAAAATGCACGAAAGGCAATGCGTATACTTATTGGCAATGGGGATGTAAAATGTTTTGAAGCGGCAACAGGCAGCGAGGCAATGGCTTTGTATCAGCAGAATAAAATTGATTGCATCATATTGGATATTGGTTTACCCGACATGAGCGGATTTGACCTCATTCATAAATTTGAAAAAATCAAAGACCATAATCTTCCGCCTGTTATTGTTTATACTGGCATGGAACTTACAAAAGAAGAAAACAATGAGCTTGAAAAATATGCTGAGAGCATCATTATAAAAGGAGTAAAGTCGGAAGAACGATTGTTAGATGAAACAGCTCTTTTTCTTCACAGAACAATAAGCAATTTACCAAAATCAAAACAAGTAATTATAAATAGACTGTATGATAAAGAAGCTGTCTTTCAAAGTAAAAAAATATTATTGGTAGATGATGATATGCGAAATTTATTTGCATTATCAAAAATATTAAAAGAACGTGGCATGGAAATAATAAAAGCCGAAAATGGAAAAAACGCTTTAGATATGTTGGACTTGTATCCCGAAATTGATTTGGTATTGATGGACATTATGATGCCGGAAATGGATGGTTATGAAGCAATGAAACTAATAAGAGCTCAGATGAGATTCGTTAAGTTGCCAGTAATTGCACTTACAGCAAAAGCCATGAAAGACGATAAACAAAAATGTATGGATGCTGGTGCCAATGATTATATTACTAAACCAATTGATGTGGAGCGCTTGTTATCACTGATGCGTGTGTGGTTAAGCAAATAAGGAGGTTATGTATATATGTTATTATTCCGAACCGGTTTAATTAATAAATAAGGAGAATAAATTTAAATGAAAATGAAAGCAAATAGTTCAGTTAAAATTTTATTGGTTGATGATCTTCCAGAAAATTTGTTTGCCTTAGAATTAATTCTTTCTAATAATAATTATAAATGTGTGAAAGCAAATTCCGGCAGTGATGCATTAAAAATTCTGCTGCACGAACAAGATTTTGCACTCCTACTAATGGACGTGCAAATGCCGGCAATGGATGGTTTTGAAACGGTAGAATTAATTCGGGAAATTGAAACACTAAAAAATGTTCCGATCATTTTTTTAACTGCCAGCACGGATAACTCTATGCATATTTTTAAAGGATACCAGGCCGGTGCAGTTGATTATATGATTAAACCCCTAAATCCGGAATTATTAAAAGCGAAGGTGGCAGTTTTTGTTGATCTATATCTAAAAACCCTTGAATTATTAGTTCAAAATGAAGCGAAAGAAAAACAGGCAGAAGAATTAAGAATTGCTTGTAAAGAGTTGCTCTTTCAAAATGAAGAAAAAGAAAATAGGGCAGCAGAATTAATAATTGCAAATAAAGAGCTGGCTTTTCAAAATGAAGAAAAAGAAAACCGGGCAGCGGAATTAGCTATTGCTAATAAAGAACTGGCATTTCAAAATGAAGAGAAAGGAAAACGTGCAGATGAATTAATCATTGCCAATAAAGAACTTGTCTTTCAAAACGGGGAGAAGGAAAAACGGGCTGATGAATTAATCATTGCCAACAAAGAACTTGTCTTTCAAAACGAAGAGAAGGAAAAACGGGCTGCTGAATTAATCATTGCGAATAAAGAACTTGTATTTCAAGACCAGGAAAAAGGAAAACGTGCAGATGAATTAATCATTGCCAATAAAGAACTTGTATTTCAAAACGAGGAGAAGGAAAAACGGGCTGCTGAATTAATCATTGCGAATAAAGAACTTGTATTTCAAGACCAGGAAAAAGGAAAACGTGCAGATGAATTAATCATTGCCAGCAAAGAACTTGTTTTTCAAGACCGGGAGAAAGGAAAACGTGCAGATGAACTAATCATTGCCAATAAAGAACTTGTATTTCAAAACGAGGAGAAGGAAAAACGTGCAGATGAATTAATCATTGCCAATAAAGAACTTGTCTTTCAAAACGAAGAAAAGGAAAAACGTGCAGATGAATTAATCATTGCCAATAAAGAACTTGTGTTTCAAAACGAGGAGAAGGAAAAACGTGCTGCTGAATTAATCATTGCGAACAAAGAACTTGTATTTCAAAACGAGGAGAAGGAAAAACGGGCTGCTGAATTAATCATTGCGAACAAAGAACTTGTATTTCAAGACCAGGAAAAAGGAAAACGTGCTGCTGAATTAATCATTGCGAACAAAGAACTTGTATTTCAAGACCAGGAAAAAGGAAAACGTGCAGATGAATTAATTATTGCTAACAAAGAACTTGTCTTTCAAGACCAGGAGAAAGGAAAACGTGCAGATGAATTAATCATTGCCAATAAAGAACTTGTATTTCAAAACGAGGAGAAGGAAAAACGTGCAGAAGAATTAATCATTGCCAATAAAGAACTTGTATTTCAAAACGAAGAGAAAGAAAAACGTGCTGTTGAGTTAATCATAGCCAATAAGGAACTTGCCTTTCAAGACCAGGAGAAGGGAAAACGGGCAGCAGAGTTAGTGATTGCCGACAAAGAACTTGACTTTCAAAACAAAGAAAAAGAAAAACGGGAAATTGCAAATATAAGATTGGAAGCATTCAGTAATTCTTTAAAAGAAGCAAGAGCGGTTTCGGAGTTGGCAACACTAAATGCAGAAGAGGCAAAAGGTATAGCCGAAAATGCATTGCAATCCAAACAACAATTTTTATCAAATATGAGCCATGAAATCCGCACTCCTATGAATGCAATTCTTGGATTTACGAAGGTGTTATTGAAAACAGATTTATCACCCAAGCAAAAAGAATATTTGGATGCTATAAAAATCAGTGGCGATGGATTACTCGTGCTCATAAATGATATTCTGGATTTAGCAAAAACAGATGCGGGGAAAATGACCTTTGAACAAACACCTTTCAAAATTGAATTCTCGATATCAACAATGCATCAGGTATTTGATTTGAAAATTAAAGAAAAGAATTTAGAGTTAATTAAAGAGTACGACAATAAAATTCCAGTGGTGTTGATAGGCGATGCAGTCCGTTTGAACCAAATTCTTTTAAACCTTTTGAGTAATGCTATAAAGTTTACGGCAAAAGGAAAAATAACGGTAGCTGTCCGTTTGTTGAATGAAGGTAAAGAGAAAGCAACCATTGAGTTTGCAATTACTGACACCGGTACAGGAATACCAGCAGATAAATTAGAATCCATTTTTGAAAACTTTCAGCAGGCAACAAGTTCCACTTCAAGATTATTCGGCGGAACTGGATTAGGACTTGCTATTTGTAAGCAATTGGTAGAAAAGCAGGGAGGAACTATTTCAGTAAAAAGTAAAATTGATGAGGGTACAACATTTAGTTTCACTTTAAGTTTTCAAAAAACAAAGATAAAATTTGAATTAGCAAATGGAGAGGTGGAACTGGATAATGAAAATAAGGTCATAAAAGTATTGCTGGTAGAAGATGTTAAACTCAATCAATTATTGATGAAAATAATTTTGGAGGATTTTAAATTCAAATACGATATTGCGGACAATGGCAAAATTGCTATTGAAAAAATGCAGACAGAAACGTACGATGTTATTTTGATGGACTTGCAGATGCCGGAAATGAACGGGTTTGAAGCCACAGAATATATTCGCAACACGTTGAAATCAAAAATACCAATCATCGCTTTAACAGCCGATGTAACAACAGTTGATGTAGAAAAATGCAAAGCTGTTGGCATGAATGATTATGTTTCAAAACCTCTTGACGAACGAATTTTATATACTAAAATTATTAAATTATTGAAACATTAGACGTATCATAAATAGTTTGACGGAAAGAGGAGCAGCACATAACATTCAGAACACAAGCCGCAAGTGGCCCAAAATAAGCCTCGGATTAAAAAACTATTTGCAAGGGTTTTTAGCTATCCACCTCAGGATGGACAAGTTGTTAGTTGCCCGACATCGGTTAGAAGGCTACAGGCAGTAATGTAGGTGCCATCGTTGTGTACTGTCTTTGCCAATATTTCCAGCATACAAATGGTTACAGGTATCTGCACGTTGGGTGGCAATAGCCCGGAAACAAACTTTTTATAAATTATAGAACAATTAATTTTAAATTCAAAAACGACAAATGCACGAATTCAATATTTCAGAGAACGAACTAAAAATAGCAAAGGATTTTTTTTCTTGCAACGACATTGAGCTTCTAACAGCTCAATCTATAAAAATTAACCAAAGTCAGCCCAATTTTTCGGCAGTTGTTCTTGCACTAGAAATGCATGGCTTAAATCGATTAAAAGTGGAGGAAATTTTAGAATCGATATTCGTTGTCTATTACGCCCAGACTATAATAAAACAAAGGATCATTAATCAAATTACGTTCAGGCAAATCAAGGAAAATGTTAGATGGTTCGAGGAGTTTATCAGATACTACAATGAAGAGAAACAAATTGGAAGTGATGATCTTTTGTCAATAAAATTCATACGGGACAACGTTGTTCTGGACTTTGCTCTAAATACTTTGCGGAACTTGTTTATCAATTCCACTAATATTCCAAGAGAGGTCGTATTTGGATACTTCTCTATTTTGAAATCAATTGAAATGGGA
>Ga0335395_10002183_pt1 | contig 12129 bp, 11 predicted proteins | sample MAT02_FD_205744 | JGI IMG/M metagenome (GOLD analysis project Ga0335395, IMG submission 205744) | Freshwater microbial communities from Lake Fryxell liftoff mats and glacier meltwater in Antarctica - MAT-02 (spades assembly) (version 2) ...
TTGCCATCGGTTCTCGGCGCGACCAGGACACTGATCGCGCGTCGCGGTCGCCCGCTCGCCTGGGGGCGCGCATTCGTGTCCTCGAACGCCGCGTGGTCGGTGGGACTGCTGCTGATCCTGTCGTCCGCACTGGCGCTTCTCGGCTGGGTGGCAGACATCTGGTGGTTGATGCAACCGCTGCGATCGTTCCCGCCGATGCGCGTCGCGTCGGCGCTTGGATTCCTGATTCTCGGCATCGGTATCTCGTCAACGTCGTCACCACGCTTGCGAGGCGCAGTAATCGCTTGCGGCATGCTCGATCTATTGCTGGGTGCCGTAACGTTGCAGCATTCGGTCGGCCTCGACGGTCTCTCGTCGATCTTCGCGAGCATTCCGGGTCCGACTCGCGCGAACTGGCATGGCGAGATGCCGGGGCAGGTGGCAGTGTCGAGCGGCGTGTTCGTGTTACTCGGCGGAGTGGGATTGCTCGCAATCATCTCGAGAATCAAGGGTCGGTGGTCCTCCATTACACTCGCCGCGTCAGGCGGCATCGTGATGGTGCCGGCGACGACCGTCTTCGCCGGTCAGGTCGCCGGCGTGATGGACGGGATCAAATCCGGACCGCTGCTCGGCTCCTCGTTCCAATCGCTGATCTGTGCCATCGCATTCGCGACGCATTTCAACGCGCTGGCGTGGACGAAGGAAACCGGATTTGCGCCGCCGCCCGACTGGCTGCCGCTGTCGGCTGGCGCTGGGGCGCTGGTGACGGTGCTGTTTCTCTGGCGCGCGCTGCTCATGAGCGAGGAGCAGCAGCTCGAGAACCAGAGTCGCGTCGTGGCGCGGGTCACCCGTGCGGCGGTCGTCCGCCAGCTCTCCGTATCGCAGCGCACCCTGCAGCGCATGGCACTGCATAGCGTGGCACCAGACGCGATGTGGTCGTCGTTCGTGACGCAGATGACCCTTGATGTCGAGGGGCTGGAGACTGTGATGTGGACAGACAGTGCGGGGTACCGGCTCGGTAGCGACACGCGCTCGTCACCGGACGATATGCGTCGCGTTGCCGTCGCCCTCGCCGGGTACGTTCGCAACCCGAGTCCACTGCGACAGAGTCCACGCTACTTCGCGATGCCGAACGATTCCAGTCGCGCGTTGCTCGTCGTGCCGCGCTGTCGACAGGCACGTTGCACCGATCTGTTCGTCGGCGTCATCAATGCACAGACAGTGCTGCGGGCGGTGATGACGGACACCGTACTCGGCTTCGGGATGGCGATCGGCACTCGTGATCGCTGGTTTCGGTCATCGGCGTCTCCACCGGCGAGCACCAGCCGCTTTCTCGCGATCGAACCGGTGCTCGACAGCGGGCCGTCGTGGCAGCTCGGCGTCTGGCCTTCGGCACGGACTGCTGCGACCACGCCGTCCTCATTGAGCGATCTCGTGCTGCTGCTCGGGGTCGGAGTCTCGGTGCTGCTCGCCATTGCGCTCCGGCTCGCACAGTCCGTCTCGCAGACCGCGCGGCTCGAGGAGCGTGCACACCTCGACGAAGCGCTGCAGACCACGACCGACGGGCTCTGGGAATGGGATATTTCCCCGGACATCGTGACGCGCACACCGCAGTTGTGGGATCGGCTTGGCTACACGCCCGCTGCCCGATCGGATAATGGGCATTCGAGCATGCAGGACTGGTTGGCGCTCGTGCACCCGCAGGATCGGGTGCGCGTCGAGGAGCAGCTGACCGATCACCTCGAATCGCGAGCAGACGTCTTCGATGCCCAGTATCGGGTGAAAAGCGCTGCAGGCCGCTGGCATGATTTCATCGACCGCGGCCGCGTGGTGCTTCGCTCGCCGACGGGCAAGCCGCTGCGGCTGCTCGGCATGTTTGCCGACGTGACCGACCGGCGCCATGCGGAGGAGTCGGTACGGCAGGCCGAAACGATGAGTACGATGGGCCGTCTGGCCGGGCGGATAGCACACGAGATCAACAATCCGCTCGCCGGAATTCAGAGCGCGTTCATGCTGATCAAGGATGCGATCCCTGCAACACATCCGCACATCAAGTACGTGGGTGCGATCGAGCGCGAGATACAACGCATCAGCCAGGTGACACGACAGCTTTACGAAACGTATCGCCCGGAAACCGAATCGAGCTCGAATGCGCCGGTGCAGACCGTGGTCAGCGATGCGGTCGCCTTCCTCGAGCAGCTCAATCGGAATACCGGTGTCACCATCAATGTCGAGCTCGGCAATATCGCAGCGGTCGTGCGGCTGCCCGAGTCGATTCTCCGTCAGTGTGTTTATAATCTTGTGCAGAATGCCATCGAGGCATCGCCTCCCGGTTCTCGCGTGACGGTTTCAGGCGCGATCGAAGGCAGCGAATTCGTGTTGCGAGTCAGCGACCGGGGACCCGGTGTTCCCCTTGAGCTTCGTGACAGCATTTTTGATCCGTTCGTTTCGACCAAGCCGTCGCAGTTGTCGACGGGTGGCATGGGACTGGGCCTGTCGCTCGTGCGGCGGGCGCTCGATGCCGCCGGTGGCGGGATCGAGGTGACGGATGCCGTTGGCGGCGGGGCGGAATTCGTGGCGCGGATTCCACTCGCTGAGACCCCTGTTCACGGAGTGACTGCATGACGCGCGGCCGGATCCTGATCGCTGACGATGAACCGACGTTTCTCGAATCCACGGGCGAACTGCTACGACGCGAGGGTTTCGAGGTCACCACGGCGAGCGATGGCCAGCGCGCTCTCGAGCTCGTCGTCGATGAGCAGTTTGACCTGTTGATCACCGATCTCGAGATGCCAGGCAACAGCGACCTCGCGCTCGTCCGTCGCGTCGCACAAGTCCGCGGTGGACTGCCGGTCATCATCCTGACAGGTTACCCAAGCGTGCGTTCTGCAATGGCGAGCATCGAGCTGCCCGTGGCCGCGTATCTGACGAAGCCCGTCGTGTTCGCGGCACTTCTGGAGCGGGTGTCCGCGGCGGTCACGCGGTTCCGCTCGTTTCGCGCAATGCAGGACGCCGAGCTGCGTCTGAACGACATGCGCCTTCGTTACGACCAGCTCGCGACGCAACGTGGGCCGGGTGCGCCGAGCGCCGACACGTTCCTGTCGCTGGCGTTGCGGAATGTCATGGGTTCACTGACTGATCTCGAGCAGCTCGGTCGTGCACTGGCCGGCTCACCGGTCGATGCGCATGCCTGCCAGATCATGAACTGCCCGCGCGGGTCGCAACTGACATCCGCAATCCAGCATACGGTCGAGGTGCTCGAGGAGACCAAGCATGCGTTCAAGTCGAAGCAGCTGGCCGAGCTGCGGCAGCGTCTCACACTGCTGCTCCAATACAACTGAGAAGATGACGCGCCTTCGTCCCGAACCTGCGGCGCGGCGGCATCGAATCGGCCGTGTGACAGCAGTCACTCCTGTCTAGCACAGAACTTGCCTTTCTAAGCCGTGTGTGGAACAGGCTCCGGACGTCTGATCGGGAGCACCTTGTCGGACGGGATTTTAATCCGCCAGTCGAAGGCGTAGCGGTGAACCACGCGCGTGGTGTCGCTGTCGCGCCTTTCGTGTTCGATGCCACACTGCGATGGGCTTCCTTGGTTCCAACCAAGGGATGGTTTATGGCAGGGCGGACACACTGACGCACACCGCGTCAGCCGTGCGAGAGACGACATAACCTGAGAGAGTCATCATGTTGCGCTGGGCATTCGCATTTCTCATTCTGGCATTGATCGCCGGGCTGTTCGGCTTCGGCGGCATAGCGTCCGCGTCTGCTGGTATCGCCAAGACGCTGTTCATGGTCTTCATCGTGATCGCCGTCATCGCGTTGATCGTGGGACTCGTTACCGGCCGGAATATCGCGCCGTAAGCAGATGGTCCGGGGCAGGCGGACGCCTGTGTGCCGTCAGTGACTCCAGACCACTGTCAGGCCGGGTCGCCTCCGCCTGTCCCGCGCGCTGCGGACGTCTGCAGCGCGCGCGCTGCGACGAGCCGTTGCATGTTCGCGAGCGACTGCTCGGCAAAGCGCTCCTGCAGCCGGCGACCGACCAGGCGAAATCCGAGACGATGCACGGGATTCGCGATATGCCCTGTCTGCGAGAAGGAGTGGATGCGAAACACCACTTCACCGCTTGCGCTGTGCTTGACGATCTCGAATGTGATTTCGCCCCGTTCGATATGTCCGGCGAGCGTCTGGTAGCTGTAGCCCCAGGCGTGCTCGGGACCCGTCAGACCTTCGCGAGACATGTCGATCACCCGGCTGACTCGCACCGGTAACTCGAAGCGCAGCCAGAGGTACGTTGCCGTGAGCAGCATCGCGCGGTTCGCCAGCGGTGCCGCGGGATCAAATGTGCCGCGAATCAGTCGCGATGGCGGAAAACTGTACTGCGTGAGAATTTCGCAGGCGGCGGCGAATGATCCATCTTGCTGCGGTGGACCGGGGGCCTCCGACAGCAACGGCGCTTCGCGCGCATCCACGTTCCAGCCGGCCGCAGCGACATAGCTGTCGCGCTTCGCGAGATCGACGGTCGGCTCCATGACGCCGATCGCGGCGAGTCGTGCAATGATCCGCTCGTCGAGCGGCCGTCGTTCAATGGTCAACGAGCTAACCTTCCGATGGTTGCGGCAGGTTTTCGGTCGTGATGTGCACTTCCGGCCGCGTCGTGACACCGGCCAGCGTGCTGAGTCGCTGAAGAAAGGTGACCCACACTTCCGTCTGCATCTGCTTGCCGATGCCCAGGGTGCCATACGCCACTTCGACGGCGGCGTCGCGAGCGCGGGCCCACGATTCGATGAGGACGCGCAGGTTGCCAGGGCGATCCGAGTCATCGTCCACGCTGAACCTGATGTGCCCCGCCTCGGGATGTCCCTCGAGCGTCACGAGCGTGAAGCTGTCGGGGAGCATCTCGGCCACGCGCACGTCGCCGTTCCACGGACCGAGCATGGTGATCTCGTACTCGTCGCCTACGCGGAACACGGAGTCGGTGCCTTCCGACTTCTCGAAGTTTGCGAGGGCAGCCGGTGCGAGCTCGGTGAGGTGCAGCTGCATCAGCCGAATGACGATGTCCTTGCTGACGGCGCGGTCCGGCAGGGAGACTTCGTACCGACGATGCACCAGCGCGCCCGTTCCATCCTCCGCAGTCTGCGATCCTTCACTCTCGTGCGGCGCGTGCTCACCCGTGAACCTGTTCCAGTGGCGCTCCGGTGCCGTTTGCTCGGCCCGAGGCGCGTTCCGACGCCGCCACAGCAGTGCCAGCAGGCCAAGCGAGCCCGTCGCGATGAGAATTGGAACGGCGGCGTGAATCGAAGTGCGCGGCGCGCGGTAGGTGTATCTCATGTGCGACTCCCTGCAGGATGCTGTGTGGCTGCGGACACGACAGGCGCGATACATGCAACGGCTGGGCCGTTGAGGCGTCCGACGACGTTTTGTGACGCTGCAGCGTGCAGCGACACCTCATCCCCAGAGAACGGAGTGACGTCATGAGCAAGTTGCTCAGAGGGCTGGCAGCTGGATACGGAGCAAAGAAGTTGGGCGGTGGCTGTTTCAGTACGGTGATCGTCTTTCTCGTGCTGTGGTGGCTGCTGGGCAGTTTCGACATCTTCCGATGACAGAACGCCCGCGAGCCTGAGGAAGGCTCGCGGGCGTCGGTCTGCCGGAGTTTGCGAATCGGCCGCAACACCACACTCGACTAGAACGACTGCACTTTCGGCTCGTCGTGGGCCTTGCGGCCGGATCGCCGGAGCGAACGCACGATCACGCATACGACGGTGACCGGCAGCACGATGTACAGCAGCAGCTTCAGGAACAGCGCCGTGGCCAGCCCAAGCAGGATCAGCGTCAGGATCGGGATCCCGATCAACGAGCCGGCGAAAATCGGACGCAGCGCGAACAGGCGGAGCAGGGCAGTCAGCATGGCGACACCGTGAAAAGGGATGTGTCTTCGTACGGTCGGTGTTTCGAAAGGTTTCCGGACCTTACGCTTGCGTCCGCAATCCGCTGACCGGGCCAATCGTGACCAGCGTCTCGGCAGACATGCCGACCGCAGCAAAGGCGGACTGCATCGCGGCGGCAATCGCGTCTGCTTCCGCCGGTCGCCCCACGGCGACCAGCGCCGACCCACTGCCGCTGAGCGTCGCGCCGAACGCCCCGGCCGAAGCAGCTGCGCTGACGATCGCATCGTAGCCGGGTACGAGCGTGCGGCGATACGGCACGTGCAACACGTCGTCGAGTGCCCGCGCCAGGAGGTCCGCGTCGCCAGTGGCCAGCCCGTGAACCAGCGCGGCACTGCGTTGCAGCGCCCGCACCGCGTCGGCGAACGACACCAGCGCCGGCAGCACGGCACGAGCGGCGGCGGTGGTGACTTCCATCGGCGGCACGGCGAAGACGAATGCCAGCGTGTCATGCACCGAGAGCCGTGAAAACGCATACGTACATGGTGCGTTCGCCGTGGCGTCGTCGCGGGCGACGCCCAGCATCGCGCCGCCGAACGCGGCCGGCGATGCATTGTCGGGATGGCCCTCGATCTGTGACACGAGCGTGGCGACACCATGCGTGCCCAGCCCGAGCGACAACGCCGCATCGGCAAGCGCCGCACCGGCGACCAGTGCAGCAGCGGAAGACCCGAGCCCGCGTGCAACCGGAATCGTGGACGTCAGGTCATACGCGATGTGCACCGGCAGCGCACGCGCCATTCGCTCGCACGCGGCGACAAAGCCGGCGTGCACCAGATCGTCCGTCGCGGCACAGTTCAGCGACGCGAGTGCACCCCGGCGCACCATCGTGACGCCGGACAGCGACTCGTCGATCACCACGCTCGCCGTGAGCCACCGATCCACCGCCATCCCGACGCAGTCGAAGCCGGAGCCAAGGTTGGAGGTGCTGCCGGGAACATGCACCGTCGCACGTGCCGGCGTCATGAGGCGACTTCACCGCTGCGAAGCACGCGCTCCATGTCGGCGAGTGTTGCATCGATCTCGATGCTACGATTAGCGTACGCCGGTGCCGGCTCCATCTCGCGATGGTAGGCGAGCATCACTTCCGGATCCTTCAGCATGTGTCCCGTGAGCAATGCCACGACACGCGCACCGGACCTGATGGTGCCGTTGCGCACCAGCGCACGCGTGCCCGCCACGCTGGCTGCACTGGCTGGCTCGCAGCCCACGCCGCTGGCGTCGATGATGGCCTTCGCTTCGAGGATTTCATCGTCCGTCACCGTCAGCACCACACCGTCGGTCTCGCGGATGGCACGGACGGCGCGCTCGTGACTGGCGGGATCGCCGATGCGGATGGCTGTCGCGATCGTTTCGGCACGCACGGTGTGTCGCGTGGTGAACCCATCGCGGAAGCTGGCGGCAAATGGCGCACTGCCCTCGGCCTGCACGCATGCCAGGCGCGGCACACGATCGATGAGCCCGAGGCGCAGAGCCTCACGCAGCGCTGCGCCGAATGCCGACGTGTTCCCCAGGTTGCCTGCAGGCAGCACCAGCCAGTCGGGCGACTGCCAGCGCAGTTGCTGCAGCAGGTCGAACATGATCGTCTTCTGGCCTTCGAGGCGCCAGGGATTGATGGAATTGGCGAGGTAGACGCCGAGCTGCTCGGATGACTGCCGGCAGAGACGCAGGCAGTCATCGAAATCGCCGCGCACGAGCAGCGTCTGCGCGCCATAAGCGATGGTCTGCGACAGCTTGCCCAGCGCGACCTTGCCCGCCGGTACCAGCACGAGGCCGCGCAACCCGGCGAGCGATGCGTACGAGGCCAGTGCGGCCGACGTGTTGCCGGTCGACGCGCACGCAACGGCTGTTGCATTGATGCGCTTCGCCTGCGTGATCGCGACCGTCATCCCGCGATCCTTGAACGACCCGGTCGGGTTGTGGCCTTCATGCTTCAACAGCAGGTCGTCGACACCGGCCCACGCCGCGATGCGCGGCCGCGCGAGGAGCGGTGTGATGCCCTCACCCTGCGTCACGAGCTCTGCATCACTCACGTCAGGCATCACGAGTTCACGGAACCGCCACACACCGGAGTCACCGGGCCCGGTGCCAGACGGTTCGCGAGCCGGTATCAATCGCGCATCGAAGAACGAGCGCAGTGCGTCACCGCAGGTTGGTGGCTGCGGATGCTGCACATGCAGCAACCCATCGCACGCGGCACACTGCACGCGCGCGTCGCGCGCATCGTGCCGCGCGCCACACACATCGCAGACCTGCTCGCTCGCCATCACCGCTGCTCGGCGAGCGTCAGCACATCCGTGAACACGCCGGCAGCGGTGACGCCCGCGCCAGCGCCCGGCCCGGTGATCACGAGCGGATTGCTCTTGTACCGCGTGGTCGTGAACGAGAACAGGTTGTCGGTACCGCCAAGTGCCCCGAGCGGGCTGCTCGCATCGACGGCGACGACGCCCACATGCAGCGACTTCGTGGTGACGATGATGCGATAGCGCAGCACCTCGCCGCGCTCCTGTGCATCCGCGACGCGTTGGCTCCAGGACGCATTCACCTCGCCGGCGCGGCGCAGGAAGTCGGCAAGCGGCAGCTTGCGCATCGGCACCGGAACCAGCGACTCCACCTCGATGTCGTGCAGCTCACCGCGATAGCCGAGCATGCGGCCGAGGATGAGCGCCTTGCGGGCCACGTCCATGCCGGAGAGGTCGTCACGCGGGTCCGGTTCCGTGTAGCCCTTCGCCATCGCGGACTGCAGCGCCACCGAGAATGGTATGCCACGCGACATCTCGCTGAACAGGAAGCCGAGCGTGCCTGAGGGGCAGCCCTCGATCTGCAGGATGCGGTCGCCTGATGCCACGAGCTTGTTGATGGTGTCGATCACGGGAAGACCCGCACCCACCGTCGCCTCGTGCAGCATGCGGCGACCTCGCGAGGCGGCGAGCGTCGCGAGTCCCTTGCCGTTGCGGCTCGATGTCACGAGCGGTCGCTTGTTCGCCAGCACCAGGTCCATGCCGGCACCAAGGGCTGCCTCCAGCGTGCCTGACGTTTCCGATGCCGTGACGTCCACGAGGATCGGGCGTTCGAGCGCATGCGTCGCCATGGCGCGCACCGCCGCCTCGTCTGCGGCGCGAATGCCGTCGGCCTGTTGTGCGAGCGGCTTGCCGCCGGCCTTCGCTTCGGCCAATGCCGTCAGCTTCTTCGGTGAGAGACCGCGCGGGTCGAACACGTAGCCGCTGCGATCGATCACGCCGACGACGCGCACGGGTGCCGTGAGTCGTCCGCCGTCTGGCGTGCGACGCTGTGCCAGTTGCACCGCGAGTTCACGGCCGATCAGACCGAAGCCGAGCACGATCACGTCGGCATGCAGGCGCGCACCCGCATCGCCGCCGCCGATCTTGTCCAGCCGGAACGCCGCGTGCACCGCGCGCTGTGCCAGTGCTGCCTCGCGCTCGTCGATCACGACGGAAATGTTCATCTCCGAGGCGCCCTGCGCGATGGCCACGACGTTGATGCGGCTTTGCGCCAACGCGTCGAACAGGCGTGCCGAGACGCCGGGCGTGCCGGCCATGCCCAGCCCGACGATCGCGAGCGTTGCAACCTTGCGACGCACCTCGATGCCATCGATGTCACGACGCGCGATCTCGGTCGCGAACACCGCCTTCCAGCGCGTCGACACGGCGGTGGCGATCGGCCCCGGCACGGCGATGCACAGCGAGTGCTCGGATGACGCCATCGAGATCAGTGACACGGAAATGCCCATCAGCTCGAGCGCGCCGAGGGCGCGTGCAGCCACGCCGGGCAGTCCGGCCATGCCATTGCCGACGATGGTGACCAGTGCCTGGTCGGCGATGACGGCGAGCGCCTTCACCGGCAGCGTTGGCGTGCCGCGCTTTCGTGCGCCGGCGGTGGCATACGAGGAGATCTCAGTACCCATCGCGCTGACGTCGGCCAGCGGGCGCAGGTAAAGGCGTGTGGTGGCGGGCAGTCCGATCAATGCACGCGGATGCAGGATCTTCGCGCCATGATAGGCCAGCTCCGAGGCCTCGCGCACATGCAGCGACGGAATGAGCCGCGCATCGGGGACCACGCGCGGATCGGCGGTCAGCAGTCCCGGCACATCCTTCCAGAGCATCACGCTGCCTGCATGCAGCACGCGCGCGAGCAGCGTGGCCGTGACATCGGAGCCACCGCGGCCGAGCGTCACCACCGCACCTTTCTTCCCCCGTCCCACGAAGCCGGGCACCACCGGCACGATGCCCCGCGCGATGCGCGGCAGCAGCAGGCGCGTTGCGGCCTTCATGGTGCGTGGCACATCGGGTGTCGCACCACCCGGGATGCCGTCGGTATACACGAGCTTCGTCGCATCGATGGCAATGGATTTCACGGACTGCTGTGCCAGTGCCTCCACCATGAGGATCGAGGCGAGCACTTCACCGCGTGACATCACGACATCGAGGAGCGCGGGATTCATTGCACCCGTCCGGCGACGCGTGCAGAGTGTCGTGAGCTCCGCGAAGACCGACGCGACCGTCGCCAGCAGCTCGGCGCGCCGCGCGGGGTCGGTGGTCACGCCGATGGCCACCGCGCGATGGCGGCGGTCCAGCGCGGCGAGCGTGGCGCGAGCCTTCGGCGGCGTGACGGCCGCCGCGCTGCGCAGCGCATCCGTCACGCCGCGCATGGCGCTGACGACGATGACCGGATTCTGACCACCAGTGGACGCGATGATGCCTGCGGCATGCCGCAGGGCTTTCAGGTCGGCCAGCGCGGCACCGCCGAACTTGTGGACCGTGATGGGGGGCTGCGTCATGTGCGAGCAGGGTTTCGGGACGGGGCAGGACAGCAGGCAAGATGCCCTGCAAGGACCCCAGCGTCGACCCATGCGTGCCCGACCAGCAGTTTATGCGTCGAGCGGCATCTCCGTGGTGGCCTGCTCCAGCGCGTCGATCACGTCGAGGTCGAGCCTGGGCGCGGTGCCCCCGTGACGTGCCGGCACGCAGCTGATGCGCGAGCGCCTGTATTCCGCACATTTGCGCAGCCGTGCACTTTCCATCAGATGTTTCCGACGGGTGCCTCACCCGTCATCCCGCAGCCTGCCGTTGCGGTCATTCGTCCTTCGCCCTCGCTCGATGTCACACGCCCTGCTGGTCGGCAGGTTTCTCCCGGTCCATCGCGGGCACCTCCGGCTGTTCGAAGTGGCACGGCGCCGGTGCTCCCGGACGACGATCGTGCTGGAGCGTCGCTGGGACGATCCCATTCCGTGGGATGTCCGGTGGCGATGGCTGGTGGAGAGCTGTCCGTGGGCCAGGGTCGTGACTCCCGAGTTCTCCATGCCGCCTCGCGCGCATGATGGTGGTGAGTCGCGCGCAGCATGGCTCGCGGCGCTCGACACGCTCGCGCCTGCGGTCACGCACCTGTTTACCGGTGACCCGGATCCGCATGACATCGCGGCGGGCCTGGGTGCGGAGTTCGTGCACGTGACACGCGCAGCCGAGGATGTGCGCGGCGCCGCGATCCGCAGCGATCCCTGGCGGCACTGGGACCTGATCGCCCCCGCCGCGCGGCCCTGGTTCGTGCGCACGGTCGCCCTCGTTGGTGGCGAGAGCGTGGGCAAGTCCACGCTCGCGGAGCAGCTCGCGAACTCGTACGACACGTCATGGGTGGACGAGTATGGCCGCACTTACACCACCGGCGTGCCACACCACGCGTGGACCGAACTCGATGCGGTGCTGGTGACGGATGCGCAGCAGGTGCTGATCCGCGAGGCGCAGCGGCGCGCGCGCGGGCTCTGCGTGAGTGACACCGAGGCCATCGTGACCGCGATCTGGACCGAGTGGCTGCGCCAGCCCGTGCCGGCGCATGTCTGGGAAGTCGCCGCACGACAGCCCATCGACCTGTATCTCCTCTGCGAACCTGACCTGGCTTGGGTGGCAGACGGCGTCCGCGTGATGTCGTCGGACCGGGCCTGGTTCCACGACCGCCTGATCTTCCACCTCAACCGGCTGGGCAAGCCCTGGGTGCATGTGAGCGGCTCGGGTGACGCGCGTCCGAAGGCGGCGAAGGCGGCCATCGAGGCGGCATGCACACAGTGGTGGCAGGACCTGCGCGCGTACCGCAGCGGCACGCCAGGCAGCGGGGTGGGATTGCAAGGTCCGTAGCGGCCCATGTCCGTCCCAGCCCAGCGCGCCTGTCTGGCAATCACGCTGCAGCGGGCGAGAAT
>Ga0335395_10002184_pt1 | contig 12128 bp, 10 predicted proteins | sample MAT02_FD_205744 | JGI IMG/M metagenome (GOLD analysis project Ga0335395, IMG submission 205744) | Freshwater microbial communities from Lake Fryxell liftoff mats and glacier meltwater in Antarctica - MAT-02 (spades assembly) (version 2) ...
TGGTGGGCATCCTTATCGAAGCAACAAGGAACCACCAGCCCATCCCAGGTGATCACGCAAGAATGCCACATCTTCCAGCAGTGGCTCACGAACTCGTTTTTGATTGAATAGCGATCGCCCGTTTTTTCGTATCGCGAGTACTTGTCGATAGTCGGCATGAGGTCGGAGCCGTGTTCGTAGTCGTAAATTTGCGCCGTTTTCAGGCCCACCTCGTCCACCCCCATTTCTTTCGCCAGCTGTTGAACTTCCGCAATTTGGTGTTCGTTGGGCCTGACTACCAAAAACTGGAAGATTACGTGCGGCGTACTCGAGCCGAGTTTCTTTTTCCACTTCACGATATTCCGCGTACCTTCCAGCACCTTTTCCAGTTTGCCCCCGATGCGGTACTGCTCATACACCTCCTGTGAAGTGCCGTCGATGGAAATAATCAGCCGATCCAGACCGGATTCGACGGTTTGGCGGGCCTTTTCGTCGTTCAGAAAGTGGGCGTTGGTGGAGGTGGCGGTATAAATCCCCTTGTCGTGGGCGTATTTGACCAGTTCGATAAAAGACGGGTGCAAATAGGGCTCTCCCTGAAAATAAAAAATCAGGTAGAGCAGCGTTTCGGCCAGTTCGTCGATGGTTTTTTTGTACAAATCATTCTCCATCATGCCCGTGGGCCGGGTGAAGGAGCGCAGTCCGCTAGGGCATTCGGGACAACGCAGGTTGCAGGAGGTCGTCGGCTCGAAGCTGATGGCGATGGGCATTCCGAAGTGGGTGGCCTTGCCCGAGACCTTGGAATAAAAATAGCTTCCCAGCACCTGAATTGCGTTCCACGCCTTTTTGGGCGTTACTTTGGAAAGCAGATTCAGACCGTCTTTATAGTTTTTATTCATATTTATTAACCGCAGAGGGCACAGGGGGTATAGGCAGAGTTCGCAAAACTAATCACTTGCAAAGAACGCAAAGAACGTCGGTCTTTTTTGAACAATTGAAAAGAGATTTGAATTCTATGGTCAGTGGAATAACTAAACAAGAGGAGACGGAATGAAGTACCCGGTTGTGATTATTGGCGGCGGCTTGGCCGGATTAGTGAGTAGCATCGAACTGGCGCGAGCCGGAGTCAAAGTTTTACTCATCGAGCGCAAAGAGTATCCGCACCATAAGGTTTGCGGGGAATACATTTCCAACGAGGTGCGTCCTTATCTGGAAAACCTGGGTTTGGACCTCGACGCACTGGGCAGCGCCAGGATAAGTCGCTTCCGCTTCACCTCACCGAAAGGTTCGGTGCTGGAGACTCCTTTGGATATGGGCGGTTTTGGAATCAGTCGTTACACGATGGACTACTCGCTTTACGAGCTGGCAAAGCAAGCGGGGGTTGGATTTCAGTTAAACACCAAGGTGCAGGATGTCAGGTGGATGAATGGTTTTTTTGAGATAGAAACCTCAAAATCAACCCGAATAATATCCGAAATCGTGATTGGTGCCTACGGGAAACGCACCCGGCTGGATAAGCAACTCGACCGCGATTTTATGAATAAAGAATCGCCCTACGTGGGCATAAAGTACCACGTCCAAGGGGATTTTGCCAAAGACCTGATTTCACTCCATAATTTTAAAAATGGCTACTGCGGAATGTCGGCCATTGAGGACGACAAGTATTGTTTGTGCTACCTGACGGAGAGGTCGAATTTGAAGGAATCGGGCAGCATTCCGGCTATGGAACAAAACATCCTGAGCCGTAACCCGCATTTGAAAGATATTTTCAGCAACGCCAAATTTTTGTACGACAAGCCGGAAGTCATCAACGAAATTTCTTTTTCCCCTAAGAAAACCGTCGAAAATCACCTACTTATGGCTGGCGACAGTGCTGGGCTCATTACGCCGCTCTGCGGCAACGGCATGGCGATGGCGGTTCGGGCGGGCCAAATGGTGGCGCAGGAAGTTGAACGCTATTTTTCGGATCATCACTCTCGGGAGACTCTTGAGAAGTCATATGCCGAAGCTTGGCGAGATGAGTTTGCACTGCGGCTGAAAGTCGGGCGTAATGTCCAGCGGCTTTTTGGGCGGGAGATGCTTTCAGAAATCGCCTTGGGCTTCTTTAGACTCACACCGCCCATATTGAGGATGGTCATTAAGGGAACGCACGGCAAAGAGATGCCGTCAACCCCGATCACTTTAAGCAAATAATCAAAATAAAGGTACTTTTGCCCACCAAAGCAAATTTCTCATCACTCATCATTCATCACTCATCACTAAACTAATGATCATCGGCGTACCTAGTGAAATCAAGAACAACGAGAACCGCGTGGCCGTCACCCCGGCGGGCGTCACCGAATTCCGGCGGCACGGCCATACGGTTTATGTGCAAAAAGACGCGGGCAGCGGCAGCGGCTTTTCCAACGACGAATACGTGGAAGCCGGGGCCGAATTGCTGGACACCATCGAGGAGGTGTATGCCATCGCCGAAATGATCGTGAAAGTGAAGGAGCCGATTGCGCAGGAATATCCGCTCATCAAAGAAAATCAACTGCTTTTCACCTACTTTCACTTCGCTTCTTCCAGAGAACTGACCGACGCCATGATTGAGCGCAAGGCGGTGTGCCTGGCTTACGAAACTGTGGAACGTCCCGATCGCAGCTTGCCGCTGCTGGTACCCATGAGCGAAGTGGCCGGACGCATGGCTATTCAGCAAGGGGCCAAGTACCTGGAAAAACCCATGGGCGGGCGCGGTGTGTTGCTGGGCGGGGTGGCCGGGGTCAAGCCCGCCGATGTGCTGGTGCTGGGCGGCGGCATCGTGGGTACCGAAGCCGCCAAAATGGCCGCCGGCCTCGGTGCCCACGTCACGATTATGGACATTAGCCTGCCTCGGCTGCGCTACCTGGCAGACATCATGCCCGCCAACGTTGACACGGTCATGTCTAACGAGTACAATATTCGCCGCCACATTCAGCACTCCGACATCATCATCGGGGGTGTGCTGATTCCCGGTGCCAAAGCGCCCTCGCTAATTACCAAGGATATGCTGAAACTGATGCGCCCCGGCACCGTGATGGTGGACGTAGCCATCGACCAAGGCGGATGCTTCGAGACCTCTCATGCCACTACGCACCAGGCCCCTACTTACGTCGTGGACGAGGTGGTTCATTATTGCGTGGCGAATATGCCGGGGGCGGTACCCTACACTTCTACCCTGGCTTTGACCAACTCCACCCTACCCTACGCCCTGCAACTGGCGAATCAGGGTTGGCAGTTGGCTTGTACCAAAAATGCGGAACTCCTGAAAGGTCTGAACATCGTCAATGGCCAAGTGGTGTACCGAGGCGTGTCCGACGCCTTCGACTTGCCCTATGTCGATGTCCACGAAGTATTGGATTCGTACAGTGCAGCGAGGGTGTGATTTTCGACAAAAGCTTAGTTTGGCGGCTTCCAGCGTAGTTTTGGGAGCCGCTTTTTTTTGTGGGTTCTAAAAAAACTGCAATTATTTTTATATAAAAAGTTTTTTATTAAAAAAGATTGCGTACTTTTGCATCATAATTGAACGAACATCCGTTCACTTCTCTGCTTCAGTCCGGGTCAGGCATCAGAATTTGCCGCCAGCCATCAAGTATAAGGCTGGTAACTTCCGATAAAGTCTCGCAGAGCCACACGGATGTATTGTGTGGGCTTTGCGCAAAATCCCTTTTTGTTAAGTAAGTAATACGCTCCGAGCGTTCGCGATCCGATGTTTCGGTTTTCCGAACGATAGGATATTTTTCTGCGAAATGTGCTTTCCGGTTTTCGGAAAAGTCAATCGTAGAACGTGACGTTGATATGTTTAAAAGCTGAAAAAGAGTCAAGAAGGCAAGATCACAAAACCGTGATTTTCAACACCTATCCGTGTCTCTAAGTAATTCAGCCCTTAAACTCTTCAACTTTTAAACAAATACCCCCGATTTTTAAAATAACAAAGACAAAAAATACCAATGGAATTAATAGAAAATGAAGAAGTGCTGGTAATGGAAGCCAAGGGCCCCGACGACCAGATAGTTACGGAAAAGAAGCCAAAAGCCAAAAAGAAAGTGGCTAAGGTGGCCGAAACCGAAGAAGTAGTTTCCGTCGAAAATGAAATCGTGGCGGAGACAAAGAAGCCCAAGACCAAGAAAGTGGTGCTGGCCGAGATTGATGTCGAGGCTACGGAACTGCTCGTTGCGAGCGAGGTGTTTGCCGAGGAGAAAAAACCGAAAGCCAAGAAAAAAGTAGTGGCAGTGGTTGAAGAAGAAGTAGAGATTGAAATGGCGCAAGCTGAGGACGATTTCGACGCCGAGGAAGCCGAAGAGGAAATGGTTATGGAAGCTCCCAAGTCGGGTTTTGCTTTGCTGGGACTTTCCGACGACATCATGCGTGCCGTGGAAGAAATGGGTTTCACGACCCCCTCCCCCATCCAAGCCGAGGCAATTCCGCCCGTGATGGAAGGTTACGACGTGATCGGGCAAGCCCAAACTGGCACGGGTAAAACCGCCGCTTTTGGTATTCCCGCCCTGGAAATGATCGATGCCCGCAGCAATGCCGTGCAGGTGCTGGTGCTTTGCCCCACCCGCGAATTGGCGGTGCAGGTTTCGCAGGAAATCACTCGCTTGGCTAAGTACAAGCGCGGCATACGCATCGAGGCCATTTATGGCGGCGATTCCATCGAGCGCCAGATTCGCTCCCTGAAAAAAGGCGTCCAAATCGTGGTCGGTACGCCGGGCCGCGTGATGGATCACATGCAACGCCGGACGCTGGATTTCAGCGAGGTGCGCATGATGGTTCTGGACGAGGCCGACGAAATGCTGGACATGGGCTTCCGCGAGGACATTGAAAGCATTCTGGTCGATATGCCCGAGAACAAGCAGACGATCCTGTTCTCGGCTACCATGTCGAAGCCGATTTTGAGCATCACGAAGCGCTTCCTGGATGATCCCGTCATGGTGAAAGTCGTGCGCAACGAGCTGACCAACGACAACATCGAGCAGCTTTGCTACGAGGTGAAGCCGCAGGGTAAGCTGGAAGTGATGACGCGCCTGATCGATATGTACAACATCCAGTCACTTCTGGTATTTTGCAACACCAAACGGAAGGTTGACGAAATAGTGGAGCAAATGCAAGCGCGTGGCTATGCCGCCGAAGGCATCCACGGCGACCTCCGGCAGCAGCAGCGGACCAACGTGATGAGCAAGTTCAAGTCTGGCATCACGACCATTCTGGTTGGTACCGACGTGGCCGCCCGTGGCATCGACGTGACCGGACTTGACGCCGTAATTAACTACGACATTCCCTTGGATGAAGAGTATTACGTCCACCGCATAGGCCGGACGGGCCGCGCCGGGATGTCGGGAAAGGCATTTTCGCTGGTCGCCCGCGATGAGCGCAACCGCCTCCGCCAAATCGAGAATTTTACGAAGGTGAAGATCGAGAAAGGCGTGATTCCTTCTTACGAGGATATTGTCGGCGTAAGAAAAGCGCGTTTCGTGGAAACGATGGCCGAGGCCATTCGCCAAAACGACAAGAATAAAGATAAACTGTACGACGACGTGCTGGAACAGCTGCATCATAGTGGCTTCTCGACCGAGCAAGTCGTGGCCGCCATGACCCAGCAACTGCTGGGCGTTGAGAAAAACGAGTACGCCGACGCCAACTTGTCTTGGGAGGAGCGGCGTTCCGACCGGGGCGATCACGACGACCGTCGCGGTGGACGCGACCGGGATAGTGGAGACCGGGGCGGACGCTCTGGACGCGACCGTGACCGGGGCGATCGGGGTTCTCGCTTTGAAAGTCGCGACGATCGCGGCGGACGTTCTGGACGTGACCGCGAGAGCGGAGACCGTGGCTCCCGCTTCGGCAACCGCGACGACCGCAGCGCCGCTCCCCGCCGTGAAAAAAGCGCACCGGGGCCCGTTGAGGAAGGAATGGCGCGTTTGTATTTCAACGTCGGCCACCAGGACCGGATCGCGCCCAAAGACTTCGTGGGGGCCATCGCTGGCGAGTCCGGTATTGCCGGCCGCGACATTGGTGCCATCGAAATTTATGACAACTACACCTACGTTGATGTTCCCGAGCGCGATTCACGCGTGGTGATCCGCGCCATGGACGGCAACACAATCAAGGGCAACCGCGTGCAAGTGGATATTGCTAAGTGAGTGAGCTGTCGGCCAAAATACTTTATATCACAGAGTTTTGTTAAAAAAAAGCAAAAAAGGAGGGCTTCCGAAATTCGGAAGCCCTCCTTTTTTGACCAATGAAGCGTATCTCAGTTTATCAAAAATAAGCCGACTGCCATAAGCCGATCGCCGACAGCCCCTTTACTCGTAAAAATACCCAAAAATAATCCCCATCTCATCTTCGCTTAACAAACCGAAGCGGATCGTTTTGCTGGTCGTGTTATTATAGGTGATTTCGGAGACAAGTCCTTCGCCCGCTTGCAGTTGGATGGGCTTAGGGAAATTTTTGATAAGCGGGTGTTCCCAGTCGATGCTTTCATAAACCACCTCGCCATCGCGGGAACCTCCCTTGATTTTGATGATGAATTTCTGGCCCAGTTTATGGGTGTGGGAAGTCAGCATCAATACCGTAGTGGGCTTTTTGAAGATAAAGGTTTTGGTGGCAACCGTCGCTTTGCCCGGAGGCAACGTGAAACTTTCATTGGCTAGGTTTAGGGCGGTCACGACGTGCTTCACCTTATTTTTTGGCAAAGTGTGGAGATTCACGTGTACCTCCCCCGTGGCGGGTTGCGCGGTTTTATTGACATAGTGCGAGTTCATGTCGAACGAGGCCCCGGCCGGTAGCAGCAGGGCGGCACCTTCGGGGAGCGAGTAGTCATGAACCTGGGTTTGGGTGCCCGCCCAGAAAACGTGATTCTGCATCGAGAGCAGGGTCAGGAAATTCGTAGTGCCGTCGGGATTGCGGATGTCGCGAGTCGCATTGAGCGGCGGAAGGGTGTTTTTATTATTGAAACCATAAAGAATAAAATGGTGGCTTCCGGGCCGCATTAGCACCTGCACCCGGCTAACGTACTGATCCTCGCTATTTCCGACCATTTGCCGCGAAAACATTTCCCGCTCAAAATTAGGACTGACTGTAAACGGCCCCAGCTTCATTTGGTAGCCCTCGCCGGCCGCGGGTGCCTTCAGGCCGTCAAAGATTGCGATGTAGCTGGGCGTCTTATCGTTCAGTAGCGTGGTATCCACCACACTGCCTTTTTGGGGAGCACCCGCCTCGACCCAACGCCGCACGAACTCGATTTGGCCAACGCTCAGCGGCGTACCGCCCAGTGGCATCGGTAGTCCGTATTGCTTGCCGCCGTGGTGGCTGGCATCCCAATTCAGCTTGTGGAACAGCAGGCTTTCGTTGGAATTGAAAGGCTTTACCCTTCTCATGCCTTCGGCCTTGGCTTCCGGCTGTTGCGAGAGAATATTGATAAGATTGACGTAGGATTTTCCTTTGGTCAACACCAGGCCGTGTTGTTTAAAGCCATTGTCTTGCTCGGACGAATGACAGCCAGCTGTGGCGCAGCTATTTGTAAAGATACGATCCTGAATGAGGTCGTAGGACGAGAGTTCGCTAACAACGACTTCCTTCTCCTGTTCTTTGCAACCCGCCAGAAACAGGAAACTACCCGCAACGGCGAATGCGCCAATTTTCCAATGCTTCATAGCTTCGGTACTATTTTGGTTTTCAATATATTACTAACTAAAATCCGCAGCTAAAAGTACTCAAAAGCGGAGTACAAAATTTTCTTTGGCCTGTTCTTTTCTAAAAAACACCAAACCCACCCAAAATAGATCGACCGTTACGCTCACATCGGGATGGGCTTTTATTGCCTCCCAGGCGGCGGTCATTTCTTTGGACCAATAAATATCGTCGAAAATGAAAACGGAATCTTCGTCAGCGTAGAGTAAGGCCTCTCTGAAATAGCGCACCGTCGGCTCATAACGGTGATTGGCGTCGAAAAAAGCCAGGCCGATCTTCTGGTTTTGTTTTTTCAAGAAGTCAGGTAAGGTGTGGTCGATGTTACCCACGACTACTGAGGCATTATATAAGCCTAGTTCCGAAAAATTTTTCCTCGCCAAACGCGCTGTTTCCGGGCAACCCTCCATCGTGACGATTTCCGATTCGGGTAAAGCCTTGGCAAAGTAAGCCGTAGTAATTCCCAACGATGTACCTAACTCAAGTACCGTCTCGGGTTGCAGATATTGGCTTAAACGATAAAAAAACTGCCCGAATCGGGCGGGTTTTTCGGCGTTTTTGGCAATCTCACCGATCTTCCTACGGTTCGATTTATTGCGCCGCGAACCTGCCCCTAGGTCGAGAATTTCGATTTCGTCCGTTCGCTGCAAAAGCTGTTTTCTAAGCAACTCAATGTCCGCAAAATCAGCATTCTTCTTTTTCTTCGACTTTACAACCTGATTATAAAGCTCATACACAAACGGAGAATGAATCGAATGCGCATTCCCCGCGCGGAGCAGGTGTTGGAGGTATTGTTTTATCAAAGGAGGAAGGCTCTTTGACTACGCTCAGAGTGACAGCATGGCATAAGAACTGTTAACTCTCAACTGTCAATTGTCAACTAATTCAACAAATAAGGTACAATCATCGTAAATTCGGGTACCGTGACTTGAAAGCGGCGACCGTCAAAAATGCGCTCCATGAGGTAGGTTCCCGCCATTTTACCTAAATTGGTCTGTAAATTACAGCCCGACACGTATTCGTGGACTTCGCCGGGTTCCAGCACGGGTTGCTGACCGATGACGCCCTCGCCCTCCACTTCGCGCACGATGCCGTTAGAATCGTGAATCAGCCAGCGGCGGCGCAGGAGCTGCACAGTATAATCGCTGTGGTTTTCGATGATTATCTTGTAGGTAAAAACATAATGCGCCTGTGGTGGATTGGAATAACCCGGCTGGTATTCGGCAAGAACCGACACTTTTACGCCTTCTGTCACTTTTGAGAACATAGCCCGGCAGGATTGTTTGGTAAAACGAAAATAGCAAATCGTTGTTTACAAATACAAATGAACCCCTAATTTAATTCCTAAAACGACATACTATGGACGTTGCCATCGAAAAAACCTGGAAAGAAAAATTGAGTGACGAGTTCGAGAAACCCTATTTTGATAAACTGATCGAATTTGTGAAGGAAGAGTACAAGACCCACACCATTTATCCACCCGGTAAGCTGATTTTCAACGCCTTCGACTCCTGCCCCTTCGATGCCTGCAAGGTTGTAATATTAGGGCAAGACCCCTACCACGGGCCCGGACAAGCCAACGGGCTGTGCTTTTCGGTGAACGACGGCGTGCCCAAACCGCCTTCTCTGCTCAATATTTTTAAGGAAGTAAATGAGGATGTGAACGTTACCATCCCGGTTTCGGGCAACTTGCAACGATGGGCCGACCAGGGTGTTTTACTGATCAACGCCACGCTCACCGTTCGGGCGGGCGAGGCCGGTTCGCACCAGAAAAAAGGCTGGGAAACGTTTACTGATGCTGTAATTCAGCATATTAGCGATGAAAAGGAGAATATTATATTTCTGCTGTGGGGAAAGTACGCGCAGGACAAGGGAAGCATCATCGACGAGTCGAAGCACTATGTCCTGAAAGCCCGTCACCCCTCACCTTTGGCCGTTAAGTGGGGCGGTTGGTTCGGCAGCAAGCATTTCAGCCAGACGAACACGTATTTAAAGAAAATGGGAAAGGCAGAGATTGCTTGGTAATCAAGAGAATTTTGACATAAATGGAAAAAATGCCATTTCCAAATTGTACATTTGCACTACTCTAGTTTTCTATGTTATGCTATCCACCCTTCCAATCCATCTAAATCCAGCTCGGCCTGTAATCGATCTTATCCGCCTGGCCCGTCTTGGCGTGGCGCGACGACGCGTCGATGAAATAGCGGCAAAGGTGGGACTCACGGATATTGAAATGGCCAGAATTCTGAATATGTCGGTCAGAAGTCTGCACGGCAAAGCAAATAACGAACGGCTTAATCTGGCAGGTAGTGAGCGTCTGCTATTGTTGGAACGGCTTATCCAGCACGGCCTTTCGGTTTTCGATGGTAAAGCCGACTTGCTGAATCGGTGGTTGCATACACCGCTCGCCGAACTAGCTTACCGCGCCGGAGGCGATGAAACACCTCAACCCTTCTCGATTCGGAAGGCAGGTAGTTTCTCGCCGCCTGCTCAGAACACACCAAGCGTTGAGCGCCCAGCCTCAAAAGTACCCGATCCCCAAACTCCCCTGGCAGTTCTGGATACGGTCGTAGGCTTTTCGCTGGCCGAAGACGTGCTGGGGCGCATCGAATGGGGCATCGTAGGGTAGGAAGAATGGATGTTTATCGCATCAACAAAGAACCCTACCACACCGATCCATGCTCGGTGATTGGCAGCGCACGGTACGGCGGCCGCTGGAATCCGCAGGGGTTAGGCATCTTGTACACGAGCCGCAGCCCGGAATTGAGCCTACTGGAAACGATCGTGCACTTGCCACCGATATCGCTTGCCGAAATCCCGCGTCTATGGCTCAGCAGATTGCGACTACCCGAAAAGCCGGAAGGTATATTCTGGATGAAGCCATCTGAGTTGCCGGATTATTGGAAAACGGGAACCTTAGCCGAAACCCGTTCCATCCTGAGTGAGTGGCTGCTCGACCCATTCTGTTTGGGCGTGGCGGTCCCGTCGGTCATTATCGAACAGTCGTACAACATTCTATTGCATCCGGCCCACTCCGATTTTGAAGAAATCGAGCTGATCAGTCAAGAAATAATTCCTTTGGATCCGCGCCTTGCCAAATAAGAAGGTCTTCCCATATACCTTCATTTTTCAATATCCGAATTGACCTCCAGCACCTTTTCCCAGTAGGGCTGGTTGTTTTGGACAAAAGACTTGTGCTTGGGGTGCTGGTCGTAGGTTTCGATACCCGCCTCGTTGCGGAAGGTGAGGTAATGTACTACGTCGAAATCCTGGGCGGTGTTATTGCTGTTCAGCACTTTGCCACCCGTGTAGCCCACGATATCGGGGATTTGGCGGCGCAGGTTCGCGAATTCCTTCATATGCTTGTCAACTTCGGCGGCGGGGGTGTCAGCTTTAAATTTGATGCAAACGATACGCTGTATTTCGGCTTGCTGGTGTGGGGTGTAGGCACCATAAATGAGTAGCATGAATAGTCCCAGAACAAAGACGGGGAGCAGATAGCCTAGAGTTTTATTTTTAGGTTTCATGTTCTGATTGTAAAATTTTCAGTTTGTGGAGTTGGCTTATTAACGCCACAAAATTACAATAAGTTTTTATTTTTGTATTATTTAAATATTAATTATTAATAATATATGTAAAATTGATTAGATGGAACATATTAATAAAGTATTTAATTTATATGCCAAACAATATTTGGATAAAAAGGCGATTCAATTCTATTCGCAAATCGTTTCAATACTGCACTTTCCCTATAAATGGTAATAATTCTGACATTCAGGGCATTGATTTTGGCTATTGTCGGTGTATCAATGGCACTGATGGCGGCGGTGCAGCCCAACTGGGGCTTTTGGGCCCACAAGCGCATCAACCGCCTGGCGGTGTTCCGCCTGCCACCGGAAATGCAGTTTTTTTATAAAAAACACATTGACTTTATCACCGAAAATGCGGTCAACCCCGACCGTCGTCGCTACGCCGTAGTGGGCGAAGCCGAGCGACATTTCATCGACCTAGACGTTTACGGCGACAGTGCGCTGACCTTCCTCCCACTGTACTGGAATCAGGCGAAGGAAAAAATCGGCGAAGACAGTCTGCGGAAGCACGGGATCGTGCCGTGGTACGTCCAAACGGCAGTTTTCCAACTCACCGAAGCGATGCGGGAGAAGAATCCGGGCAAAATTCTGCGCATCTCGGCGGATTTAGGCCATTACGTGGCCGACGCGAACGTACCCCTGCACACCACCCGCAACTACAACGGCCAACTCACCGGGCAGGAGGGCATCCACGCCTTCTGGGAATCACGGATTCCCGAAAAATACGCCGATGATTATGAGTTATGGATTGGCACCGCCAACTACATCGACAGCCCCGCCAAGGCCATTTGGGGAGCCGTAGCGCAAGCCCATGCGGCCTGCGACTCGGTTTTGAGGTTCGAGAAAGAACTCAGC
>Ga0335395_10002185_pt1 | contig 12124 bp, 9 predicted proteins | sample MAT02_FD_205744 | JGI IMG/M metagenome (GOLD analysis project Ga0335395, IMG submission 205744) | Freshwater microbial communities from Lake Fryxell liftoff mats and glacier meltwater in Antarctica - MAT-02 (spades assembly) (version 2) ...
AGAACGGCTCGAAAAGATGTTCTTGCACCTCTGGGGTCATGCCGCAGCCGTTGTCCTCGATAAAGAGTTTGCAAAATTGACTATCACTTTCGAGCCGAATCGCGACGTATCCGTCCGATTGTTCGGGTCCTAAGGCGTCCAGGCCATTGGTGACAAGGTTGAGTACAACTTGTTTTATTTCTTGAGGGCTTGCACAAGCTTCCAAGTCCGTCTTGGACTCGAATCGAATAGTCCGCGAACGATACTGACCGAGATGCCGGACCATACCGATTACATCTTCGATAATCGAGTTCATTTCGATCTGTTGTTTTTTTTCTGCTTGGCCGAGCCGCGAGAAGTCTAGCAGGCTCTCCGTGATTCCTTTGCATCGAAACGCGTCGTCTTGAATGCGTCGTAGATAGTTGCGAAGCGTATCGAGATCGGTAGTAGAGATCGGCTCCAGAGCCACTGAAGCACTCTCATCGCTTGACGCGTCAGGCTCGCGATCAGCGGGGCTTAAAAGAGGATGAAGAATGCGATGCAATCGCGATTCAAGTGCTTCAGCACTCCATGCAATGGAAGCTAAGGGATTATTAATTTCATGAGCAACACCGGCGGCTAGAAACCCGACGCTTGCGAGTTGCTCATTGCGAATAACTTCCCGACTTCTTTCCCGGACTTGATCGTTCAGATCGTACTGAATCTTCAAAAACTCGGTCGTTGCCATGTTGATTGCGGCAGCCAGTTCGGCAAGCTCGTCGCCACTATCCATCTCGATGCGATGGTTAAAGTCACCGGCGGCCACTTGTCTAGCCCCTTGGAGAAGCTCTTTGAATGGTCGAATGACAACCAGTTTCGTGTAAACGAGTAGGCCGACCAACAAGCCAGTCGCGAAGGTTGTTGAAGCGAGTGTGATAATGATCCACGTTTTATAGGTGCTTCTCATGTCGTTGCGAAAGCTAACCATTCGGGATTGCAGGAAAGTTGGTAATTCATGAACGAGCTCGCGAAGTGTTTTTAAGTCGTTGCGCTGCATCAGTGTGGCAGTTGGATCGATAACTCCCTCGGTGGCGTGTCGGGTTGAAATCTTGGTCAGCAAATCGTTGATCTCAGTCACCGTTTTTTGCTCATACGTGCGGTCAGAAAGGAATGGATCATCCAGCGAGGCGGAGGTGAGATGCCGTTGATATTCAGCGACAATCTGTTTCACATCGAGCAGTCGTTCACGAAACTGAAATTCCTGCTGGTCCGTTTCTTGTTCCAATAGGCGGGCGGCTCCGATAAGGCTTAGCCTTGGATGAATCGTCTGGAAGCTAAAGTAAAGGCTATCGACGGCTTGCGTGAGTCGCGCTGTTGTGGGAAGTTCCGCAGCGCGATGACTGACCGTGACTGCAAGATCTCGGTACGCGAAAACTCCTCGAACGCCACTGTAGGCCAAAGTGATCACAGCGACCCCGAGGACCAGCATGGCAATAAACAACTTTTTGCGGATCGTCATATTACTCACGATAGACCCTCCGCATCATCCAAGCACCAAGCAAGAATAGTATTCCATTGGCGATCCAAGGACTGACTGGATGCCACGCACCTCCCTTGGATTTTTCCACACCCAACATAAACAAGGGGTAGTAAATTAAAAGGATGGGCAAAAAGCAAATAGCAAATGTAGCTGTGTAGTCGGCACTCTTTCGAATGATCGCGAGTGGTATCCCCATCCATACAAAGAAAAAGCAACTGAACCCTTGAGCCCAACGACGATACGGTTCGGCGTTAAGACGCTTTAGTCTCAACTCACGATCTGCGAGGGTAACGCGATGCTCCCAAATGACTGGATCGTACATGAGTTTGTTTTTGCCTGAAACGAGGGTTATGGCGTTTCGGGTCAGTAGTTTGGCGTGACGGTTGTCCATCTCGGACTGAATTTCTTCGCGACAGGCTCCAATGTCCCGGAGTGCAACCAGCGACACGCTGCGCTCCCCAATACTTCGGTTAGCTGCCTTAGATAGAGGAAGATCAATCTGTATCGATCCAGGGCCTCCGTCGAGCTTCCATTTGACTCCATTGTTCGATTTCCAATTGATCAGTTCCAAGGTGAGGCTTTCCTTCTCAGGATTGAATCTCAGGCTGGCTTTCTCGGCACTAATTCGTTGCGGTTCGGAGCCCGGATCACCGTAGATAGAAATCGTTGGATAGATCAACCAGCGACCTTCTACATCATGGACGTGAATAGTGAGCCCTTGCTCGGAGACATAGGATCGATTGGTTCGAAGCGCCTTGTACACAATTTCTTCGAGCGAATGGAGCCCTACTTGTTGTATCCCAGGAAGCCCCCAAGAAACCGCAGTGTCGTTGATCCACACAGCGAGCGGGCTCATGAGAAAACCGAAGATCAGCGTTGGATAGATGACGCGCCAAGGCGATACACCTATGCTTTTAATGGCGGTGATTTCGTTGTCAGCAGAGATTCGACCGTAGATGGTACACACGGCAAACAGCATTGTCGCAGGGACTGCAAACTGCAGCGAAATGATCGTCGTGTACGGAAGCAGTTGTGAAAGCGTCGAGAACGATACGCCTGCTGTCACTAATCGTTGCACAATCAGTCCAAGCATGATGACAGACGTCATCCCGATCAATGCAACTAAGAAAAGTTGCACGATATCGACGAGTATGTAGCGGGTGAATCGTTGAGGCCACAGCATGTCGCGGAGTCTAGCGATCTGGCTACTACAACGGAACAGCTATTTTTTACCCGCACGCAATAGTTTCATGGCTTTTACCATCGCTTCAGAGTAGTTGCACACAGCATCCGCAAATTTCTTTTGGCTTGTATTTAGCTCTCCCAGCTTACGCATCTCGCCCAATTCGTCATCCGGTGCCGATAAATTTTTCTCTGTCATTGCTTCTTGCAGAGCCTGATACGTGCCAGCCAAACGTTCAACCATGGTCGCATCCGCATCGCACGTGTACCGGCGATAAGGTGCTCTGCCGTAGCGATCCTTTAGTTGTTTATTCGGCTGATGAAGAATTCCATGGCGAATCCCTGCGACGGCTAGAGCGATCAGCCCTAACGCAATGGCGGATATTGCTAATGGTATCTGCCCAACGGTAAAGAAGATGAAAGCCGCAAGCACGGCAATTACCGCTGCGATCCAGACCGCCACCGGAAACGGATGCGATTTATCAGAATACGATTCACGAGCCGGAAACCCTTTGGATTGCGTTGTTATGTTAGCTTCCGATATTTCAACGATGATGACCGTTATATTGTCAGGGCCGCCTCGAAGATTTGCCAAGTCCACCATGGCTTGAGCAGCCAATTCGGGTGCCAAGAGCTTCGTCAGAACTCCGATCTCAACGTCGGTTAACTGGCCTGAAAGCCCGTCGCTGCAAAGCAAAAACTTGTCACCCACTCGAACAGGAAAAGGCCCCTCCAAGTCGATGAGAACCGAGGCGTTGGGGCCAAGCGATCTTGTGATCACATTCTTGGGAATCAAATCAAGATCGATCTGCTCGTTACCCTGTCCGTTGGCAACTTGCATCTCCCAAACCAAGGAGTGGTCGAATGTTATCTGCTCGAACTGATTCCCTCGCAAAAAATAAATCCGACTGTCGCCCACATGTGCGCAAACGGCCCCTTCCGGAAGAATCGCGAGGACACTGGTAGTCGTTCCCATGTTACGAAACTCAAGATTGGCTTGGCCTCGACGATAAATCTCGTTGTTGGCCTCGATCATTGCTCGATGAAGATTATCGATCGATCGCTCTTGATTTTGCTTGTGGTAATGATGCGGGATTAAATCTACCGCGAGGCGACTGGCAAGTTCGCCGGCTGCGTGTGCTCCCATTCCATCAGCAACGACAAACAAATGACCGAATCGCTCCCAGCTTGCTCTTCCGTCGGCAACCAAGCTTACGTAGCTATCTTGATTATTACGACGCCGCATTCCTATGTGCGATACAGCCCCAACACGAACCGTAGATCGCATGGGATCGTCGCTTGAAATGGCTTTCGGAGGCGTATCAGAATTCGGTCCCAAGGTTTGTTTCTATTGTCTACAAAGGTGTACGGTAGGTCGCTTGATGATCAAGAACGTATTTTTATCGAGCTTCACTAAAAAACCGCCCCTAGCCCTAGTGTTACTTGGCTAGCTTTGGTTTGCAATTGCTCAATCACGATTCGGGCAGAAATGGTCTGGCCTTGGCTACCGATTCTTGACTAAACCGTATCTTCGCTATTGTCCTTTATTCAATTCGGTGAGATTTTACCATGCCGTTTCGACCGATCAGTCGAACCTGGATGATTTTGTTTTGCATGCTGCTAATTTGCTTGCCAGGATGCGTGCGCCGTCGTATGACGGTTCGTACCAATCCGCCAGGCGCAATGGTTTACGTAGATCACCAGAGCATAGGGACGACTCCCGTTTCAACAAGCTTCGTCTATTATGGAACGCGTCAATTTGAAGTCATCAAAGACGGTTACCGAACTGAAAAATTTCTCAGAAAAATCAACGCCCCTTGGTATCAGTGGCCAGTACTCGAATTCGTATCCGAAACGATATGGCCTTTTGAAACGCGCGACGAACGAATCATCGACGTTACGTTGTCGCCAGATACGATTGTCCCGACCGATTCTCTGATTCGAAGCGGCGAAGAGCTGAGGAGCCAGGCAACTCGCGGCGTCGCGGTCGGGCAGCCTCCAACTATCGGAGCAACCTCCGAGCAATTAGTCATTCCACGAGGCGATGCACCATTCCCAAACCAAAATGGGCCCATTTTCGTTCAGCCAACTTTACCCGGCTTAGATCCCAATCTTTCGCCAAATGTTCCGATCTCAAACGGCCCCTCTATTTTCAATGCTCCAACATTCAGCATTCCAGCAGCCGAAGTCACTCCCGGAGCAAGCTTCCGCCAGCCGGTTCCTTAAGCCATTACGGTTCTTGAGCTATTGAACGTACTGACACGGCTTGACGTTCCGTTTCGTTTGATGGTCAGAGTAGCGTTGGACATCAAAAGAGTTCGCGTATTCCATCGCAGGTCGAACAAATAGTTTCCAAGTCCAAGCCTCTGACGGTGCGTTGACTAGCGATCAGATCACTATAACGATCCACATAGCTGCTCAAGACATTGAGCCATTTCGGCGATGGGATGGGACTGCCAACGATCGACCCGCGTACGCTGAAGATGAGGGGGCGAAAAGGGGACGGAGGTAATTTCCATGGGGTTGTGGCCTTCCCCCGCTGGAATTCACCCCGGACCGAAGCGATAAATGTTACCACCGGAGAAACGTTTTTTAAATCTTCTACCCGAAAAGGCAAGCTAGGGATCCTGATGACAGAAATAAGGTTCTTCCCGCCGCGCTCATCAATGGCTGGTCAAGGTAAACCAGCGACGACGCTGACTTGCCGGTATTTTGGTATAATAATGACGATGCACGAGGAAAAACTATCCGCGACTAACAATGGGCGCTTGACGCATCGCACCGAGAAGGCAAACTAGAAGGGATTCTTGAAAGCGAAACGAAGGGCAGGCTCGATGGCGAGATTAAGTTGATACGTACTCTGGAGGGGGACCTTGGGACAGCCCTTGAATAACGAATCCGATTTACAAAACAGAACCATGAATCGCTTCAGAAGCTAACAGCCGTCCTTCAGGACAAAGCTCGAAACCGAGTTTAGTAGTATGTTCCATTCATCTACGACAGCCACGATCGGGTTTCGCTCCAGAGTCCCAATTGGGTCGTCCGAAAAATGAAAACACCGGTTCCTAACACCCTTTTTCGTGTAAAGACTCGCTCTACAAACCCGCTTAGAACTTCGGCCTAAACATCCCACCAATCACTACCTGGAACTCAACGATGACAGACTTCTCCCGTCGAGACTTATTGAAAGCCACTGCATCACTTGCTCTGACAACCGGCACTGCGACACCGCTCTTCGCGGCCGATCCTTACGAGGATGCCATACTGGTGGACGGACCGCCAGACAAGCTGAGTGAAGGAGCGTTTACCATCGCTGTGTTGCCCGATACACAGAACTACAGCGAGAAGTATCCGGAGACATTCTTAGCTCAAACGCAGTGGCTAATTGAAAACCAAGCGTCGCTTAACATCGCTTATGTCTTGCATCTCGGTGACGTAACCAATCGAAACTCGCCCGAAGAATGGCAGAACGCAGACCGCGCGATGCGAGTCCTCGACGGGAAGATCCCGTATGCCATGGTCCCCGGCAATCACGACTATAGCGTTCGCGGTGGTTGCAGCGACCGAACCACGTTGCTCAACGATTACTTTCCGGTAAGTCGTTATCAACAGCAACCGACATTTGGTGGCACTTATGACAAAGAGACCGATCGCACAGAAAACACTTACCACACCTTTACCGCCGGTGGCCGTAAGTTTTTGGTCTTGGGCCTTGAATTCGGCCCTCGCGTCGACGTAATCCGCTGGGCAAACGACGTGGTGGCGAGTTTCCACGATCATGAAGCTATTCTGATCACCCACGCTTACATGTACTTTGACGACACGCGTTACGATTGGACCAAGTTTAGAACAATGCAAACCTGGAATCCGCACATCTATCCGTTGGCGAAAGGGAACGACGACGTGAATGACGGCCAGGAGTTGTGGGATAAGTTGATCAGCCGACATGATAACTTTTTCATGACGCTTAGCGGTCACGTTCTTGGCGATGGCCTTGGAAAACTCACCTCAAACGGCCCGAGCGGCAAAAACGTTCACCAAATGTTGGTGAACTTCCAGATGCGGCCCAAAGGGGGCGACGGCTGGTTGCGGTTGCTCGAGTTTTCCGCAGATCAAAATTCGATCCACATCCGCGATTACTCTCCTACTCGTAAGCAACTGAACCAATCGATGCAGAATCAATTTTCTCTCGACCTCGCGTAAGTGCCCGCCTCTGGAACGCTGCCTCTGGAACGCTGACTCTGGAACGCTTGGGGCCGGAACTCATGGAGTCAGACCTATTTACGGTTTTGATTAGTAAAACCGCGAAGGAAAGCTCGCGAGCTAGACAACTATTTCGATTTGCTGAAAATTCTTTGATTGAACCACAATTGATTAGTCTAAAAGCTCCGCCAAGCCGGAGCACTCCAAAAGTCGTCGCCTACTTGGATTCCCCAAACTGAATGCTGCAATACAATAAGTTAGCTTGGTTTTTTCCGTCTGCTGAATGTCAAAAATATAGACTTATTGATTGAAACGACTTAACTTTTGCACGAAACTCGTACGCCTGATTCCGATCCGAACCGCGTTGCTGTGACGTTGGTAGAAAATCCAATTGATTCTACGAAAATGCTCGCGCGAGCTAACCGGCCGAGCTGTGGTTCGGTTCTGTTATTCTTAGGCACAACGCGGCAATGGACCGGGACCGAGGAGACAGATTTTCTGTTTTATGAAGCCTATCAAGAAATGGCTCTCCATGGACTTCGTGAAATAGCATCTGACGCAGCGGAGCGATGGGGACTAGAATGGGTCGAGATTGTGCATCGATTGGGACGCGTCGCGGTTGGTGAGGCGAGCGTCGCGGTCGTGGTCGCATCGCCTCATCGCAAAGAGTCTTTCGCCGCCGGCGAATGGATTATGGACCGGCTCAAAGCAGATGTTCCGATCTGGAAGCGAGAGCATTCGCCAGACGAAAAATCGCCCCAGTGGCAACACCCGGGGAAACATCTGGGGTAACACCCGCAATAATATGCAACTCATACCGCTTCCCACTATCAACCACACTCTTGTCGATTCGTTTCAACGAACGCATCGCTCCCTGCGCATTAGCGTCACCGATCGCTGCAACATCAGATGTCAATACTGCATGCCAGCGGGCTTAGTTCAGTTTTTGCCACGCAATCAACTATTGAGCTATGAGCAGATTGTGATGCTAGTGCAGGCGTTGGTTCCCGTTGGCATTACGAGACTGCGACTGACTGGCGGCGAACCGCTCGTGCGAGCGAAACTTGATACGCTTGTAAAGCTTTTGATGTCCGTTCCTGGTGTCGAGTCGATCGCGTTGACGACAAACGCGATGTTGCTTGAGGAACAGATCGATGGCTTGTACGAAGCTGGACTTCGGAATATCAATGTTTCGCTTGATACGCTTCGAGATTCTGTTTTTAAAGATTTAACTCGGCGCGATGGCTTAGAAAAAGTACTTGCAGGAATCGAAGCTGCCGTCAACCGCGGCTTGACGCCCAAACTGAACGCTGTTTTGCTGCGGGATATCAATTTGGACGACGCGGTTGAATTAGTTGAGTTCGCCTTGGAGCGAGATTTGACCATTCGATTTATTGAGTACATGCCACTGGATGCCGACGGAAGCTGGGATGGAACGCAAATGATCTCGGGGAACGAGTTACGGTCGCTTCTGAAAAAGCGGTTTGGTTCGCTCGTGGCGATCGATCGTGATGATCCCGCGAGACCCGCTTCGGATTACGGGTTCGAAGGTCGAACGGGAACTGTTGGGTTTATTGACTCCGTATCGCAGCCGTTTTGTGGAGCTTGTGATCGTCTGCGAGTGACTGCTGAAGGACTAATGCGCAACTGTTTGTTCGGAAAAGAAGAATGGGATTTACGTCCATTCCTACAAGGGGAATTCAATCCTGAGCGGCTCTTGGAAAGGGTGCGTGAGTGTGTAGCGAGTAAGTTCGCGGCGCATGGGATCGGTACGCCCGATTTTGTGTCTCCGGAGCGAACGATGCATAGGATCGGTGGTTGATGAGCAATAGCGGTAGCGAAGAAAAAATCGCTCGGCGCGTTTACCTGGATCACGCTGCAACAAGCTGGCCGAAAATGCCTGGCGTCAACGCAGCATGGCTGGAATATCAAGAGTACATCGGTGTAACCGCAGGACGCGGAAGCTATCGATCGTCGGTTTCAGCAGAGTCGATCGTTGAGGATGTTCGACGGCGATTGGCTAGCCTGATCGGTGCCAAATCGCCGAATTCGATTGCGATGGTTCATAACGGAACAGCAGCTTTGAACCTGGCGTTTGCAGGGTTATTGAAGACTGGCGATCACGTCGTGACGACTGCAGTCGAGCACAATAGCGTGCTTCGTCCGTTACACTTGCTGACTAAAACGCTTGGGATCCGGTTGACGATCGTGGGTTGTGATGCAACGGGTTGGGTGGATCCGGAAGAAGTTCAAAATGCACTTCAATCATCGACTCGGATGGTCGCGATCACTCATGCTTCCAATGTAACAGGTCGTATTCAGGCGATTGATGCAATCGGAGCAATGTTAGCTCCGCGAGACACACTGCTGCTGGTTGATGCGGCCCAGACCTTGGGCTACATTCCAATCGATGTCGATCGCGTTGGGATTGATCTGTTGGCTGCACCGGGACACAAAGGAGCGGGGGGAGTTATGGGGTGTGGGATGCTGTACGCGCAAGATGAAGTCGCATCGCAACTCAATTCTCCTTGGATCGGTGGTTCGGGAATGCGAAGCGAATCGCTAGAAGGACCAAGCCAGTGGCCTGCAAAAGCCGAAGCGGGAAATTTGAATATCCCAGCGATCGCCGCTTGGCAAGCGGGGCTGAAGTGGTTGGATAAATCGAGCGATGCGAGCTTGAACCCTCGCAACGGAACGGCCTTCCTTCATCCAGTAATCGAGTCGCACTACAGGCGTCTGATTGCGATACTTCGACAATGGAAAAACTGCACTGTTATTGGTCACGAACCGGGTATTGGTCACGACACGGGAACTCGCGAATATGTTCCTGTAGTGAGTATGAGATGCAACGTTTCTTCTATGACTGCTAGTGACCTTGCTGCGATTCTCGATAGCTCTTTTGATATCGAAGTAAGATCTGGTTTACATTGTGCTGCCTTGGTCCATGAGAAACTGTGTACGCTTCAGGAAGGTGGTACGATTCGATTCAGTATCGGGCATACGACGACCAGTGAAGATTTAGATCGGTTAGAGATGGCCGTTCAACAACTCAATAGAGCTTACATATGAGGGCGCTTATTCATGAAGGCGATTATTCATGAGTGTGCTGAGCTATGATCGATTCACTAAGCGAGTGTGGGATAGGACCATTGTCCCGTCCGGTTCGCTCGGGACAATGGTCCCAAGCTACACGGCTGCAAATTGGCGGGAACACGATATAAAAGATATCCATCAAGCAATCGACGGCGTCGTTGATTCTGCTTGATCGGGTTCGAGCGAATCGGTATCAACTTGGCTAGGAGCGGTAGTCGTGGATTCCATCTTGGAAGCGGAATCTTTTTTACTGGTTTCGCGTAGAATTTTGTCAAGTATTCCATTGACGAAGGAACCCGAGTTTACATGGCCGTAGCGTTTCGCAAGTTCGATCGCTTCGTTGATGACGACTCGACCTGGAACTTTTCCAAAGACCATTTCGTAGGTTGCTAATCGGATGACGTTGCGATCGATCGTCGACATTCGTTTCACTGACCAGTTCGCTGCGTACTGGCCTACTAGAGAGTCGATTTCGTTTCGACGTGTCCGAACACCTGTCAGCAATTCTTCGCCGAAGGCAATTAGCGGCTTGTTCCGAAGCATTCGCTTTTCTAAAAACTGCTTCGATAGCATCCTGTCCCGGGTTGGATTCATATCGTCTTCGTAGAGGACCTGGAGAACAACTTCGCGGGCACGGCGTCTTGTAGTCATAAAAACTTTGCGTTGAGCAGTAAATCAAAATCCCAAAGATCGTCGACGATAGGGTCGTCGAAAACTCGTTTGTCGTGTGATAAAACGTTTCTATGAAGATACCATGCAAACCCGAATCCGAAAATGCTTTCTTGCAAAACTCGTCAAGTTGGCCGAGTTTGTTGGATAACAAGACAGTCTTGAGGCTGGTGAAAAAGTACGGTACTCCTTTGCTAATTGGGAGGAAATCGTTGGTTCGGTACCGTTTTCGAGCGATTCAACAAGGCTTGCCACAAGTGGAAATCTATTATGCGGTAAAGGCCAACTCGGATCGGGCTTTGCTGACGGTTTTACACGAAATGGGAGCTGGTTTCGATGTCGCGTCGGAAGGCGAATGCGAACGTGTTCGAGACGTCTGCGGGTCGCTGAGGAACACCGTTTTCAGTAATCCTTGCAAAACCGAGCAAGCAATTCATCGGGCATACGAATTTGGCTGCCGGAAATTTATTTTCGATTGCCAATCGGAACTGGAAAAGCTGGTTCGGCTTCCAGTCGATGCTGGGTTGCTTTTGCGAGTCGCCGTCCCGGCAGGCTCTTGTCGAGTCAATCTTTCGCGGCGATTCGGTGCAGAAATCAAGCAAGTGGAGTTACTTGGCAAGCACGCCGCGTTCCACGGTCGCGTTATCTCTGGGATCGCGTTTCACGTTGGCTCGCAAGCGACTGACTCCCGAGATTTTGAGGTGGCCTTTCAAGTTGCTTCGGTTGCTCGAAAGCTGCTTGACCGGTGTGGGCATAAGATTGAGTGCATCAACTTTGGCGGTGGTTTTCCAGCGGACTATGGATCCTTCGACTTCGGACACTACGACTCTCCGCAAACAAGCCATAAGGTTCGTTCGGTAAATAACTCTCCCATTGTCGCCTTTCGCTCCGCGAATGAACGCCACTTTCGCGGAGCGAAAGGTGACGATAATTGTCCGAACGAACCTAAGTCTTTTGAGCAATTCATTGACGATTATCTGAGGAAAGTGTCAGGCTATCGAGTTCAACACAACTCGGACACTTCAATCCAGTGGATGGCCGAGCCGGGGCGAATTGTGATTGCGGAAGCGGTTACGCTGATTACGTCTGTGATTGGCGTGAAGACGCTCGCAGCAGGGAAACCGCTCTACACTATCGACGATGGAGTCTATGGAAGTTTTTCAGGTCGCTACTTCCCACCAGATCATTTTCGCTTCTTTCCGATGGGTGTGACAATGAGCACGCCTATGGATACGCCGATGAATACGCCTACCGGTGCATTGGAGACTTCGTCGGCTTCGAAGGAACTCGAAGAGGCTCTCATTCCCTCGATGATTTGCGGACCTTCTTGCGACGGCGGGGACGTTCTGGGGGAGTCGCAACCGATGCCAAGCTTGCGAATCGGTAGCCTGCTACAAGTCCCGATGATGGGTGCTTACACCGGCGTAGGAGCAAGTCGATTCAATGGTCTCCGGATAGCGCGACGCGTTTGGATCGAGT
>Ga0335395_10002188_pt1 | contig 12119 bp, 5 predicted proteins | sample MAT02_FD_205744 | JGI IMG/M metagenome (GOLD analysis project Ga0335395, IMG submission 205744) | Freshwater microbial communities from Lake Fryxell liftoff mats and glacier meltwater in Antarctica - MAT-02 (spades assembly) (version 2) ...
TGGAAGGAATTACCGAAGATTCAGGTTCCCGAACTACAACAGCATTGATGCGCCCGTTGGCCTAAAATATGCTTGTCGGGCGATCGATTTTACTCTTAGTCCGCGGAGGCGGACATCGTTTGTGTAGACGCGGTTTCAACCGCCGAGTCAGATGAATTTAAATAACAGCAATACAATCAATCTCCACCAACACATCCTTCGGTAAGCGAGCAACTTCCACACAAGCGCGCGCCGGTGCAGTTTTCGCATCAAAATACTTCCCATAAACCGCATTCACAGCGGCAAAATCATTCATATCCTTGAGAAAAACCGTAGTTTTTACCACATCCAACCAAGTAGCGCCGGCTTCTGTGAGAATCGCTTCGAGATTTGCCATAACTTGTTCGGTTTGCTTGGCCACGTCGTCGGTGTAGACAATATCGTTTAGTCGAATGTCGATCGCAATTTGACCTGCTACAAACAGCATAGTGCCCGTTGCGGCGATCGCTTGATTGTAAGGGCCCACTGGTGCTGGTGCTTTGTCAGTACGAATAATTTTGCGCGTCATATAAGTCACTTTTTGGGATGATTTGTCGGAGGTTTCTGGCTGGTAGAGTTGTCCGTCAGAGGTTTCTGGCTGGTAGAGTTCTCCATCCGGCATTGTAGCACCAGTGAAGTCTGCATTCTCGATCTTCCAGCCATAGGTTATTGCGCCAGTTAAGTCTGCTCTTTTCAAGTTTGCTTTACTTAGATTTGCCCTGCTCAAATTTGCTCCTTGCAGATTAGCTCTTTCTAGATTCGCACCTTGCAAACAGGCTTTTTTAAGGTTAGCTTCTCCCAAGTTTGCCACACTTAAATCTACATCTATCAACTTCATTCCTGACAGATTGCTTTTTTGCAAATTGACGGATCTGAGTTTACAACCGTTGAGATTTGCCTCTAAGAGTTGTACACCACTTAGAATTGTTGCAGTTAAATCTGCTTCAGCCAGGTTGGCTCCAGTCAGATTAGTATTAGTCAAGTTAGATCTATTTAAGTCTGCCTGAAACAAGGAGGCTCTACTTAGGTTAGTAGCCGTTAGGTTTGCACCACTAAGATTTGCCTTGTCAAGATTAGCATTAGTCAAGTTGGAGCTACTGAGATTTGCTTTACTCAAATTTGCACCATTGAGTTCTGCTAAACTTAGATTACTTGAAGCACAACTTATTCCACTCAAGTTTGCACTTGTCAGGGATGCCCGACTCAGATTAGCACGGTCAAGAGCCGCATTTGTTAGGTCTGTAGCACTCAAATCAGCCCCAGTCAAATCAGCACCCTGTAGGTCTATCCCACTCAGATCAGAACCCTTAAGGTCTGCCCCACTTAACTGTGCAATCCAAAATTGACGTTCGCCTTTGGCGTATATTTCTAAAAGTTCTTCAGCGTTCATTCATAACCTCCCTGCCTTTTCGTCCCAAAAATCACTATACCATCCGCGCGAATCAGGAGTGCACCTGCGGTCTGCGCGTCGATAATTATCAGATTCCACACCCCGCAGTGCAAGAAACCGGGTTTCTACGAGAATTTAAGCATCCTCACCGAGATTTACGCAGAAACCCGGTTTCTTGATCACAGTGAAAGAACCTCAGCCAGCAATAAACTTCATCGCAACACCATTCATGCAGTAGCGTTTGCCAGTAGGTGCAGGGCCGTCATCAAATACATGACCCAAATGCCCCCCGCAGCGACGACAATGCACCTCAATTCTAGTCCCAAACAGCGAATTATCGATCGATGTGCCGATCGCCCCTTTTATCGGGTCAGAAAAACTCGGCCAGCCAGTACCGCTATCAAATTTAGTTTGCGACGCAAAAACTGGCAAATTACACCCAGCACACGCATAAATCCCCTTCCCGTATTGCTTATCGAGAATGCTAGTATGAGAGCGTTCAGTGCCGTGTTTTCGCAACACATCAAACTGTGCCGGAGTCAAAAGTTTGCGCCACTCTTCCTCAGTTTTAGTAACTTCAAAAACACCCTTAGAAGCAGCCATAACATCTGAATTCCCAGGCAAACAGGATGACAACAATGCCATACTTACTGTTGCTACACCCGCTTTCAAAAATAATCGTTTTTTCATGATAGATATTCCACTTTTTGCTAATTAACTACATTATGACTTATATTATATCCGATCGATTAACATAACAAAAACGGTTCGTAGTGCGGACTTTAGGAACAAAAATTTAATAACTTACACAAGTTTGTGGAATGGGCGTCCCGCCCGTTCTTTCTCGACGGGCGGGACGCCCATCCCACAAGAAAAATAAAAATTGTAAGTTATTTAATTCTCATTCCTTAGTCCGCACTACGAACCTTACTTATTGCGGTAAATCGTCGCTCAGAAATGCTGTAATCGATCGTCATATAATACAAGTCCTGTGAGGACTTCAATCCTCACAGAACCCATACCCATTCAAACATCACCTAACTTAAACAACAGCCGGAGCACCAACAACTTCACCCTTCAACATCCGAGCAGCAGCATCCATCAATTGCTCCTCCAAATAAGGCTTAGTAAAATAGCCCTTCGCGCCCAAACCGTAAGCCATTTGGCGGTGTCTGTCAGCACCACGAGAAGTTAGCATTGCGATCGGCAATTCACACAAAACCGCATCCTTCTGCATCCGAGAAAGCAGCTCCAAACCATCCATTCTCGGCATCTCAATATCGCAGAACACGATATCGCAAGGCAGACCGGATTTCATTTTTTCCCAAGCTTCCTTACCGTCGCGAGCTTCTTCAACCCGGTAGCCAGCTTTCTCAAAAGTAATCGACAAGAGCGATCGCACCGTAATCGAATCGTCCACAATCAGCACAGTTGGCTCAGTTTTCTCCTCAGCAGCCTCCGCAGCAGCCCGATCGCCGCTCTCATCCCAAAGCGTGCCACCAGCTTCCTTCTGCAGCCTGCCAGTAGCCAAATCGATCAGTTCCAGAACGTCCGCAATCGCCACAATTTTGCCGTCCCCGAGTACCGTAGCACCGGCAATCCCGATCGGCTTCGGCACCGGCCCTTCCAACTGCTTGATCACGATTTCCTGTTCCGTCGAAACCTGATCCACCTGCACCGCCAAGAAATTGCCAGCAGAGCGCAACACGATCACCGAAATCATGTCATCGTCAGTATTAAACCCGTAAACGCTGCCCCGGCCCAAATGGCGGTTGTAAGCCAACAAATCCCGCAGCGGCCGGAACGGCAAAATCGAACCCCGCCACTCAATGCAAGGCAAACCGTCTACCCCCGTCGTTACCTGATCCCGTGGCACATCGATCATGTCCTCCACTCCGTCCATCGGGAAAGCAATCCGAGCTCGATCGCTAATGCAAGTCAGAGCCTTAGAAATGCTCAATACCAGAGGCAAACGGATGGTAAATACAGTGCCTTTGCCGATCGTCGAATCAATCCCCACAGTCCCCCGAATCTCCTGCAAAGAAGTCCGCACCACATCCATACCAACCCCCCGGCCGGCGTACTCTGTCGCCTGCTCCTGAGTGCTGAAACCGGGCATAAACAGCAAATCGTAAACTTCCGAGCGAGACATCCTCTGAGCTTGAGGCGCCGTCAGCAAACCCTGCTTAATCGCCTTCGCCTTCACCTTTTGCGGGTCAATTCCCGCCCCGTCGTCAGAAACCGAAATCACCGTTTGATTTCCTTGGTGGAAAGCCCGAATCGTAATCCTTCCCACAGCAGGCTTCCCGGCCGCCAGACGCACCTCCGGCGGTTCGATCCCGTGAGTAATCGCATTATTCACCAAATGAGTCATCGGGTCATAAAGCTGATCCACAATCATCTTGTCGATCAAAATATCCTTGCCCTCAACCTGCAACTGAGCCTGCTTCCCGCACTTAATCCCAACTTCCCGCACCGCCCGGAACAGCCTGTCAGTCGTCTCCGCAAACGGCTTCATCCGGGCGCGAGTCAAACCTTCTTGCAGTTGAGTCGTAACTTGCCGCAGTTGGCGAGTCACCTGATCCGCCTCATCCACCAAAAACTCAATGTCCGCCGCCGACTCCCGCACCCGCACGATCAGCTCGATAATCTCTTGAGCCAAACTGTGGAAAGGAGTAAACCTGTCCATTTCCTCTGGTCTCCAGGCACTTTCCCGGCTGTGGGATGACTCTTCATTGCGCCAGGGCGATCGATGTCCCTGCCGATTTGCCAGCAAAGCAATCTCCAAAAGACTCCGCTCATAGAAATCCTGAGTCCGCTGGCTGACATCACTCAGCAGCGTTACTTGGTGCAGCAAATTGTCCAAAAACTGCCGCATCCGTTCTTGGTCTTGCTCCAAACTGTTCCGGTTGACGACCAGTTCCCCCATCAAATTGCTGAGGTTGTCCAGTTGCTTGACCGGCACCCGCATCGTCTGGTCGCCGAACCCGCCCGCGCGGGGACTCCGCCTCGATCTGTTGATCGCCGACGGCCCAATATTGCCTTCCCCCTGTGAGCGGCCGCCGCCGTCCTTTGGATCTTCCAGCAGTTTTTCCAAATCGCCAAATTCGTCGTCGCTCTCGTCATTAGTAGCGGGGCGAGCTTTACGGGCAGTTTTTCCCGGTGCAGGAATTTCCGGCATAGTTGCGCTCTCGCTGAGCAGGTCTTCGAGATCCGAGAAAACTTCCGTAGTTACCGGATTATGATTTATACCTACAGAGGCTGCTATTGCCGCCCCAGCGCCCCCTGCAATTAAGAGCGCTTCTAAATCGTCAAAATTGCCTTCGGCATCCTCTCCGTCTGATTCTGCACCAAAAAAGTCTGCTAGCGACGCATCTTCCAATTCATCGGAATCTTCAATATCCGATCCGTCGTCAGCGTCCCAAAAGCCCGTCGTTAGTTCCGAAGTCAACAGAGAGCCAGCATCGATCGAATCCAACAAATCATCAAAACCCTCCAACTCTTCGGTGTTGAGAGTCGCGCCGGTTTCCAGAGCAGCCAGCAAATCAGTATCGCCTTCAAACATACCGTCGAGAGATTCTGTTGAGTGCGCCTCTAAATCCCCAGCCGAAAAATCTGTTTCCAGGGCATCAAACAAATCATCCTCGTCGCTAGACTCCTCAGTAGCTGCTGTTTCAGATCGATCGAACAAATCCTCAGTTCCGTTTGTCGCGACAGCACCCGACGGCAACCCTTCGCCAAACATATCCTCCAACAAATCGAAATCCCCACCATCCGACTCGAAACTGGAAATTTCCGAATCAGGACTGCCGGACAATTCCCCAAATTCAACCGCTCCCAAATCTGCCAATCCTCCCTCAGAAACAGCCCCCTCCGAGTCCGAGAACAAACTCGCCAAGTCACCCTCATCTGGTTCCACACCATTCGAGCGCAATTCTGAATCCCCACCTAAATTCATCCACTCCGCATTGAGTTGCCCCGAAGCTTCCCCGTTATACTCAGTACCCGTAGGTACAGAACCGAACAGCTCAGCCAAATCCGCCGCCTCTTGGGAAGCAGAGACCCTGACAGGTCGCTCCGGCAGGTTCTCCTCCTCAGAAATCGGGCCAGAGGTGATATCGCCAAACAGCGCATCTAGATCCGTATCTTCTAACTCCAGATTTACCGATTGCACAGACTCGTCCTCGAACCCGAAAGTATCTTCTAGCCAATCTCCATCCACAGAGATATCTAATTCAGAATTTGGTGTCATGTTAAAAACGCTATCAATTTCTTCGTTTTGTGCGCTACCAGTAGCTAAATATTGATCGCCCCTGCTCCCCCCACCTTCGCCTTCTAAAGAAAGGAAACCAGAAGTAATGCTCAATAGCTCGCTCAAATCAGAGTCCTCGTCAAGCTCAGAGAGCAACTCGAAATCATCTATTTCAGCATCTTCTGAATCATTGCCACCACTTGCCGTCAGCTCGTTCGATCCCGGCACATTTGGTGTCTCAGATGAGCCTAAATCGCCGAACAAGTCATCCAAATCAGGAGCGTCAGCATCAACAGAAGTTTGGGCCGCCACTTCGTCATCTTCTGAATCATTGCCACCACTTGCCGTCAGCTCGTTCGATCCCGGCACATTTGGTGTCTCAGATGAGCCTAAATCGCCGAACAAGTCATCCAAATCAGGAGCGTCAGCATCAACAGAAGTTTGGGCCGCCACTTCGTCCAAAAGCGTACCGAGGGCATCTTCCTCAGCTTGCCCAGGGCCCTTCTTGCCCGAGCCATGTCGCCCATTCAAACCGCTCCTGTTACCAGTTTCAAGTTGTTTGTGAGTTGGCGACTGGCTCAAACCCTCATTTTCCCGATCGGTCTCCGTCGCCGAACCCTCTAGCTCACCTCCAGATAGCACATCCTCCCCAAACAAACTCGTGAGATCCTCTCCAGGATGCTCCGCGTTCGTTTCCGAATTTTCCGCAGCGTATCCGTCAAACAACAAATCAGTAAAATCGCCGGAATTGTCATCATCTAACCCCAGCATTCCCTCCACCGGCATCCTAGAAGACTGCCCATAGTCGAGGTCATCATCTTCTTCCCAAGCACCGTCGAGATCCGGGGACTCGCCATCAAACAAGTCAGCTAAAGTGTTGAGTTCAGCAGCGCCCACTTCTGGACCCGTGCGGGTCGAACTTCTCAAAGAACCAATCTCCAGATCCGATTCTCCGAACCCCGGGGAATCGTCGAACTGGGGCGATCGACCGCCGCCACTGTAATCGTTGCTCTCGCCACTGTCTAGTTGATCGAACAGCTCATCTATACTCAGCCCAGAAATAGTCGGCAACAACTTGTTCGATCCATCCCCCGAATCGCCAGAGTCCGCCAGATCCCAGCCCCCATCCTCAACATCCGCCAAATTTATCCCCGTACTCGGTTGAGCAAATGCCAGCAAATCTTCAAAATCCGTTTCAGCAACCAGGGCAGTAGGTAGCATACCCAGCATTTTTTCGCTTGGTTCGATCGACCTTTCTCGACCAGAGAGTACCTGTTCTTGAGCTTTTTTGATATCTTTGATCACCGTCGGCGCTAACATACGGTAAGTATTTTCGGCGTTGCCGATCGCCTTTTCCACAGTTTCGATCAACTCTATCCAGTGGCGCAGTTCAAATTCCTCTCCCGCCCTGACCAAATTCCGACAAATGTTTTTCAGCTGCCGCCTACTTTCTATCCCCTCGGGCTGTTTGAACTCTTGCAGCATTTCCCGCATCCTCGCCGGCACGTCCGAGTCAAATACCATTTGGAGCGCGCTGTCTTCTGTTTCTCTAGCATCGATCGTGTAAACTGACCCCGAGTCCGTAAAACTGCTCGATGAGTTAAAAACTCCGACATCCATCCCTGTCAGAACTTGTTGAGTTATCGGCAACGGACTACTCTCGTCTCCATCGTGTCCAGAGTGCCCGACAAGTCCCCCCAAGTGTCCATTGAGTTCTGCAAATACCGGTTCTAATTCTCGAACCATTTGTTCTCCCAATTCCTCTGTCAGCCCAAAAGGCCCCGACAGTTGCTCTAACAGCCCTTGCAATGTGTCAAAAATACGCAGGAACAGGGATTCTAGCTGTTGGTCTACTTTAACGCTGCACTCTTTTAAAACTTTAAAACTATCTTCTAGCCGGTGAGCTGTTTGCTGAATGCTAGTCAGGCCCAGCATTGCTGCTCCTCCCTTGACAGAGTGAGCCGCCCTAAATACTTCGTTGACCAGTTCTGGGTCTTCGATCGTGGTTTGCAGGTTCAGCAAGCCTTGCTCGATCGTATTGAGATGGTCTTTTGCCTCCTCAATAAAGTAGCCCATAATCCTCTGTTGTTGTTCCGGCAGCATATTTTTATTCCTGATTTTAATCGTTATTGTATTTGGTCTATTTTAGTAGTCTTAGAGAATATCTCTGTAAATCTCTCCCCTTGACAACAGAATAATCTGACTGCGAGATATTGCAAATGTCCTAGCTATTTCTGCTTTCGATATCCCCTCACCTAAAAGATAGCGAATCTGCTGCACCTGTTCGGCTTTTAGTTTGCGGTTAGGGCATATCTTGCCAGGAACGAAAGGAAAGCGGTTTTTTTCTATAGAATCGCGGGAGTTATCGGCGGGAGTTCCTTCCCACAAATGATCGGGATTGACACAACCGCGATCGTCGCAACTGTGACAAGCAAAATAACCCGGTTTGATCGGTCTTCCCAGTTTATCTTCAAGTACAAGTCTGTGAGGATAAAAACTTTTTGTTTTACCATTAACTTTAGTACCCTTAATGGCATAACCATCACTTCTTTTAGCCAAGATACAAATCATGCAACCATTGGGCTGTATTTCAGCCCGAATACCAGGAATTACTTCTACACCTCTCAGTTGTTTTTGAGGTTTAGGAGCAGATGTACTTCCTACATCTTTAATCCGTCCTTTTCTGAACCTATCTTGAGAATTTTCTAGTCGAGAACCTTCCCATAAGTGATTAGGATTAATGCAGTTGCGAACATCACAACTATGGTAACAAAAGTATTCTGGTCTAATCGGACGACCCAAACTATTTTCTAATACTAAACGGTGAACTGTAAGCGTTTTCCATTCACCGTTAATCCGAAGTCTTTTGTTGGCATAGCCACTGCTAGATTTGGTTAGAGTAGAGATAATACAGCCCGTCGGCTGAATCTCACCAAAGATGCCAGGAATCACCTCTACTATGTTATCGTCCATCTGTACAACTCCTAGTTTGTTTAGGTGCTGGATTGGCATCCCCGCAGTCGTTTCAAGACTGCGAGGCTACTTTTTGTTTGCCATCATTGCCACACTAATGTGCTTATAAATCAGGAAGTGAAAAAAGCATTAAACAATCAATTATTGTCTTTCTGCTGTTTCTACTCGGAACCTTTCTACTGATGTCAAAAGGTCGCGAGCAACGCCTACCAAATTTTGCAAAGCACCCGAAACTCGCTGCGCTTCTTGGGACGTTTCCTGAGCAGTTAGCTCGACAGCCTGCATCACCGAGGCCACCGAGCGAGCTGTTTCATTCTGTTCTACAGTGTCCGCCGTAATCGATCGCACCAGCACGTCAATTCGATTAGTAACTTGAATGATATCTTCAAGCGATCGCTTCGCTTGTTCTGCCAATCTTGTACCCTCAATTACCTGCTGCGTACCTTCTTCCATCGCCGTCATTACCGCGCCGGTTTCACTTTGAATTTGCATCACGATCTGTTCGATTTCTTTCAAAGATTTCGCCGATCGATCTGCCAATTGTCGAACCTCATCCGCCACGATCGCAAAACCCCGGCCAGCTTCCCCAGCTCTAGCCGCCTCAATACTGGCGTTAAGAGCCAACAAATTCGTCCGAGAGGCGATCGTAGCGATCAGAGCCACAATCTTAGAAATTTCTTGAGAAGCTTCAGCCAACCGCTTGACTTTTCTAGTGGTTTCTGCTACAGTTTCTCGAATTTCCAAAATCCCAGCCACCGTCCGCTCCACAGCCTCGCCCCCTTTCAGAGCCGTTGCCGCCGCGCCCCGAGCCACTTCTTCCGCCTCTCTAGCACTCTCTGCGACCCGCTGAATCGCATCAGTGAGGACTTGCACCGAATTGAGCGTCGCCGCCAGTTCCTCAGCCTGTCGCAGCGCATCAGAAGACAAATCGCCCGCAAACTTGGCACTATCCGTAGCGCCTTTGCTGACCTCCCGAGCCGCCTGCTTTACCTGGTGAACGATTTCACGCAGATTTTGAATAGTCAAGTTAAACGAGTCAGCAACAGCGCCCAAAACGTCGGCTGTTACCTCCGCAGTCACCGTCAAGTCACCCCGAGCCGCTCCTTCCACGTCATCTAGCAAACGAATCACTTGGCGCTGCAAGTCTTCCTTTGCCTGTTCCTGCTCATCAGACTTGCGCCTGGTATCGCTAATCGTGGTTTGGATCACCTTCGCCATGTGATTGAATTTAGCGGCCATTTTGCCAAATTCATCTTCCGAATAAATCGTCGCCCGAGCGTCCAAAGTTCCCTGAGAGACCGCATCGAACTGAGCTTGCAAATTTTCCGAAGACTTGCGCACCTGCTTGGCGATCAATTGACCGATGCCCCAAGAAGTTAAAAAGCTTGTAACACCTGCTGCTGCGGTCATTACCCAGCCTGTTTGGCGCAGGTAAACGATCGCCTCCGGCTTGTCTTGGCGCAGAGCTTGATAGGAGGCGATGTTGGTAACGAAAGCCACAGCTACCAGAGAAACCAGCCCGGCCCCGATCGCCGTGTAGAAGTGTTTTGTAAGCAAAGGGGCATTTTCCAAGAAAGCCAGTCCCCCCTGTTCTACAGTCACCGACGTATCGAGCGCTTCTGTTTCTGTCGAAGCAAAACTGGGCACCGACGCATCAGCCGGGCCGGAAATGCTAAATATCTCATCATCCCGAATTGCCGAGCCGTCACTGTTGTCAAAGTCCAGGCTGCTACCCGTCGTGCCCATCATGCCGCTGGTAGAGTTGCCGAAATTAGTGTTATCTCTAGTCAGAATCGAACTGCTGCCATCTTCTGAGATGTCAAAGTCCGGCAAATTGTCCAAATCGTCAAACTCGTCAAAGTCCTCCAAAAAGCCACTGTGTTCTTGAGCGTTCCCAGTGCTTGACGACCAGTCACTTTTGCTGTGATCTGACGCCCCGAAAGCTGTCGCTTGCTCGTTGTCATCTAGAGAGAAATCATCACTGAAAGCGTCGTCATCAAAACCGTTTAAGTCGAAGCTATCTTTAGAGCCAAAGCCCACTTCCGAGTCCCCGTAACCGTTGCTGTTGGGAGTCGATCGATCGATCGAATTAAATTGTTCTCGGCTCGACCTTGACGCCTGAGAATTGGGGACAGCACCTCCCATCAGCAGCGTTTCGTCTTCCGCCAGCGAATAGTTGGACGAGTAGCCCGAGTCAGTATTCGGCTGCTTGTTTTGAGATCGAGAAGACCCAAAACCAGAGGACGAGGACATCGGCTCGGCAAAAGGGTCTGCCTCTTCTAGGGGTGCGTTCTGGTCATGTTCGGAGCCAGTCTGGGGCGGGGCTTGGAAATCGTAGTCATCGTTGAAGTCAAGTTCGTCTGGCAAATCGAGCGGAGCAAAAGGTGCGCCAAAATTGTCCGACGGCGCAGTGCGGGAGCCGAGTTGGTTCGAGTCGAAGGAATTCCCGGTTTCTGCTGTGGCAAAATTTTGACCGTTGAGCATCTGAGTCGGAGCTTCTGAAAACGAATCCGCTGAGTCAGGTGCTTTTTTCCCAGAAACTTTGCTGCTAGACAAATCAGCAGCATCAAGCCCTTCGTCACCTGAGCCAAAAGGGTCTCCAAAGTCGCCAAAGTCTCCAAAGTCCGAGTCGGCAAACTCGTCCATGTCTAGTGGCGAGGAGGCATCAGCATAAGCTGCGATCGCCCCGCTGTCGCTAGCAAAGGGGTTAGAATCAGAAGCTAAATCGTCGATCGAACCAGCCGCGCGAGATTTGTCTTCGGGTTCCCACTCCAAGCCGCTCATGTCCAAGTCTGCCAAATCCTCATTTTCCAGGTCATCTGGCGATCGACCGACAAAAGACCCGGATGGGGAATTTCCTTGGAAAAGTCCCAGATCCGGGTCTTCTAACCCTTGATCCAGAGATAAATCTGGGTAGAACTCCAATTCAGTTTCAGCCGACAAAGCCTCGATATTTTCGGTGTGTAGTTCTCCCGATAAAAATTGGTCTGTGTAGGTAATTCCGCTGTGAGCGTGTTCGATCAAACTAGCGTCGTCACTCAAGCCCAGTACCACCATGTACTGTTCGCGCGCCACCTCGTACTGTTGCAATCCGTAGCAGTAGATATGTCCGCAAAGCAAGCGAGCGCTGGGGTCTTCGGGAAAATCTTCTACTAATTGATAAACTAGGGCTGCGGCTTCTGAATAGTTGCCATCCATGTAGGCCGCTTCTGCCCGTTGGTAATCCTGCTGAAAGTTGGTACTTGTAGTCATTTGCCGCCCTCTTTTGATTTTAGACTTTAGACTTTAGATTTTTAATTTTTATCTTAGCAGGCGGGAAGACCCGCGCTCTATCTGTACCCAGATGAGCTACGGGATGAAAGCCGCGTATATTTAGTAGGCTCAATACCTACTAAATATACATTTACTGGAATACTTATCGCAAGTAAATCATGTTATAATAACTCTATGCTAACCATGACTTACCGCTATCGCATATATCCAGAT
>Ga0335395_10002190_pt1 | contig 12116 bp, 12 predicted proteins | sample MAT02_FD_205744 | JGI IMG/M metagenome (GOLD analysis project Ga0335395, IMG submission 205744) | Freshwater microbial communities from Lake Fryxell liftoff mats and glacier meltwater in Antarctica - MAT-02 (spades assembly) (version 2) ...
ACCGTGCAACGCGAACAACTCCAGGAGATGGCGGTAAAAGCCAAGCAGATGCAAAAGACAGACGCGGTGGCCGCCATGGTGGCCGCCTGTGAACAACTCTCAAGGGTGAAAACGGCATGAAACAAGCCATTCGCCACATCCATTTCGTCGCGTCCGCGAACGCACAGCCCAAGCCTGGTCTGTGCGGGGCGGTTCCCGCCGATGCCGTGAAATGCAGAGGAGGGCTCACGGCATGAAACATGCCATTCGCCACATCCATTTCGTCGAGGGCGTGAACGCACAGCCCAAGCCTGGTCTGTGCGGGGCGGTTCCCGCCGATGCCGTGAAATGCAGAGGAGGGCTCACGGCATGAAACATGCCATTCGCCATATCCATTTCGTCGGCATCGGCGGCGCCGGCATGAGCGGCATCGCTGAGGTGCTGCTGAACCAGGGCTACCGGATTTCTGGCAGCGATCTGGCCGAGAGCAGCGCCACCCGGCGGCTGGTCGCCATGGGCGCCGAGGTGTTCATCGGGCACGACGCGCGCCATGTGCAAGGGGCCGACGCCATCGTCACCTCGACCGCGGTCACGGCCGACAACCCCGAGGTGGTCGCGGCCCGCGCCAGGCTGGTGCCGGTGGTGCCGCGCGCGGTGATGCTGGCCGAGCTGATGCGCATGAAAAAGGGTGTGGCGATTGCCGGCACCCATGGCAAAACCACCACCACCAGCCTGGTGGCCAGCGTGCTGGCGGCGGCCGATCTCGACCCAACCTTCGTCATTGGCGGCCGTCTCAACAGCGCTGGTGCCAACGCGCGGCTCGGTTCGGGTGAGTACATCGTGGTCGAGGCCGACGAGTCCGACGCCTCCTTCCTGAACCTGTTGCCAGTGCTCTCAGTGGTGACCAACATCGACGCCGACCACATGGACACTTACGGCCACGACTTCGGTCGGCTCAAGGGCGCGTTCATCGAGTTTCTGCACCGCATGCCTTTCTATGGTGCGGCGGTGGTGTGTGTCGACAGCGAGGCGGTGCGCGACATCCTGCTGCAGATCGCGCGGCCGATCACCAGCTACGGATTCGCCGAAGACGCCCAGGTGCGCGCCATCAACGTGCGTGCCGAGGCCGGTCAGATGCACTTCACAGTGCAACGGCGCAACGGGGTGGAGCTGCCCGATTTGGAGGTGGTGCTCAACCTGCCGGGCGAGCACAACGTGCAGAACGCGCTGGCGGCCATTGCGGTGGCGGTTGAGCTTGGGGTGCCGGATGCCGCTGTGCTCCAGGCGCTGGCCGAGTTCAAAGGCGTGGGTCGGCGCTTTCAGCGCTACGGTGAAGCGGCGCTGGCAGGCGGTGGCAGCTGCACCATGGTCGACGACTATGGCCACCACCCAGTGGAGATGGCAGCCACGCTGGCTGCGGCGCGCGGCGCCTTCCCGGGGCGGCGGCTGGTGCTGGCGTTTCAGCCGCACCGCTACAGCCGCACCCGCGACTGCTTTGAAGATTTCGTGAAGGTGATCGGCCAGGCCGATGCGGTGTTGCTGAGCGAGGTGTACGCCGCCGGCGAGGCGCCCATCGTCGCGGCAGACGGCCGCGCCCTGGCGCGCGCGCTGCGGGTGGCGGGCAAGATCGAGCCCGTGTTTGTGGACGATATCGCCGCCATGGCGCAGGCGATCCTGGACAGCGTGCGCGACGGCGACGTGGTGCTCTGCATGGGCGCGGGCTCGATCGGCGCAGTGGCCGCTCAGGTGATGGAGAAGGCCGGCGAGGCCCGAGCATGAACATGAACCAATCCCTGAACCCCACCGACCTGAAGGCACTCGGCAAGGTCGCTGTGCTCATGGGCGGTCGATCGGCCGAGCGCGAGGTCTCGCTGATGTCGGGCACCGGTGTGCTCGCAGCGTTGCGGTCGCGCGGTGTAGACGCCCATGCCTTCGATCCGGCCGAGCGCGACCTGAGCGAGCTCAGGCGCGAAGGCATTGCGCGCTGCTTCATCACCCTGCACGGCCGTTTCGGTGAAGACGGCACGGTGCAGGGCGCGCTTGAACTGCTGGGGATTCCCTACACCGGCCCCGGCGTGATGGCCTCGGCGGTGGCGATGGACAAGCTCATGACCAAGCGCATCTGGCTGGCCGAGGGCCTGTCCACCCCAGCCTGGCGCCAAGTGCGCAGCGCCGAGGACACCCGCGCCGCCTTCGATGCGCTGGGCACGCCGATGATCGTGAAGCCGGTGCGCGAAGGCTCCACCATCGGTCTCACCAAGGTGCTCACCCGCGAGCAATGCGAGGCCGCGTACACGCTGGCTGCGCAGCAAGACACCATGGTGATGTGCGAGCAGTTCATTGCTGGCGATGAGGTGACATGCCCGGTGCTGGGCACAGGCGATCAAGCGCGGGCGCTGCCGGTGATCCGCATCGTCGCACCCGACGGCAACTACGACTACCAACACAAGTACTTCACCGACGACACGCAATACCTTGTGCCCTGCGGCCTGCCAGCGGGGGAAGAGGCCGCGATTCAGACACTGGTGCTGCAATCCTTCCGCACGCTGGATTGCCGAGGCTGGGCGCGTGCCGATGTGATGATCGACGCCACCACGCGCAAGCCCTACCTGCTGGAGATCAACACCTCCCCTGGCATGACCGGCCATTCGCTGGTTCCCATGTCGGCCCGTGCCGCTGGCCTGTCGTATGTAGACCTCTGCCTCACGCTGCTGGCGAGCGCAGCGCTGGACAACCCGCCGCCGGCGCGAAAGACCTGAGACCCACCATGCCGCAAGCCGATCTGCCCCTGGACGTCAAGCTCATGATCGCAGCCACGCGCGCGCTGGCGGCGCTGTTCGCGCTCATGTGCCTGGGCGCGTTCGGGCTGTGGGCGGTGCGGCACCCGGCATGGTCGGTCAAGGGGATTTCGGTGCACGGCGATGTGACGCACCAGAACACGGTCACGTTTCGCGCGCAACTCGCCACGCAGATGAAAACCACGCTTTCCAGCAGCTTCCTTACGGTCGACCTGCAGGAGGTGCGTGGGCTGTTCGAGGGCGTGCCTTGGGTGCGCCAGGCCGTCGTGCAGCGCGAGTTTCCCAACCGCCTGCGCGTCACCTTGCGCGAACACCGGCCAGTGGCCTGGTGGGGCGAGGCGGGCGGCGGGCAGCTGGTGGACGACGCTGGGGAGGTGTTCGATGCCAGCTCGAACGACATTGATGGCCTGCCTGAGCTGGCCGGTCGACCCGAGCAATCGGCCCGCGTCTGGGCGCTGTACCAGCCGCTCGCTGCAGATCTGGCGCGGCTCGACCTGGGTCTGGAGCGGCTCGCACTGGACGAGCGCGGCAGCTGGCGCGCCACGTTGGACAACGGCGCGCGCATCGAGCTGGGCCGGGGCACACAAGACGAGCTGCTGGCGCGCGTGGCGCGCTTCAGCGCCACCCTGCCGCAACTGACTCAGCGCTACCCCGGCGCGCTCGAATCGGCGGACCTGCGCTACATCGACGGTTACGCGCTGCGCGTGCGCGGCGTCACCACCAACGTCGACAGCAGCGGCAAACCCCAACCCAACAAGCGATAACCATCCGAGCATCACCATGGCCAAGGAATACAAGGATCTCGTCGTCGGGCTCGACATCGGCACCGCCAAAATCATGGTCGTCGTCGCCGAGGTGCTCGCGGGCGGCCAGCTCAAGCTCGTGGGTCTGGGGGTGTCGGCCAGCCACGGGCTCAAGCGCGGCGTGGTGGTCAACATCAATGCCACCGTGCAAAGCATCCAGGCCGCGCTGAAAGAGGCCGAGCTGATGGCCGACTGCCGCATCGCCCGCGTCTATACCGGCATCACTGGCAGCCACATCCGCGGCATCAACTCCAGCGGCATGGTGGCCACCAAAGACCGCGAGGTGACCGCAGCCGATGTGGCGCGCGTGATCGAGACCGCCAAGGCGATCAACATCTCGACCGACCAGCGCTTGCTGTTGGTTGAGCCGCAAGAATTCGTGATCGACGGCCAGGAGGTGCGCGAGCCCATTGGCATGAGCGGTATTCGCCTGGAGGCCAAGGTCCACATCGTGACCGGCGCCCAGAGCGCGGCCGAGAACATCATCAAATGTGTGCGGCGCTGCGGGCTGGAGGTCGAGCAGCTCATGCTCAACCCGCTGGCGTCCAGCCAGGCGGTTTTAACCGAGGACGAGAAAGAACTCGGCGTGGCGCTGGTCGACATCGGCGCTGGCACCACCGACGTGGCCATCTTCGCCGGCGGCGCGATCCGCCACACGGCGGTGATCCCGATCGCCGGCGACCTGATCACCAGCGACATCGCGATGGCGCTGCGCACGCCCACCAAAGACGCCGAAGACATCAAGGTCGAAAGCGGTTACGCCAAGCAGTTGTTGGCCGATCCCAGCCAGCAGGTGGAGGTGCCGGGCCTGGGCGACCGCGCGCCGCGCATGCTCAGCCGCCAGGCGCTGGCTGGCGTGATCGAGCCCCGGGTGGAAGAGATTTTTGCACTGGTGCAGCAGGTGATCCGCGACTCGGGTTTCGAGGAGGTGCTGTCCTCGGGCATTGTGCTCACCGGCGGCAGCGCGGTGATGCCAGGCATGGTCGAGCTGGGCGAAGACATTTTTTTGAAGCCGGTTCGCCGGGGCATCCCGAAGTACGCCAGCGCGCTCTCCGACATGGTGGCGCAAACCCGCGCCGCCACCGTCATGGGTCTGCTTGAAGAGGCGCGCCTGGCGCGGGTGCGTGGCAACAAAGTGGCCCAGAAAGCCGGCGCCATGCAAGGGGCAATGGAACGGGTGAAAAACTGGTTCGTGGGGACCTTCTGATGACGCTCAGCAACACCCCAGTCACGATCTGTACGGCCACCTTCGGGATGCGCTGCGGGCAGACCCTCAGCGCCCGATGGTCTGCACCCTGGAACAAACACGATCGCTATCGCCTTTGCTTTCGATGGCGATGGCGGGCCTGCACCGGACCGCCTCGTCTAACCGACGGGCAGGCAAATATTCAGAACTCGATTTTTTTATCAAACCAACGCTTCGCGACAGCGGGCATCAAAGGAGAGCAACATGGGCATCGAAATGATTGAAGCGGAAGAATTCAACCAAGGCACCCAGATCAAGGTGATCGGCGTGGGGGGTGGCGGTGGCAACGCGGTGGAGCACATGATCCGCCGCGCTGTGCAAGGTGTGGAATTCATCTGTGCCAACACCGATGCCCAGGCACTGACCCGCAGCGCGGCGCACAAAACCATCCAGCTCGGCGTGAGCGGTCTGGGTGCGGGCAGCAAGCCCGACAAAGGCCGCGAGGCGGCAGAAACCGCCATTGACGAGATCCGCAGCGCTATCGCGGGCGCCCACATGCTGTTCATCACCGCTGGCATGGGCGGCGGCACCGGCACGGGCGCAGCACCGGTGATCGCCCGCGTGGCCAAGGAAATGGGCATCTTGACGGTGGGCGTGGTGACTAAGCCGTTTGATTTCGAGGGCGGCAAGCGGCTGCAAAACGCCGATGCTGGTCTGGCCGAGTTGGAGGCCAATGTCGACTCGCTGATCGTGGTGCTCAACGACAAGCTGCTTGAGGTGCTGGGCGACGAAGTCACGCAGGACGAAGCTTTTGCCCATGCGAACGATGTGCTGAAAAACGCGGTTGGGGGCATTGCCGAAATCATCAACGAATACGGCAACGTCAACGTCGACTTCGAAGACGTGCGCACGGTGATGGGCGAGCCCGGCAAGGCCATGATGGGCACTGCCACAGCCGCTGGCCCCGACCGCGCGCGCATCGCCTCTGAGCAAGCTGTGGCCTGCCCGCTGCTGGAAGGCATTGATCTCTCGGGTGCCAAGGGCGTGTTGGTGCTGGTGACGGCGGCTAAGAGCTCGCTCAAGCTGTCCGAATCCAAGCTGGCGATGAACACCATTCGGGCTTACGCCTCGCCCGAGGCGCATGTGATTTACGGCGCCGCCTACGACGAGACTCTGGGTGACGAAATGCGCGTCACCGTGGTCGCTACCGGCCTGTCGCGCCAGGGCGCACGCCGCACCGCACCGCCTTTGATGGTGCTGCGCACGGGCACCGACAACATGCCCTCGGTGAGCGCTGCCGCAGGGGGCTCCGGCGCCGCCCAGCACAGCTACGAAGGCATGCAGACGCCCAGCGTCTGGCGCACCAACCGCACCCAGGCCGCCGCCAAGGTGGACGCGCTGTCGTCGGGCGGCATGGACGATTTCGAGATTCCGGCGTTCCTGCGCAAACAAGCCGATTAGATGACTCCCCCCTGCGCCGCTTCGCGACTTCCCCCCGAGGGGGACGCCGCTAGCAGCCCGGCAAAGCCGGTTCTGCGGCGGCCGCTGGGTTAGGTCATCTCCAGCCGCCCGTTGTGCTGACGGGAACGCTATGTCCTACCCAACGCCGCTGACCATTTGTCTGGTCGGGCGCTGTGGCGTTTGAAAAATTAAAATCAAAAAATGCTCGCTCAACGCACCCTCAAATCCCTGACCAAGGCGGTTGGCGTGGGCCTGCACAGCGGGCAGCGGGTTGAGCTCACGCTGCGACCGGCGGCGCCCGATACGGGCATCGTGTTTCGGCGGGTCGATCTGCCGGTGCCGGTAGAAATTGCGGTGAACGCCGAGGCGGTGACCGACACGCGCTTGGCTTCCACCATCTCCAAAGGCGATGTCAAGGTGCTCACCATCGAGCACCTGATGAGCGCCTGCGCTGGCCTCGGCATCGACAATTTGTTTGTCGACATCACCGCAGAGGAAGTGCCCATTCTTGATGGGTCATCGGCCTCGTTTGTCTATCTGTTGCAGAGCGCTGGCATCGTGATGCAGCAGGCCCCCAAGCGCTTCATCCGGGTGGTGGGGCCCGTGGAGGTGCGCGAGGGCGCAGGCCCCAGCTTGAAGTGGGCGCGGCTGGACCCGTACCACGGCTACAAGCTTGCGTTCGAGATTGAGTTTGACCACCCGGCAGTGAACGCCACCGGTCAGCGGGTGGAATTTGATTTCGGCAGCGGCACCTACGCCCGCCAGATCGCGCGGGCCCGCACCTTCGGGTTCACCAAAGACGTGGAAATGATGCGCTCGCACGGCCTGGCGCTGGGCGGCGGGCTGGACAACGCCATCGTCATGGACGATGTGAAGGTGCTCAACGCCGACGGTTTGCGCTACCAGGACGAGTTCGTCAAACACAAGATCCTGGACGCCATGGGCGATCTTTACATCATCGGCAAGCCGCTGCTGGCCGCCTACAGCGCGTTTCGCAGCGGGCATGCCATGAACAACCAGCTGCTGCGTGCGCTGCTGGCCCAGCCAGAAGCCTATGAAATCGTGAGCTTCGAGCAAGACAAACAGGCGCCCCCAGGCTTCGCGCAACTCGCGCCGGCCTGGTGAGGCGCTGAACACCCACCGCCATGCCGATCTTTAAGTTTGTTTTTTTCTTCCTGCTGCTCGTGGCAGGCGTGCTCTTTGCGATGTACATCGCCACCAGCCAGCCGCGTTACAAGCGCTGGGGCGTCACCGTTCTGAAGTGGACAGTGATTGCAGCGCTGGGCTTCTTCGGGGTGTTGATTTTGGAGCGCCTGCTCTGAGCAGAGGGAGGTTTTGACTTGCCCAGGAAGACCGCCAGCCAGGTCTCCTTCAATACGTCAGCTCCAGCACAACCAAGTGGTTGTCGGTTGTCGGCCAGGTGCGTCCAGTGAACTTTTTGCCGTTGAACGCCGCCGAGATGGCGCGCACACCGTCTTCCATCAGCTTGACTTTTGAGTTCGATACACCGGCGCCGGTGGGCGGCACGCCCGGCAGCGCTTTGCCCTCGAAGGCCATCGTGTCGCGCTCGGTATCGAAATAGCCTCGCGGGCGGGTGAGGATGACGATGGACTTGGCGTCTTTGTCGGCCGCCGCCGCCCGCTCCGCGCGCAGGTGGATCAGCTCGCTGCTGCGCGCAAAGGGGCTGCGGTAGATGTGTGTGGTGGCGTAGCCCGGCGCGCTGATCACGAACTTGTAAGGCACCCCCGTCTGCGCGGTGAACGGGCCCCACAGGCCATCGGACCCCACCGTCTTGCTGTGCGCCGCTGCGCCCCGGCGCTCGCCGGTGGCGGGGTCGGTGGCATAAACCGCCAGTTGTGCGCCGGGCAGCGGCAGGTTTTTCGCGTAGTTGCCGGTGGCTTTCAAGACCTTCTCCACCTCGGCTTTTAGGTAGGCCATGTGTTCGGTGGAGGAGGTGCGACCGGGCTGGGCTTTGCCATCGTCGTCGCGCGCCAGCGGAAAGGGCAGGTCGATGGCGTGCAGACGCTCGCGCGGCCAGCCGTTGGACTCGAAGCGCCACAGGGTGCTTTGCCAGATGGCAGCCGAGTCGCCGTTGCCATGGACGAAGACGATTGGGGGCTGGTCAGCGCCTGGTGGCGCTGTGACGCAAGCGCCCAGCAGCAGGCTGCTGGCGAGCGGGGCAAAAATCTTGTGGCGGGGGTTCACGCGGGTCTCCAGCTCGTTGTTTTTGGTGAGACGAAAACAGAGCGGCCCGCTGTGTGCGGGCCGTCTGGGGGGCGATCAGGCGAAGACGCCTGCCGTGTCTTGCATGCGGTTGGAGACCTCGCCCAGATGGTGCAAGGTGTCGCCGAACGTCATCTCCAGCTGGGTAAGCTTCTTGAAGTAGTGACTCGCGATGTACTCGTCGGTCACGGCAATACCACCATGCAGCTGCACCGCCTGCTGCCCCACAAAGCGCATCGACTGCCCGAGCTGCACCTTGGCACGCGCCAGGGCCGCGCGGCGCTCGGGCGCTGGTGCGTTGAGCTTGAGGCTGGCATAAAAGCTCATCGACCGGCCCAGCTCCAGCTGCATCTTCATGTCGGCCACGCGGTGGCGCAGCGCCTGGAAGGTGGCAATGACCACGCCGAACTGTTTGCGCGTATTCATGTAATCGGTGGTGATCAGCAGCGTTTTGTCCATCACGCCCACGGCTTCTGCACAGGTGGCGGCAATGCCGATGTCCACCGCATGCTCCAGCGCGGTTTGGCCGTCCAGCGTGATCAACTGGGCAGATGCCGCTTCCAGCGTCAGGTCGCCAGCGCGGCCACCGTCTTGCGTAAGGTAGCCGCTGGCGCTCACGCCGCTGGCTGTGCGCTCCACGAGAAACAGCGCCAACTTGCCATCGGCCATGGCCGGCACGATGAATGCGTCAGCATAGTCAGCCACCGGCACCACGTTTTTGGTGCCCGAGACAGTCCAGCCATCGGCGCTGTGCATGGCGGCGGTCGCGCACGCGGCGAGCTTGTAACGCAACGCTCGCTCCTGATGCGCCAGCACGATGAGTGCATCTCCTGAGGTCAGGCGTGGCAGCCAAGTGTCTTTGAGCTCGGCCGGGGCATAGCCGCCCAGCACACCGCCTGCAATCAGCGCTTGGGGCAGCGGCTCCAGCACGATGCCGCGGCCCAGCTCCTCCATCATCACCATACCTTCGGTGGGGCCCATCCCCATGCCGCCGTCGGCATCATTCACATACAAGCCGGTCAGGCCCAACTCGGCGAGCTCTTTGTAGGCAGCGCGGTCAAAGCCGCCCGCTGCTGTGATGCTGCGTCGGCGGTCGAAGCTGTAGCCTTTGTCGACCCACTTGCGCACCGCGTCGCGAAGTTGTTCCTGGTCGCCGGAAAAATCGAAATCCATGTGTGTCTCCTCAGCCCAAAACGGTTTGCGCAACGATGTTGCGTTGCACTTCATTGCTGCCACCGTAGATGGTGGTCTTGCGCATGTTGAAGTAGGTGGACGCCAGCGGTGCATTGGCGGTGACTTCGCCCGGGAAGTCCCCTTGCCAGCCGGCCTCCATCGATTCCTCAATGAAGGGCAGGCTGTAGGGGCCAGCGGCCAGCATCATGAGCTCGCTGTAGCGCTGCTGGATTTCGCTGCCGCGGATCTTGAGCAAGCCAGCAATGTCCAGGGAGTTCTTGCCCGATTTTTCGGCGGACAACACGCGAAGCACCAGCATCTCCAGCGCCACCACATCCACCTCCAGCAATGCGATCTGGTCGCGAAAACGGGCGTCGTCCCAGACGCCTTCGGTCTTGGCAATGCGCTTCAGGCGCTCCAGTTCGCGCTTGGTGCGGTTGACATCGGCGATGTTGGTGCGCTCATGGCCGAGCAGGTACTTGGCGTAGGTCCAGCCCTTGTTTTCTTCGCCGATCAGGTTTTCGGCTGGTACCTTGACGTTGTCGAACCAGACCTCGTTGACCTCGCATTCGCCATCAAGCAATTTGATCGGGCGCACGCTGACGCCGGGTGAAGTCATGTCGATCAGCAGGAAGCTGATGCCGGTCTGTGGCTTGCCTTCGCTGCTGGTGCGCACCAGGCAGAAGATCCACTCGCCGTACTGGCCCAAGGTGGTCCAGGTTTTCTGGCCGTTGACGACGAAGTGGTCGCCCAATTCGTCACTGACTCGCTCGGCTTTGCACTTGAGCGATGCCAGATCGGAACCGGCACCCGGCTCGCTGTAGCCCTGGCTCCACCAGACCTCGCCGCTGGCAATACCTGGCAAGAAGCGCTCTTGCTGTTCCTTGTTGCCAAAGGCCATGATGACGGGTGCCACCATCACCGGGCCGAACGGCACCACGCGCGGCGCGCCAGCCAGCGCGCACTCTTCTTCAAACAGGTGTTTTTGTACCGCGTTCCAGCCCGGGCCGCCAAATTCCTTGGTCCACCCGTGGCCCAGCCAGCCCTTTTTGCCCAAAATTTTGGCCCAGCGCTGCATGTCGTCGCGTGTCAGGCGCAGCGCGTTGTGTACCTTGTGGGCGATGTCGTCGGGCAGATTGGCCTTGACCCAGGCGCGAATCTCTTCGCGAAACGCCTGCTCGTCGGGCGTGAATGACAAATCCATGAAAAGTCTCCTTGTTGGTGCGGCGACGGCCGCAAACGACCACAACTTTTTAGTTTCGCACGGGCGTTCGTTTCAGTCCTGTCCGGGCTGCGACAAGCCGAGCTCCTTGAGCAGGTTTTGCATCTGGTCTTGCAAAGTGGCGAGCGCGCTTTCCAGCGTCGCGACACGCCGCGCCAAGTGGATCACCTCATCTTCGGTGGCATGGCTGGCGGTGTTGAATGGGCCGCTGAACGCCGCTGGATCCACCGGGCCGCAGAGCAAATGGGCCCAGCGCTGCTCGCGGGCACCGGGCGCGCGCGCCAGCTTCACCACCAGCGGCCCGCCTTTGGCATCCGAGCGGTCTTGCAACTCTTCCAGAAACGCATCGACCGAGGCGATGTCAAGAAACTTGTACCAGCGCTCGGTGTTGAGCCGCAGCTCGCCTGCTGTTTGCGGCCCGCGCAGCATCAACAAGCCCAGCAACACCGCCGACTGCTGGGGCACACCGATCCCTCGCTGCAAGTTGTGCTCAAAGCGCGTCACGCGCGAACCGCTGCTCTCAAACACCAGGTTCAACTCGCGCAGCGCTTCCAGCGCTTCCATCACTGCCGCGTCGGGCAATTGCATCACCGGTTCGCGGCTGGATTTTTGGTTGCAACCGATCACCAGCGTGTTGAGCGTGAGCGGGTAGCTATCAGGCACGGTGCGTGCCTTTTCCATCAAAGTGGCCAGCACGCGCGCCTCGGCGGCAGACAGCGGGCGTTCGCGCACATCGTGTACGCGCGGGGAAGTTAGGGGTTCAGGGCTCATTACACTCACCGGTTGACTCAAAAACAAGGCGCTCCGCAGAGCGCTCGGGCGCAGCAGGTGCACAAGAACATCGTGATTCTGATCTCGGGCAGCGGCTCGAACATGGCCGCCATTGTGGCGGCGTCGCGGCAGCGCCGCTGGCTTGATCGGCATGGCGCCGAGGTGGTGGCGGTGATCAGCAACCGGGCCGAGGCGGTAGGGCTGGCCTGGGCGCGCAGCAAAGGCATTGCCACCGCGGCGCTGGACCATCGCGCGTTCCCAAGCCGTGAAGATTTTGACGCTGCGCTCATGCGGGAGATCGACCGCTTCGATCCCGCGCTGGTGGTGCTGGCCGGCTTCATGCGCATTCTCACGCCGGGTTTTGTCGCCCACTACGACGGGCGCCTGATCAACATCCACCCCAGCCTACTGCCCGCATTCACTGGCTTGCACACGCACCAGCGCGCGATCAACGCCGGCTGCAAAGTAGCAGGCTGCACGGTACACCGTGTGACCGCCGA
>Ga0335395_10002197_pt1 | contig 12104 bp, 12 predicted proteins | sample MAT02_FD_205744 | JGI IMG/M metagenome (GOLD analysis project Ga0335395, IMG submission 205744) | Freshwater microbial communities from Lake Fryxell liftoff mats and glacier meltwater in Antarctica - MAT-02 (spades assembly) (version 2) ...
TAGATCAAAATAAACATTCTCACGCATAGCTGGTTCTTTGGAATAAATTTTTCAGGGATTCAGCACACCTTTGGACTTAAAGTCCCTAGGCATTCACTTTAGAGAAATTTGTCATGACTAAAATTTCACAAATCGACTCTGATCAAGTTGAGCAATTACTAAAACGCATCGAACAACTTGAAGCTAAGCTCGGAATCAAAGCTGACTCAGGTAGCGCAGAATCTGGCAAGGAAGCACAACATTTTTGTGCTATGCCAAAGGTTCCTCCACGCATCTTCGATCCGAGCGTGTCGCCGGAGCGTGTTCGTCTAATAGAGTTAATCCAGAAGAAGTGGGTTAACGGTACAAAATTACGTTATTACTTTTTTGAGAGTGGCCCAAATTCAGGCCCGAATGAGCAGAAAGAGATTGTCCGCCAGGGGTTTGATGTGTGGAAAAAGGTAGGGATTGGTATCAAGTTTGAGGAGGTTCGGAACATCAGCGAGGCAGAGATACGAATCGGCTTTCTGCAAGGGGATGGAGCTTTCTCATATATTGGCCGCGATGCGATCGATATTCCTAAGCAAGGCGAGCGAACCATGAACTTTGGCTGGGATCTTCGGCAAGATCCCCGTGGGGTAGATGTCCCTGTTCACGAGATCGGCCACGCCTTAGGTTTCCCTCACGAACACCAAAACCCGTTTGCAGGTATCGTATGGAATGAAGAAGCCGTTTATAAATATTTTGGTGGTCTTCCTAACAATTGGAACCGAGAGACAACTTTTCATAATGTGCTCCAAAAGCTTTCAGTAGGAGAAGTTGAGGGTTCAAAGTGGGACCCCAACTCAATCATGCACTACGCTTTTGCAGCGGGACTGATTGAGAAACCTGTGGATTACCACAAAGGATTAAAGCCGGCTGGCGGACTTTCTGAGCAGGATGTGTCGCAGGTACGATTATTTTATCCCCCGCTTGATGACTCGAATTATACAGAACTTAAACCCTTCCATTCGGAGATTCTATCCCTCGCGCCTGCTGAACAGAAAAACTTTGCGATCAACCCTTCTGCTACCCGAAGCTATACAATTGGAACCTTCGGACAAGCAGATACAGTCATGGTTCTGTTCGAGGATCAGAGTGGTGATTTGAAGTATGTTGCTGGTGACGACGACAGTGGCACAGACTTGAATTCACAAATCAATGTTCGGCTTTATCAAGGTCGGCGGTATGTGCTGAGAATCCGCTTATACTCTAACCTGGCTCCTGGCGAAGCCTCAGTGATGCTTTGGTGATGGCGGCCGCAAAAGTTTAGAGAGAAAAGCGATTTCTCAAAGTAGTGGATTGCCACCTGTAGAGTCTGTTGGCTAGCTATTTTCTATTTTGTCTACAATTTCTTTTTTTTCTGGTAGCGGGAGAAGCTGTCCCCAGCGGCCTAGTCTGGGGGCAGCTCTTTTTTAACGATGGTTTGCAGACCGATCGCGATCGCACCGGAAAGCAACGATCGCACTCTTGAGCCAGGCCAAAGTATAGCGAGACTGCGATCGGTTTGTCCAAGTACAAGCGCAAGTTACCTTTAAATTCGTCGATCACACAAAAACCTGGTGTTGCAGCTTTCAGCATTTGGCGACGGACTTGTTCGAGTCGAGCCGGATTAATCGGGAGCAATCGCCACACCCGGTTCATCTGATCGCGAGTTATCGGCCGTTCATCTTCGGGGAAAAAAAACCTAATGAATTTCGCTAGTTTTTTCGTGTACGAACGTACACAATTACGCGACCGAAGAAAAACTATTCAGCTCAAATCCGGTGACATCAGAATTATTCAACCACAGAAGAAGCAGAGAAAGAGGAGAGAAATTTATCATTCCGATGCTACCGGATTTGAGCTGATCTGTGGTTTCTGATTGCACACAGTTCGATCGGCATCAAATTCACAGACTGACATTCTGTGTCACCGCTGATTTGAGAATAGCAAAAAATCCAAAAACCCCTGAAAACGACAAAACCTCCTCATAGAGAAGGTTTTGTCTATCGGAGCGGCGGGATTTGAACCCACGACCCCTACTACCCCAAAGTAGTGCGCTACCAAGCTGCGCTACGCCCCGACAGCTTTAACAGCTTAGCATGGAATTCCCAAAAAAGTCAAAAAACTTTTAAAACTTTTGCAGCCTGCACCAAACTCGGAACCGCAGCCGCCGCCCAAAAACCCTCGCAGCGACGGCCAGCATTCAAGATCAACTGCACGCTGTAAGCTGCGGGATAGCCTTCTACCTGCACCCAAACCAAATCGCTTTCGGCTTCAATGGCGATTTTTTCCTCGTCCATCAACTCAGAGGCCATTTGACTCATTGTGGTGGCTAATTGTCCCAACAATCGGCAAAAATCGTTTAACTCGGCCTCCGTGAGTTCGATCGCCCAACCCTCCCCAGCCACCAAACCCTGAAACTCCTGGGCGTTGGGGCTCCATCCCAAACGCCAGCCAACACCCGTCTTAATTACACGTTCCATCAGGCAATTTGAGATTTGAGATTTGAGATTGATTGATTGGATTGATTTTTAGGGCTTACCCGCTGCTGTCGAGAAACCGGGTTTTTGCCGAAAAGACGCACTGTACCAGGTAGATTCGGCAAAAACCAGGCTTCTAGGCCTCGGACAAGCTTACGGTGTCAGCAACTTTGCATCTCCCGGCTGCGGCTGCGGTGTTTCCGGCGAAGTCTCGCGCCCTTCGGGTTTTTTGCCCGCCGCTGGTGTGCGCGATGACCCGGAATTTTCCGTAAAAACATCCACCAAAGCTTGAACCAAAGCATCCCGCTGAGTTCTATTTAAACTTTGAATAGCAGTGCGATCGCGTTCCATCGGATTCGATCGCAAAACATCCTTTCCCGGATACACATCTTCCACCAAATAATCGGGAGTCGCCCCCAGATAGTCAGCTAAACTCAACTTCCAATCAAAGCGGTAATTGGGTGGCCGTCCCTTTACAAATACGTGATATCGAATCAACCGCCCGACTAAAGTATTGGTGGGATCGACTTTTCCGGTTTCCTTAGAAATGTAATTATTCTCGATCGGCAAATTCGGCAATTTTTCATACACAAATTTCCACGCATCTTGAGTCCTCACCTGCTGCGGCGCCGATTGTTGAGCAACCAGCACCCCAGACGCAGACTCAGAACTCCGCAACCGCGAAGGTTCCATCGCCGACAGACTCAGTTCGCCCGATTCCAATACCCAACTCAAAAGTGTGAACATCGCCACAATCAAAGTAATCAACAGAAAACTTAAGCCCAGCTTTAATCTCTTCTTCACGGTTTTGACAATAATTTCAAAAATAGAATAATTGCATAAATAAACCTAATTTATCGCCCATCTATGCCAGTCTAGTTTGAGAAAGTTTTGGGTTTTGAGTTAACAAAAATTGCTGGCAATTCACCACTCAAAACCCAAAACTGCCGAAGTCTAGATGTCTCCGATAATTTCTGGCTGAGTCAGTTCATCTGACATCTCAAATATCGCCCGCATTACAGGCTTCTTCATTATTTGAGTGTCGTCGTCATTGTCAAAATCTTCATAGCGGCGGCGTTTGGCGCGGTTCGCCACCTGCACCGTAATCCGATAGCGGTTGGATGCAGCACCGATCAACTCTTCGGCCCGACGGGTTAGCTGAGTTGAATCGAACGTTGGACGCTTAATCATGAGACTACCTACTTTATGTAATGTTACATTCTAGTTTAGTATGTCAAGATTCATAAATTACTAACTGAGTATCATTGCTTATGCAGGCAGCAACAGCCTATTCCTTTGGTAACTTGCATCGGGTAAATTCTCATCCCCTCAAATTGGTTGCTTTCGGCGACAGCTTAATCTACGGTTTCGGCGACGGTGTAGGCGGTGGCTGGGTGGAAAGATTGCGGCGACAGTGGATGTTAACGGAGAGTGCAGGACACGTTTTATACAATTTGGGCGTTCGGGGCGATCGCACCTATCAAGTCGCCCAGCGCCTCGAAAACGAGTTTCGGCACCGGGGCGAGCTCAGAAACCGCGTCCCCGATGCGATTATTCTTTCCGTAGGCCTCAACGATACGGCGAGAGTGCAGTCGCCTACCGGGCGCAGTTATACGGATTTTGAACATTTTAAAACTGTTTTGGATAATTTGTTAAATTTGTCCCAACAACTTTGTCCGGTGATATTTGTGGGGATGGTGCCGGTGGATGAAAGCAAAATGCCTTTTCAAGATTGTTTGTACTACAATCACGCAGACCAGTATCGTTATAAAGAAGCCACAAAGTTAGCTTGTCAGTCGCGGGGAATTCCTTATTTAGATATTTTTGATAAATGGATCGATCGCGGTAATATTTGGTGGCGTTCTTGTCTGACTGCGGACGGTCTCCATCCCAATGCAGCGGGCTATCAATCTTTATTTGAAGATGTGACAAGTTGGGAACCGCTAGCCGCGATTAGTCATTAGTCATTAGTCAGTTGACAGTTGACAGTTGACAGTTGTCAGTTGACAGTTGTCAGTTGTCAGTTGTCAGTATAGGATGCACTGCTAATCAAGAAACCGGGTTTTTTCACGGCAATACTTCCTCGTAGCCCAGAGTTGCGGTAAAAAAACCGGTTTCTGGGCACTCGTGCGTCCTATTCGCTTACCTGAAAAGCGATCTTCTGCGCACCATACATATAGAGGTTCTGGACAATTACTGTATAAGTTTAAGGTAGATAAGGGAGATAAGCAACATAAGGATTTTAAGGAAGTTAAGCATTTTAAAATCCACAAATCAGCATCAAAATATTTATTTTAAAAGACCGTATCTTCCCCGCACCCGAAATAAAAGCATTCAATAATGATTACATAACTGAGGAAAAGAGCCAGCTAGGCAGAAATTAATCAGCCGATAAGAAGCTTACTTTACCTCAATAAAAAACTTGTGTAAATTGGAGAATTCAAAATGTCTGTATTGCAACGCATGAAATTCGGCACATCTGTTATATTAACATTGGCAACCGTTGCCGGAACCGCAGCGCCGATGCTAACGCCCGCACCTGCTTTTGCTCAAACAGCTTTTTCGGATGTTAATAATAACTATTGGGCAAAAGACTTTATTCAAGATTTGTCAGAAAGAGGAATTATTAAGGGATTTCCCGATCGCACTTTCCGCCCGGATGCACCCGTAACGCGGGCTGAATTTGCGGCAATGATCCGTTCTGTGAAAAAGGCGAAAACTCGCGCTGCTGTAAGGTTTGCCGATGTTCCGTCTAATTTTTGGGCAAGCGGGGCGATCGCAGAAGCTTATGAAATGGGATGGATGTCTGGCTATCCCGGCAGTGTTTTCAGGCCAATGCAGCAAATTCCTCGCGTGCAAGTTGTAGTTGCTTTAAATAACGGACTTGGCTATGAACCTACCTGCAATTTTCAAGATGTTCTCAGCTATTATAATGATGCGGGTCAGATTCAAAGTTATGCTGTGAAAAGCGTTGCTGCTGCTACCGAAAAAGAGTTGGTTGTCAGCTATCCCAATCCTAAATCTCTCAAACCAAACCAGTCAGCGACGCGGGCTGAAGTAGCTGCATTTATCTATCAAGCGTTAGTCAGTACCAATCAAGCAAGAGCAATTAATTCTCCTTATATTGCTAAGGTTGATATTGGCCAGAGTGTTGCTGTGAAAATTCCCAGCGGGGTGACTATTCCCATCGAGTATGCAAAAGGTAAGATTTTGCTAGGCCCCAATGACAAGTCTCCGATTACTCTGACTGTGGCTGCGGATATCGCAGGGAATAATGGCAAAGTGCTAATACCCGAAGGATCGAAAATTAGTGGTGAATTGCGATCGACTGCTGCGGGCGTTCAGTTTGTGGCCCAGGAATTAAGTATCATCAACGGTAGCAGAGTGCCTCTGAATGCTACATCGCGAGTAATTACTCGCAAAGAAACTGTGACTAAGGGCGTGAATGTTGGCAATCTGATTAAGAATACGGCGTTGGGTGCAGCAGCAGCCGCGGCGATTGCAGGAGTTACGGGCGATCGGGCGATCGCAACTGAAGAGGTACTAGGTGGCGCGGGAGTCGGGACTTTAGTCGGAGTCTTTTTGGGGCGAGATAAAGTTGATTTATATGCTGTTAATCCTGATACTGATTTAGATTTGTTGTTGAATTCCGATTTGGTATTTGGTACTGCGAACACAGGCATTTGTAGCGCTCGATAGAGCCGACACTTAGAAAATTCTTCAAACCCCTCGCCTGCAAAACGAGGGGCTTTAATGTGTGTATTTGACCTTAAATCTGCTGTAATTGTCATTGCGAGGAACGAAGCAATCACAGGGCCTTGCGATTGCTTCGTTCCTCTCTTCGGACATACTTAGCCCATCGTGCGTCAGCCCTGTTTAATTGTAAATTTCTACGAACATCCCAAACTTTCTCGCGTAGAAACTCCCGTCACAGGATTGACACCATCTGCTTTTTCGCACATCATTGTTACTTGATAAGCGTCGATAATCGCGTCGGTAAAATCAGCGCCGGAAATTGCCGCATCAAAAAATCGAGTTCGAGTCATAATTGCTTCGGTGAAATTAGCATTCGTCAAATTAGCGCCATCAAATGTAATTCTATCTGCCAAAGCACCGGAGAGATTCGCACCTGACAAGTTGGCCTTCCACAAAACTCCCTTAGTCAAAATCGCATTGGTTAAATCTGCGCCTTGAAAGTTGGTTCCCCGCATCTCAGCAGCGACGAATGTTCCGCCCGCTAAGTCAGAATTGGAAAAATCGCGATCGGACAAATTAATATTTGTATAATTAATAATTGTTTTCGGGAGTGCAAATGCCGGAGTAGCACTCAGCAGTACCCATCCAAAGGCTAACACTACACTTAAAATTAGGCTCAGTAAAACTCGGAATAGACTTTTCACAGATTTTTTACTCATGGTATTTGACTGATGATTAAGTTACAAATAGACATTACATGGGGAGGGCGGGTTTTGCATTGATTAACTCGCTTTTACCAGAGATTCTACGCTTAACCCGCCCCTACAATTTACCGCGAAATAAATATTTTTTGCGTTTACCTACTTAATGACTACAGACTACAGACTACAGACTACAGACTACAGACTACAGACTACAGACTACAGACTACAGACTACTGACTACAGACTACAGACTAATTAAAATCGCTTTACTAAATCTTCGCCGACGCGAATTGTCAAGTCAGACTCGATTTCACCAGTAGAAGATGCTTCAATTTTACCGTCGCCTAGCGCTTTTTGCAGGAGATTTGCTGCTTCTAAATCGCCTTGCTGTACAATAATTTGACTTTGACGCTGTTTGTCGGGCCAATCCTTGACTACAGATACACTAGAAAATCCCTTTTTTGTGAGAAATTCAGCGACTTTTTTGGCGGTTTTCGGGTTGCTAGAAGCGTTTTGGACGGCGATTTTGAGGTTGCTGGGTGAAACTGGCTGGCTGGGATTGGCAGTTCGCCCTTGGGCAAAATCGGGTACGCTTTGCTTGAAATATTGTGTCATAATCCGATCGCGCCCAGCAACATCTAAAATCCAATAACTCCTCAAATCCCCTTGTGCTGAACTCGAACGTCCGGGCAACATCACCATTTTAAAATTATCTCGCTCCAATTGCAAACCGAAATTTGCGATCGTCAATATTTCCTCAAAATTTAGGTTTGTATCCACATATTTTTGCATCAATCGCACAATTTGTGGCAAGCGCACCCATACTGATGGACTGGCGAGGCGGTTCCGAATAGCTTGAATTAAAGATTGCTGCCGCTGAATGCGGCCGATATCTCCCAAACCGTCGTTGCGAAATCTAGCAAATTGTTCTGCTTGTTCTCCGTTGAGAGTTTGCCATCCCTGTGCTAAGTTTATTTTTAACTTTTGGGCGGTATCTGTATAGGACATCGCGCGAGGTACAAATACCTCAAGGCCACCCAACAAATCGACTAATTCCCGAAACGCACTGCTGCTGACTCGCACGTATCTTTCAATAGTCGCATTGTTCAGCATACTGCTAACCAATCGCGTCGCCAAAGCTGCTCCTCCTCTGGCATTAGCTTCATTAATTTTGCTGAAGCGAATTCCGGGAATTTCAACTTTTGTATCTCGCGGAATTGAAAGCAAACTAATAGATTTATCTCTTGGATCGATCTGAAATAAGAGTATTGTATCGCTGCGACCGTTAAAAATTTTACGGGAATTGGCTGATGCTTCCGGCACGCGGTCAATTCCCAGAATCAAGATATTCACAGGCCGCGATAGGCGGTATCCAGATGGCTGGGATGATGTATAGTTAAAGCCTGTAATATCTAGGACTTTGCTAATAATTTGCGGTTCCACGGGGGCTAAGAGGGCGGTAATTGCCCCAATTCCTGCGGAGATGGCTGCTATGAAAATTAGCAAAAAGAGCCAAAATACATACAGGACTAATTTGGGCTTTTTTCGAGATTCGCGATCGACTGGTTTAAGAAAGTTTCTTTTAAAGATTGACAAGTTTTTCATTGACTTGCTGTTGATTATTGCAGTTTTTCAGCTTTGCAGTAAAACTTGGGCGGTGCTTCTGCAAAGTATTTGAACAAAGCCGGACACAGCCAGCCTTCGAGATTTTTCGATTCCCACCGATACCAGTTACCGCCGTATTCTGCTTTAAACCACAGCATTTCTGCTTGATATCCGGGAAATGGATTTGCTGAAAATAAAAGTCGGAAACCTCGCTCGGCATTGGGAATGTCTGCGACGAGCACTTCAATCATTTGGGGTACTGAACAAATGGTTCTCGGACAAGTCCGACTCGCTCGTCGTCAAAAACCCAGGTGTACTGTTCGCGATCGGGGTAAATTACCATCATGGCATTTGACATCGTATTCTCCTCTTTTCATTTCGTTTATTTGGGCTGGGAAATGTGATTCTGAATACATTATATTCTCCAAACTGCTTCGTAGTCAGGACTTTAGTCATTATTTATTGATGGGAGAACACTGAAGTCCTCACTACGAACCTCTGAATGTTTGTAGTTGAGTGTTATGTTTTTTGAATGGAATTTCCCGCTGAAATTCCCGTAAGCTCAACTAGCGCCTTAGCCAAATATTCATACTGTGGCAAAGTATTGTAAAACTGAGCTGAAATTCTCACCAACCGCTTGCTAGTATCCGGCCAAGGAATCACCGGTACTTCAATTCTAAAAATCTCCCACAGCGCCTCTTGCAATGGTGGAATTCCTCCCTTTGCAACTGCATCAGATTTGTCATCTAGCAGCGGTACAACAGCCATAGAACCCACCATTTCATCAGGACAAGGCAGTGGCAAATCTAATTTATCTGCTAATATCTGTCTGCCAGCCAATGCTAAAATATGATTTTTTGCCATCAATTCTGGCCAGCCACCGCTCAACAAAGAACCCATAAAATTAATAGCTACAGGTACGCACAAATAGGGACTTGGATCGACTGTTCCCATCCAGTCAAATTCTAGTTGAAAGCGCGATTTGTCAGCGCGCGGTGAGTTGGCTCCGTGACTGATGGTAGTTGGCCGAATGCCATCTTGTTTGTCGCGCCGCACGTACAGAAAAGCCGCACCTTTCGGGGCGCACAGCCATTTGTGGCAATTTCCTGTATAGTAAGCTGCGCCGATTTCTTCTAAATTCAGTGCTACCATTCCCGGCGCGTGAGCTCCGTCTACTAATACATCTACGCCGCGATTACCTAATTCCCTGACTAACTGTTTGATGGGAAAAATTAAACCTGTTTGGCTGACAATGTGGTCTAGTAAGGCTAATTTTGTTTGCGGGGAAACGCATTTAATTATGGCTGCAATAATTTGTTCTGGCGATTCAATTGGAAATGGTATTTCTGCGACTATCACTTTAGCGCCTGTGCGCTCTGCTATGAAATCAAGTGTGTTGCGACAGGCGTTGTATTCCTGATTTGTGGTTAGCAATTCGTCGCCCGGAGCAAAAATTAGCGATCGCAAAACGGCATTGACTCCAGTGGTAGCATTCGGCACAAAGGCTAAATCTTGCTCATCCGCGCCGATAAATGCGGCTAACTGGTTTCTGGCATTATCTAACAGCGGTTCAAATTCCCGCATTAAAAAGCGCAATGGTTCTCTTTCTAGTTGTTCTCGAAAACTGGTTTGTGCTTCCAGTACGGGAATCGGACAGGCTCCAAAAGAGCCGTGGTTGAGGAATGTTATTTCGCGATCGAGTAACCAGTGTTCGTTAATCATTAGGAAGAAGGAAGAAGGAAGAAGGAAGAAGGAAGAAGGAAGAGGGAAGAAGGAAGAAGGAAGAAGGAAGAGGGAAGAAGGAAGAGGAAAACAAATATTACCAATTACCCATTACCAATTACCCATTACCAATTACAGATTTTAATTGATCAAACTCTTCTAAGGTATTGCAATTTGATAACATTAGTGCTTCTGTTTCCCCTACGGGTAGAGGGATTGCTTGGATTTGATTTAACCACTCTTGAAATGAACGTCCCCCTCGGTCAATAAAACTTTGCAAACTGGGTAGAGATTGTTGGCGGTAGAAGCCGCACAATGGCTCCCAGCGCGAATTCTGATAGGGCACAACTGCTAAGCTAGATGGGGGAAACGCTGTTAGCTGACTAGCCCAATTCTGAACTATCTGGGCATCTAACAAGGGCAAATCGCAAGCTAGCAGTAAAATCCACTCGGCGGCAATTTCTGTTAATCCCTGAGTTAATGCGACTAAGGGCCCGGAGCCCGGATTGTACTCTAGCAGAAATTGGGATTGTTGGGTTAAGGTCGATCGATAGCGATCGGGCCAAGCAGTCAGAACATAAACTTGTGGCGTTACAACTGCTGCAACCTCCAACGCCCGCTGCAATAGGCTTTTACCCTCAATTTCCAGCAGAGCTTTATCTCTACCCATCCGCGAACTTTGACCGCCTGCGAGCACAATTACTGCAATTTTATGGTTAGTCATTGGTCATTAGTTAACGGTTAACGGTTAACGGTTAACGGTTAACGGTTAACGGTTAACGGTTAACTGTGATTAGCATTAAACCCGATCGATAATTTTCAATTCAAAGCACTAACTGCTTTGCTAACTTCCTCAAGTTTTTGCACAACTTGACCGCTGCTTAATAAGCTTTCTGCTTCAATTAAACCAGAGTTCATATCCAAACAAACTCCGCTGCGCCACAGATAAAATCCGCCGTTCCAGATAGCCGACTGCATCAATTCTGAGGGTTTTCCCAGCAATACTTCCTGCATTTGTTTGAATAACTCAGATGCTGATTCAAAAGCGGGATTTGTGCTGCTAAAACCGTAATCTCCGTGGGATAAAAGCACTCTCTCGAACTCGGCACCCGGTTTAGCAATGCCGATAATTGCAGTTCGATCGCGCGGCAAGTCGCAACTTCCCTCCAATCCCTTGACTGTGGTATAATTTTTGACTACCCGCAACTCAAAGGCTTTTTGAAACATACCTTCTGTCGGCGGGTGCACGTAGCCGGAGATGACGTTAACGTCGCCGGCGCAGGGACACCACATCAACTCCATTGTCGAAAAAGGTGGCCGTTTGCCGATTTCGCGGCGGTAGGGAACTAAACTCGCGGCTTGAGGAAAATGCTTGGGAAGGTAAACAAAACCTAAACCGGTACTGTCAAAAACTTGCTGCACTTTTTCTAAACTAAGTTTTCTCCAGTCAACTCCCAAACCACGCCAAATTTCAATCAGGGGAATGCCTTCTTTGGTTGGCATGATATCCCCTCCGTGCATGACGGCTGGAACGCCAGAGGCGGCTAAAATTAGGGCGGTTAAAGGGCTAATTGGAGCGGTGCGCGATCGCCCGTCGTAGGCAACGCCAAACACTGCCACGCTAGAGACGGCAAACCCTTTTTCTCGGTTGGGAGGGGCCAGCATCGGCCCCAATTCTTCATACGCATCGAGCATTCCGGCTAATTCTTCACCGGTGGGCCGTTTGATGCGGTGGGAAATCATGAAAGCTCCGATTTGAGCTGGTGTGGCTTCTCCCAGCAGCATCATCCGCGTGGCTGCTGCTGCTTCGGAGCGAGTTAGGTTTTCTCCTGTGTGTACTCCGCTGCCAATTTTTCGCAGCAATTCTCTAAATGCGTCACTCATAATTCTTGAA